>Ga0194049_1000126_pt1 | contig 29596 bp, 26 predicted proteins | sample JunL2225m_MetaG_FD_148665 | JGI IMG/M metagenome (GOLD analysis project Ga0194049, IMG submission 148665) | Anoxic zone freshwater microbial communities from boreal shield lake in IISD Experimental Lakes Area, Ontario, Canada - Jun2016-L224-25m | ecosystem: Environmental > Aquatic > Freshwater >... | reverse complement strand
TGACTCACTCATAATTTTTTAATAATATCATGAAATCTATCTGTGTTTTAGGCTTAGGTTATATTGGCTTACCTACAGCTTCTATTTTTGCTACAAAGGGCCACCACGTTAATGGCGTGGATGTTTCTCCTCGAGTGGTGGATACCATCAACTCTGGCAAAATACATATCCAAGAGCCTGACCTCGATGTTTTAGTCCGCGCTGCTGTGCAGTCGGGTAATTTAAAAGCCACGCTTAAGCCTGCATTCGCTGATGTTTTTATTATCGCAGTTCCCACACCGTTCGATGTTCAAGCCGATGGTTCCCGCACGCCTGATTTAAAATATGTGGAATCCGCTGCCCGCTCGATTGCTCCAGTCGTTGCAACAGGAAATCTTGTTATTTTAGAATCTACCTCCCCCGTGGGTACGACCGAAAAAGTTAAAGAGTGGATTGAAGATGAATGTAAGAAACTAAAACGCGGTCAAATTGATGGCGTTCTCTACGCTCATTGCCCGGAGCGTATTCTTCCCGGTCAAATGCTCAAAGAATTAGTTTCTAATGATCGCATTGCTGGGGGCTTAACTCCCGAGGCTTCCGAAATTTCTAAAAAACTTTACGAAAGTTTCTGTTCGGCACAGATATTTATCACCGATGCACGTACCGCTGAAATGGCGAAGCTTACTGAGAACGCATTTCGCGATGTGAATATCGCTTTCGCCAACGAACTTTCACTGATTTGCGATCGCTTAAAAATTAATGTGTGGGAGTTGATTCGTTTAGCCAATCGCCACCCGCGGGTGAAAATTTTACAACCAGGTCCAGGTGTCGGCGGACACTGTATCGCCGTTGATCCTTGGTTTATCGTCCATGCCGCACCGAAAGAAGCCCGCCTGTTACGGACGGCTCGCGAAGTAAACGATTCCAAACCCCACCACGTGGTGGCCCAAGTTGTCCAAGCCACTCACGGAATTACTCAGCCTGTGGTCGCCTGTCTTGGTCTTGCTTTTAAAGCCAACATTGATGACCTTCGTGAATCACCTTCGGTTGAGATTACTGCAGAGCTTGCTCAAAGGGGATTAAAAGTTTTAGCGGTCGAACCACATGTTGAAAAACTTCCAGCCTCACTTGAAGGAAAAGTTGAATTAACCGACTTAGCTTCGGCACTTAAGCATGCACACGTGATTGTATTACTCGTGGATCACCAAGCGTTTGGCTCACTTACTTTAGCACAGTTAGTAGGCAAAAAACTTATAGATACGCGCGGAATGATAAAAAGTTAGTTTTATTAATGTACTTTTCTTTAATCAAAAATCTGGGGCTGCGTTGGTTGGCTCAACGTGTCTGGTTTAAAGTCGAAAATAAACTCGGCTTACTAGAAAAAAGAACGCCCAAGCAATCTTGGGCAAGTCTGCTGCCTGTTTCTATTTCTCGTTCGGCGAAATTATGGAGAAGCAAAACTCCAGCTTTGCCTATCGCCCTTATTTCACGCGAGGAACTTGCCCCATGGTGCGAAAGCTACGCCGTCGCGAATGGACACTCTCCGGTAGCCGAAGCACGAGGTTTGGCCCAAGGAAAGACTCGGATATTTAATCACCGATTTTTTGATCTTGGCTTCCCGTTAAACTGGAATCGAAACGTTTTAAGTGGTCGTTGTTTGGATTCCACTGCTCACTGGTCGAAAATCACGGACGCGGGGAGCGATGATATTAAGGGAGTTTGGGAGGCGTCACGCTTTAGTTGGGTTTTTCCATTGGTCCGTGCTTGGATTATTGAGGGCAGCGATTCTTACCCAGAAACTTTTTGGAAGTTATTCGAAGATTGGATGGAAAAAAATCCACCTAATCAGGGTCCGCAATGGATGTGTGGTCAGGAAGCCGCTATGCGATTGATGGCGGTGGCTTACGCTCTTCAGGCCTTCCGGAGTCATCCCACCACGACTGATCAGCGAATTATTTTAACGACACAATTAGCAGAAGCTACGGCGAATAGAATTAGTGGACATCTTACTTACGCTATTTCCCAGTTTAATAATCACGGCATCAGCGAAGCGGTAGGATTGTTTACCGCGGGCGTATTATGGCCAAATTGTGCTCAGTCGAGCGAATGGAGAGCCAAAGGTATCGAAACTTTACTGCCACAAATTGAATCACTCGTTAATGCCGATGGTGGATTCAGTCAGCACTCCACAAACTATCACCGCCTCTTTTTACATTTAATGATTTGGACGGAAGTGGTTTTACGATCCGAAGAACAAACCTTTCCTCAAGCTACCCTTAAAAAAATCCGTGCGTCGACGAAGTTTTTGAGCGATTTATTAGATGATGAAGGTCACGTTCCACGGTATGGCGCAGACGATGGGGCTTATTTATTTCCATTGAGTGGAGGTTCCCACGATGATTTTCGTCCAGTCGTGAATACTGCCAAAGCTCTCTTTTTAGGTTCACGCTTACCCGCTGGGCCTTGGGATGAGGAAGCCTTGTTGCTCTGTGGTCCGATTTCCACAACGACGCACGATTTTTCAGTAGCCGACTTTGTCGATAAACCCATTTCAGGGGTGTCGGTGTTTCGAAATCAACTAGGATCACTTTTTTTCCGAAATCCAACCGACTTTAAGTATCGCCCGAGCCACGCCGATCAACTCCACGTCTCGCTCAAGTGGGGTAATGAATGGGTCGCCGATGATGTGGGTACATTTTCATATAATTCAAAACTACCGGGGGCTGATGGTTCTAATGCTAATCAGCACAATGTGATTACGATCAATAATCAAAACCCCATGCGTCGGTTCAGTCGGTTTCTTTGGCTGCCTTGGACAAAGTGCGGTCGAGTTTTAAAATTAAATCAGATTCGTGCAGGACATAATGGTTTTCCAAATTATTCATGCGAACGAATAATCCAAAAATTTCCGCACGGTTTCATCATTATCGATAAAATCAAAGGTAAGACGAATGCTGAAATCTGTTTGCGTTGGAATGGGCGTTCGAAATTAGCCCTCGAGCAGTTATCCATTATATGCTCGGCCGAATCTAAAGAAGAATGGCGCACCGCTAACGAAAAAACGGGCGAAGGTTGGTACTCTTCTAGTTATGGGGTCCGCGAACTTTCCTGGGTTCGCACAATCACCACCCGTGCCCCTTCGGTTATTTTTGTGACCGCAATCGGCTGTTCCATAAAACTAGAAAAAAATGAACTTTGGGTTGATGGTAAAAAACACAATTTATTTATCAGTGTATAAACTTTATTTTTAAAATCTATTATGAAAAAAATTGCTCTAATTTTAGGTACCAGACCTGAGTGTATTAAAATGGCACCAGTTTATTTTGCTTTAAAACAGTCTACGAAACTCCTCCCAGTGGTGATATCAACGGGTCAGCATAGACAAATGTTAGATCAGACACTAAGAGTTTTTGGTATAAAGCCTGAGTTTGATTTAAATTTGATGCAACCCGGACAAACCCTACCCGAACTGACCAGCCGAGTGATTACTGCAACCTCTGCCTGGTTTGCCGAACACAAGCCAGCGGCAGTCTTGGTTCAGGGTGATACCACCACGGTTTTATCTTCAGCGATTTCAGCTTTTTATAATCGTATACCCATTGGCCATGTTGAGGCAGGTTTACGGACGGGTAATATGGACTCACCTTTTCCCGAGGAAATGAATCGCCGACTCACTACGCCATTAGCGCGCTGGAATTTCTGTCCTACAGAAACATCCAAGGCTAATTTAATTAAAGAGGGTATCGACGCTAATACATGTTATGTTACGGGCAACTCGGTTGTAGATGCCTTGTTTTATGTTAGAAAAAACCAAAGTATAAACGGAGTCTCCGCAAAAATTGTCGCGGAGAGGGTGGGTATCCCTGGGGCGTTTGCTCAGGAATTTTTATCCGAGACAGCAAAAAAACCATGGATACTGGTGACTGGTCATCGTCGTGAATCTTTCGGCGGCGGTTTTGAGCGTATTTGTGAGGCGATTAATCGTATTACACAGTTACACCCAGAGGTGGGAGTATTGTATCCCGTTCATTTAAATCCTCAGGTACAAGCTCCGGTGAACCGAATTTTAGGATCCAACCCGCGCGTCGCACTGGTCGCTCCAGCGGCTTACGAGGAATTTGTTTGGTTGATGAATCGATGTACATTTTTATTAAGTGACTCAGGTGGAGTCCAAGAAGAAGCTCCCTCTCTAGGTAAGCCTGTATTAGTGATGCGGGATACGACAGAGCGTCCCGAGGGTGTGGATGCGGGTACCTGTCGTTTGGTGGGTACAAATCCCGAAACTATTCTTCGGGAAGCCGATTTGCTTTTAAATAATCCTGGTGAATATCAACGCCGTTCGAGTTTAAAAAATCCTTATGGGGATGGGCAAACATCCGAAAAAATCAGACAAATTCTTGAAGATAGTTTGAGTTAGTAAAAATGAAGATACTTTATTTTCACCAACATTTCACGACTCCGAAAGGGTCCGGTGGCACGCGTTCTTATGAGTTTGCTCAGGCTCTCATTAAACGCGGGCATCAAGTAACCATGGTATGTGGTCAAATGGATCGGGATGCACTGAATCTACCCTATGACCGCAACTCTGGCTGGTCTCGGGGGACGGTTGATGGAATTGATGTGATTGCTTTGCCTTTAAAATATTCAAACCACGATGGTGTCAGCCGAAGACTAATCACATTTTTTAAATATGCGCTTAAAAGTATTAAAATCGCCCTCGATTTTGAATACGACCTAGTATTTGCCACATCAACTCCCTTGACTGCAGCGTTGCCGGGTATTTTTGCAAGTTGCTTAAAGCAGAAAAAATTTATTTTTGAGGTTAGGGATTTGTGGCCAGAACTCCCCCGTGCCATGGGGATGAAAAATCCCGTCCTCTTGGGCGGAATGTGGATAATCGAGGGATGGGCCTACCGTTCATCGGTGGCCTGTGTTGGGCTATCCCCAGGAATTATCGAAGGAATTAAGAAACGTTCTCCGAAAAACCATCCCGTTGTGCTGATTCCCAATGGTTGCGATCTAGGGATTTTTAAGCCGCAACCTAAAACCATAATAAAAATTAGCGGTATCTCTCCGGGGGACTTCGTGGCTGGTTTCACTGGAGCTCATGGTAAGGCTAATGGACTCGATGCTATTATTGAAGCAAGTCGCGAAATTAAAAAGCGGAAGATTATCCATATAAAATTTCTTTTGATTGGTGATGGTGCGGAGAAAGCACGCCTCCAGAAAATTGCGGCACAAGAACAACTAGACAGTATTATTTTTCATCCTCCCATTTCCAAAGTAGCCCTTGCCCAAATCACCGCCCAACTAGATTGTGGTCTCATGTTCCTAGATAATATACCTGCATTTTACTACGGAACCTCTCCTAATAAATTCTTTGATTACATATCAGCGGGTATCCCCGTGATTAATAATTACCCCGGCTGGCTCGCAGAAATTATAGAGAAAAATCAGTGTGGTGTCGCGATTGCACCAGGAAACCCTGTGGCCTTGGTGGAAAAACTTCTTGATTTAGCCAGTCAGCCCGAGCGATGCAAAAAAATGGGACAAGCTGGTAGAATTCTCGCAGAAAATTCATTTTCTCGGGAGATACTCACCACGCAGTTTTGTGAATTTATCGACAATAACTTATGACCAGACCTGAATCCATTGCACTCATTCTAAAACGCATTCAAATATTGGGTGCTGAATTGGCGAAGCCCGAATTATGTAAGGCGACGGAAGCGACAAAACTCTTTGGCGAAAGTTCAAGTTTAGATAGTATGGGATTGGTCACACTCATCTCCGATCTGGAAGAAGATATCCGTCAGCAGTACAATATCTCCGTTACCTTAGTTGATGAAAAAGCCATGAGTCGACTCACATCCCCCTTCCGATCCGTTCATCATTTGGCAGATTATATAATGTTAGTCATCAACGACAGAAAATCATAATATGCCTACCGCTGTCATCACAGGAGCGTCGCGGGGTTTAGGTCGCGCCCTAACCGAAAGATTATTATCTTTAGGATGGTATGTGTATGGCTTCTCTAGGAGTTCACCCCGAATAAATCACCCCAATTTTCAAGAATACTTGGTGGATATTACCGATGAACCAGCAGTCCAGCACGTAGTTAATTCAATCAAGGAAGCCGGAAAACCCATTGAGGTTTTGGTAAATAATGCAGGAGCTGCTTCGATGAATGCGTTTTTACTTACACCGCTTAAAACTGCAGAGTCAATCATGAGACTTAATTATCTCAGTAGTTTTAATACGACTCAATTATTTGGAAAAATAATGGCAAGACAGCGCTATGGTTTGATTATTAATATAACAACAGTGGCGGTACCATTAAATCTTGAAGGTGAAGCCGCCTACGTGGCCAGTAAAGCTGCGGTTGAAGCATTAACAAGGGTGACAGCCAGAGAGATTAGCGCTCAAGGCGTCAAGGTAATCGCTTTGGGCTTTGGACCCATGGATACAGATCTGACACGGGCAATCAGTCGCGATAAGATCCAAAAGATTAACGACCAAATTGGTCGTCCTAGTGGTACTACACTCGATGAAGCAATAGACTTTATTTTAGAGAAAATAAATAATTCGGAAATAATTTCAGGTTCCGTGGAGTATCTCGGCGATATTAGATGAATTCTTGGATTAAAATCCGCTGGAAAAGTTTTTCTAATCAACCTGCCTTAGCAGGTCGGGGAGGTGATATCGCTTATTCTGATTTAGTAACTCTTTGGGATGAGGCAGTAGCTGACTTAGAAAAATTAGATTTAAACGTCGCCACTGTCTTTGGTTTAATCGGCAACTATAGTGCTGCCACCGTCGTTTGGATGATGGTCTTAGAGGATGCCGGGCACCTCATTGTTCCATTATTAGAGGGGGACGAAGAAAGTTCCCGAAAATTGTCATTGGCGGGTGCGACCTATTTAATTTTTGCGAATAGCCGAACGTGGAATATTAAAAACCAAAGTATCGTCGTACACCATCACTCTTTTGTCTTGGAATTAATAGCTAAAAAGCAAAGTGGCGTTGTTTTGTTTTCCAGCGGGACATCGGGGCCAGCTAAACTAATAGTTCAGAATTTTTCTGATTTATTAAATGTACATAAGGCTAAAAGACCCCACCGCTTATCTATTTTAGTTGTTTTGGCCTTTGATCATATTGGTGGAATTAACACCCTTCTTGAAACCTTAAGCTCAGGCGGTTTAATGGTTATCCCTGAAGACAAATCTCCCGCAAAAATCATTGAAGCCATTGAGCGCTATAAAGTCACAATTTTGCCAGCCTCCCCATCATTTTTAAATCTCTTAGCTTTATCAGGTTTAGTTACTTCTGAAAAAATTAAATCGTTACATTTAATAACCTATGGTACGGAACCCATGCCCGAGACGCTCCTCGAAAGAATACGTCTAACCTTTCCGGGTAAACGCTTAAAGCAGACGTTTGGGACAACGGAAACAGGAATTTTACGTACCGAAAGTGTTGGATCTGGCTCCAATTTTTTCAGATTTAGCGATCCCGAACTACAATGGAAAATTATTAATGATGAGCTTTGGCTCAAATCCACCACCCAAATTAAAGGCTATCTAAATACACAAAACCAGAATTTCACTGAAGATGGATGGTTCAGAACCGGCGATAGAGTAGAAGTAGATTCCACGGGAAATATTCGTATTTTAGGTAGGATGGGTGATGCCATTAATGTGGGCGGCAATAAATTAATGCCCATCGAGGTTGAATCTGTTATATTGGATGTTGCTGGAGTAATAGACTGTCGCGCTTTTGGAGTGCCGAATGCATTATTGGGTCAGGTAGTAGCTGCGGAAGTTGTTGGTAGCTCCGATCAAAATCACGAATCTTTACGAACATCCATCCGCCAATTTTGTAGAACGCGTTTGCCAGCCTACAAGGTGCCCGTATCAATAAATTTTGTTACGAGTATTATGGGAGATAGACTTAAAAAATCTCGAACTAATTAATTATCTAAAATGAAAGACCTTTTACCGTATTTTTTTATAGATGTAACCTGCGTTTTATTCTGCATCGGCCTCATTTGGAGGACTTTCACTTTTTGGCATCCGTTCTCGATGTATATTTTTTTCCATGTCTACAGTTTTACCTTTCGGGCTTATCAATTATGGAATGGGGCATCGCCGATGTATGAAGAAAATCCCGCCGCCGATGTTATTAAAAGTGATGAAATCATAAAAGGCTTATTAATTGCAGATCTAGCGATAATTGCCTTTGCCCTGGGTAGTTATATAGCCCAAAAAATTTACTTTACGAATATATCTCGACCTATCGGTAAGACGAATATCAATAAAACAATTATACTTTTAGTCTGTTTAGTTTGTCTCCCACCTGGGATATTTGTGTTACTCCAAGCTAAAACAGGTATGACCACCGCTTTTTTTTCTCAGTCGAATTACTATCAAGTACTAGCCCTGTGGCCGATTTCTTGCCTTTATATTTTGGTGTTTACCTATGGCTGGCGCTGGTGGACCAATATAAGTGTGTTTCTATATCTATCGCTGGTGGCATTGCAGGGTTACCACCGCACCATGTTGATTTTACCTATTATTTTCTTTACTGTGGTTTACCTCCTAAAAAATCGTCGGCGATGGCTAGGACTAGGAACGATACTGCCGCTACTCTTTGTATTTATTATTTTTGGAAGACTAAAATATATCGGACGAGCATTTCAGAATCAGGACTATAGTGAAATGTGGCTCCAGTTTTCAGAGTCCTTTAAACCATCGGTCGCTAGTGATGAACAAAGTTCTGAACAATTCTTGGATCAGTATTGCGGATTTATATCAATGACAGATACGGCGCAGAAAGTGGGGTACGGGAGTAATTACGCGGCCATTTTACTTTTACCAATACCAAGAGATATTTGGCCTGATAAGCCGGGGCAGGCGGACCATATCGCAGAAGTTTCAACCCCCACCCGTCAATACGACAGAGAGGGTAGAATCATAACTTATATTGGGGAGGCCTACTATAATTTCCGATATCTTGGGGTCTTTTTCATAGCCGCTTTTTTCGGCTACTTTCTTACAAGTTGGTGCTTACGTTCTGTCATTGGGCCTTTTAAACGTATAGAAGTTGTTGCTTATATCCTGTTCTTTACGACGCTTATCCAATTTTATCGTGATGGCGCTTCCTCAATCGTCATTTTCGGGATAGCCCACCAGATTCCATTTATCGCGGTATTTTTCTTACATAAAGCAATGGGTTCTACTCTAAAATCCACCGATGAACCGCCCGTTAAGGCTCTTAGGGAATTCGGCCTTAAATGAAAACTGCTCTAAAAAACTTTAAGATACGCGCAATCGCTCTATCCACAGGCTCCGTAACAAGATCCTACATTGAAGATGGATTGGCCCAAGGCATTCCTCAGATTAAGTTAGAACGAATATCTCAAACCATCGGCCTAAATATCAGGAAAACGGCGCTGAATAATATCACGGCCTTAGATTTATGTGAAGATGCTGGCCGCCGCCTCCTTAGGCAGCTTGATTTAGATGTAAGTTCAGTCGACGCAATTATTTTTGTGACCCAGACGCCTGACTATTCGCAGCCCAATAACGCGTCGCTCTTGCATGGTCGTTTGGGGCTAAGTCAAGATTCGATGGCCTATGATATATCCATAGGCTGTTCGGGTTGGGTATATGGATTGCATCAAGCTGCACTACTCTGTGCACATGGTGGTTTAGGCAGAGTTTTACTTTGTGCGGGTGATACGCTTAGTCGAACAACCCATAAATTAGATCAATCGATTAACCCCCTTTTTGGTGATGCTGGTTCGGCTACTTTAATTGAGCGAAGCGGGGCAGAAGATATGATGTATTTTATGTTTGGTACTGACGGCAGTATGAGCTCAGCAATTAAAGTTCCGGCAGGTGGCTCGCGCGAACCCCTTACGAGTAAATCTAAAGAAGAACTTAAGGACAAATTCGGCAACGTCACGACCCAGGAAAATTTACAGATGAATGGAGCAGATGTGTTTAATTTTACTTTAAGAGATGTGCCACAGGCTATTCAAGCTGTGATGTCGTATGCAAATTACAAAGTAAGTGAGGTTGACGCATTAGTTCTCCACCAAGCCAATAAGTACATCGTTCATTTAATTGGTCAGAAAACAGGTTTTAATCCCCACCAAGTTCCTAACGCTGTATTTGCAAAATTTGGCAATCAAAGCTCAGCCTCAATTCCCTGTGTGCTTATCGATTCCATGGGTGAGGCGTTGGCACAAAAAGCAGTCAAAGTGGTGGGTTGTGGTTTCGGCGTTGGACTTTCTTGGGCAGCTTTTGCCGGTGAGATTGGTCCGATTACACTTTGCCCCATTCAACCCTACCCACAAACCCCATGAACCAAGTCGCCCTTTTAATTGCCCTGCAAAGTGATGTTGATTGTTTTTCGGGCGCGACCCTCGAGACTCCATTGGAAAGCCTTCCTCGCTGGGACTCTTTATCTATATTACTGGTGATTTCGCATATTGAGGCTAACTATAAAATTATATTATCCGGCCAACAAATCCGCCAATGTCGAACCGTCGGGGATCTCCTAAATTTAATTCCAACCTTATGAAGAATTTATATATTATTGGAGCGGGTGGTTTTGGCCGTGAAGTGTACACTTGGTTACAAAGTCATCCTCATTACCAAAAGGAATGGCAAATCGCGGGCTTTTTAGATGACAATCTCACCGCACTCCAAAATTTCGGGGATTTTGCACCCGTGTCGGCCATTCAAGGACATACGGTTAGCACAAAAAATGTTTACGTCTGCGGGCTGGGTTTTCCTGTAATGAAAACAAAAATTTTAAAAAGTTTTTTATCAGCGGGTGCTGAGTTTATTAATTTTATTCATGCAACCGCTACAGTCGGCAGCCGAATTAAAATGGGCCACGGAGTTTTTATTTGTCCAGGGGTTAGTATTTCTACCGATATAAGTATTGGAGACTTTGTTATGATTGGCCCTAATTCAACTATTGGACATGATGCCGTCATAGGAGATTGGACAACTTTGTGCGCACAATGCGATGTCACGGGTAAGGTAACTATTGGAAATGAGGTTTTACTTGGAAGCCGAGTCTCCATTATTCCCAGTATCAAAGTGGGTTCGCGTTCTATCCTGGGTGCAGGTGCGGTAGTGATTTCAAATGTACCCGAAGGCGTTACGATGATTGGAAACCCAGCCCGTATTTTATAAACTACTTATGAAGAAATTTATCTTATATTTTGGCGGCTTTTTATTATTAAGTATTTTTAGTTTAGTCATTTATACGGAATTTTTAACCCCCCGCTCTCGTCGTTTCACGGGAAGTTTGGAAAAAGTTTTACCACCCGATGGTTTTGATGGCTGGAAACGCGAAGCCATTCCGCTGGGCGATTCGAATGCGGCCAAAGCTAATGTGCAGGGTATTTTAAATTATAGTCAGTCGGTGCAGTATTTATACACCAAGAATAAATCGCAGTTTCTGATCTATGTGGCCTATTGGGAGCCCTCGACCGTATCGGTGGCTGATGTAGGTACGCACAATCCCGACTCCTGTTGGGTAAATAATGGCTGCACGCGCACGGACCGCGATTATGCCATCGCTGGCACTGTGGGCACTCGTGCCCTGCAACCTTATGAATACGGCCAGTACATTACCCCGCAGGGTGCACGACAAAATGTATTATTTTGGCACTTGGTGAATGGGCAGCCTACTCGTTATGCGGATCAAGAACAAGGTTGGCGGGCAGGTTTAAAGGGTCGCATCGAAAGACTTCCCTTGCTCATCAAAGACTTCAAAGAATTTGGCCTTAATCAAAAGAACGAACAAATGTTTATCCGAGTCTCCACTTTTCAGCCCATAAAGAATTTACTCGCTGATCCCGCGAACGAGAAAATTTTTAACACTTTAGAAGAAATTGGAATTTTTCAAAACCAAGCCTGGAAATAATCTATGTCACGAATTTATTTATCTGCACCTGATATCGGTAAAGCTGAACAAGCCTATGTGAATGAGGCTTTCGCCACTAATTGGGTTGCTCCAGTGGGTCCTCATCTCGACGCGTTTGAAAAAGAATTTTCTCAAGTCGTTGGAACAAAGTATGCCGTCGCCTTATCCTCGGGCACTGCCGCCTTACATTTAGCACTGCGTCTAGCGGGGGTAACGACTGGCGACGAGGTCCTTTGCTCATCTTTAACTTTTATCGCTTCCGCTGCCCCGATTACCTACCTAGGAGCCCATCCTGTATTTATCGATTCCGATGAACAGAGTTGGAATATGGATCCTTCTCTGGCGATTGAGGTTATCGAGAAAAAGGTTCGCGCTGGTAAAACTCCCAAGGCTTTAGTTTTGGTCCATTTATACGGTCAATCCGCCGACACTCAGCCCATTAAGGAATGCTGTGATAAGTATGGCATTAAACTCATTGAAGACGCCGCGGAGGCCCTTGGAGCTACTTATAATAGTGGTGTACCAGGTTCGATGGGCTGGGCAGGTATTCATTCGTTTAATGGAAATAAGATCATTACGACTTCCGGTGGAGGAATGTTGGTGACCAATGACGAAAAACTCGCGACGACAGCGCGATTTTTATCCACCCAAGCCCGCGATCCAGCGCCGCATTATCAACACACGACGATTGGTTATAACTATCGTATGAGTAATATTTGTGCCGGTATCGGCCGTGGTCAATTAATCGAGTTAGGTAAGAAGGTGGCCCGCCGGAGAGCCCATTTTGAAGCCTACCAAAAAGCTTTCGAAGGTTTACCAGGTTTTACAATGCAACCCGAAGCGCCTTGGGGTAAATCTACTCACTGGTTAAGTTGTTTAACTATTAACCCGCTGAAATCAAAACTATCGGCAGAAGATATCCGAGTTGCTCTTGAAAAATTAAATATTGAATCCCGGCCTGTTTGGAAACCCTTGCATTTGCAGCCCGTTTTTAGTTCAGCGGAGTATCATGGCAGGGGAGTTAGTGACAAAATATTTCTAGAAGGATTGTGCATTCCCTCGGGCTCAGGCTTAACCGATAATGATCGGCAAAAAGTAATTAATACCATTAAGAATTTATTTTAAGGGATAAACCCAGTGAATTTTAGTAATTAAAATGTCGTCTCCTGCCGTTATTGTTTTTGCTGGTCCACGCGATCGGTATGAATCCGCATTAGCGTTACAAGAAAACCAAGCATTAGAAGCTTTGGTTACCGAGGCTTACTTTTCAAAATTCTGGGCCCAGACAAATCTTTTAGGTAATTACTTTCATCGATTTGCCTCTCATCGTCATCACCGTGATATCCCATCACCTAAAGTAACCACATCATTAATCTCCCTTTATCATGTGATGGCCGCCCGTTTTAAACCACGTAAAAACTGTCCCCATCTACACGCCAGTGATCGAAATCTCAGTATACTCGCAGCAAAATTAGCCATAGAGCGCCAAGTGCCACTCGTCGCTTATAGTTATTATGCCAGCGCTGGCTTCAAATTGATGGAAAATACCGGATTAAAAAAGATACTATTTCAGGTACATCCCCACGGAAAATTTCTACGTGAACTTTTTACCGCTGAAATAGAAAAGTGCCCCGAAGCCCGTAGTTCGATCATGGAAGAGACCGAAATGTCTCCCTTGTATGATGATAATAACGACTCATTCACCCAGGCCGATGGAATCATCTGTGCAAGTTCCTTCACGAAATTAAGCTTAAATAAAGTCGGCTCTTCGGCGCCCACCGCTGTAGTTAATTACGGTGTCGATATCGAATTATTTTCACCGCGAACTTCTTTTCCTCTCGCCAAGATATTTACGGTTGGATTCATCGGAGCACTTTCCCAACGTAAAGGAGCACGTTACTTGCTCGGGGCTTTGGCTAAATTTTCTAAGGGCTCAATCAAACTGATTATTTATACGCGCGCAGCCATTAACAAAGAACTCATCAAGGGTTTTGAGTCCGTGGAGGTAGAGGTGCGCCAAGGTCTAAACGACAAACAATTGGCTGAAGATATTAAACAATGTGATATTATGGCACTACCCTCAATTGCGGAAGGGTTCGGATTAGTTATTCTTGAATCTATGGCCTGTGGAGTGCCCGTTCTTTGTACGACAAGTACGGGGGGGTTGGATATAATATCTCATCGTCAAGACGGCTTTGTGGTTCAGCCGGGAAGTGTAGACTCTATTTATGAAATATTAGATTGGGGTCACAGAAATAGGCATGAGCTATTTCAAGTTGGCCAAGCCGCACGTAAAAAAGCAGAAAATTTTACTTGGGCTAGTTACCGTCGCCATTTTTTTGCGTCATACTGTGAGTTAATAAACAAAAAATAAATTTCTGCTCAGCTTAATATGACTTTCAAGCGTATCTTAAATTCTAGTATTCTTATGGGCGGCGCTCAGGCTGTAACTCTAGTTTTTGCTTTTATTCGTTCAAAACTGATTGCGGTTTTACTGGGTCCGGCGGGTATTGGTATTAATGGTCTATTAACAGGTTATAGCGGGAATATATTTGCATTAGCGGGTTGGGGCTTAGGTACTTCAGGTATTCGATCAATCGCAGCAGCTAGTGAAGAATATAAAGCGGCTAAGTTCGCCGCCGCCAAAAAATTTGGAATTCAATTAAGCTGGATTGGATTAATTTTATCCATTGTTTTATTTATCCCCGTTGCCCAATTAACCTTCGGAAACCTTGATTATTCTTTAGAAATTTTTATTACCGGACTGGGCGTTCCTTGTCTCATTCTCACCACTATATTCACCGCCGTCTTGCAGGCAAATGGACAAACTAAAACTTTAGCCAGAATTCAGATAATCACTGCTTTTATAAGTTTAGTACTAGGATTGCCGCTCATTTATTTTTTTAAAACAATCGGCATCGCCTCAGCTTTATTTATCACAGCGGTTATACCCTTACTGGCCTCGTGGAAATTTTCTAAAGTCTATCAACCCGAGCCGGTGCCAGTTGATCCAGCAGATTTAGCGCAATTACGGAAACTGGGTATGGCAATTATGGTCACTGGGCTTACCTACCAACTGTCAGCTTATGCCATTCGCTGTTTATTGGTAGATGGCATGGGTATTGCAGCAGCGGGATTCTATCAGGCGGCTTGGGCTATTTCCGGAGCGCTCCCCGGCTTTATCTTTTCTGCGATGGGCACCGATTTTTTTCCGCGTGTGGCAGCAGCGGAAGATGAGAATAAGGCACGTGAGCTTTCCGAACACCAGATTTTAGCGGCTCTCATTTTAGCTCTGCCTTTGCTTGCGGGAATGTTGACCATGGGTAAAGACACCATTCATCTCCTTTACTCCAGCCAATTTGATGAATCTATTCCTATGTTAAGTTGGTTAACATGGGCAATTTTTCTAAGATTGGTTAGTTGGCCGCTTAGTTATTGGCTGCTAGCACGAGGCTCATCTCAAACCATTATCATATTAGATTGTGCTCACAACATCTTACTCGTCGTAATGACTTTTTTTCTAATACCTTTCTTTGGTTTAATTGGCACCGCTATTGCGACGATTGCTGGCCAAATTATTTATTTAATCATTATGTCGATCATTGTTAAAAAACGGTCAGGAAAGCACTTAGGTTCCAAAACGGTTGGGGCAATTTCAATCGCCGCCTCACTGCTATTTATTGCCCATGCGGGTACTCGTTATTTTACTGGTAGATATTTTGGACTGATTTCCACTCTTATTATTTCAGCCATATCGACTGGACTCTATTTTTATATTAGCCATTACACAACTACTCCAAATACTAAATAAACCATATGAAAGCTGTCATACTTGCGGGTGGGTTAGGAACGCGTTTGAGTGAAGAAACTCATCTTCGGCCCAAGCCGATGATTGATATAGGTGGCAAGCCTATGCTCTGGCACCTTATGAAGATTTATTCAGCTCAAGGGATCAACGAATTTATTGTCTGTGCCGGGTACAAGGCTTTTATCATAAAAGAATATTTCGCAAATTACTTTTTACATAACTCTGATGCCACCTTTGATTTATTGAATAATAAAATTACTATTCACCATAGTAATGCGGAGCCCTGGCAAGTAACCGTGGTTGATACGGGTGAACAAACGATGACTGGTGGTCGCCTTCGTCGTGTTAAAAAATTCTTAGACAACGAAACTTTTTGTTTTACCTATGGCGACGGATTGAGTGACATTCGCATTCAGGACACTATCAATTTTCACAGGAAACACGGCGGTAAGGCTACGATTACAGCCGTCCAGCCACCGGGCAGATTTGGCATATTAGAGATTAATACTCATGATATGGTTAATAGCTTTTTAGAAAAGCCCCAAGGTCAAGGTACGTGGATCAACGGCGGATTTTTTGTGCTAGAGCCTTCCGTCATCGATTTAATTGCTGATGATACCGTGGTCTGGGAAAAGCAGCCTTTAGAAGACTTGGCTGCACAAAAACAACTACATGCCTATAAACATGAAGGGTTTTGGCAGTGTATGGATACAGTGCGCGATAAATTACTCCTCGAAAGTCTTTGGGAGTCAGGTTCTGCACCTTGGAAATCTTGGAAATAATTTATGTTTAATAATATCTACCGAGGTAAAAAAGTTTGGCTTTCTGGCCACACTGGCTTCAAGGGGGCATGGTTGGCTGAGTGGTTAATTTCACTCGGTGCCGAAGTTCGTGGTTATGCTTTAGCCCCCGATAGTACACAGTTACTTTTCGCCGAACTTCAATTAGACAAGCGAATCGATTCTCAATTTTTAGATATTAATAGTGCGGAAGATGTTAAGAAATCCATATTAGAATTTAATCCAGACTTTGTCTTTCATTTAGCTGCGCAGCCCTTGGTCAGACTGTCCTATGAGATTCCGCGACAGACGATTGCCACCAATGTCCTGGGGACAGTCAATGTTTTGGATGCTTTAAGGTTTCTCAAAAAAACTTGTGCGGCCGTAATCGTAACCTCTGATAAATGTTACGAAAATTTAGAAACTGGTCACCCACACGATGAAGGTGACCGGATGGGTGGCAGCGATCCCTACAGTGCGAGTAAAGGTATGGCTGAATTGGTTGTGACTACTTACCGACGATCTTTTTTTGGTGAAAAAAGTCTTATAAAAATCGCCTCGGCTCGTGCGGGTAATGTCATCGGAGGCGGTGACATGGCTGCTGACCGAATTGTTCCTGATATCATTAGATCTTATGATGCTCAACAGTCCGTGGGCGTAAGAAATCCTTCATCGACACGCCCTTGGCAGCACGTACTTGAACCTCTTTCTGGTTATCTTTGGCTCGGGGCAACGTTGGCTCATCCTGAACTAGTTTCTCAACCGGTCTCTTTTGCTACAGATTTTAATTTTGGCCCCAAGCCCGAGGCCGTTCGAACCGTGAATGATTTAGTTTCACATTTTAAGTTAATTTGGCCTGACCTTAAAGTTGTGACAGGTCCCGCTGGTCCCCACGAGGCTACCAAACTTAGTCTTTCAATTGAGAAAGCGACCAATATTCTGAAATGGTCACCTGTTTGGAATTTTGAAAAAACCATCAAAAAAACAGCAAGTTGGTATAGTAGCCGTGCAAAAAATCATCCAGTCGGCCAACTATGCAAAAATGATATCCAAGAATATTTTTCAGATGCTCAACAAATGGGATGTCTATGGACACGTTGAATCAGATCCAAGGTAGACGATGTTTTATCACAGGGGGAAGAGGTTTTATCGGAAAATCTTTAACCAAAAAACTCACATCTTTGGGTGCAAAGGTCAGCGCACCAACGAAAAGTGAAATGGACATAACCCATGCACTTAAAGTTAATCAAGAAGTTCAAATTGCTCAGCCCGAAATATTATTCCATTTAGCCGCGACTAGTGTCGTTAATGTTTCTAACCCATTAAGCACCCACGACATTAACGTACTCGGTACTTCTAATTTAATTTCAGCTGTAAAAAGTCTAAAAAAGACCCCCATCGTCATTTTAATGGGTTCGGGTTTTGAATATAAAACCCAAGAATCACCTTTATTGGAAACCGATCCATTAGAATCACAAAATACCTATGGGTTATCTAAAATCACCGCCGCCCATGAGGCTCGGCGGCTAGGGCAGGGGCTTTCTGTTAATTGGATTAGGCTGTTTAATTCTTATGGGCCTGATGATGTTCCAAGTAGGTTGCTACCTTATATAGTCAATCAAGCGAGGGCAGGATTGCCGATTGAGGTTACAGATGGCGGTCAAATTCGCGATTTCACTTATGTGGATGACGTTGCCGAAGGACTCATTCGCCTAGCTTTATCCGCTGAAAATTCTACCTCGTGGGAAGAATTTAATATGGGTTCAGGCCAGCCCATTTATTTAAAAAACTATATAGAGCTAATTAAAGAAATATTAGCTGAGTTTAATATCGTTGCGGACATTCGTTATGGGGCTAAATCCTACCGACCAGGCGAAGCGATGAATATGACTCCAGATATTACGCGCCTACAAAAAAAATTGGGCTGGAGGCCATCCACTCCTATTAAGGAGGGCATTAGGAACACGGTTCAATTTATACTCTCAACCTCAAAATAAAATTATGAAAATATCACTCGCCTTACCTGTATATAATGGAGCCAATTATATACGTGAAGCACTTGAAAGTGTAATCTTACAAGGGAAGTCTTTGGATGAGATTGTGGTATCGGACAATTGCTCGACTGATGAAACTCCGCAAATCGTACAAGAGTTCGCCGCTCGAGACTCGCGAGTTCGCCTTGAGCGCTCTGAGGTTTTCTTAGAGATAGCGGATAACATGTCGCGGGCCATCCGACTTTGCCGCAATGAGTGGATCCAGTTACTTTGTCATGATGACTTATTGAGACCAGGGGCAATTGAAGCCCTCGCCCAAATATTAACGGAGATAAAAGACACAGATTGTGCACTTGTTGCGCATCAACCCGGCCATCTTTTTAGCGATAATCATACTTATCGACATATTAATAATCAGGGTACGGTGGAGACTCGCGAAAAACTTATGTCATCGTTAGTCGAATCCAATCCTGTGTATGAGTTATCAGGCCCAGATATAAAACTTCGTAGCGCACTGAGCATGGGAAAAATGCCCTATCTTCCAGCGATCACGACTGCCGCGCTTCGTCGCTCGGCCTTCGAAAAATTAGGTGGTTTTGATCGCCGCTGGGTTCATTTCGATGTCTTTTTCTGGATTTATTTGATTCGTGATTTTAGTTATGTCGAGGTGTCATCACACTGGACCCTGGCCCGTGTTCATTCTCAGCAGGTAGCTGTTTTATCACGTAAAAATCAACGTTCGTACCGCGATTTTCGCGATTTTTACCAAGAATTTTTGGCTAACTCTGGTAAACGATATCAGATGAGTCCTTTAGCGTATCTAAAAATTAAATTAAAACCCATTTCTCAGGCTAGTGCACCCCTTGTGGTGGCATTATACAAAAAAAATTATCCGTTCTTCTTAAAACACTTAATAAGTTTACCTTTTTGGATTTGGCCTACAGTCATTTTTCTAACTTTTGTTAATTATTTCAGAACTGGCAAAAGAAATAAAGAACTCTGGAAGAAGGTTTCACCATTAATTACTTTTGAGTAGTTTTATTAAGATGGATCATCCCCTCAGTATTTTAATTAATGCCTCAACTTGCACCATTGGTGGAGGCGTCCAGGTTTCAGTAGGTTTTATCCATTACTTGCATGAACATTTTGAGACGCTGGGCTGGGATGTTAATGTTGTGGCTTCAGAAAAAGTTTACAATCAATGCAAAAACTTAACCGCAAAATTGGGTTGGAATTTAGTACTCATTAACCAAAGTCCGGCAAAATTAATAAGCGGTCACTCTGCGCGTAAGAGTATTTACGAAATCATCAAAAACAAAAAGTGTAAGATTTGCTTCACGGTTTTTGGCCCCTCTTATCTTGCACTAGACATTCCTGAATTCACGGGGTTCGCGAATCCGTATGTCACTAATGCAGGTCCAGCCGCTTATAAAAATCACACTTTTTTCGAAAAACTATTCGTTAGTGCCATTCACGAAATTAAAAAACATTATCTTTCTAGAACTAAAGAGTTTTGGGTAGAAACTAAGACCGCACAGATGGGCTTAGCTAAAGCTTTAGCTATCGATGTAGCCAGAATTCACGTCGTCCCCAATACGATTAACCCTCTATTTGTGCCTTCTCCTAATCTACCCCCAGAGTCACCCCTCAGATTTTTATATCTTTCTGCCTATTATAAACACAAAAACCATTTTTTCTTAATTGATGTAGCTCGAGAGTTAAAAAATAAATATCCAGGACTTAAATTTAAATTTGTTGTTAGCCTCCCTCAGCACGAGTTTCCATTTATGGAGCTAATGAGACGCGCAAAGCAATCAGCATTAGCTGAACACTTCGAGACTTTGGGTTACTTAAATGTTCAACAATGTGCTCAGGCCTACGCTGAATCTCATGTGGTCTTCCACCCATCTTTGCTAGAAGTTTTTTCAGCAACTTATTTAGAGGCCTTTGCTGCACGGCGTCCTCTCGTTGTGACCGATCTAGATTTTGCTCACGAAATCTGTGGCCCAGGTGCAATTTACTTTAACCACACCTCAGCTGAAGATGCGGCTCGGTCACTTTATAGCGCAGCCACAGATAAAGAACTCAGGGAGAAAATGATAATATTAGGTTCGGCACAGCTGAGTTTATACCCGAAAACCAACGAAAAATGTCACAAGTTAGTGCAGTTAATAAAAGGCTTTACGTCTCGTTATGCATAAACAAAAACAACCATAACTCCACCCTACAAATCTAAACACTATGTGCGGAATATTTGGAGCAATCGGCCCTCAATCAAAATCACTTGCGGAAAGAGCTGTAGGTCTATTGGCCCATCGTGGCCCAAATGGACATGGAACTTTCTCTGATTCTAAATCTGGTGTGAGTTTTACCCATACACGTTTATCGATTATTGATTTAAGTGAGGCGTCTAATCAGCCCCTAACAGGGGCCGACGGATTAATAACAATTACCTTCAACGGGGAAATTTATAATTTTAAGGAACTCCGCGAACAGTTAACGAGTCATTACGATTTTAAATCACACGGCGACACGGAAGTTTTAATCGCAGCCTATTTACGCTGGGGCTACGACATGCTGGAGAAGTTAAACGGAATATTTGCCTTTGCCATTTTTGATCGGCGGACCGACATTGTGTTTATTGCTCGAGATGGTGTCGGGGTGAAGCCACTTTATTATAGTTTTTCACCCACCCACTTTATTTTTGCCAGTGAGATTAAGGCAATGCTTCAGCTGCCAGATCTGAATCGCGACTTAGATATTCAGGGTATTTCTCACTATTTAAGTTATTTATATTCTCCAGGTGAACGTACGCCCTTTGCCCATGTTCGTAAACTTAAGCCTGGTTGTGCGATGCTGGTTTCTGGCGGTAAGTTACAAAAGTACTGGCAATTTTACGAAATACCCGTCCCAGATAATATCCGTAAAATATCTGTTGAGGATGCCAAAGTAGAGTTGCTTAGTCATCTTGATACCGCCGTCAGTCGCCAAATGCTTTCGGATGTACCAGTTGGGACTTTTTTGTCGGGTGGACTAGACTCAACGATTCTTACCGCCTTAGCACAGAAAAAGCAAGGCTCTCGCCCGCTCGATTGTTTTACCATTAAGTTTGGTGAATCGACTCAAGAGGGTTTCGGGACTGATTTACCTTATGCCGAAAGATTTGCAAAAAACATTGGAGCAAAACTCCATGTTGCAGTGCTAAACGTAAATCAAGTCATAGATATCGACAAGTTAGTCTGGAATTTAGACGAGCCACAGGCAGATCCTGCGGCGATGAACAATTATTACATTTCGCAACTTGCCCAGTCCTGTGGTGTGAGGGTTTTATTATCCGGAACTGGCGCCGATGATATATTTAGCGGCTACCGTCGGCACCAAGCACTAGCTTTTGAAGCCTATTGGACTTGGTTACCTAAGTCTGTACGAGTTAATCTAAAGAACCTAGCAGGAAACTTATCTCCTCAGAGCACTATCTTCAGAAGAATTAGACGCCTATTTGATCATGGATCCGGGGATGAAATGGAACGAACGGTTGCATATTTTCAGTGGATTTCCACTCAGGATATTAATCGTTTGTGGTCTAAGGATATTATTGCAACCCAGTCTACCCCTAACCCTGATCAACCCTTTTTAGAGTCACTGAAAGCACTGCCCACAGGGCTTACACCCTTGGCCAAAATGCTCTACTTGGAGACCAAGTATTTCTTGTGTGACCATAATTTAAATTACTCCGATAAAATGTCGATGACATCAGGAGTAGAAACTCGGGTACCGTACTTAGATAAGGACTTAATGTCGTTTGCTGCGAGCCTACCCCAGAATTACAAGTTACACGGTCTGACGACTAAGTGGATTTTACGTAAAAGTGTAGAGAAGTTGATTCCTGCAGAGATTATTAATCGTTCAAAAACTGGGTTCGGCGTACCTATTCGTTTGTGGGTAAAAGATAATATCAAAAAATTAACAGACGATTATCTAAGTAAAGCCGTTATTGAACGAAGAGGCTTATTTGACTACGCAGAAGTAAACCGACTAATCGAAAGAAACCATAGAGGTGAAGTGGATGCTAGCTACACGATTCTATCACTATGTTGTATAGAATCTTGGTGTCGGCAGTTTAAAGATAACGTCATTATATAAATTGGCTCCGCTCGTTGCATTTTCCTGGAATGGACTACCACAATATGCCGCCCGCTTATTGCGCGCCGCCATAGTTGAATTAGGTCAACCGTGCGTAGTTATTGGGTCTCGCCCCGCTGTGCCGGTTGAAGGTATTGAAGAGGCTTTAGGACAGTCGATTCGATGGGTTGATGCCCGCCAGCCGGTTAGTTGGGGTGAACTTGGATTAGCTGTTCCTGATATTTATTTTCAGTCCGGTTGGGCATACCCTGCGTTTTCTACCTTAGGTAAAGAGGTAAAAAGCCGTGGTGGAAAAGTTTATCTACTCATGGATAATAATTGGCGCGGTGATTTTAGGCAATTTCTGGGCGCGCTATGGTTCAGATTTTTTAAACGAAGACTATTTGATGGAGCGCTGGTCCCAGGCAAATCGGCACGGCGCCTGGCACGTTGGTATGGCATTCCTAACGAAAAAATTTGGGAAGGCATGTATGGCGCTGATCCTAATTTATTTTTTACTGGTGCGCCTCTTGAAGAACGCCCGCGCCGTATTATTTTCGTGGGACAGTATATCCATAGAAAACAGTGCTTACAGCTCGCTCAGGCCTTTATCAAAATTTCCGAAAAAATACCCGACTGGGAATTGGTAATGTACGGCAGTGGGGTACAACAATCACTCCTACCCACCCATCCACGCGTTAAGGTTAATAGTTTTACACAGCCAGAGCAATTAGGGGCAATTTACAGACAAGCGCGAATTTTTGCCCTACCGAGTCTGAGTGAAGCTTGGGGTTTGGTCGTCCATGAGGCAGCGCTTTCAGGTTGTCAGCTTTTACTATCGGACGCTATTGGAGCGCGGCATGATTTTGCCTTGTCCGAAAATGCGCAAATTTTTAAAGCGGGCAATTTACAAGATTTACAGGCCGCTTTACTAAAATTAACTTCTATGAATTCAGCTGATTTGAAAGCTGCCCAGCAAGTTTCAACGACCTTAGCCCAATCACACGGTCCGCTCATTTTTTCCAAAAACATAGCAGCTATTTTTCGCAACCCATGAAATATCTTATTACAGGTGCCGCCGGCTTTTTAGGTGTTAATTTAGCCTTACGTCTTTTGAGTGAAGGACATGAAGTGACTGGATTAGATAATTACCACTCCGGTACTGAAAAAAATATAAATCTTTTAAAAAAATGGGAGAATTTTAAATTCATCACACACGATGTAATTAATGCTTATGATATACCCTGTGACGTGGTTTGTAATTTAGCCTGTCCCGCCTCCCCACCGCATTATCAAAAAGACCCCATCTACACATTAAAGATTTCAGTTCTCGGCACCTTACACGCTCTAGAAAATGCCGAAAGGCACAAGGCCCTCCTGCTTCATGCTTCTACTTCAGAGATTTATGGAGATCCCCTGGTACATCCGCAGACCGAATCATATCTGGGAAATGTGAATACCACCGGCCCGCGTGCCTGTTACGATGAGGGCAAGCGTGCCGCCGAAACTCTCTGCGCGGATTTTACCCGTCTGGGTCGTGTAGATGCTAGATTGGTCCGTATTTTTAATACCTATGGCCCGTTTATGCGCGACGATGATGGTCGAGTGGTTACCAACTTTATTATTCAATCGATGAATAATACCCCGATTACTATCTATGGAAAAGGCCAACAGACCCGCTCATTCTGTTTTGTCGATGACTTGATAGAGGGCTTCATTCGTGTACTTGCCCTCCCATCTAACCAGGGTCCAATTAATTTAGGTAACCCTAACGAATTCACTATGCTGGAATTAGCAGCAGAAGTTCAGCGTCTCATTGGATCAAATCAGCCATTTAGTTATCAGCCCATGCCGATTGATGACCCTCGCCAACGTCAGCCCGACATTACTAAGGCGAAAAAATTCCTCCAGGGCTGGGAGCCCAAAATTCAATTATCGGAAGGTCTTTCTAAAACCATCGAGTATTTTAAAAATGAAAATAAATAGAATAGTTTGTATTGGAGCTGGTTATGTAGGCGGCCCAACCATGGCAGTTATTGCCGATCGATGCCCGCACGTGGACGTAACCGTCATTGATATGAACGAGTCGCGTATCGCTGCCTGGAACTCTAATTCTTTGCCAGTTTATGAACCTGGATTAGCTGAAGTTGTTCAAAGAGCGCGTGGCAGAAATTTAAAATTCCTTAACCATATTGATGGTGTGCAGGCACTTAAAGAGGCTGACGCAATTTTTATCTCCGTAAATACGCCTACCAAAACTCACGGTCCGGGGGCAGGAAAAGCTTCCGACTTATCCTATGTTGAGTCATGTGCTCGCTTTATTGCCCAACATGTCAGCGGCCAAAAAATTGTTATCGAAAAGTCGACGATGCCAGTGCGTACAGCCGAATTAATAAAAGAAATCTTAACGCATAATAATACTCAGGCTAAATTCGACATTTTATCTAATCCCGAATTTTTAGCTGAAGGTACCGCGATTCGAGATTTAGAAAAACCTGAGAGGGTATTAATCGGTGGCGAAAATAGTGAAGCCATTCAAGCCCTCGTTGATGTTTATGCCCAATGGGTAGACCCTCGCTTAATTATTACGACGGGATTATGGTCGGCAGAACTTTCGAAACTAGCCGCTAATGCATTCCTCGCCCAGCGAGTATCATCAATCAACTCGATGTCTGCCGTCTGTGAAAAAACAGGGGCTAAAATTGACGAAGTGGCCAAAGTGATTGGTACCGACTCCAGGGTGGGCCCTAAATTTCTTAAGGCTTCTGTTGGCTTCGGAGGATCGTGTTTTAAGAAAGATATCCTCTCGCTTATCTACATTTGCGAGTCCTATGGATTGCCTGAAGTAGCCCATTACTGGCAGCAGGTTATTGAGATTAACGAGTGGCAGAAGAGGCGTTTCGCCCAAAAAATTATAGAAAGCGTCCCGACCCATGGGACCGTAGCAATTTTAGGATTAGCCTTCAAAAAAGAAACTAATGACTTTCGAGAGTCTGCATCGATTGATATTGTCCAACATTTACTAAAAGCAGGATTAACGGTTATTTCTTACGATCCGAAGGTGAACTTCAGTGAATTTACCAAGACTTTACAAATATCCGAGAATTTAAAATCGGCTTCCTCTATTACTGAGGCCATAAACGGCGTCCACGCCGTAGCCATCTTAACAGAGTGGTCAGAGTTTGCTTCAATTAATTGGCAAGAACTTTCCCCTCAACTTAAAAACTGTAACCTCATTTATGATGGAAGAAATATAGTGCCGGTGGATCAACCCCTTCCGCCTAGTCTCAATTTTCAGCGTATTGGTGTTGGCGTATAATATCCTGTGCCACTGTTTATTCAAAAGCCGCTCAATGAGCGGCTTTTTTATTGGTATAGCTTCTATATAACCGGAAAATGACAAAAAATAAATCTACACTGAGGTAGCCATTTTTGCTCATAAATTTCGCAATTTTTCAATCCCACCCGCCCATAAACAGTGCGGCTAAGCCTTTGTTTGATTAAAGTGCATGGAGAAACTTATTCCCCATGATCTTTTAGTTCCCCATAAACTCCTCCATCGTGGCGGCCTTACTGGAGTTGATATTTCTACGATTTATCACCACGAAGAAAGTTTTGACGACGATTTTAAAGTCTAACCAAAAACTACTGTTATCAACATACGAAATATCGAGGGCGAATTTCTCATCCCAACTAATGGCGTTGCGGCCATTAATTTGAGCCAAACCCGTGACGCCAGGTTTCATTTCCATACGCCGCGCTTGAAAATTATTATAACGTGGTAAATAGCGCATCATCAAAGGGCGAGGGCCTACAACGCTCATGTCACCCACTAAGACATTCCACATTTCAGGAAACTCATCCAGGGTGGTGGATCTCAGAAATTTTCCAAAGGGGGTGAGACGGACTTCATCAGACAGTAAATTGCCTGCATCGTCGCGCGCATCGGTCATGGTCCGAAACTTTACCATCCGAAAGGGTTTCGCGTCTTTACCGGGTCGCTCTTGAATAAAGAAGATGGGCGAGCCGAGTTTGATACGGACGAGAACGGCAACGACTATTAACAGCGGTGAAAACCCAATGAGCCAAGCCAGCGAAAAAATAATATCGAAGACTCTTTTTAGAAAATGATACATTGGGATAATAGTGCACTAATTTCAGATTTAATAAGGACAGGGCAACACCTTTATATAACCCTAGAGCAAAAATAATTTACTAAAGATTTATTTCACTAATTTCTAGGGCCTTCAAATCAATCGCATTTTCAAACTGAGCCTTAAATTCTACTTCTTCAGCCCAAGCGGGAGATGAAATAATCAACGATCCTGTAGAGTCATCGACAAGCTGTGATCGAGTAAGGGTGCGTTCATGCCCAGTCGAGTCATGGCCTTGGGCGTCACGACCCTTGAAAGTCGCTAACAACATTATTTTCCCGCCTACGGGGTTATGTGTTAGGCTAAACTTTAATAATTTTTTTGCACCCGTAGTTTCAGTGTGACGCATGACGCCACTTTGATTTTTTAACAACAACAGACTTGTGGTCTCATTGATTTTTTCGGAATTTTTTCTCAGACTAGTTTCGATTGCCCAATCTTGAAGCATCGCTTGAGTGGTAATAGGCGAGTTGAGTATTTTGGCGGCTAATTTTTTAGATGCATACTCCCAGTATATAATATTTAAACAGGGTATATCTTGTTGGGTAAACTTAAGGAGCTCATTCTTTAATTCTGGTTTGAGTTTAATTATATTCATCCATTTTTCCCTTGGATTAGTTGAGGTGAACCGACTCCACAGTATTTTTTGACTCGTGGTGCCCCACTTGAAATTAAAGCGGGCTTGTTCGTCCTCTAATAATTCCTCGCCCTCAACGAGTTTTTGAAGTGCTGCTAGGGCTTCATCCGGCGTAGTTGGTTGAGCTTTGCGCAGTTTTACTACTTCACGAAAATCGACGACTAAATTCCAGGCATCCCTGAATTGACTCAGTCGCCATTGATAATTCTTCGCTCTTTCATTGGGCTTTTTAATTCTCGCTAATTCTTTCTCTGCGGTAACCAAATTTGCCCCTATTTCCTCAATGGCCTGATCGCTCAGAATTTCGCCAGCTGCTTCCTCAAAGAATCCATATAGCCACTGATTTTTTCCTTGGGCTTGGGCTGTGCGACTCCATTCATTTTCAATAATACCGAAAATAGTACGCATGGATTTATACGCTGGTCCGTAAGCACTTTTAAACCACTGATTTAAAAGTACGTCAGAATCTGCTGAGGGATTTTCCAATAATTTTGAACCTACCCACGCCTTCGGGGCATCGAACGCCCAAATGGGATACAACTCAGCATACCAGCCAGTGACACCTATTTGATTTAAGGATTTAATACTCTTTGCTTGGGCTGAGAAATTAATGCGCGGAATACAAAAACTATTTCCATGCCAATAGTCATAAGCTCCAACACTGTCGGCGCCTGACTTAACCCACGCTAAGCAGTTATCGATATCCTGCTGGGCAAATTCCCCGTTGGCATAGCCCATGCGATCCACACAGACCCACGGGAAAATATCAGCATTAACTTTTATCGTCGGTGCCTTTAAGGTGTCTAGGTAGGCTAGGGTGCCAAACGTTCGCTTAAAATCAGTGGGGTTGTTTTGGCTTAGCCAACTTCCATCAGCCACTTTATTCAGAAAACTTATCAGATAATTGGTTCTTACGGGACGGTCGCGAAACCATCCTTCACTCTCTACCTTTTTATCAAAAATCATACTATCATTTAAGCCCATAGCGACGGACGTGCTTTCGGGATTATTTTTAAACCAATCATCGACATATTGCTTGGCTATTGTCACCGCTTGGGAGTGCTTTAAATTAGGATTAGGATCGGTTCCGTAACCGGTAGGTTTTATGTAGCCTTGCTGACCTTCGGCAAATAACGATGGATTCATTTTCCATTCATTCTCAGTAAATATTTTGTAGAAACTATGAGAGAATGCTGGGCAGTTACCGTAGCCGACTGAAAAAGCCCAATCTTTAGAGACTTCGTTATTAATACCTCCAACGGCTCTCCAGTAGAAAGCGGGTTGAAATAAATCTCCGGCTGGAATCGGAATTACTTTTAGATGAGCATAATCAGCACCCTTAATTCCTGGTTGGCAGAAAATAATACCTAGAACTTGCTCACAAAATCGCCCCACAGCGATTCTCGTTGCCGCGGGATTATTGCCCAAAAGGAAGATTGCCTGGTCATTAATCACCCGGATGGCTGCATCTCCTTGGCGAGCAGGTGCGCTTACGCGGCTCTTTATCGATGCTTGGGTTTTACCAATATATATTTTCCATAAACTAGCTGGTATATTTTTCGACTCTGCAACGACAGGCATTTTTTTCCCAGTCACTATTTCGGACCAATCACTCAAACTTTGCGCTGCATACCATTCATCGATTTCTGGATTATCAGAAATAATGATAACGGCGTACCACTGGTTCTCGTTGAATAATTTTTCTTCGGCCGCGCAACTAAGGAAAGTTCGTGCGAATAGAAAAAGTAGAAAAACAAAACGCACAAAATTAGAGATTAATCGGCAGGCCATTTTGTTGGGCTGACTGATAAAGAGCTAAGATTAATTCTATTGCTTTACGACCTTCGATTCCATCAACCGAAGGTTTTTTGTTTTCGCGAATGGCCCCAATAATTTCTTCTAAATTAGCTTTATGCCACTTGGTGTCGATGGCCCTGGGGTCATTCGCTCCGGCACCTTGATTAATTTTACCAATCTGACTTTGATCGCTCGGTTGAGATTCTTTGAATTCGAACGTTATCAATTTATCATCATGCAAGATGGCTGAACCGGTAGTTCCGTGGATGCGAATCTCGGCGGGGAGGCCATTATGAGACCAGCAGGTAGTGGTTCCGGCTATGGTGGCCCGGGCGCCGTTAGTGAATTCAATCCAACCCGTGGCGATATCTTCGACTTCGGCG
>Ga0194049_1000121_pt1 | contig 30308 bp, 24 predicted proteins | sample JunL2225m_MetaG_FD_148665 | JGI IMG/M metagenome (GOLD analysis project Ga0194049, IMG submission 148665) | Anoxic zone freshwater microbial communities from boreal shield lake in IISD Experimental Lakes Area, Ontario, Canada - Jun2016-L224-25m | ecosystem: Environmental > Aquatic > Freshwater >... | reverse complement strand
CCTCAAGCGCAACCTTCGCCTTTAACTCGCCAGTGAAAACCTTGCGTTTCTTCTCGCTCACAACAACCCCCGTTTTCCAGAAGGCTACCATCTTAAATGATTGTCCGAAAATTGGGGTCCACTATACCCCGACAACCTCCACCGTGCGCCTACCCGTTTCTGTCGTGGCGATTCCTTTGTTTGAAATGTCGAATTGACTGCGGATCACCGTCAGCTTGGGACGATTAATTTCAGGCAATTTTTTGACCTGTCCGGCTGCCGATTCGATTAGTTTTTGCGTGTCATAATGGACTTGATAGCGCGTCCTAGCCTTGATGCGTTCCCACAGTGCCATAAACCATTCCCTTTCCAAATTCTCCTCAATCAGCCGCACCGTCACCTTATCCCGTTCATTTTTCAGCGTCTTTTTGGCAAAAGCAATCCCCGCATCTTCAAATTCCGTCTGCAACGATGCGGCATAATCCTGATAGCTCTCGTTGGCGATAATCGTTAGATGGTTGATGGGCCGGTCAGTGATGCGAATACCCAGCCGATTGACCGCCAAACGTAAGCCGCGCCCGATTTCCTGCCGCTTTTTCATTTCCGAAGCGGTTTCGTTGAGGGTGCAGATTTGAAACACATTGGGATTGTCCCAGCCCTCGCGCAGGGCGGAGTGGCTGAAAATGAAGCGCAGCGGCTCGTCTGGGTCAAGCAGACGCTCTTTTTCTTGCATAATCAGCGCATAGGCATCGTTGTCGTCTTGGCTAGTGCGGGTTTCGGAAGAATCCTTGAAACGCCCTTTTTTATCTTGCGAAAAATAACCGTTGTGTGCAGATTCGGCGGTAAATGGGTATAATTCGGCATACTCCGGCCTTTCCTGATACTTGTTAAATGCCGCCTCAAACCACAAGGAATATTTGCCTTTGATAGGGTTGCCCTGTTCGTCGTAATCCCGATAATTCGCCACTTTGTCGATGAAAAACACCGACAACACCTTAATGCCTAATGGCTGGTATTTAACTTCCTTTTCAATATGCCGCCGTACCGTGTCATCAATTTGTTGTTTTAGGATTTCATCGGTCAATGCGCCTTGCGGTTTGCCTTGGTAAACCCGAATATCATTGGCAAATTCGATATAGCCTTCACTAGGGGCTATTGCATTAATGATGAATCCTTCCCGGTAACTGTCCCGACCATTGGATAACTTAAACAGATCGTCGCCATTTTTCACCGTCAGCGTTTTTTTCGCTGCTCCGTTGCTGAGGTTGACCCAGATCGTCAGTCTAGCCGAAACGGAACGGGTAGATGCTCTAAAACCCTCCACCTTGATATAGGCTTGATTGGCGGTGTTTCCCTCAAGCACCGAGAGTACGCCAATTTGCTTGACCAAACCCAATTCAAACGCTTTCACCGGGTCAAGCTTGTACACCACGTTATAAGCGTTTCGAGGGGTGGCGGAATAGCGCAAGGTACACAGTGGATGCAAACGGGCGATAGCTTGCTTGCGGATGTCCGTTTCCATGTTTTGCGGTTCGTCCACGATCACAATGGGCCGGGTTTTTTGGATGAATTCTATCGGCTTATTACCGGTTTCGCGGGTTTGGTTAATCACATTGCCCTTACCTTTTTTCTCCGTCGAATCGCCACTGTCTTTGCTGAAAGCGTCGATGTTGATGACCAGAATTTGAATGGCGTTGGATAATGCGAAACCTCGCAATTGGTTGACCTTGGCTGAATCGTAAACAGTAAAAAGGCAAGGCTCGCGGTGATAGATCGTCTGAAAATGTTCGTGGGTGATTTGCAGATTCTTCAACACGCCTTCGCGTATCGCCACACTCGGCACGACGATGACAAATTTCTTAAACCCATAAAGCCGGTTCAACTCATAGACGCTACGCAAATACACATAGGTTTTGCCCGTGCCGGTTTCCATTTCCACGGTGAAATTCGGGAAGCAAACCGGGTTGCCTTCGGTATCGGCAAACTCAAGCGGTTCCAATTGTTCGGACAGCGTTAGGCCATTGGTTTCTTGAATCTTGCGCAAATTGTCGAGGATTTGCTCCTCGTCCAATAGTAAACGGTTAGCCAAACCCTCCTCAGACAGAAACATTCCGGCTTGCGCTTCGCCGGACAAGTTGATTTCGCTGTCCTCTTGCTTCAACGGTTGCCCGTCGAACAGATCGGTGACTGCCCGGATGGCATCCAATTGGTATTCTTGGGTGGCGTCAAACTGAATTTTCATAGGCCAAATATATCCCCATGTGTGCCGGTGCGCACCAACCATAGATTTTGCTGATCGACTTTGTATATCAGCAACCAATCCGGTTCGAGGTGTAAATCCCGGTAGCCTTTCCACTGGCCTTTTAGCGGGTGATCCCTCAATTCACGCGGCAGGGTTGAACGAATCACCAATAGTTCAATAACCTTGCGTAACTTTTGGGTATCCTTGCCTTGTCGAACCGCCAAAGCCACATCCTTATCAAATTTGTGGGTGGTGTAAACTTTCCGTGGCTGCATCATATCCCCAGAGTCTTAAAAAGTTCTTCGGTATTTGCATGAGTGGTATATTCGCTACGCTCAACGGCTGCAATGGCGGCTATCGTTTCGGCATTTGGTATCTCCCTCTCCGCAATATAGGCTCTTATAAGGTCGCGCATAATCCGTTCTGCGGGCTGATGTGCGGCAGCGGCCACAGCCATGAATTGATCTCGCAGTTCCGGTTCAATCTTGATGGAAATTTGCACTTCTTCTTTAGCCATGAAAATCACCTGTTTTTATCGTAATGGATTGGATTGCTTTTTACAGCCAGACGTATATATCTGGTTTTTGAGTATCTGGCTTACCTCCATTTAGTAAATAATGCTACTTGAAGCAGTTATTGCATAATTTGCAATAACTGAGGGGTAAAGTGCAAATTTTGCACATTGCTTTCTTCATTCAGCTCGCCTTCTTGGAAGACGTTGCGGATGTGCTTGGTAACGACGGAAAGGTCACGCTGAAAAAGCACAGACATTTGCTCTTGAGTCAGCCAAACGGTTTCGTTGTCAAATTGCACTTGAATCCGTGCCTGACCGTCTTCTGTCTGATACAACAAAATCTGAGATTGTTTCTCCATGTTACCTCCTAAATACAAGTAAAGCGGATACGGGCATCCCGGCATTGCAAATCCAAGTTGGTTTTCAACTCGTCGCTGTTGTGGAAAACGCTGTCCAGACAGACAATTTCTTTAGGCTTCAACGCCAGCAACGGAATTATCATGTCGAAGTGGAAGGTTTCCAAGATGAACAACAACTCACCATCGTTAACGCGCCAGACGGTGGCATTCTGGTTCTCACGCTCCAGCGTGGGAATGCAGAGGCGTTCCAAAGGCGTGGTCAATGGGAAACCGGCTTTCAACAGCAGTTCATACAGGATGTCGGCCACATTCGCGCCATCCTTCTCCGATTGCACGAACATTTCCAGTTGTTCGGCCAGTTGCTCCGCCGTTTCGATGTCGTCGCCGCGCCATTGCTTGAAGTTGGACGGGGCCAGCACGAACGACTTGAAGCCTAGGTTTTCCGGGGCGGGGCTGGCTAAATCGGCTTCGGCTTGGATTTTCTGGATGACTCGGCGGATGCGTTCGCGGGCAATGTCGGCGATTGTGGGGTGGATTTCATTATCGGTTACTTCGGGTAGCTGAACGGCAATAAATCTGCGGTTTCCGCCGTCTTCCTTATTACTCTCCAAAACAGATTGTGCAGTAGTGCCTGAACCAGCAAAGAAATCAAGTATGTAGTCAGGTTCTAATTTTCTTTGTTTATTGGCAGCAATTACATAGTTAGCCGACGAATCATTAATTTGAAAGCCACCATTCCTATCGCTATCAGTACCATTTTGAGGCGCATCAGTGACTATCTTAATGAAATCTTTGAGCGTTTCAACGTCTTTTGGAAACTCAAGCAGGTTTGATCCGACCAATTTTTCTAATTCCAAAGTACCAGCACGACCATCACGATAAAAGACAGAGGCTAAAGGCTCGCTATCAATCTCATGTAGATAGCTTTTTCGGCAAGGTATCGTTGTTTCATCGGGGCCAAAATGTATCAATATTGGATTTGCCGCAAGCGCTGAACGGGTGCGTTTTTCATCCCAACGCCAACCAGTTGAAGGCTTTTTGCATGGCTTGTTGGTGATAGGATGGATAATATCGTAGCGGGGGCGGGAGTCGCGCCCGTCATCAGGGCCAGCAAAATCAGCCGCAAAATACAATCCTCTATCATCTGACCAGCGATAATGCTCATGTGAACGGCGAGGGTCAGATTTTGGTAGTGTGGAGAACCAAGAACGTATGGCAGTGGCAATGGTTGAATGATTATCGCCGAAATCTCTCCGTAATTGTTGGTAATGTGCCAATACTTCATCAACCCCTAGCTTTTTTCTACGCCACTTACCCGATTCGATAACTTTTTCGATTATTCTTCCATAAACCAAGATATATTCATGAGTCTTAGCAATTAGCTTGGCATCCCCTTTTTTTGATTTCTGCCAAACTAAAACACCAACAAAATTCTCCTCTCCAAATATCTCATTCATCACACAACGCAGATTATGTACTTCGTTGTCGTCAATGCTGACAAAGATAACCCCATCTTCCCGCAACAGGTTTCTTGCCAAATACAAACGCGGCAACATCATATTCAGCCAATTGCTGTGATAATGCCCGTTTTCCTTGTTGTTCTTGCGGAAGAAACCCTCCCGCATCAATTGACCGTCATCGTCCAATTCGTTAATGCGCTTGAGATAGTCGGCTTTGCTTTCTTGGAAGCGGTCGGGGTAAATGAAGGAATCGGAGCCAGTGTTATACGGCGGGTCGATGTAAATCAGCTTGACCTTGCCGAAATAGGCTTTTTGCAGCACCTTCAACACTTCAAGGTTTTCGCCTTCGATGAAGACATGCTCGGCGGTGTCGAAGTTGATTGACAACTCCGATTGTGGGCGCAACGTGGCAGATGAGGGCGCTTGCAATAGTTTGTAAGCTTGCGACTTGCCCGGCCAGTCTAGGTGATAACGCTCGTTCTTTTCCAAGACATGCGCTTCGCCGATGGCCCGCTTGAGCGACTCCACATGCAGCCGCCCGTCGGCAAAGGCTTCCGGCACAAGGTTCTTCAACTTCTCAAGCAACTGTTGGGTGATTTCCGGGGAGTGGCCGTCCATTAAAGTCCTACGTATCAATTTAAAAATGCTATTTTACCGGCTTATGGGCAAAAGGCTCGCATCTTTGACGAACGCGGACGGGGGGGGGGTGTTTGAGTAGGTTCTCGCCTTGAGCCTTCCCAGAGAGATCGTGGTGGCCCGCGCCAGTGTGACCGCTCGGCATTGGCCCTGCCCGTGGTTCCGCCTTGCTTGCAAAGCTTGCGCAAAGTCTAAAATCGGTGCCGCTTGTTGGTCTGGCAGGTTTTAGACGGCCTCGAAAATCTTTTCGGCAATGCTGCCCATGTATTTTACCTATTGCTCGTTTTCAATAATGTGTTTGGCTCACTTCGCCGCCCCGCGCTTAATCGGTATCACTTGCGCCCCGGCTTTCAGAGTGTCCAAATAATCCGCCCATGCTTGCATCATTTTTTTTCGTTCCGGCAAGTGCGCCGTCCGGTTATAGGCCCGTCCGTTGGGGTTTTTCACGGCATTGCGTGTGATGTTCGATGAAATCCACGCAAAACCCAAAACCTCATCCAATACGGTTCTTGCCATCGCCCTAAAGCCGTGTCCGGTCATTTCGTCCTTGGCAATACCCATGCGCCTTAGTGCCGAAAGAATGCCGTTGTCGGACAGTGGCCGCCCGGGTGTGCGAGGGCTTGGGAACAGATAACGCCCATTGCCGGTTAGCGGTTGGAGTCCACGCAATACTGCCAAGGCTTGCGAAGACAGCGGGACAATGTGTGGCTCCTTCATCTTCATGCGCTCGGCGGGAATGCACTATTCCACCCGGTCTAGGTCGATCCCCAGCCATTCGGCCTTTCTTAATTCCCCCGGTCGCACAAACACCAAGGGCGCAAGCTTCAAGGCACTGCAAGCGACAAACTGACCCTGATAACCATCAATCGCACGTAACAAAACCCCTATTGCCTTGGGTTCGATAACGGCGGAAAAATGCTTTTGCTTGACGGGAGGCAATGCGCCGCGAAGATCGGGGCAGGGGTCGCGCTTGGCCTAGGGAGGTTTCCGGGTACACGCCCAAGGCCAGCAGCTTCTCCTTGCCGCCAAAGCGATATTTCAGGCGGAGGTATTTGGAGCCGTTTGGCCTCACGTCGAGGTTAAGCCCTTTTTCGTCGGCCTTGCGGTAGTGCTTGTCTTCAGGCTTGGCGTTCTTGCATGTGGTGTCCCGGTCAGCATGGCGGTTCCCCTGTGTGGTTGCGGCTTACAGCCCATTTTGGGGGTATCACGGTTGGGACTGGTTGCCCATGCCCCCGTATGTACCCCCTGTAGATTGCGGCTGTAGGGGTAAATTGTCGGACTTCCTAGGACATAGTACAGACAAAAAAGCCAGCAACTAAGCTGGCTTATTTACTCCGTTGGAGTGTGTTGGAAGGGTGTTTGGTGGAGGCGGCGGGGATTGAACCCGCGTCCGTAAATCCTCCGCCTTTGGCTCTACATGCTTATCCGACTCTTTGTTTTTAACCGACCCCCACCCGAGCGGCAGGGAGGGAGACCGACGATTCCGGTGTTGTTTAGCGCATCCACCCCGGAAGAGCTTCAGCGCGAGCTTACAATTGGGTTACCCCCGGAACCAGCCGCCTATAAGCGGGCCGCTGGCCGAAGGCTAGCTGACTTAAGCAGCTAGAGCGTAGTTGTCGTCGTTGGCAACTAATAGTTTGCAGATTGTTTTACGAGGTAACCTGCACCTCGGCATGCACCTAGGGTTTTGCGATCCACGTCGAAGCCATGTCGCCCCCGAGCTATTCCTTAGGACAGTATACCTGAGAATTAGTTCACAGCAAACATTGAATTTTTGGCTTTCATTGAACCTATTGGTGCGGATGGTCGGATTTGAACCGACACGACTTACGTCACCACCCCCTCAAGATGGCGTGTCTACCAATTTCACCACATCCGCTTTAACTGATTCACTTCACGCTTGGTTTTTGATCAGGCATTACCGGCGGTTGGTCGGGAAGATCGCTCTTCACGGGTGCTGTGGCCGGCTGACTGATTATCGGAGGAAGATCTGACTTTACCTGCCCCGTTGCCGGGGAATCCAGAATGTCATTGCCCTTATTATCTTGCCTTGCGCCTAAATAAGCAAGAAGTATGCTTGTAGAGAAAAACAAAATCGCAAGGATAGCAGTGCTGCGAGATAGGAAGGATGCCGTTCCCTGAGCGCCAAACACCGTATTGGAAGCCCCACCGCCGAACCCTGCTCCAGCGTCCGCACCACGCCCCTGTTGAAGCAAGACCATCCCAATGATTGCAATGGCTACGATGACATGAAAGATGGTAAGTATTTGAACCATAGATCACCTAGGCTGCAAGACAAATTTTCAAGAAAGAATTCGCATCCAACGAAGCACCTCCGATAAGACCGCCATCAATGTCTGGCATGGAGAACAACGCTGAAGCATTGTCCGGCTTGACACTGCCGCCGTACAGAATTTGTAATTTTTCGGCAACACTGGCATCCAGTTTGGCAATTCGCTCCCTTATCCAGGCATGAACCTCTTGGGCTTGCTCCGTGCTTGCCGTCATGCCAGTGCCAATTGCCCAAACCGGTTCATAAGCGATAACAGCTTTGGCTAAAGAAGCAACACCCGCAGTACTGAGGACCGCATCCAGTTGCTCTCCGATTACATCGAAAGTACGAGCCGATTCACGTTCGGCAAGTGTTTCGCCAATGCATAGGATTGGGATCAAGCCATGCTGAATGGCCTTGGCATAGCGGGCAGCAACCAAAGCGCTTGACTCTCCATAAAGCATTCTGCGTTCGGAATGGCCGACTATCGCCAGTGAGCACCCAAATTCATTAAGCATGAGTGCAGAGATTTCCCCCGTAAACGCACCTTCGTCTTGATCCGCCACGTTCTGGGAACCCAGTAGGACTGAACTGTTTTTCAACAACTCTGCTGCATCCGGGAGATAGACGGACGGCGGGCAAACACCAACGTCTGCCTTAGCGAATTGCACCAAACCTGACAGAATATCGGCCAACAACGCACGAGACTTTTCGCGGCTACCATTCATTTTCCAATTACCGACCACTAAAGAACGACGCATTTTCAAGACCTCTCCGGAAATAAAAGACTTCATTTTAGACAGTTCATGTGATTAAATCAACAAAATAATCACGAGAAGCATCTCGCCTTCAGGCGCTTACACCAAGTCGTAGACTGGAAACTACCCATGGGCAACTTGGCAATGAGAATTAAACTTTTGGAAAGCTTGCATATGCAAACGCATTGCCGCAACACCTACTTTTATTAGGTAAAAAGGGATTACCGAAAGTATAATTTGCATTTTTTTAGTGTCTATTTTTGTTATCACTATTTCTTGATTGGCAAAAGGATAATGATTAATACTTTATATCGAACCATAGGCAATATCTTATCACCCCAAGGTGAGCAAGCAAGATTGAGCATTCTAATCTATCATAGGGTTCTCCCAGACACCGATCCTTTGTTTCCCTATGAAGTTACAGCAGAAATATTCGACAAGCAACTTACTGAGCTAAATAATATCTTCAATGTAATACCTCTTGATGAAGCCATAGCAAGACTGAAAACTTGTTCACTGCCATCTCGTTCTGTATGCATCACCTTTGATGATGGTTATGCTGATAATGTAGATATTGCATTGCCAATACTTAAGAGACACAAGGTTAATGCATCCTTTTTTATTGCCACTGCATACTTAAATGGTGGTCGTATGTTTAACGATACCATCATTCACGCCATACGACACAGTCGTGACACACAAATTGACCTTAAAAGTTATGGCTTAGGCAAATATAACCTAGAAACCCTTGAAGCTAAACATCGCGCAATTCACAGTATTTTAAATCATGTGAAATATCTTCCTGTTGAAAAAAGGGATGACACAGCAGAAATGTTGGCTGACTTAATTTCTAACATTCCGCCTCCAACATACCTAATGATGAATACGAATCAACTGAAGGAGTTGAATGATTCTGGAATGACAATCGGAGGGCACACAGTGCGCCACCCAATCCTGTCAAAGTTAAACACAGTTGCAATGAGGAATGAAATTGCTGAAGGCAGGGATTATCTAGAAGCTGTATTAGGTATCAAGGTCTTGTTTTTTGCCTACCCAAATGGAAAACCAGGAATTGATTACCTACCTGAGCAAGTCGATATGCTTCGTAAAATGGGGTTTCAGGCAGCCCTTTCCACGCAATGGGGAACCGCTAACCGAAACAACGATATTTTCCAACTACCCCGCTTTACACCTTATGCAAAAAATATTTTCAAGTTTACGCCAATGCTTTTGCAGAACATGATGCGCAGCCCTAGCTAATTTCAAAATATGTTGATTAATATTAGAACATGGTATAGCTTATATCTAATTTCTCAAATAAATATGTCACAAACTTTTTTTACACTACCACCGCCATAGTCCTTGACAGATCTGTATAAATAATGTGATAATTAAATAAGTGACTTTATTTTCTAAAAGAATGAAACGATGATGACACAAAATATAGTTAAAGAAATTGTAATAAAAAATCTAAATCTCAGCGACCGAATGAGTGCATTGACAATGTCGAGTCCACTTCTCGGTGTCATACCGGAGTTGGATTCAATGGCTGTTGTAGGCATTATTACAGCCCTAGAAGATAACTTTGGCTTCTCTATATACGATGATGAGATTAGTGCTGATAGTTTTGAAAGTCTAGGAAGTTTAGTTGCTTTTGTGGAAAAAAAACTCAATGAGTGACTCCATCCATTATGGTATTGAACCATTTTTCCTACCTTTCGGTAACGAACGCCTATTTTGTATTTTTATTGCCCCGAAAATCAAAATGGCGCATGCTTGTGTTCTATACCTGCATCCGTTTGCAGAGGAAATGCACAAGTCACGCCGTATGGCTGCATTACAAGCACGTCAATTCGCTATCGATGGCTATGCTGTGTTGCAAATAGATCTATTGGGGTGTGGGGACAGTACAGGGGATTTTGAGGAGGCTAGCTGGGAAAAATGGAGAGCCTGCGCACAAGGAGGCTATGATTGGCTCAAAAAAATGAATCTTCCAATCATTTTGTGGGGGCTCCGATTAGGTGCGACACTTGCCGTTGATGTATCCCACCAACTTTCCAGAGTGGCAGGACTTATACTCTGGCAACCAGTGACTATTGGTGAAAATTATCTAAATCAATTTCTGAGGATAAGGCTAGCTAGCGAAATGCTTGCCTCAAATAAAGTAAATAATCGAACACAACAGTTACGTAATCAAATTACATCCGGTGAATCCGTCGAAATTGGCGGCTATATGCTTGCATCTATGTTGGCAACGGACATAGATAAACTCCGGTTAATAGATACGCCACCTACATGCTCAGTCTGTTGGCTTGAAGTTACAACTATTTTGACCAACTCTTTATCTCCTTCAAGTTTAAAAGTTATAGACTATTGGAATAATTTTGGAAATAACATATATACCCAAGTTATCCAAGGGGAACCATTCTGGACATCACAGGAAATAATTGAATGTCAAGAATTGCTAAATCAAACAACAAAGGCAATCTCAGTACTAGCACGATGAAGTACAAGGAACAACCCATTGTTTTTAAATGTGGAAATTACCGGTTAATCGGTATTGCCACAAGTACTAATTCATTATCCAAAACAGGTGTTTTAATAATCGTGGGTGGGCCGCAGTATCGTTCTGGAAGTCATCGGCAGTTTACTCTTCTGGCTAGGAACTTAGCCGAAAATGGAATACCCTCCTTCCGCTTCGACTATCGCGGCATGGGCGACAGCGAAGGAAATATTCGAAATTTTGAAAACTTGAATGAAGACGTACACACTGCAATCAACGCCTTTTCCATCACAGAGAAAGTTGATAAAATTATCATTTGGGGTCTTTGTGATGCGGCCTCAGCAGCGTTGTACTACGCCCATACTGATCCTAGAGTAGCGGGTATAATCTTATTAAATCCGTGGGTACACACAGAAGTCAGCGCAGAACGTGCGAGATTAAAATATTACTATATAAGTCGTTTGTTTCAGAAATCATTTTGGTCAAAGTTTTTTTCTGGAAGAATTAATTTTATCGGTTCGTCAAAGGAAATTGCCAATTCGGTAATTAATCTGCTAAGTTCTAAATATTTTTTACCCCATTACAATACTTATGACTCTCTGAAAAAAAACCAAACATTTATTGAACGCATGCTTTTTGGATTAAATGAATATTCTGGGAAAGTACTTTTAATTTTGAGCGGCAATGACCTTGTTTCCCATGAGTTTCAGCAGTTAATTGAATCAAATAGCGACTGGAGGAATGCTTGTAACTCACCAAAGATCGAAAAAATAATTCTGCGAGATGCTAATCATACATTTTCTACTCGTTCCTGGCGTAGTCAGGTTAACGAATTGACAATAAACTGGTTAAGCAAAAACAAACATTTTTTATAAGGCAATTCTAACTCTATGCAAAGAAATGTGTTGATGATTGCATTCCATTTCCCACCTATCAAAGGCAGTAGTGGAATACAACGCACACTAAAGTTTAGTCAATATCTACCTAGTTTCGGATGGCATCCAATAGTGTTGAGCGCAAATGAACGAGCTTATGAATCTGTTAGCCAAGAACAAATGGGAGATATTTCACCTTATACAATAGTTAGACGAGCATTTGCACTTGACACTAAGCAGCATTTATCAATAAATGGCCGTTTCCTCGAATTTTTAGCTATACCTGATCGTTGGATCAGTTGGATTTTTGGAGGTGTTATACAAGGTCTTCTTATTTGTCGTAAATATAAACCATTAATTATATGGTCTACCTACCCAATCGCAACAGCGCATCTCATTGGTTATGTTCTTCATCGCCTAACAGGATTGCCATGGATTGCCGATCTTCGCGACCCTATGGCTCAGGATGGTTACCCTGAAAGTCCTATGCAATGGAAGTCATTCAAATGGATTGAAGATAGAATCGCACTAAGTGCGTCAGCAATCTGTTTTACTAGTCCAAGTGCAATTGTGGATTTTATTAGCAAGCATGAAGCCGTTCTCGATATAAATAAACTGCATTTAATTGAAAATGGATACGATGAAGATTCCTTCAAGGAAGCTGATAACTATATAAGTCTTCGTCCACCAAATAAAAATAGACCTATTACTTTGCTGCACAGTGGCATTATTTATCCATCCGAGCGAGATCCACGACCCTTTTTCAAAGCACTGTCAACATTGAAGAACAATGGATTGATTTGCGATGCACCGCTTAATATTATTCTACGAGCAACAGGTCACGACGACTTACTTGCTCAGTTTATAGCTTCACACGGATTACAGGACATCATCAAACTCGCCCCACCTTTGCCATATGTTGAAGCACTTGCAGAAATGCTTTCCGTAGACGGATTAATATTATTGCAAGCGGCAAACTGCAATTATCAGATTCCCGCTAAATTATATGAGTACTTACGAGCAGGCCGCCCGATCATTGGCTTAACGGATAAACATGGCGATACAGCTTCAATCTTAAGCAGATTTCCCGCTCATAGAGTTTGCGATATTGAATCATGCGAAGAAATTAGGGCTACACTTGTTTTCTTTATAAGCCAAATCAGATCGGAAAAAAGAAATTGTCAATCTATTCCTGATCTAGATGAATATTCGCGTCGGGCAAAAACCAAAATATTAGCCAATCTGTTTGACACCACTGCTTCACGAAATATAATTGGTACTTAGATGACAAAAATAATTAGAATGAATAAGGCCTTCTATTGCTGTTTCGCAGCGATGCTTTTACAGTATAACCATACATTACTTGCGGCTGATTTGTCATGCCCGAATCCAAGTGGCTCAACAAATGGCGGTTCATCCGGTCAATTTGGTCCTTATGACTATAGAGATCCCTCTGCTCGAACAGGCCCGTCAAATCCACTACATCTGGTAGAGATGGCGCATTTTACACCCGAGATTGCAACCGGATCGACATACAATTTGGCTGGAGGTCTTAACTACACTTTGAGGGCATTTCCAAATCATCATAGAGCTTTGCAATCACTTGCCGACTTAGGTATACGAGAAAGGAAATCCAATGTAGATGGGTTACCCTATACTATTCCATGTTTATTTTCCCGGGCAAAGAATTATGCACCAACCGATGGAATGGTCAATGCGGTTTTTGCATACTACCTAGCGAATATGAATCAAAAGGATATGGCACTTACTGAGGTTGAACAAGCCATCAAAAAAGCCGGAAACAACCCAAGAATTTATTATGATATAGGTCTTGCCTATTATTACATAGGCGACTATAACAAAGCACTGGAAAGCTCACAGATAGCTAAAAAACTGGGATCATCAGCAGTAGGTCTAGACACCCTTTTATCTCAAGTTATTCACAAGAATAATGTTAAACGTTGAAATCATAGCCTAGGCGAATTTGGAAGTAAATTCAAATAAATCATCAGCTTTTATACATGAATTTATTTTCTAAAACCCATTCCATCTAAGGATTCTTGAGTTGTCATCCGGTATTAAACAGAAATTAACTGTGAACTTCTCTGGCTATGCTGGAAAATTTACATCTGTGTTTTTGTTATTAATGGTTTTGCTAATTTCTGTTCACTCGGCTGTTGCAGAAGATATTGTGGTAGTGAGTCGAAAAGGAAGCCCAGCCCCTACACCAATTACTCGATATGTGTTGTCTGCAATTTTTGGTATGCGCTTGACAACATGGCCGGATGGTTCAGCAATAAGGGTTTTCGTTTTACCTGACGATAACCCTATCCACACTCTTTTTTGTAAGCAAATCCTGCATATCTTTCCGCATCAGTTACGGACTGCGTGGGATAGATTGGTATATTCTGGAACCGGACAAGCCCCAGTTGTTTTGAGTTCTGAACAAGAAATGCAGACTCGAATAGCAAAAACACCGGGTGCTATCGGCTATTTAACAAAGGAAACGCTTGATGAAAATATTGCCATACTTCCTGTGGAATAATCCCATCTTGTCCAATTCAAAATACCTGGGCGATCTTAGGGTTCCTTCCTTTGTTGAATGGAATTCACGACTGCTCACTGTCAAAATATGCTTTTTTTACCTTCTGTGCTTACCGATTAGCCTTAATGTTTATGCTGTCGAGCTCTTCGATACCGTCCAAATCCACGGATTTGCTTCACAGGCTATGTTTTTGACATCGGGAAACAACATGTTCGGACCTAGCATTTCAAATCCAAACTTTGATTTCACCGAACTTGGCATCAATGGTTCTTGGGTACCTTTACCCAATTTGCGGTTGTCAATGCAAATTATTTCCAGACGTGCTGGTGGTTGGAATAACGGGACTCCTCAAATCGACTTTGGCCTACTGGACTATGGTTTCGACTTTAATAGTGACTACCGCCTAGGCATTCGAGCCGGACGGGTTCGTCAACCGTATGGGCTATACAACGACACCCGTGACGTTGCCTTTACCCGGCCTAGCATACTTTTGCCACAATCCATCTACTTTGAAGGGACAAGGGATCTCACTATCTCGTCGGACGGTTTGTTGTTATACGGACAGTCGCGCAAACCTTGGGGCAATTTGACTTTAGATCTATTTGGTGGTTACCCGCGTTCAAATAGTAAAGATTCAGAGTATTCACTAATGGGTCAACTCACCTCTGGATCGCTTAATCCTAATCCAAGCTTTATGGGAAGATTGAATTATGAGGCAAACGATGGAAGTTTACGGCTAGCACTGACTGGTACATATGCTAATATGGAATATAAACCGAAAAATATTTATGATCCCATTTCGAGAGGGAGTGTAAACTTGTCTCCAATAGTATTATCTGCCCAATATAATCTTGAAAAATGGAGTTTTACTAGTGAGTACACCTATTCTTTTTTTACACATTCTGGCTTTGGATCTGGCATAGATGGCACACAAAATCTTGAAGGTTATTACTTTCAGACCGCCTATCGGTTTGCTCCGAAATGGGAATTAATGGCTCGCTATGATGTTTTACATCTCAATACTAATGATGAAAATGGTCAGAAATATCAAGCATCAGGCCTAGGGCCAGCTTATAGTCAATTTGCAAAGTATTTTGTAGTTGGCCTTCGATATGATATCACCCCATGGATGATGGTTAGAGCCGAATATGATTACGTCAATGGCACGGCTTTGCTACCCCCTCAAGGTTTTCTAGATACTCAAACTGGGCTACCGGATTATTCAAAGACAACGCAATATTGGAATATGTTTGGATTTCTTGTGTCTTTTCGATTTTAAATCGTCTTTATCACCTGATTTTTTTGAAATGCCTTATATAAAGTTGTTATTCGTCTACATATATAATATTTTCTATCCATCTTCAGAGCATACATAATATGATTCCATCAGGCAATATAGGAATATTTATTAGTCTCAAATGGAAAGCTTTAATGCTGACCAGCTTTGTATTGTTTATGGTAACTGGCGTATTTATTACTTTAGATTATTTTGAATTGCAAAATCAATTCACTGAGCAGCGGGAAAATCTACAAAAGCAATATTCCGTTCAAGTTCCTGCCTTGCTCCACCAATTCAGCAATAGACTCTTGATGTTGAGTACTTTCTTAGCCTCCTTACAAAGTACCCAAACGGCATTTGATTATACTCGACAGGAAAGTGCTATTGAAAACTTTAACCCATTAAGAGATAGCTTAGAGTTAAACATGGGGGTGGAAGTGGCAACTATGGTGACTGCAGGTGGTAAGAGACTATCGCAAAAAGGACAAACGGATAAAGTTGAGCTAAACCTGAATATTTATACTGAAGTCAGCGAAGTCGTTGCCAAGGAAAAACCTGCCACACTTATAGACTGCTCAAACAATTGTCTACAATTTGCGATTGCCCCAGTCTTGAGTCCGAGGGGTGTCTTGGGGGCTATTGTCATTGGAGCTTCCTTAGCAGATGTTATATTGGATTTTAAAGGTGTTTCTGGTACTGATATTGGGTTAATAGTTCAGTCGCAGCCACCTATCAACGAGTACAATCGCTGGCTCCAACCATGGAATAGTAATATTATAGCTTTAACCAATTCTGATAAGAATATTGAGCTTATTCGAAACTTTTCAAGTAAAGTAATTGACTTGGATAATATGTACAATGCCACACAATTTAATTTTCAAGGAAGACAATATCACATTCGCATTTTTCCTTTACTTGGATTCAATCAAACTGATAAAGCATATCTTGTAATAATAGCTGACATTACCGATGCAATACAACATATCCATGATGCTACAAGTCGTAGTATTTATATTGGTGTTAGCGGTTTGTTATTGTCTGAATTATTACTTTTATTTGTATTATGGGCACCAATGTCCAGCCTTCGCCGTTCCACAGAAAATCTTCCGCTTTTGGCAGATGGTGAATTTGATAAAGTTCGCTTGGCAATCTCGGCAAGTCGAAAAAAGAGAATATTTTGTGATGAAGTCGATATTTTAAATGACACCGCAATTTCTCTATCGCATCAATTAGAGACTTTGAACTACGAAGTAGCGAGTCGAATTGATGAGATAATCCAGGAAAGGAATTTTGTAAACAATGTCCTAGATACAGCACAAGCAATAATTCTGACACAGAACGCTAACCAAGAGATTATCATGGTTAACCCTTATGGGTGTAAGCTAATGGGTTACAAACAAGAAGAATTACAAGGCATCATATTTACTAATTTAGTCTCACATCAAATCAAAAGAAACCAAGCTTGTGAGTATCTTAAAGCCCTAGTCGATGGAAATATTGATCATTTTGAATTTGAATGTGACTTACAATGCAAAGACAATGATACCTTGAATGTTGTGTGGCAGCATTCTAAACTTCAGTCAAATATAAATAATGGCCCTGTTATTTTATCAGTAGGCATGGATATCACTGCAAGAAAAAAAGCTGAACTGCGCTTGACTTGGCTTGCTGATCATGACCCCTTGACTGGACTTTACAACCGGCGTCGTTTTGAAAAGGAACTTGAAGATGCAATCGCTTCAGCAAAGCGTTATCAACATACTGGAGCCTTATTGTTTTTCGATCTCGATCAGTTCAAATATGTCAACGACTCGAGCGGTCATGCTGCTGGTGATCGTTTGTTGGTAATGCTTAGCAAGAAAATACCTCTTTTACTACGCGAAGTTGATATTCTTGGTCGTTTGGGTGGCGATGAATTCGGCGTTATCCTAAGCCACGCTAATGCGGCTGTCGCCATTCAAGTCTCGAAAAAAATCCTCACTCATATTAGAGAATCGGAGTTTCAAGTCGGTGACAGGATTCATAAAATATCAGCAAGTATTGGTGTTGCACTTTTTCCTGAGCATGGCAGTGATGTGCAGGATTTATTAGCACGTACCGATCTTGCAATGTATCATGTAAAAGAAAGCGGAAGAGGTGGTTGGTACTTATTATCGACTAATGATGATAGTCATCGGATAATGCAAGAACGTGTGCTGTGGAAACAACGCATGGAATTAGCCTTGACCGAAAAACTTTTCGTTTTATTTGTCCAACCCATCGTAGGCATCAAAGATGGATCGATAAGCCATTATGAAGTGCTCTTACGCATGCGAGGTGAAGGCGGCTCACTCATTGCTCCCTCACATTTCATCGAAATCGCCGAGCATACCGGGCTGATTCATACCTTGGATCGGATGGTGCTTTCGGAGGCTGCCATTCACCTAGCTTCGTTGCATGACCTAGGTTGCGACATAACATTGACGGTAAACCTGTCCGGGCACGCATTTACCGATCCCGAATTGCTAAGTCATATCAAAAATGTGCTCCATGCTAACAAAATCAATCCAAAGCAGATTATTTTTGAGATAACGGAAACCGCTGCCGTTACCGATTTTGATTCCGTGCTAGGTTTAATGCAAGCAATCAATTCGATCGGCTGTCTATTTGCGCTGGATGATTTTGGTACGGGCTTTTCTTCCTTTTCTTACTTAAGACAATTGCCTTTCAAATACATTAAAATTGATGGCTCTTTTATTCGTAATCTCCGCACTCGACCTGACGACCAGGTATTAGTCAAGGCTATAGCCGACATAGCGGTGGCTTTCAATAAGAAAACGATTGCCGAACAGGTTGAGGATGCTGAAACACTAGCCTATTTGAAGGAAATTGGGATTGACTACTCGCAGGGATTTTACACTGGCAGGCCGGCTGAAATCACCGAAGTTTTTCGTTTGCTTATCGAAGGGAATTCCTGAAATGACAGCTAACTCCATTTGATACATGTGCCTTGAATAATACTACAGGAGAATAAATGACTCAACTCAAAGGTTACGTCAACACAGAGTATCTCCAGACCGTCGGAGAGTTTATCAGTAACCTAAAACAGCGCAGTTATACACTTATGCAAATACACCCTGGACAGACTATCCTTGATGTCGGGTGCGGCCCTGCATCCGACACCATTCAGTTAGCTCATTTGGTTGGACAAGTAGGCAAGGTCTTCGGCGTGGATCATGATCAGAATATGATTGACGAAGCAGAAAAGTGCGCAGAAATCGCAGGAGTGAGCGGTTGGGTGAAGCATAAGTGCGCCGATTCTGGTTCACTACCCTTTGAAACGAACACCTTTGATGCATGTCGTAGCGAGCGGGTATTCCAGCATTTACTTGACCCCGAGCAAACATTATCGGAAATGATACGCGTGACAAAAGTTGGCGGTAGGGTAGTCGTACTGGATACAGATTGGAGTTCATTCTCAATAGACACGCCAGAAGTGGACATTGAACGACGCCTCGCTCGCGTCAATGCCGAAAGAGTACTAAACAATGGTTATTCAGGACGGCAACTTTACCGATTATTCAAACGGCAAGAACTAACGGATATCACAATTGAAATACACCCTCTAGTAGTCACAGATTATACTTTTGCCCGGCAATGTGCAGTGCTTGACGAAATCGAGTACATAGCTCTTACCGAATATAGCTTTACCGATCAGGAAATCCAACGTTGGCACACATATTTGGAACAAGCCGATGTTAATGGTACTTTCTTTGGTAGCATAAATCAGGTAATGGCTGTTGGGCGTAAACCAAGATAAAATAGCATGTAACTTTGGACAGGCTTGCAAATCCAAGCGAATTGGTTATTGGCCTTCCGATTTTTGTGGGGCCATCAACCCAAACATTGCATGATCAGATTGAAGTATTGGCTTGGGTCTATCCCAAAATCGCCTGGTCGGCGCACGGCAGCTATCCGGTAGGCACGCCCTTGCTCATCAACCGTTTTCTCCGCCAAATCGACGAACTGCTGGATTTGCCCTTGATGTGAGTCACGAACCACTAGGATTTGCGGTTGCAGCCGTTTATTGGGGTCGGAGTCAATTACAATGCCCACTTCCTTCGATGTTAATTCTACTAGGGTCCCAGGGGGGTAAATCCCCAAATAGGAGACTAATAGTGATGACAGCTTAACATCGATTTTTTTTTCTTTCACCAAATTGTTTAGGATGTAAACCGCTCTCAGGTGTTCTCGTGCCTGCCGGAACGGCATCGTACTGGTGATTGCGTCATACTTGTCAACCACGCACACAATTTTACAAAACATGCTAAGTTGATCCCCTTGCAACCCACGCGGATAACCGCTTCCATCAAGATTTTCATGGTGTCCATGGGCGACCTCGGCAGCGCCAATGGACAGGCACCCGCTAGACATGATAATGTCACGCCCTCCTCGGCTATGGGTTTGTATAATTGAGAGTTCTTCGTCGGTCAGTTTGCCTGTCTTGTTTAGAATGTCATCTGGAATCAGAACTTTACCCATATCATGTAACAAGGCACTGATTCCAAGATTCTCCAATTGACTGGTAGAAAATCCGAGGAGGTGACCAATGACCAAGGCATAAATACAAGCATTGAAAGCTTCCTGCCCTGCATGGCCATCTTTGCTACGCAATGGGACAAGAAATGTCATAATCTCAGGATTCCTCAGGACACTGCCCACGCATTCGCTAACAGCCAGTTTCGCCAGTTGTATGTCAGGGCTCATTCCATATCGAATTTCCTCCAGCAAAGTTTTGACCAGATTAGTTGTCTGCTTGCGGATTGATTCGGCCTGTTCAATATCCTTTATCTGGAATGTCGTACTTTTTTTATTCAAGAAAGAACCTGGTGGCAATAGGTCTATGATGAAATCGTCAACTTTGCTACGATCCACGTCGATATAAACATGCTGGCAATATTGCATGACCTCATCAATGACTTCGTCATCATCCACTTCGAAGCCTTGAAGCGGAAAAGGGGTTTCAAGCCATGGACGGTCTAGCTCGCAAACATACATCCCCACCCGAAGATCACTCACATGCAACCTGGCTTTCTCGATTTTACCGCTGTTATTTGGTTTGCTTTCTAACATGGCAATCTCCTATGATTATATGAGCATTGATGTTGATTAGGGCTACCCTTTTGCGATTGGACCTGGCTGCACTTCTGGAATCTTCGCTTCATCCCCCGCGACAGGCGCCAAGATAGTTTGGGCCGGATTGAAATGGATGCCCCTCTGCGGAAATGGGATGGCGATTCCTGCCTTGCCCAATGCTTCAATGATCATGCAGCGTAAATCGCTCATCACTTGGAGTGAACTGACCTTAGGCCCCAACTCCAACCAGAAATACAAGCCAAACACCAACGCATTCTCGCCAAAGTCTTCCAACCAGACAAACGGTTTCGGGTTATCCAACACCTGTCCGTGCAGGTTGGCACATTCCAGCAGCAAATGGATCACTTCACGCACAGGCGAACCATAAGCGACACCAACACGGACTGAACGGCGGATGTTCGGGTTGGTGTAAGTCCAGTTAGTCACCTTGTATTCAAGAAAAATCGAGTTAGGAATCATCGTCTCCACCCCATCGAAACCATGTACAGTGGAGGAGCGGATGTCGATCTCGGTGATCGTGCCAACGATGTTGTCCACTTCGACGACATCGCCGACTTTAATCTTATGTTCAATCAGTATCATCACGCCACTGATTAGGTTTTTCAGCATCGTTTGAGTGCCGAATCCCAAGCCGATTGCCAATGCCCCGCCCAGAAACGCAAAGGCCGTCAGCGGTATCTTGGTAAATATCAGCACTGTGACCAACAAGATCAGCGACAGACCGATCAACACCCAGCGCTTAAGCACATTGGATTGAATTTCATCTATCTCAAACCGCACCACTAGCATTCGCTGGAAGCGCCGCGACAGCCATTTTACAAACCCAAAACCGACCACGAACACAGCGAGCGCTGTCATTAACTTGCCTAGAGTCACCCCCCTGGCAATATTGACTTTCTTGCCTTCCAGTTCAATTTCGTCATCCACTGTGAACAACTCGAAACGGAAGAGTTGAGCCACCCCATTGGCCAAGTCTTGCAGACTTTCATTAAAGCGTTCCATGAACGGCTTACCCCCCAAACCCTGCCGGTAATCTTCCAACCAACGTGCCAACATGAGTTCGGTCCGATCCGCAAGAAGACGGATGCGTTCGGCGGTCTGCCGCTTGAGACGATAAGCCTCCAGGGTTTGCATCTCATAACGGCGCAACGGTGAATCGATGCTCACAGTGTCAAGCGTGGCTTGCTGGTTGCGCTCTTCGCTGACTGCCAGACTGAGGTTGTCTTGGGTGTAAGTTCCCCACTGCTGCAAACGCACAAAATCGCGTTCCAACTGTTTCAACGCATCCTGCCGCGCTTTGGGATCAGGGCTGCTCAACAGCGTGTATTGGTAATTCCAAAACTCTTCAATGTGTTTGTTGAACACCATCAGAGAACCCAAGGTTTCCGTTTTCTGGCTGGTCGCGGCAACCCAGGCATCCGCTGTGTGCAACTGTGCCTTCAAGATTTCAATCGGCAAGGGGTTGGGATTTTCCGTTCCCCCTTTGCCTAATTCGGCCTGGGCCGCTTCCAGACTCCGCGCGGCAGCGTCCCGCTCCTTGGTCCAACGGGTGTTTTCAGAGGTGGCCTTTTGTTGTTCTTGTTCGAAATTCCGGGTAGACGCTCGCAACCCCTCACGGACTTTGTCCAAGTCGGCCTCGCTAAGTGTGGCATGCCGTTCAGCCAACTTGATTTTTTTATCGAGCCAGGCCAGTTCGGCACCAACCACCGCCAGTTTGGCGTTGACTAGCCCTGTTTGGACATCCCTAAACCAAATATTACGTTCGGCGTGGCGTACACGCCACTCGGCGGAATCCCTCCGCCAGACGGCAAGCGCTTTCTCGCCGGGATTGCCGGCACGTTCAACGGTTTCGCCGGCCTGTCGCAGGGCCGCTTGCGCAGTTGATGCCCCTGCTTGCAGACTGGCAGAATCCCCCTGCCATCCCGTCAGCGAGGATTCCAAGACACTTTGCTTGCCGAGCAACGCTTCCGCCTCATCTTTCAAACCGTAGAGCATTAACAATGAATAAGGCGGTGGATCGGGAAAACCAGCCCATTCACGCGCCTTTGTTTCGACAGCCTTCAATTTTTCCCGCTCAGACTCCGTGGCGGTGAGGCTATTTAGCCCTTCTTGGTAAAAAAAGATCAAAGATTCGATTAACCGCCGCTGTTCAGTCACTTCTTCCGGTTTAATCCCCGCAGGCGCTTTTGTGTCATACCCATCGCCGTCCAGACGGTCAAGGTGGGCTTGGATCTCGTCAAGCTTGCGCTTAAGCTCTTCGCGGATTTCCACCGGACTTGGGGTAGACGTTTGCCCGGCCGTCGGATTTTTGTTGTCATTGTTGATCACTGGCAAATTCGGCCCCAAAGCAGCGTAAGCCAACTCAACGGCAAAAAGCATTGATGACAACGATACCGCCATGGCGATCAGGCAAAGCGAAGCGAAGCGCCAACGGCGGGCCATTGAATTGCACCGCACACCGGCCAAATTGCGTTTTAGTCTAGGATAGGCTTTCATAGTGCGGATTATTTTATATAAAGTTGGAGAGCCTGTTTCATGAATATTTCTTATTCCATCACCTCAGAAGCAAATGAAGACCTTCCGTTATCGCGGCGAGGCATTGAGTATGGGTGGATCAAAGTCGAAAAACGCCCGGTCATGCCCGCAGCCTTGGCGGTAAAAAGGGCCTGGCAGAACAATGAAACCATTTTCCTGCCTGCCATTCTGGCCGATACACTACCCTTTTACCAATCGGACATCGCCCAAGCCAACCGTCTGATGGGGCAAGTGCAACAAGGTGCCGAGCTTTCCGAACTGTTGGAAGCGGAAATTTACGACACCCGACTGCAACCCGCCTTCGAATTATCCGGTTGTAGCTATGAGGACAACGACGGGCAAGCAATCGAAAAAGTCATTTTTGATTCTTGGGAGGGTGACGAAATGGTCGCCGACAATCTCTGGTGCAAGGCATCTTGGCTGTCTTTTCACGAGGAGGACGGAAGCCTGAGATTCCGCTTTTCATTCGGCATCGAAGGATATGAAGACGTGGCGGCCGATCCTGAGCGGCAAGACTTGGCCGCCAAACTGACCGATGCCATTTTTCCGGAATCTGCCGCAGTCACCCGGCATCCCGGCCTCAATGCGATGTTGCAGACCATGCTGGATTGCGAACGCGTGGGCTTCATGGAACGCATCGTTTATTTCAACGCGCCCAATGGCGGCGCGCAGATGCACCATGATGTGGAACGCGGACATGAAGGCGTGGTATTCGCCCAACTCAGCGGTTCGACATTCTGGCTGGCCTTGGCCAAGCCCAAATTACTGGATGAAATTGATGCTTTCCTGGCGGAAGCCCCCGCCGACCAATGGCCGCAACTGCGCGAACTGGCCGCTGACCGGCAAGCCTTGTCTGAGTACCTCGAAGAGCCCGACCACGAATGGGCCGAGGATTTGATCGACCGGACCCCGGGGTTTTTACTCCATTTGCTCGAACGCGGCTACGCCCATGTCCTCGAACCCGGCGATGTCCTGTTGATGCCGCAACAATCACTGGATACCTGCGTCTGGCATTCGGTGATCTGTCTGGGCGATGAGACCGGGGAAGGTTTAAGTTTTGCGTTGAAGAGGATGCAGAAGGAAGGAAGCGCGTAATCACGCATCCTTCTGCGTTATCATAACGCCATTCCGGTTTACCATGAGCCTCCTTTGTTTGACTGGTGAAACCTTTTCCTGTAATCCTTTATTGCCATACGGGTCGCCGAATTCGATGTTGAAAACCTTAACCGAATACCTGTTCTCCCTGCCTCAATATATCCTTCCCCAGCACCTGCTGTCCGCTGCCATGCACCGCTTGGCACGGTGCGAAAACCGGCTATGGAAAAATGCCTTCATCAACACGATCACACGCATCTACGGCGTTGATTTGAGCGAGGCCAAGGAACCCAACCCGGAGGCCTATGCCAGTTTCAATGCATTTTTCACCCGCGCATTGAAGCCTGAAGCCCGCCCGCAAAGCACCGACCCGGATGCCCTGCTCTGCCCTGCCGACGGCGCCATCAGCCAAATCGGCGACATTGCGGCGGGTAGCCTATTCCAAGCCAAGGGCAAATATTTCAACGCCACCGAATTGCTTGGCGGTAACACTGAGCTTGCGAAGCCGTTTGAAAATGGCAAATTCGCCACAATTTATCTGTCCCCCCGGGATTACCACCGCCTGCACATGCCGATAAGCGGCACTCTCCGCGAAATGGTCCATGTGCCGGGCCAGTTGTTTAGCGTGAATGCCGCCACGGCCAACACGGTGCCCAATCTATTTGCCCGCAACGAACGGGTCGCAGCGATTTTCGACACCGAGGCTGGGCCTATGGCCTTGGTGCTGGTGGGGGCTATTTTCGTCGCCAGCATTGAGACCGTCTGGCACGGCGAGGTGACTCCGCCCACTGTCGCGCAAGTCAAGACTTGGGCTTATAGCGGAGACGCACCCAGCCTAGCCAAGGGCGAAGAGATGGGCCGCTTCAATATGGGTTCGACCATCATTGTGTTGTTCGGTGAAAATGCCGTGGACTGGGATGCGGCATTGCAAGCCGGGGACAGGGTTATGCTTGGGCAGAAACTGGGGCGATTGGCAAAGAACATGACGTTTTCAAGTTAACGGACAGGAAACCATCACATGCAGAAGAAAAAACTATTTCTGGCTTCGTCCTCGGAACTGATCGACGACCGAAAGGAATTTGAAATCTTCATCAATCGCAAGAATAAGGATTGGGTCGGACAGGGCATTTTTCTCGAACTCATCGTCTGGGAAGATTTCCTCGATGCCGTTGCGCAAACCCGGCTACAGGACGAATACAACAAAGCCATTCGCGATTGCGATATCTTCGTGATGTTGTTTTGCACCAAGGTTGGAAAATACACGGAAGAGGAGTTCGAGACGGCCTTTGGGCAGTTTAAAGCCACCCATAAGCCGCTTATCTTCACCTATTTCAAGGAGGCGGAAATTAACACCGGCAGTGCCAATAAAAAGGATTTGATGAGTTTATGGGCATTCCAAGAAAAGCTGGATGCCCTGGGGCATTTCTACACGCGCTACAAAAACATCGACGGCTTGAGATTCCAATTCAACCAACAACTGGACAAACTGGCCGCCAGCGGTTTCATCGAACTTAATCCGAAGCAAGGCTGGACTTCTGCCAAGCCGCCGGGCGGCGAAAGCCACTTGGCAACACTGAGTGGCCGTGGCGCGATTGCACAAGGCAAGGGGGCGAAGGCGGTCGGGGAACGGGGTGTGATCGTCGAAGGCAATATGCGCGGCAACATCAACACCGGCAGCAGCATCGACACGGGCGGCGGTGCCCATGTCACCGGCAACGTAACGGCAGGCCGTGACTTCATTGGGCGTGACAAGATTGAGCAGGGCGACCATTACACCACAGGCAATGTCACCGGCAATGTCGCCATCGGTCGCGGCGCCAAGGCCACGCATAACGAAGTGCTTAAAAACAGCGGGCTACATGCCCAGACAATCAACGTATACGTCGGCGAGCCACAGGAAAGGCATGAAACCGGCGAGCCTGGCACCGGCGGTGAAAATAAACTTTATGAGGATATAAGGCTTGATGTCGCGTCACCGTCCAAAGTCGTTTCCGGCGTTGAGTTCGATGTTGCCGTTGCCATCAAACAACCCCGTTCGCCCGAGCTGGCCATTGCCGACCTGGATAATTATCTGAGCGCCAGCGGCATCGTCGAGCGCAATTCGAATCAGCAGATTGCCAAGTATCGTGTTGAAATCAAATCATCAGACTTTGCCATCGACCCGGCAAGCGTCATGTTTAATTTGAAATTCGGCGGGGACTCCGAAGTCAAGTGGTTCAAATTGATCGCCAAGCGGAACGGGAAACTTTCCTTCATTGTCCATGCGTATCAAGTGGCCGACAATATTGAAATCGCATCCAACCGGATTGAGTTGGAAGCCGTCGTTGAATCCCGCCCGAATGAATGATGGGGCGCAAGGGTGGTGACACGGGCGGGGGGAAATCAAGCTGGGTTGGGTAGGCTGGCATCCCCATGCCGGCATGCGCCTGAGCCGCAGCATGGCTGAACCCAACGACATTGAAGCGTTGCGGCGGGAGAATGCCGAATTGCGAGCCAAGTTGGCTTCCGCCCAACAGGCCGAGGTCAGCGGTTCGGGTGCGGTCGCGCAAGCGGGCGGAGTGGCCCTGGGCGAGCGAAGTATCAAGGTCAGTGGCGACAATGCCGGCACCGTCATCAGCGGCACCCAAATCATCAACCATTACCATGGCGCATCCGGGGGACAGGGCAAAGAAGACATTGCCCGTCAGGTCGCTGGCTATTTGCTGTGGTTGCGGGAACGGACCAGTAGCATAGAATTGCGCGGCATCGAAAGGGCCGGCGGTGCGCCCGTCGTGCAACTGCCTTTGGAAACGGCTTATGTGCCGTTGCGGGCCAAAGCCATGCCGCGCCTGGGCGAAGAACCTCTGTCAGGGACGCGCTTGCCTAGGCACATGCGCGAAGCGTCTGACGACAAAGATCAATCCAAGTCATCTGACAACGACATCGCCCTCAATGAAGTGCTAGGCTTGGGCAACCGCTTGGTCATCATCGGCGGTCCGGGGTGTGGCAAAACCACGGTCATGTTGCACATGGCTTGGGCCTTGGCGGCTTCGCTGCTGGCGGGGCAAAACGAGCCAGCCCGCTCCCGCCTTGGCTTAGGTCTGTCACCCGATGCACTGCCTTTGCCCATCCTCGTGCCGCTGGCCTCTTTCGCCCGTTATCGCCGCAACTTGGCCCATAACACCCCGGCGCGAGAGAAGACCTTATCCTTTTTCATTTCCCATCATTTAATCAGCAAGGATGCCAATTTTGATTTGCCCGCCGATTTTTTCGTCAAACTGCTGACGGACGGTCGCAACGTGATGCTGTTGCTGGACGGCTTGGACGAGGTTGCCAACGAAGACGAACGCGCCGAGGTGCGGCAATCCGTCGAGGAACTGGTGGCCGGAAAATCCGCTTTGCGCGTCGTCGTCACTTGCCGCACCATCGCCTACCGCAGTGGGCGCACCGCCTTGGGGGCGGAATTTCGCGAAATCTCCGTGTGCCCCTTGGATCGCGAGCTTCATGTCAAGCCGATGATTACTCAAGCTTACGCCTGTATCCATCTGCACGACACCGCGCTGCGGCTTGAGCGTATAAACGACTTGTTAAACGGCATAGACCGTTTGGAGGCGGATCGGCGGGTTCGCCTAGGCGAAGAGGCTGCCGCGTTTGTGGACAGCCCGCTAATGGTGCGGCTATTGCTGATTGTCCATGTCAACAACCGCACCTTGCCCGACGAACGGGCGGAACTGTTCGACAAGGCCATCAACGCGCTGTTGCAAGTGGACTATGGACGGGAGGAAAGCGACATACGCGAATTGTCCACCGATTGGAAACTATACCGCGACATGGCGCAGCATCTTGCCTTTCATATGCACCGACAGGGCAAGGATCAAGGCAGGGAAATCGAGGAACCCGCCTTAATCAAGGCATTGCGGACGGAAGCCGAATTCCTGCCGCGCATTGACGGTTTTCTCGTCCATGCCCGCCAGCGCGGCAGTGTGTTGGAAGAGCGTGACCGCTCGTATCGGTTCATCCATTTGGCGTTTCAAGAATTTCTGGCGGCCCGCTATATACTCAAGATCATCGGGGCGGAAGGGCGAGAGGCGATGTTGGCCGTTTTGGAAACTCGGTTGGAAGACCCATGGTGGCGGGAGCCGATTTTGCTATTGGCCAGTTACATGGGTTCGGATGCCGCCAAATCGGCGAGGGAGTTCATTGTGGGGTTGTCCAAGCTGGGGGAGGCGGCTAACGCACGGTTCTCCGCCGCCGAACTGGCCGCTACGGCGGCACTCGAATGGCGGGAAAGCGGCGATGCGCTCAAAACCGATTGCGCCAAGCGCATCGTCGAATTGTTGGGCGACGGGGATAGCCTGAAAGATTCCAAGCCGGTCACCCGCGCCCGTGCTGGCGACCGGCTGGCTCAACTCGTCGACCCGCGCTTTGACCCGCAACGGTATTATTTGCCGAATGACGAGTTGCTTGGTTTCGTCGCCATCCCGGCTGATCCCGATTTCATGATTGGAACCCGTAGCGGAGATTTTGACCGGGTGATGGAGACGGTTGCTGTTTCGCAAAACGAAAGAGATTTTTTCAAAGCCGAGATCAACGACCAGCCCACGCCGACAAGGGAGTTCTATATCGCCCGTTACCCTGTTACCGTCGCCCAGTTTCGTGCCTTTGTCAAGGCGACCGAGTTCGAGCTTTGCAATGAAGATGCCTTGCGCGGCCCGGATAGCCGACCGGTGCGTGATGTCAGTTGGGATGAGGCGATGGCTTATTGTGACTGGCTCAATGATGCCCTGATGAAATCCTCGCCAACCCCCAATGCCGTTGAAATAAACCAATATAGTAGGGCGGCAACCCCTTGCCGCCAACCGGAGGATCCACCAGTTTACAGTCGGCATGGGGATGCCGACCTACCGGCTTTTGACTTACTTCCCCTGATTCAATCGGGCAAATGGCGCATCACCCTGCCCAGTGAATTGGAATGGGAAAAGGCGGCGCGGGGCGGACTGACAGGCACTGTCTTCCCTTGGGGCGACACGCCAGACCCGAACAGGGCGAATTATAGTCAATCGGGAATAAGCAACACCTCTGCCGTGGGCTGCTTTCCGCCCAATGGCTATGGACTCCATGATATGGTTGGCAATGTATGGGAATGGACGCGGAGCTTATGGGGTTTTAAGTATCCCTACCAAATGGGTGACCTAAAGCGTGAGGATTTGAAGGCGGGGAACGACAAAAGCCGGGTCGTGCGGGGCGGTTCTTGGTACTTCGATCAAGGCGGCTCGCGCTGTGCCCTCCGCAGCTGGGATCCTCCTGACTTCCGCTACTACAGCTACGGCCGCAACTTCGGCTTTCGTGTGGTGTTGTGTTCTGCCCCTGTTGTTTAGCTCTGCCCTCTGAAGCTCTGAACTCTGTGTCTCTGATGGCTCTGCTCAGATCGTAGGTCGGCATCCCCATGCCGACATCGGGTTGTGCCAGTGTTTGGCATTCGGCGGCAAAGGGTTGCCGCCCTACGTCGCGGCATTGAAATATCGGCAAACATCGTAGGTCGGCATCCCCATGCCGACATCGGGTTGTGCCAACGTTCGGCATTCGGCGGCAAAGGGTTGCCGCCCTACGTCGCGGCATTGAAATATCGGCAAACATCGTAGGTCGGCATCCCCATGCCGACATCGGGTTGTGCCAACGTTCGGCATTCGGCGGCAAGGGGTTGCCGCCCTACGTCGCGGCATTGAAATATCGGCAAACATCGTAGGTCGGCATCCCCATGCCGACATCGGGTTGTGCCAACGCTCGGCATTCGGTCGGCGGCAAGGGGTTGCCGCCCTACGTCGCGGCATTGAAATGTCGGCAAACATCGTAGGTCGGCATCCCCATGCCGACATCGAGTTGTGCCAACGTTCGGTATTCGGCGGCAAAGGGTTGCCGCCCTACGTCGCGGCATTGAAATATCGGCAAACATCGTAGGTCGGCATCCCCATGCCGACATCGGGTTGTGCCAACGTTCGGTATTCGGCGGCAAAGGGTTGCCGCCCTACGTCGCGGCATTGAAATATCGGCAAACATCGTAGGTCGGCATCCCCATGCCGACATCGGGTTGTGCCAACGCTCGGCATTCGGTCGGCGGCAAGGGGTTGCCGCCCTACGTCG
>Ga0194049_1000117_pt1 | contig 30859 bp, 26 predicted proteins | sample JunL2225m_MetaG_FD_148665 | JGI IMG/M metagenome (GOLD analysis project Ga0194049, IMG submission 148665) | Anoxic zone freshwater microbial communities from boreal shield lake in IISD Experimental Lakes Area, Ontario, Canada - Jun2016-L224-25m | ecosystem: Environmental > Aquatic > Freshwater >... | reverse complement strand
GTTGGCATACTTCTGCGGATCGAGTGGCTTGCCGTTCTTGCGCACCAACAGAACCAGTTCTTCCGATCCGACATCAATGCCGGCGAAGAGGCGGGGTGTCGATTGCGACGATGTTTCTTGCAGTGGGCTGTGAGTCATTTTATTGTCAATCCGGTTGTGGGGGGGGTAAGCTATCCATCGGTTCCCGACCCTGCGCATGCACCTGCCACCCTTGTGTATGCAGGCTCTAAGCCTCGGATACTCCACGGCATGGGTGAATAGGGCGGGGGCCAATCTACCAACAGGCTCTGGATAACCCAGTCCTCAGGGTGGGGCGGCCTCCCAATGAACGGTTAAAGCTTAGCGGTTTCCGGCTAAACGTGCTTAAAAAATAATCATACAAGGGTGGGTATTATTATCTCATACAGATAAGTTTTCGATGGACTCAAAAAATCTAGCTTCCCTTTATTCTGACCAACATTACCCATATCGCCATTCGTCATGTCCATACCGATCCAATTCGCCCATGCCTATTTCCACAAATCAAAAGTCAACCGCAACTGGTTTTTTTTCGGTCATCGCCAAAGTCGACGGGTGACCGGCTTCCAGGCGGGCGAGCCATGCTTGAAGGGGCTTTTGGCTGTAAGTCAACACGGATTGTGGGAAAAGGCCAAAGGTCAACGTCAACAACGCCAGGCAAACCGCGATGCACAATTCACGCGGACGCAAATCGACTGCTTCTTTGACATCGCGTCGCAATGGGGGGCCAAGGAATGCGCCTCGAAAGGCTTTTAAAAAATAAGCGGCACCTAGGATTGCCGCCATCAGGGTGGCCAGCCCGACACCGGCATGGGATTTGAAGGCACCGATGATGATCAGATGTTCGGCGGCAAAGCCATTGCTGCCGGGGATTCCGATCCCTGCCAGCCCAAGCATGAACATTGCGCTGGTTAACAGCGGCATGGTCCGGGCCACGCCCCCCAGCGCAGTCATATCGGTTGAACCCAGCCTGTGCTGGAGGAATCCGGTCAGCAGGAAAATCCCGCCAGCGACTATGCCGAAATTGAACAATTGAAACACCGCGCCTTGAATGCCTTGAATATTGATGGAAGCGATGCCAATTAAAACCAGCCCGACGTGGCTGATGCTGGAAAAGGCGAGCATCCGGCGCAGGTTGGTTTGCTTTAGGGCGATCAATGCCCCATACAATGCGCAAAACACGCCCAAACCGGCCAACAATCTGGCGTAGTGTTGGGTGGCTTGGGGGGCAAATGGAATCGCGAAACGAATAATGCCGTAAAGCCCGAGCTTCAGGCCCATCAACAGGGCGGTGATGCCAACCGGGCCTTGCATCGCCACTGTGGGTAGCCAAACATGGAAGGGAAACAAAGGTGCCTTGACGGCAAAGCCGAGTAGGAGCAAAAGAAAAATGGTTGATTGCATCTCCAGCGGGATGGGCGTTTCCAATAAGGTGAAATAGTCGAAACTCAGCCCCATTGGGGGAGGCATGGAGGTTTCCCTCGCATTGTTCAATGCCAACAAAATGAAACCTAGCATGAGCGGGACTCCCCCGGCCAACATGAATAATGTGTATTTCATTGCCGCATGGCGGCGCTGCGGCCCGATACCCCATAAGCTAATCAAGAAATAGAGCGGGGGCAGGGTCAATTCCCAGAACAGGAAAAACAAGCCTAGGTCAAGGGCGCAGAAAACCCCCATGGTGACGCTTTCCAGCCAGAGCAACAAGGCGAAATAGAGGCGGGACAGGGAGTGGATGGTGTTCCATGATGCGGCTATCACGCAGACATTGATGAATGCGGTGAGTGGCAGGAAAACCGCTGAAATGCCGTCAATGCCAAGCAGGTATTGGATGTGCAAAGTGGGTATCCATTCCATGCGTTCGACAAACTGCATGTCGGCGGTCGAACTTTGAAAATTAAACAACAGAATACAGGCAATCAGGAGTTCAAATAAGCTCACAAACAAAGCAAACTGGCGGGCCAGCCGTTCGCTCCTGAACCCAAAAATCAATATTCCCGCCGCCAAGGGCAATAAAACGAGCAGGCTAAGGATGGGAAATGAAATGTTCACCGCTGGGTATGATCCTTGGGTTAAGGCGATTTTAAAAAAATACAATTCCCCGTTGTGGCGCGTCCTTCAGGGCGATTTGGTGGCCTGAAGGCCACCCTACGGACATAGGCATTATCACAAACATCCTAGTGCATGTAGGGGCTTATTTTGTCCGGCGTTCGATTTTGTTGGCCAGTTTGCTTAGGGAACCGTCCACGATTTCCAGCCATGGTTCGGTGTAAAAGCCCACGCCCAGTTGCACCGAACACAGTGCGCCGACGAGGACGGCCTCCGGCAGGCTGAGCCTGAACTTTTCAGGCCGTAGCGCCGCATCTTGCCGCTTGGCCAAAAATGCGCGTTGGAAAGCCCACAACAAAAAGGCTGCCGAGGCCACGCTACCCGATGCCATGGCGACTGCCACACCCCAATTATGGGTTTTTATGGCACCCTCTAGCATGAGGTGGGCGGCATCGAAGCCAGGCGTCCCAGGCATGGCCATGGTGCTAAGCGCGGCCAATAGGAAGGTCAAACCCAACAAGGGCAAGGTATCGAACATGCCGCCCAGGCGAGGTAAAAAAGTGGTATGGGTGCAGCGGTGGAGCACTCCGGTGACGAACAGCAAGGCGCTGGCAGCCACCCCGAAATTAATCCCCAACAGTAGGCTGCCTTGCAGACCTTCCCGGTTGAGGCAGAAAACGCCTATCACCAACATTCCGGTCTGGCTGACTGCGGAAAAGGCCAGCAACCTGCGGAGATTGATTTGCATGAGCGCTAGCAGCGCGGCATAGAAAATGCCCACTATGGCCAAGCCGACGACAAAGGATTTCCATTCATGGGCCGCTTCGGGGAATAGCGGCAGTACGAAGCGCATCAGGGCATAAATGCCAACCTTGAGGCCGACGAGGAATACGCAGACGGTGGTGAGCGGGCCATGTTGGGCGACGACGGGCAACCAGGCATGGAACGGAAAAAGCGCCATGCGCACCGAAAGTGCGTAGAAAAACAATATGAAGGCCAGTGATTGCTGTGAACGGGCAAGCGGGGTGTCCAGCAAATCGGCCAAAGCGAATGACCATGTCCCGGAGGCTTCCGCATGCCGCCAGCCGACGATGAGGATGGCAGCCAGCATCATCCCCAATCCGCCAGACATGTCTGCCAGATAACGCATTAGGGCGAAGTTTTTCCCCTGCCCGAAACTCCAGCGATGCAGGATGAAAGAGGCCGGAATCAACTCCAAGGCGGATGCCACCCAGAATTCAAGCAAATCAATACTGAGGAACAGCCCCATGAGCACGGCTTGGAAAGCAAACACGCTGGCCACATAGATGCCGGCCGGGCTTTCGTCGACAATTTCAGCGTAAAGTATCACTAGCAAAGTCAACAAGGCGGTCAATGCAACGAACAGGATGCTGACACCGTCAACGCCAACATGGTACGACAAGAACGAGGTCAACGGTATCCGTTCGACGAATTGCAATTCTGGCGAGTCGGCGTTAAAAGCAGCCAGCAACCAGGCGGACAGGGCCAATTCGGCAATCGCGGCGACGACGCCTAACAAAAACGCCTGTTGTGCCGAGCGGACAGTCCATGCAAAGGCCATGGCCAGCAAGGGCAGCACGATCAGTACGCTGAGGATATGTTGGGACCAGATGGATTCGTCAATCATCTTCCGAACCTTAAAATACCGCCAGCAAGGTGGCAAGAATAAAAAAGATCAAATAACGCGGTTGATTGAGCAACGCTTCAATGTGGTTGAGGCGAACCCCTAACCTCCTGCCCAAGCCGATCATGTCCTGTCCCACGCTTTGCAAAACCAACTTTTCTTCGAACCAGTAAAGTGCGTTGGCGCAGGCGCGGACAAGCAAACCGGGGAAGCCACTGACGCGGAGGATATCCGGGTCGGCATCAGTGTTGCCAGTCCGCCGCTTCGCCTCCGCCCTGGCCAAAGAGGCTGGGACGCTTGCCATTGGCGCAGGCAGGCCAAACACAGGCTCGACCACCTGCCGGTCGAAGGAATTAAAATCTGAAGCCATTCCCTGCACCGGCCAGATTGCCAAGCGGTCGCCTAGGTTTTCCAGCCACAGGCGTTGCAATGCAGCCACATAGAGGAGGCGGCTGCGTCCAAACCAGGGGTGCACTGGCCTCTGCGAAATGCCGATGATCCCATGCATCAGAGAGGGCGAGGCGAGGAATTGGTAGCCACGAAATAGGGCATGGGCGCAAAGCTGGCACAGTGCCAGCCGCCAAAAACCGAGCCCTGCGGCGAGGAACATCAGGCCGACTTGGGCCGTGGTGGAAAAAATCAAGGCGCTTTTTACGTCCGTTTGCGCCAATCCACAGAAAAACCCATAAACGGCGGTCAACAGCCCCAGTACCGCCATCAAATCCATGGCCAGTGGCGCCTGTTCAAACAAAGGCTGCAAACGTAGCACAAGATAGACCCCGGCATGAATCATCACCGCGCCATAGAAAATCGCACTCGAAGGCGTGGGCCCTTCCATCGCCCTAGCCAGCCAAGGTGCCAGCGGGACAAGGGCTGATTTGGCAGTGGCGGCGAGCAGGAAGCAGCAGGCCAAAACGCCCGCCTGCCATTCTTCCAAATGGATTTCCTGGCTGTTGATGTCTGACCAGCCTATTCCTCCAGTCCAAATGAAAGCGAGTACAATGCCGAGGGTAAAGCCCGCATCTCCAATCCGGTTAGTGATGAAAGCACGGGTGGCGTTGTCGGCAGCGGTTGGACGGTCGTAGTTGTAGGCAATCAGCAGGTAGGAGGACACCCCGGCCAATTCCCATCCGGCAAAACACAAGGTTGCGTTGCCTGCGGTTGTCAACAACAGCATGGCCCCCGAGAACAGCGCAAGCACGAGGAAGAAACGATGGAATCCGGCTTCCCGATGCATATAGTTAATGGAAAAGCGCATCACCATTACGGCGAACAGGGCGGACAATCCGGCGAGCGTCAGACTTAGCCAATCCAGGGTGAAGTCCAAATCAATGCGGTAGCTTCCGCTCCTTATCCAAGTACCCAGTAAAATCTGGCTTTCCAAATTGCCGGCGGTCTTTGCCGCGCCGGCGGCGAGCAGCAGCAGCAGGGAGAGCGTGACCGAGCCAAGCGCAACCCGGCTGGTGAACCGCTCGCTTTGCTCCCCGTTGATTACTCCAGACATGATGCCACAACCGATCATCGCTGCGGCCACCAAGGGCGGCAAAGGGGATAGTGCAGTCATGTCAGTCAACATCGCGGGCTGCCTCCTGTCCGTCGGGATATAGAATCAAGGCTGGGGGCCGGGGTCCGGTGTGGCCGTCATACCAATTTTGGGAACGTTCCACCACCGGCAGGCTATGGGTCGAATCGGCCCATGGAATGAAACCCCGATGGGGATCGAAACATGCGATGGCCCCGGTTTCAGGGTGGATGGCACTGAGCAGCAACCATCCATTGCCTATCAATTCGCGTAAGGGTGGCTGGCGGTGATAAATTGCGGTTAGGACTTCTTCCGTAGCCTCGATGATGAGTTGCAAGCGCATGGCCTCGTGAATCTCGATCATCTGCCGGGGCAGTCCGGTGCGCAAATCGCTGCTGGCCCCCTCCATCACCCCGAACAGCCCCGCCACGTTGTGTGGAACCTTGGAGCCGCAACCGTACCGATCATTGTCTACGGTGGAAAAATAATATTCCAAGTTGATGCCTGCCCCCACCGGCCCCACCGCCAGCAATATCCCTTCAAGGATCAATCCTTCCTGATCCTGGGCCGGGTCATAAGAAATCAGAAAAATCCGCCGGTCGAAGAAGGCTCCGCGAGTGACCGACCGACGCCCAACCAGTGCCGCCGCGTTGGTGGCATGGCCCAATTCCGGGCGGGCCTGGCTGAAGTCGGCGGTGCGTCCGGCCACATGCCGCATCGCTTCCATCAGGTTTGGCCGGCGCGGGGCGGAGGCGAAACGCCGACAGCGTTCGTGGGCTGAAAGCATGAGCGCCCGGCCCAAATCGGTTCGCAGTGCTTCCAAGGCAGGGACGAAATAGCGGGGAAGCCCGTCCACATCATACCAGGTGACGGCTTCGTCGCTGGTGTTATGTTCCGTGCCTAGGAACCAAGTATCCTTGTGAATGTGGATGCCCTGCCCCGCCAAACGTTTGCGCACTTCCGGGCAATTCGCCATGGCTGCGAAGGCACGGGCATTGGGACCCCCATGGCGGCCCGAACAGGCCCCGCAATCGTAGGCGGCAAGGTGCGGGTTGTTTTGGCTGCTGGAACCATGGCCGCTCAACACCACCAACGGCGCAAAGTTTGAGGTTAAGCCGATGTTGCGCAGGAAACCCGCCACCCGCCCGGTTTGCTCGGCGACGGTCAACCCTAAACATGGATTTTCCGGTGTTGCTGCCGGGCTATCGTCGGGCGCGGTGAGATGCAGCTGGGTTGGCACCCGGGGAACGAATGCGTGGATGGCTTTGCGTTTCCATTCCTCGAACTGGCGGGGAAGGAACAGCTTGCCGGCCAAAACCGCCAATGCGCCGGGGGCTAGCAGATAGAGCAGAAGGTTCGAAGCCAACAGATTGCGGCGAACTTCTTGGTTGACCAAGCGGCTGAATACGGCCATCCAACCCCGGCGGCGGTCATGCCTCGCCTGCAAGGCTTCTTGGCCGGGATGGGCTTGCTCCCGAATTTCATGGGAAGGGGTGACCACTACCGGACACAGCGGCGTCGGCCCGGTGTCGTCCAGCCCAAGCCAATTCATCGGCACACCGAAAAAACCCGCCGCACCCAAAGTTTCGATTGCCGGGTTCAATTCCTCCAGGTGGCGGCGTAGGCTTTCCTCGCGATCATCCATGCAGAAAATGACCTGCGCTTGCGGCCGGCTGTCGCGCCTTGCCCAGCGGCCGCGCCCATGGTTCTGCGAGAGGGCGGCAAACAATTCCTCGCGGTAATGGTTCTCGTAGGCTTGCAGCCAGAGATGGCCCTGTTCGGCGGGCTTGAGAACGTCCAACAGATTCAGCAGACGTTCGGCCTGTTCGAGCGTACACCCCTGCAAGGAGTCTGCCGCAAGCCCAAGGTGCTGGCACAGGCGAAATAATCTCCAGGCACTTCGATAAACAGAATGGGACGCTGATTTTTCCGCCGCCGGGCTATGCTTCCAAGTCCATATCATATCGGCGCGGACGCGCCAGTTTTCATGATGGGAGCGTTCAGTCCAAGACAGGCCGATCAGTTTCTGCACCGCCTCGGCCAGATACTCGGGCAATTCGCCCGCGAACAGCATGCGCCGGGCAAAAAATTCAGACGGATGACGCTCGAAATAAGCTTTCAATGCAGTCATTTTGCCGGCCTGCCCCCAAGTGTCCCGGCAAATCCGCTCTATCCAGAGGCTGTCAAGGAATAGCCTTATGGCTAGGAAATCCATCAGCGAGGCGGGGCATTCACGATTGGCGGCATACTGGGGATGGTGGACTCGCCAATTGATGATGCCAGACCATCCGGGCAATTCCAAGGCCAGCCGTTCCAGGTAATCCGCCCATCTGGGTTGCGGAATGTCTAGTTCCCCTAGGAGTGAGGCAACCGCATCCACTGACTGCCCGGGTAGCCGGGACAAAGCGGCTTGCCAACCGGGCAAATCGGCCATTGCCAGCGAAATATCGGCTGATGAACAATTTTTCCATGCGGCATAGAGCCCTTCGCCCCGGTCCGGGGAACGCCAAGCGGCCAGACCTTCGTCGAGGTGGGAGGCGCAGAAGCGGATCAGCACGGGGCGGACGGGGTCCAGCAAGTCCGCCCCGGTCAAGGACAGCAGCATCCCCCGCAGGGTAAGTCCTTTGCCAATGGAACCCAGCAGGGCCGCCAAATCCATTTGGGATTCGGCGCACATCAGGTGGTGGACACCCGGATTGATGGTGCAGGCATGGAAATCATTGGCATCGGCATCGAATTCAGCCAAAATTGACACCGCTTTTTGCAGCGGTATGTCGGTCAGTTCCTCCGGATGCAAACGATAATGTTCCAAGCCAAACACATCCAAACAAGCGTTCCAAAGCCCTTGGATGGCCTCCCCCTCGGAAGTGGCACCGCGCAGCAATTGTTCTCGCCGGATCGGCGGGACATCCTCCTGGAAACGGTGCAATACGCCCATTTCCCCTATTTGCCAGTTGAACTGGCCGGGTGAAATCGAGTCTATCCCAAATCGCAAGGCAATGCGATAGACCTCAAGGCGGTCGATGGATCTTGCCCCGATAGGGACAGGTTCGGCATCAGCGTTGCCAAATTTCCGTTCGAAGGCTGCCCCTAGGTCATCATCGTTTATCCGGCCTTGGGCGTAAAGCCGGCGGAACTCTTCAGCGGACAGATAGCCATGGATTCCGGTCAGCTTTTCCGCCGCCGCCAGCCCCTGGGCAAAGGGAAAGTGTTGATAGCCGTGCAGGGTGTTGTGGTGGACGAAGTTGAGAAGCGGGGCTTGCCCTGGCAGGACATGATCCAAGTGATCCACGGCCGCTTGCAGACGCAGCCGGATATCCGCCGGGGAATCGTCAATGCGTGTGGGGCTTGCGCCCGATTCGGCCCTAGTGTCCAAAGCTTTTCCCCGTGGATTGATGCGCCAGCTTGGCCGCGCTCAAATTCGCCACCGAGGCATCAATCAGCTTCAATGCCGGAGAGGGTGCCAATCCCAAGGCAACGATGCCAAAACTCAATAAACCCACCGCCGCCAATTCCATCCCGTGCAAATCGGCCACATCGCGCATTTGCGGGCTGAGCGGACCGGTAAACAACCGGCCAATGGTGCGCATGGCGTAGGCGCCGCTGACGAGGATGCCGACGCTTAAGCCCGCCACCCACCAGCCCCAACGCTCGAAACCACCGATGAGGGTGTGCAATTCGGCGACGAAACCCACCGTGCCGGGCAGGCCCATCGCGGCAAGCAAGGCCAAGGTGGTGAACACGGCGAAGCGGGGCGTCACCCTCACGAGCGAACTGTAATCACCGATTTCCCGCGTATGGGTGCGCTCGTAGAGAAGGCCGATGAGTAGGAACAAAGCCGCCGCAACCAGGCCATGGGCGGTCATTTGCAAAGTCGCCCCCAACAGGCCGGTTTGGTTCATGGTGGAAATGCCCAGCAGGACCACGCCCATGTGGCTTACCGAGGAATAGGCGACCATTGCCTTGAGGTCGCTTTGCCGCCATGCCAACAGCCCGCCATAGACGATGCTGACTAACGCCAAGCCGGCCAAAAGCGGTTGGAGTTCGGCCATCGCCACAGGTAACATGCCAGATGCGCGAATCATTCCATAGGCCCCCATTTTCAACAGTGCGCCGGAAAGCAAAATACTCACCGGGCTGGGTGCCTCCACATGGGCCAAGGGTAGCCAGCCGTGCAGGGGGAAAATTGGAATCTTTACCCCAAAGCCGATTAATAGGCCGAAGAAAACTAACATCTGACTGTCGCGCGGCAGAGCGTTTGCCGCCTTGTTCATGGCCGCCATGGTGGTGGAGTGTTCGGCGGATGATGTATAGATGATTAATAGCGCAATCAACATGAACACCGAACCGCCCATGGTGTAAAGCACAAAGTTGAGGCTGGCAGCCTGCCGGCGCTTGCCGCCCCACTGGTCGATGAGGAAAAACAGCGGGATGAGTGTCATTTCCCAGAAAACGTAGAAAAGCACCCAGTCTTGTGCGGTGAACACACCGATCATGCCTGACTCCAGAATCAGCAGGCAAACATGGTAACCCTTGACACGCTCCTTCAGGCTGAAGGATGCCAAGACTGCCACCAAGGAAAGCAGGGTGGCCAGGAGAACCATGGGCAACGAAAACCCGTCTACGCCTAAGGCGTAAAAACTTCCCAGTTCCGGGTTCCAAGGTGTGGATTCGGCAAATTGGACGGCAAAGGAATGACTGTCGAAGCCTAGGGTCAATGACCAGGCGAGAACCAAGGCCCCCGTAATTCCGGTCAAAGTCACGCCGCGCACCCAATGCGGGTGATTGTCCGGGATCAGCGCGATGAACAGCGCGGCGACGGCGGGTGTCCACAAAATCAGGCTTAGTGTGTGCATTTTCCGTTTATGCTATCAGGAGTTAAGAATTTGGAGTTGCGGTTGCCTGTCATTTTTTAGATTTCAATAGCCCTGCAAAGTTTTCCCTATGGCGGGAATTCATCGCTTGGGTGTTGATCTGCACGCCCAGTAGATTCGCGGACGAAAAGGCGATTCGACAGGGTATCTTCAGCGTCACCCTGGAGGCACCCTCCAGTTGGAACGTGAGCGTCAACAAACCGGTCGTGCCGACTTTGGGCTTTCGCGCCCCAGGAAACGCGAGACTGGGGCATTGCAATGACGCTTCACTTTCCGTCATCTCCCGGGTGCGCCCGGCTAAAACCCCGCAGCCTGCAATTTCGACGATGCAGGGCAAGTCAATCTTCTTTGGCGAGGTGTTAGTATGTTGATCCATAGTTCAAGATGATGGGCAATATGGAAAGCGAACACAAGCGGTTTGTCATCGTGTCAGTTTAAATCCTGGCGAAAGTCAGCAATTCTCATTATGAGCCAAAGTGCTGATAGACAACTCGTCATTCCGGCATGGATGCCGGAATCCAGTCACAAGGATGTGAATCTAGGGGTCGCCATCAAGCCTTTTTCAAACACTTACTCAACCGACAAGTTTACCGTCCGTGGCACTGGATTCCGGCATCCATGCCGGAATGACGGCAATGGAGCCATAATGAGAATTGCTGGGCGAAAGTTGAGAATGTTGACAGCCTTGTCCCATCGAGCCGCTGATCTCCTTCATCACTTGATCAATACCCTTATCCGCTGTTGTGTCAATGGTCAGGACAAAAGGAATTTCTTCGGTTTCCAGGGGATTGGCCCTGGCCGCTTGCAATGGCAGCACAGCGTGGCCGGCTTCCGAAGGGTCGCCTCCGCGGGTTAGCCTCATGGCGATCCGCTCGGACAGAACTTCCTTGGAAGCGGGGAAATCCAAGATGAAAAAGCGGACGCCAAGGCATCCGGCCAGTTCGCGACACTGGCGGCGATTGGAAACAACTAGGAAGGTCGCATCCAAGATGACGTTATACCCTGACCTTAGCAGAAGTCCGGCATGGCGGAACAATAGTCTGTAGGTTTTGCGGGTCATGGATTCGGAGTAAACGGCATCCCGGAGCTCCTTGCCGCTTGCGCCGGACAGTGCATGCCCGGTTAGTCGTTTGCGCTCGATATCCGATGTAATGCGGATGGCCGGCAGACGTTCGGCCAAGGCTTGGGCATGATAAGATTTGCCACTTCCGGAAAAACCATGGGTTATCAAAAAAATGGGAAGCCCCTCTCGTGTTTGGCTCGCATAATCCAAATAACGTTGGCATTGAGTTTGAAGGTAGGAGCGTATGCCGGGTTCTGTCGCCCCCTCCAGACTGAGTGCGTCAACCTTGGCACGAACCAATGCGCGGTAAACACAATAAAAATGCATCACCTCAAGCCCCGCATAATCGCCGCTCACCGCCAGATAGCTATTCAACAATCGCCAAGCCAAACCGGACTGTCCGCGCTCATCCATATCCATGAACAAAAACGCAATCTCGCTAATACAATCAATCCATCGCAGGTCTTCGCTAAATTCAATGCAATCAAAAGGAATCAATTCCCCGTCAATGAGCACCAGATTGCCGCTGTGCAGATCGCCATGGCACTCGCGGACGAAGCCGGCATTTTTTCTTGCCCGGAATACACTTCCAAGCCGTTGGAATTCAGACCTTGTCCATGATAATAAAGCATCCAGTCGCGGCACGTCGTTGGTCGGAGCGTTGCCACTAAGCTTGCTTGGTTGATATTGGGAGTCTGCGGCGCTAGAAGCTTGCCGGGCAAAGTCAAGCTGGTTGCCTAGGCGCAGAAGAGGGTCAAAATTATGTTCGGCGGCAGACAGGATCGTTTCCGGGTTGCCATGAGCGTCGCCGGGGCCGGCGCGTTCGGCCTTGCCATGGAATTCAGCCAAGTTTAGGGCCAGCCTGTCAATCTGGTCAGTTGTGATGCAGTTTTGTCCCAGTAAACGGTCGGCAAGGCAATCCTCATCAAACTGCCTGAGCTTTACCGCATATTCCAGCACCGGACTGGGGCCATCGAAGCCAACAGATCCGAGTTCGTCGGTGATGGAAACAACGCCTACATAGAGGAAGGGGGCTAGCCGCTGGTTGAGTCTAAATTCCTCTTGGCAGAATTTATGTCTCAAGGCCAAGGTGGAATAATCCAAAAATCCGAATTTCACCGGTTTTTTGATTTTGTATGCATATTCCCCGGTCAAAATCACCCAAGAAATATGGGTTTCAGCCAGCCTTACGCCGCCCTTGGGATTGCCAAATAATGCAGGATTGCACATTGCCTGAATCAACGGCGGTAAGACAGCAGGCTCAGCCGTTATACTGGGATGACATCCCCTAACGACGTGCATTCAAGCCACTGCGCCTAGGGTTGGGGGTGTCGTCCCGCTTAATGCTGAGTTAGCATCGCAATCACTGCCGATGGAGAGGCCGCCATTCACGATTTTCAACGCCATCTCGCCCCGCAACACCGCCGCCAACTCGTCCCCGACCATGGTTTTTCGCCAGCCATGGAGCAATCGGGCATGTGGGTCATCGTCAAACAACTGCTCCAAGTCCTTACGACTGGCAAGAAGGGTGGGGTTGAGCGTGTTCTGCGCGGCACGCAGGCGGACGACGGCCATCAGCAAATCCAGCACGGCATCCTGTTCTCCGGTCTTTTTGCTTGAACGCGGCCTGTGCTCCAAAGTTCGCGGAGGATTTCCCATGGCTTCCTGAATCAGCCGGCAAATGACCATGCCATGGCGTTTCACCATGCGCTCATCAAGGCCGCGCACCAGCTTCAAGTCATCCAAATTAGTGGGTTGTTGGCGGGCCAAGTCAAGCAGTGCATCATCTTTGATAACCCAGCCGCGTGGTAAATCTTGTGATCGGGCCGTTTGCTCGCGCCACGCCGCCAGTGTTTGCACGATGGAAAGTGGTTTGTTTTTCAGTTGATTGACCCCGCCGATGCGTTGCCAAGCCAACTCCGGTGGATTTTCGTAGTTGGAAGGGTCTAGCAATTCCTTGAAATCCGCCTCCAGCCAAGTCAGCCGTCCCAACTTTTCCAGACGTGGAAGCATGGCGAGGTAAGCCTGCTCCAAATAAATCACGTCGTCCGCCGCGTAGCTGAGTTGTTCCGGGCTGAGCGGCCTTCGTGTCCAGTCGGTGCGGCTGTGGGATTTGGTCAGATTGACGCCAAGCAGTTCCGCCACCAATCCGGCATAGCTGATCTGCTCGCCCAAGCCCAACAGCGGGGCGGCGATTTGGGTGTCGAACACAGGGCCCGGCAGTTTGCCGCACAAATTGTAAAAAATCTCCAAATCTTGGCGGCCCGAATGAAATATTTTGATTATCCCGGGATCGAACAAAATATCGAACAGAGGGCCCAACGATTCCAGCGCAATCGGGTCCACGCAGGCCACGACATCAGGGGCGGCGATTTGCAAAAGGCAGAATTTGGGGAAATAAGTCTTCTCGCGCAGGAACTCCGTGTCCATGACGATCCAAGGGGTACCGGCAAGCTTGGCACACAAATCGCCCAACTGGTCGGGCGTGTCGATATAAAGGGGGGGGGTTGGCATGATCAAAATTCACAAATTAATGGCAAGTGGGTTGGATTATAAACTGAAAACAGGCGGAGACCGCCTTCCGATTCGTGTGTGCTGATCGAACGCCGACATCCAAGCTCGCATTTGCCACGATGCAAACAGGGAACACCTATCGTCATTCCGGCTTAGGATGCCGGAATCCAGTCACAAGGATGTGAATCTAGGGGTCGCCATCAAGCCTTTTTCAAACACTTACGCAACCGACATGTCACCGTCCATGGCGCTGGATTCCGGCATCCATGCCAGAATGACGGTGTTTTCCCGTTCCGTGGGTCTTGTGTATGACGACGGGCGCTGGAGCATCACTGCCATTAAGTTAAGCCGTCATACCGGCATGGACTGCCGGTATCCAGAACACAGGGAAGTGAATCTAGTTTGCCCTCCATGGCATCTAGGTTCCGGCAATCCCTGCCGGAACGACGTGGTTTTTCTTAACTTAATGGCAGTGGCGCTGGAGCATGGGAACCAGAATAAACCAGAATAATATATCCGCCCCATAGGGTCCTTACATTCTGCCCGGCTCTTAAAAGCCGGGAATGACTCCAAAAAACCTTGGCAAACCAAGCCAGCCTCCAACTTACATTCTGCCCGGCTCTTAAAAGCCGGGAATGACCTTCGGTGAGGCACTGAATCCCCTCGCCGTGGTGGCACAATGTTCCAGTTGATTGATTTTGCGCGTAAGCCGGCATTTTTTCGGGGATGGTAGTTCTTTATCACAGCATCCACCCCAATCAACCAGAGTGCCACCAGCGCGGCTCGTTGTTTATCCGATAAACCCACCAAAACGCGCAACCCGGCAAAATCCAAAGAACCTTGGACGTAGGCACGATTAACCAAGACGCCATGATAATTTATTATTTTCTTTTCCGTATTTCCGGCGTTAACCATGTTGTAACTATCAATGGTTTTGCCATTGACAGATTTGACGAGAGTATTGCCGGGACCAGTTGGCAAATATTTGTCTTTATCCTTTTTCAATGCCAATGGCATGTGACCCAGCTTGGGGGAAGCCAAAGGGATGGCATCCTCGCCAAGCGCTACAGCCCACATTGAACCGCCGAATACCAGCATTTTATCTTTGCTTTGCCCGGATTGCATATCGCACTCGCCCGTCAATAGCCGATGCGGGAAATGTTCATAGCGAGCTTTCATCTTCTCTTGAAAAGTGCCGTCGAACAGGGATTTCCCCATCTCGGTTTCACGGAAATACACACCATCCAACGTGGATTCCCTCAAAAATCCATCCGTGGAACCATGGACCAATCCCAGTAAATCAATCTCTTCATCCTCATCCACGGCAATTTTTAAAGGAGGCAACAAATCTAAATATTGAACAGCTTTTTGCAATCGCTTGGAAAACTGCTCGGAACTTTCCAGTTCCACCAAGGGAAATACCCCATCAGCGCGTTGATTGCCTATCAATTTATGCTTAGAGATACCCCCATCGACCTTAACTTCGTGTCCGGCAAAAGTGGGCGGAGCGACGAAAAAAGGCGCATCACCCACCAGTGGAAAAAGTTCCGCCCTGAAAGTTAAAGCACGATATTCGGGGTTGGTTAACATTGAGACGATGTCGCTGGAGTTGCGAATGGCAGTGTTCATGAGTAATTTCCTAAAAAACTACTTATTGATGAATTTAGCTTTGTCCCAGGTCCTAGCTTGGGAATACGGGTAGCCAATAGTCACGATTCGATCAAAGCGAAGATGGCCAGCCTTCAATTCTTTTCAAATCTCCCGTCTGCCATTAAAGGCGTGGGCAAGGGTGGTTCCGTCAACATATTCGATCTCGCCGCCGAACGGCAATCCATAGGCAATCCGGGTGGGGCGGATGCCGAAATGCCTGGCCATTTCGCTGATGTAATGGGCGGTGGCTTCCCCTTCCACGGTCGTGTTGGTGGCCAGGATCAATTCCCTGACGATACCGGATTGCAGGCGTTGCTCCAATAAATCCAGCCGCAACTCGTCCGGCCCGATTCCGTCCAACGGCGAAAGCCGCCCGTTGAGCACGAAATAGCGGCCTTTGAAACCGGTGGACTGGTCGATGGCGAAAACTTCGGCGGGGGTCTCGACAATGCACAATTGGGTGCCGTCCCGGTTGGGGTTGGAGCAAACCGCGCACAATTTGCCTTCGGTGAAAGTCCGGCATTCGCGGCAGTGGCCGATGTGTTCGACCGCCGCCAACAGGGCTTCGGCCAAGCTTTGCGCCCCCTGCCGGTCACGCTGGAGCAGGTGGAAAGCCATGCGTTGTGCGGATTTTGGCCCTACCCCAGGCAAGACGCGAAAGGCTTGAATCAACTGGCCGAGCAGCCCCGGTTGCTGCATAAGCTTATTCCAATCCTATTTTGATGGTTACAGGCAGGGGCGGCTTCATCCGCCCATGGGCGAACGGATTCATCCCTACAAATTCGATGATTGATGTTGGATGGAATTAGAAGGGAAGCTTCAAACCGGCTGGCAATTCCAATCCACCCGCCAGGTCGGACATTTTTTCCTTCTTGAGTTTGGCCACTTTGCGCACGGCATCGTTGAAGGCGGCGGCAACCAAGTCTTCCAGCATATCGCGGTCTTCCTTGACTAGGCTGTCATCAATGCTAACCTTGAGTGCTTCGCGTTTGCCGTTCATGACAACCTTGACCAATCCAGCCCCGGACTCGCCGTGAATTTCCTCAGCCGCAAACTCTTCTTGGGCCTTTTTGATGTTTTCCTGCATTTGCTGAGCTTGTTGCATCAGGCTCGCCAGTGGGTTTTTCATAATTATCTCCGCTTTGGTTAATCCAGTGGTTTGATGGAACCCGGGACAATCCGGGCATCCAATCGTTCCTTCAACGCCAGAACGATGGGGTCTTGTTCGATTTCCTGCTCGGCGGTTTTTTGCCGTTCCTGTTTCCGCCGCAAAATTTGCGCAGCCGGGGTTTCTTGCGCTGGCTTTTCGCTGACGAAGTTCAGTTTTATGGGACGTTGGAAAAATGCTTGCAACGCATTTTCCAGGTTGGACACAATTTGGGATGTGCTGAACGTACTGGAGTCCTTCGCAAGGTTGACCCGATTTTCCTCAACGCCCATCAGAATGCAATTATTAGCCAATTCAAGCGTCATGCCGGACAGGCGCATCTGTGTAATGATGGCGGGCCAGTCGGTGCATTGCCCGTCGGCCGAGGTTGGCAAAAGGCCGGACGGGCTAGGTTCGCCAGTGACGCCATGCGACGGATGTTTGGCGGGGGTGTGTTGTGGCGCAACCGTCACAGCCCTGCCGTCGTCCGCTGGTTTGGCCTGATGGGACGCTTGGTTTGCGGACGAAGGCGGGGCGGCACTTGCATCATGAGGCTTATGTTTTGGCGCTGGCGGTTTCTTCGGTTCGCCAACGCCGGCAGGACGGAAGGCCAGCATCCGCAACAAGACCATCTCGAATCCACCGCGCGGTTCGGGTGCCAATGGCAAGTCGCGCTGCCCCAGTAAGCCAATCTGATAAAACAGTTGCAAATCTTCGTGGCTCAGCCGTTTGGCCAAATCCAAGATGCGTTCGGCATCGTCGTCGTGGCGTACCGCATCGGGAACCCATTGCGCCATGGCGGCGTGGTGCAACACAATCAACAATTGCTGGAGAATATCCGCAAAATTGGGTGAATGCTCCGCCAAATCCGCCACTTGCCGCAATAGGGCTGCGGCATCGCCATTGGTCAGGGCGTCCAGCAAGCCGAACACCGGTCTGCGGGATACCGTCCCGAGCATGGCGCCAACCGATCCGTCCTCCAGGCTTCCGCCACCATGGACGATGGCTTGATCCAACAGGCTGAGTCCGTCGCGCATGGAACCGTCGGCAGCCCTGGCTATGGAGCGGACGGCGTTTTGCTCGAAAGCGATGCCCTCCTTGCCCAGGATCAACTCCATCTGCAGGCGAATCTGCTCGGGGGTGAGACGCTTCAGATTGAATTGCAGGCATCGGGATAGCACCGTGACCGGTATTTTTTGCGGGTCTGTCGTCGCCAAGAGGAATTTGACATGGGACGGCGGTTCTTCCAAGGTTTTCAGCAAAGCATTGAAGCTATGCCCCGAGAGCATGTGGACTTCGTCGATGATGTAGATTTTGAAGCGGCCCTGATTGGGCGCGTACTGGACGTTTTCCAGCAGGTCGCGGGTATCCTCGACCTTGGTCCGCGATGCCGCGTCAACCTCGATCATATCGACGAAACGGCCCTCGTCCACCTCCCGGCAAAGCAGGCACTCGCCGCAGGGATTGAAGCCAACCCGCGCCTCGCAATTCATCGCTTTGGCGAGAATGCGCGCCAGCGTCGTCTTGCCCACACCGCGCGTGCCGGTGAACAAATAGGCATGGTGCAGCCGGTCAAATTCAAGCGCATGGGTTAGCGCCTTGACGACGTGTTCTTGGCCGACGACTTCGTTGAAGTTACGCGGACGCCATTTGCGGGCAAGAGCCTGGTAGGCCATGGGCTGCGTTCACAGGGGAAGGAATGGTGAAAGGGTAAGATAGGGTGGCAAGCCGAAAGAGCCACACCCCGGCACATGAAACATCCACTACCGTTGCTCCCTTCCGGGCCTGGCGGGGTTCGCGGCGTATCATTGCGAGGGGACCCAATCGACTCGCCATAATAACCAGTCGGACCTTTGCCGGAATTAAAACCGGTTGTGGTCTAAGAGCGGGCATTATGCGTTAAATTGAATCTGGATTCAAGTAAAAAATTGTCATGCCGCCCGGCATCATGGATCAGGGCGGGTGGGTACTGGAAAAAGCCGACCGTCCGCTTTGCCAGACCGACTCGGCTTGACAAACCAAGCCGGTTTTAATTGTGTCGCTAGACAGCGGCAACCCGATTCCTTTTATTGGCCCGGACGGAAGACCACAGCGAAAACACAATGAAAAGGAAGCCGGTCAAGCCAGTGATCCACTCGGGGACATGCAGGCTCATATCCGTCAGCATCAGCGCCGCCAGCGCGCCAATGGCATAGTGTGCGCCGTGCTCAAGATACAGATATTCGTCCAGCATTTTTTCCCGCACCAGAAACACCGTCAAGCTGCGCACGAACATGGCGCCAATAGTCAAGCCCAATAAAATCAGCACCACGTCACGGGTGATGGCAAAGGCACCGATTACCCCGTCCAGCGAGAAGGAGGTGTCCAGCACCTCAAGATAGAGGAAAGACATCAAACCTGCCCGGTGGGCGACCCCTTCTGCCTGGCCATTATCCTGGAACAGGCTAGACACGCTTTTCACCACAACGTACAGGATGATTCCCACGATGCCGGAGATGATTGCGACCAGCTTTTGCCCCGGCGGAAGAAAATATTGGGCGAATAGCAGAATGCATAGGGCCGTTGCCACCTCGATGGACTCCAACTTGCCGAGTTGGGCCAAGCGCCGCTCCACCCATACCAGCCAATGAAGGGATTTGTTCTCCTCGAAGAAAAACGACAGGAACACCAGCAGCAAATACATGCCGCCGAAAGCCGAAATTTGCACATGGGACGATTGTACATTTCGCGCATATTCATCGGGGTTTTGCAACGCCATCAACGTCACCGCCTGCAAGCTCTGCCCGGTGACCGCCGCCACAATCATCACCGGCAACAGGAAGCGCACACCGAACACGGCGATGACCATGCCCCAAGTGAGAAACCGTTGCTGCCAAACCACGCTCATGTTTTTCAGCACCGTGGCGTTGACGACGGCATTGTCAAAAGAAAGGCTCAATTCCATCAACCCCAAGATGGACGCCATCAATAGGCCGTTAGGCCCGCCCCAAAAATAAGCGGCGGTCAAACCCAACAGCGCAATGAGGATGGAAGAAGTAAAATGCCGCACCGGGTGAGTCCTTTTATTTTACTTTGGGTGTGGCGATCTTCCATTTGCCATCCGGCTGTTTGCAAAAAATCAATTCCAGTTCGTTACTGTTGCCTTGGGCATTGTTGGTGATTTTTAATAGCCGGCAATCATGTGCGCTGTTGTTGACCGTTCGGAGCACTTTAATCTCTCCCGAGGTTTTCGTTTTTGGATTTTGCCAAGTTTTGGTTTCCTCGTCCTGCGCCGTATTCAGAGTGTCGGTCATGGTACTTTCAAAAATAGACCAATCCTGCTTGTTGAATGTCTCTGCCGGGGTGCCTTGCAGAAAACTCCAAGTCCCAATGTTTGCCACTGCGCCGCAACTACCGGGAACCATGAAGGCCACTGCTGTCAGCAAGCTTAAAACAAAAGCTTTTCTATTTATCTTCATTAGTTCATACCTATGTTATTCAACGTTTAAAAAGCACACATAAAACTGTCATATAAAGATTATGTGGATGGATTCATCGGCAATGATTTGATCTCGCAGGCTTCGCCCAAAGCTTGCGTTTTTTTTCATCTTCGGAAATGTTATCATCCTTTAACTTTATCGGACAAGCCCATCATCGTAGAGACTCCACTCATGATCAGATTTCTTTTGTCGTTTGCACTGTTGACAGCGGCCTTGCTGTCTGCGGCCTGCTCCATTTCCGAGAGTTCCAAAAGTTCATCGGCCTCTTCAGAGAGCATTTCCGACTCGGCATCCAGCCCGTCCTCGTCAGTCCCGGCCGCAAAGGATAAGAAAAAGGCGGGTTACGAAAATGACATTCGTGACTACACCGCTGAATTTGTGAAGTCCTCCGACACAAACCCAGAAACATTTCGCGCCAGGTTGGGCAAGATTGCTGCCAAATATGGCGTGACGCAATGGGACCAGGACAAATCGACCTATGTCGCCATCGGCAAGGGCCTGCGCAAAGCCAGTTTGGGCAAGTCCCAATTATGACGCCTTCAAAACCAGCTTGGGCGATTCGTTGCCTTGGAAGATGGATGCCATTGCTGAAGGTTTTAATAAGTGTCGTTACGCGAATCGAATGTGTTCAGTTCCAGCCTTTACCAATGGCATGGACGCGATTCTGCCTTTGTTTTTTTCACCGATGATCTGCTGTGGGCAAGGCCCTTGGCGGGAGGATTCAATTTCGTGGCCGGTCTGGCGCAAGGGATGGCCGGGCTGTTGACCCTGCCTTGGGACGGCGGTGAAAACCTGCGCCTGGGTGCCAAGGGTGCTTTGATTAGTCTGCCGGAGTTGTTCTTTTTCAATATCCGCAAGGGTTCCTTTCCCGGGTTAATCGATTTGAACGGCCTGTAGGGTGTCCTTCAGGCCACACTGGCCCCGACGGCCTGCACGATCCATCCAGGCTCGCATGGCAATGGGGTATAATTTGTTTGGAAACCCCTAAGCGGTCTGCATGCCGACCTAAAGGTGTGCGCCGACGACATCAGAGACTTAAACAGATCACCCTATTTACTAGCGTAGAGGTTGCAACCATGGCAATTGGGAAAAGAAAACAGACCTGCTTTGTGGTCATGCCGTTTGGCGAAAAGAAAGATGCTGACGGTCAAGACATTGATTTTGATGACATCTATCGTTTTTTCTTTAGAAAAGCCATAGAAAGCTTAGGGCTGGAATGCATTCGTTGCGACGAGATCGCCGAAGGGGGTTCCATCCACGAAAAAATGTTCGAATACCTCTATAAGGCAGACGTGGTCGTCGTCGATATCACTTCGCTAAACGCCAATGTGTTTTACGAACTTGGCATACGGCACACCCTGCAACGGTCGGTCACCGTGCTGATACGGCGCAAAGGGACGATGATTCCTTTTAACATCCAGGGTCTTCAGGTTGTCGAGTATGACCAAAAGAAATTCGGAAGCATTGAAAAAGCCAAGGAAAGGATACTCGACATTATTAAAAACGGGCTTAAGGAAAACAAGAATGACAGCCCCGTCCATGCGATCCTGAAGTTGAACATAGGAACCGAACTCAAGCCGAAAAGCGAAACCGAAAAGCTTAACTACCCGCTGGACAAAAATAAAGCGAAGTCGATTTGCCTCATAACTGGCGAAATACAAAATGTCAAGGATATCGACATTTGGGTCAACCCGGAAAACACTGAAATGCTGATGTCGCGCCCGCTGGATAATGCGATTTCCGGTATCATCCGCCATCTTGGCATCGAAAGGGAAGACGGAAAACCTGACAGGGATGCCATTGCCGACGAACTGAAAGTAAAAATGGGAAATCGCAATTCCATCGAGGCGTCAGGCATCCTTGTGACTGGACCCGGCAATCTCAAAAATACCAACAATGTGAAAAAGATTTTTCATGTGGCAGCCTACATCGGCCAGTTCGGCAAGGGTTACTCGCCTATTCCAGATGTCGATGTCTGTGTCGAAGTGGCCTTGAAAGAAGCTGAAAAAGTCGTAGGCAACGATATCAATCCACCCCTATCCATTTTGTTTCCACTAATGGGCACTGGAATTGCGAATCAGGATTTCGATGTCAGGGTGCGCGATCTATTGGAATCGGCTATCAACTACCTGGATGAGAACCCCGACAGCAAAGTTGGCACCGTGTATTTTCTGAACTATTCGGAAAAGGAATATGAAGCATGTCAGCGTATTCTCAATCTGAATCCCAAAGTGGCTACCGCTGGTGAATTAATCCCCGTGAATGAAGTGAATATAAATACTACAGCCGAACACGAATCAAATTCAATGATTTTGCCGAGTTTGGAAGAGACACCCGCCGGTTCGCAAGCCACGATGCCCCTGTTGCAGGGGGTCAAAAAATAGAATTTTTTAACGTTCCCATGTTCGCTTTTAGTTCCGAGTATTGTGCCTTCCAAGGTAGAATAGAAGTCTTGAACCTATCCAGAGAGTAGAGTCACATTATGTATAGCAAGGGTATGGAAATCGCCGGTTTCGATGATGAATTGTGGGCCGCGATACAAAACGAAGAAAAACGGCAAGAAGAGCATGTCGAGCTGATTGCCTCGGAAAACTACGCCAGCTTGCGCGTGTTGCAGGCGCAAGGTAGCGTGCTGACGAACAAGTACGCCGAAGGCTACCCCGGCAAGCGCTACTATGGCGGTTGTGAAAACGTCGATGTGGTCGAAACGCTCGCCATTGAACGGGCTAAAAAACTGTTTGGCGCGGATTTTGCCAATGTGCAGGCGCATTCCGGTTCGCAGGCCAATGCGGCAGCCTACATGGCACTGATTGAACCAGGCGACACCCTTTTGGGCATGAGTTTGGCCCATGGCGGCCATCTGACCCATGGCGCGAAGGTGAATTTTTCCGGCAAGATTTATCATGCGTTCCAGTATGGGTTGGATCCGGCGACGGGCGAAATCGACTACAACCAGGTCCATGACTTGGCCCGCAAGCACAAGCCTAAATTGATCATTGCCGGTTTCTCCGCCTATTCCCGTGTGGTTGACTGGCAGCGTTTTCGTGACATCGCTGACGAAGTCGGGGCTTATTTTTTGGTGGACATGGCCCATGTGGCTGGCTTGGTGGCCGTCGGCCTTTACCCTAGCCCGGTGCAAATAGCCGATGTCACCACCACCACGACCCACAAGACCTTGCGCGGCCCGCGTGGCGGTTTGATTTTGGCGAAAGCCAACCCGGAAGTGGAAAAAAAGCTGAACTCGCTGGTTTTTCCCGGCATCCAAGGCGGGCCGTTGATGCATGTCATCGCCGCCAAGGCGGTGGCCTTGCTGGAAGCCTTGCAGCCGGATTTCAAGCATTACCAGGAGCAGGTGCTCGTAAACGCCCGAGCCATGGCCGAAGCGTTCATCACTCGCGGCTTCAATATAGTGTCTGGCGGCACGGACAACCATTTGTTCCTCGTCGATTTGATCTCCCACGCGCTGACCGGCAAATTGGCGGATGCGAAATTGGGCGAAGCCTTCATTACGGTCAACAAGAACGCCGTCCCCAATGATCCACAATCGCCCTTCGTCACCAGCGGCATACGCATTGGCACCCCGGCGGTCACCACCCGTGGTTTTGGCAAGGAGGAATGCATCGAACTCACCGGTTGGGTCTGCGATGTGTTGGAAGACCCTGAAAATGAAGCGGTGATTCGTCGGGTGAGGCATCAAGTGCTTGAGCTTTGCCACCGGTTCCCGGTTTACCCGCAATAAACTCTTATCTCACCGGGAGACAATGCTGTTGAAATAAGCCGTCATACCGCCATGGATCGCCGGTATCCAGAACACATGGATGTGAATCTGGCCTTTAAACAACTTTTCACTCTTCATGCACACCATGCCACACACCCCTGAAGATGCCCGTTTCATGGCGTTAGCCCTTAGATTGGCGGAGCTAGGGATGAATACCACGCACCCCAATCCACGGGTCGGCTGTGTGTTGGTGCGGGATGGGGTTTTGGTCGGTGAAGGCTGGCACGAGCGGGTAGGCGGGCATCACGCCGAAGTGTTGGCCTTGCAAAAGGCTGGCGAGGTGGCGCGGGGGGCAACCGTTTATGTCAGCTTGGAACCCTGCTGTCATCATGGAAAAACCCCGCCTTGTGCGGAAGGGCTTATCAAAGCCGGGGTCAGCCGGGTGGTTGCGGCGATGACCGACCCCAATCCGCTGGTGTCAGGCAAGGGCTTGGCAATGCTTGCAGCGGCGGGGATCGAAACCTCTGTCGGTTTACTGGAAAACGAGTCCAAAGCACTCAATCCCGGTTTTTGTAAGAGGATGGCGACGGGCTTGCCTTGGGTGTTCAGCAAACTGGCAATGAGTTTGGACGGGCGCACTGCCATGGCTTCCGGGGAAAGCCGGTGGATCACCGGCCCTGAAGCCCGGCGCGATGTCCACCGGCTTCGCGCCCGCAGTTCAGCAATCCTCACTGGCATTGGAACGGTGTTGGCCGACGACCCTTTTTTGACGGCGCGGTTTACCCATCTCCCCAACCCAAAGGGAGATGGGGAGAACGTTCCTGGCGATGTCATCCCCTTGGGGCGTCAACCGGCCCGCATTGTCGTTGACTCACGCTTCAGGCTACCCCCGTCCGCCAAACTGCTCGCCCAACCGGGACGGACTTTACTGTTAGGTCTTGAAACCGAGGCGGCAAAAGCCGAAGTGCTGCGGGAACCGGGTGCGGAAATTCATTTTCTCCCTGCCGGTTTGGATGGAAGAGTCGATTTGAATGCAGCGATGGAACTGCTAGGCCAGCTTCAATTCAACGAGGTCATGGTGGAGGCGGGCGCCACGCTCAACGGCGAATTGTTGCGCGACGGTCTGGTGGATGAGTATGTGGTTTATCTGGCCCCGTGCATTTTGGGCGACCGGGGCAGGGGCTTGTTCCATCTGCCGGGTTTGGAGCGAATGGCCGACCGGTTTGAATTGCGCCTGATTGATTCACGCCGGGTGGGGCAGGATTTGCGGCTGGTTTTGGGTAAGTAACTGATGCCAAGCAGACCTTATAGTGCGCAGCAATTCTCGGTTTGGCCTGAAGCTACACCATTCTGGTATGAGTTTTCGGCTGCGCCCCAAAATCAAAGACAAAGAAAGCCTCACGCAACGACGCAAAGGCGCAACGAAGAGCGATTTGCGTTGCGCCTTTGCGTCGTTGCGTGAAACCCCTTCTCCTGTTTGGCATGGCGGTATTTCCCAGTTTCAGTAAACAAGTTCGTAACATCAGTAATAAATAAGCAATAGTAAATTTTATGGGCAAAATCACCCGTTTAGAATTGGAAAACTTCACCTGCTTCGCCAAGCTGGATTTGGAGTTTTCCAATGGCGTGAATGTATTGATTGGCGTGAGTGGAACCGGCAAGACGCATATATTGAAAGTGCTTTATGTAGCTTGTGCTATTACTGTGGGGGAGGGAAAGGATAGAGATTACATGGATAAGCTGCGTGGTGTGTTTTCTCCTTACGGAGGTGAACTACAACGTCTTTGCAGGCATCCATTGGCGCGTGATGCTTTAACCGGCTATTCCATCACGATAGCCAGAGATAATGGTCATAAATTGGCTTACGATAGTCTAGGTAACAAGGGATTTAATGTTTGGAGTTGGAGTACGGATGATCAGTTGTCATGGGCTGAGGATGCTTTGGAAAGTGTCTATATCCCAGTCAAAGAAATGCTGGCCCATGCCCCAGGTTTTATTTCCTTGAACGCTAGGCGTGAAATCGCTTTTGAAGAAATCTACGTCGATGTCATCAAGCAAGCTTATTTGCCTAAACTAAAAACATTGCCAAATCCATCATACGAAAAAATATTTAAAGACCTAAGCAAGGCAATTGGCGGGGAAGTTATCCTTAAAGGTGAACATTTTTTCCTTAAAACTGAACAGGGCGAATTGGAATTCAGCTTGCTGGCCGAAGGCTTGCGTAAGCTGTCACTAGCCTGGTTGTTGATTCAAAACGGCTCATTAAATCCAGGTTCCATACTATTTTGGGACGAACCGGAAGCCAACCTCAATCCTTCATTGCTAGGGCTGGTTGTCGAAACACTGTTGGAATTGCAGCGGCAAGGTGTGCAGATTTTTTTGACGACGCACAATTATGTGTTGCTTAAAGAGTTTGACTTGCGCAAGAAAAAAGACGATGCAGTCCGTTATATTTCTTTGTTCCGTGAGAAAGACGCTGATCCTGTTTCCTCCCATTCCACGGAAGAATATTCAGCCATCAATCCCAATGCCATTGCCGGGACATTCGATGATTTATATGACCAAGAAGTCAAGCGTAGCCTTACGGGAGCTTAATCGTGGCTTTCATCACTGATGATGGTGACATTAAGATAACCCTGCCAGATCATGTCGTGGCTCGTCGATTCGATGATTCTACCCATGGCTTGAGCCATTGCATGAAAGCGGTGGATTATATTATTGAAATGAAAGAACGGATTGTTTTTCTTGAAATTAAAGACCCGGACAATCCAAAGGCAAAATCTGAAAATTGCACTATTTTTTTGAAGAGCTTAAGGAGCGGAAAAATCGACTCTGAGTTAAAAACTAAGTTTCGTGATTCATTTCTTTATGAATGGGCTTGTGGGCGCACAGAAAAACCAATCCACTTCTGGTTTTTGATTGGTGCTGAAATGTTGGATAGCGGTCAATTGATAAGACGCACTGAAAGCTTGAAATCACAGTTGCCGATCTATGGCCCTGCCGGGAAACCATGGAAAAACACATTTGTCGCCGGGTGCTTGGTTATGAACCTTTCCGCATGGAACAAGCAACTTATCGACTTTCCGGCGACTAGGCTATCAACTTAAGCCAATCACATTCTAAACTTCTTCTTAATCTCCCAATAAATTTATTAACAAACGGAATCAAAATGTTCACCGGCATCATCCAATCCATCGGCACAATAGCCAATATCGAGTCCAAGGACGGCGACTGCCGCTTAACCATCAACACGCGACAACTGCCTTTGGCCGACGCAAAACTAGGCGACAGTATTGCCGTCAGTGGCGTGTGCCTGACTGCCGTCGAACTCGGCGGTGGGAGTTTCGGCGCAGACGTGTCCCGCGAAACTTTAAGCCGCACCACGCTGGGTACTCTAAAGCCGGGGAACCGTGTTAACCTAGAACTGGCGTTGACTCCGACGACTCGGTTGGGTGGGCATATCGTCTCCGGCCATGTGGATGGGGTCGGCGAGGTGGTTGGCCGCCGTGCCGACGGACGCTCATGGCGTTTCGTCATTGAAGCACCCGCCAACCTGGCCAAATATATTGCCGAAAAAGGCTCCATCTGTGTGGACGGGGTCAGTCTCACGGTCAATGGCGTGGATGGCAAACGCTTTGATTTGAACATCGTGCCGCATACCTTGGCGGAGACGACCCTGGGAGAATTCCAACCGGGCCGCAAAGTCAATTTGGAAGTGGATTTGCTGGCGCGTTATTTGGAACGGCTGATGTTGGGCGAAAAAGCCGCTTGTCCCTCGGGCGGAATCACGCAGGAGATGCTCGCCAATAGTGGGTTTATTTCATATTGAAATCTTGTAGGGGCGAATTCATTCGCCCATGGGCGGCAGGGAGGCCGCCCTTAGCTTTTTCTGGTTCCCACGCTGGAGCGTCACTGCCATTAAGTTAGGGAAAAAACTCGTCGTTCCAGCATGGACCGCCGGAACCTAGGCTCCATGGACGGCGTGGATTTGGGGCATCCCTGCAATCTGGATTCCGGCAATCCCTGCCGGAATGACGGATTAACTTAATGGCAGTGACGCTGGAGCGTGGGAACGAGAACGAAATGAAATTATTGAGAAATTAATGAACACAATCGAAGAAATCATCGAAGATATACGCCTAGGCAAGATGGTCGTCATCATGGACGACGAGGACCGCGAAAACGAGGGCGACTTGGTGTTGGCCGCTGCCCATACCCGCCCGCAGGATGTCAATTTCATGGCCCGCTATGGGCGGGGGTTGATTTGCCTGACCTTGACCCGCGAGCGCTGCCAGCAATTGCGTTTGCCATTGATGGTAAACGAGAACAAGACGCCCCATTCCACCAATTTCACTGTCTCCATCGAGGCGGCGACGGGTGTCACCACCGGCATTTCGGCTGGCGACCGTGCCCGCACCATTCAGTGTGCGGTTGCACTCCAGGCCAGGCCGGAGGATTTGATGCAGCCTGGGCATGTGTTTCCGCTGATGGCCCAGCCTGGCGGGGTGCTGAACCGGGCCGGCCATACCGAGGCGGGTTGCGACTTGGCCCGTCTGGCCGGTTGCGAGCCGGCGGCGGTGATCGTGGAAATCCTCAACGAGGAAGGTTCGATGGCGCGCCGCCCCGAGCTGGAAGTGTTCGCCCGGCAGCATGGCTTGAAGATCGGTACGATTGCAGACTTGATTCACTACCGCATACAAAACGAACAAACGGTTGAACGCATTTGTTCCTGCGAATTTCCCACCGAGTTCGGCCATTTCCGTCTTCATGCCTATCAGGACCTGATCGACAACAACCTGCACTTGGCGCTGACGATGGGGCAGGTTTCCGGTGAAGAGCCAGTGTTGGTGCGGGTCCATGGCAGGAGTTTGTTGTGTGACTTGTTTGGCGGCAAACGTGAGGAGCTGGCATTTCCATTGCGCAAGGCCATGCAAAAGATTGCCGAAGAGGGCCGTGGCTTGTTGGTGGTCATTCGCAAGGAGGAAAATGCCAAATCCCTGGTGGAACGCATCCACCAATACAGCATGGAAGATATTGGCGTGGAGATTCCAAGCGGGGAGGCAGACCGTGACGACTGGCGCACCACGGGCACCGGCGCACAAATCTTGGCTGACCTGGGTGTGCGCAAGCTCCGCGTGATGGGTTCGCCGAAAAAATACCTGGGGCTGTCGGGGTATGGTTTGGAAGTGGTCGAGAATGTGGCTTTTGATTAGTCACCGATGTTACGCAGCGCGTGTATTTGTAGGGTGGCCTTCAGGCCGCTTCGGCAGGGTTAGCACCCAACCCGCCAATGCTGTTGAATTAAGCCGTTCGTGCTGAGCCAGTCGAAGCATGAACGGTTCATTTTTCCAATAAGCCACGCATACACGATGGCCGGCTTGCTGTTGGATTACGACGGTGCAGCTTTGGATTGGCTAGTCGCAGAAAGATTTTTGTAGTGTAGAAAAAGCACATAGGCACCCCACACATTGCCAAGCAGGATGGCCAAAGTGCCGATGGCCTTGGTTGCCAAGCCAATATGCTGGGAGTTTTGCAGTTTGCCCAAGACACCGAATAGATACATCCAGTCGTGGCCGCCTCCTTCCGCGCCCGTGGCACCGCCCAGTAGGATCAGTTGCGGATTCAAAGCATCGTACATGTAGGGTGCGACATCCAGTAGGCTGACGCCGAATAGCCAAAAGCCCAGCGATGCGCCGAAGGAGTCGCCGTTTTGGCGGATCAAGGCCACCATCAATACAATCGGCATGAGCAATTGGCCTAAGGTTCCACCAAGATAGGTGATGAACTCGCCAAAGGGCCGGAAGATCAGGTGGCCGGCTTCGTGGAAAGGGAGAAAAATAGTGTGGACAAAGGAACCTCCCAGTTCACCCGTCGCCACATCCATGCCGACCATGCGCCAGCCCCATATCGACAACAGGACAAAAGCGATGAAACGCCCCCAGAAGACGAAGGGATTGACGGAATCAGGGACGTTAAATAGCCAGCCAGCCAACCGCTCCCGAAAAGAAATCTGCCCGTCATCCACCGTTTTGGCTTTATCGGGCCTAGGCAGCGGATTTGCACGGTATTTCGCCAAAATCAATCCGCAGCGGGGACATTCGCAGGGGAATGATTGGTTCTTTGGCATGGGAAAATGCCCGCATTTAGGGCAAAATTCAAAATGACTGTTCATGGTGGTTGACCTGTTCCAAGTTTCTTGATTCCATGTCCTTTCTACCAACTTATTGACGGACTGACAAGCATGAAATGGCCTTTTACCTTTAACAAAAAAAATCCGGGATTCAATCAGGAACGGATCGACCGCTATAAGCAATTGCGTGCAATTGGCCGTGACCTGAACATGATACTCGTCAAACAACTGCCCAAGGCGGCGGTGGCGGAATGCGGGAAAAAGCTGGGAATATACAAGGCCGGCACCTTGATTTTGAACAATGACGACGAAATAGCCATCTTGTTTGACTATTGCCTGTACCATTATAGGCGCGGCGGAAAAAACGTCATTGAACGCTATCTGGATAATTCCCCGCCTCCCTCCGATTCAATGGAAATGACCCTCTTGCAAGCGATGCAGGCTTCTTTTTATTCGATATTCAAAGTGGTTGAAATCCACCCCAAACAGGGCGCAAGCATAAAAGACCTGTTAAGCCAAAATGTCATCAACTTATTCGATATTGGCTTGAGTGAAACCGGCTACCTAGGGCTGCACATAACCGGAAGGTTATTGCCGTTTGCCGATTTTCACATGTCGTCTGGATCATTGATCCCATTGCCGGATACGGTCTTTGAGGGGACAATAATCCCGATTGTGCGAAAGTTCTTCAAAACCTATGAACCAGGCAACATGCCGACTTTGTCACCCGGCCAAGAGGCTTCATTCACGGCTGAAATGATCCGCGTGTCCCTGCACGCGGGAGGCGAGGACAATGTGTTTTACACCGATAATGAACATTGATTGCGCCTTTCCACGCTGCGTTTAAAGGTGGGGTGGCCTTACACTGCCGCCCTACGATCTAGGGGGCTACGGTCTAGGGGGCTGGAATGGCCATAACCGCCGTAGGTCGGCAACCCTTTGCCGACTTGTGCGTAACACCAGTTAATAAGCCAAATTTTCAGAGTGTCCGGGATCAATGACGGTGACCGCCCCAACCGCCACCGCCTCCCCAGCCACCTCGGCCCCCGC
>Ga0194049_1000116_pt1 | contig 30908 bp, 30 predicted proteins | sample JunL2225m_MetaG_FD_148665 | JGI IMG/M metagenome (GOLD analysis project Ga0194049, IMG submission 148665) | Anoxic zone freshwater microbial communities from boreal shield lake in IISD Experimental Lakes Area, Ontario, Canada - Jun2016-L224-25m | ecosystem: Environmental > Aquatic > Freshwater >... | reverse complement strand
GCCAGCCGGGCCTGTAACTCCTTTATCGCCGCCGCCTGCTTCTCCAACTGCCCGGCCAGTTCCTCCAACTGCTTGCCCACGCCAATGAAAAGCCCCACCACAGCCCCTTCTCCTTGCTCGAAGGCGGTGTGGATTTCTTCTCGGGTCGGCATACGGATGTTCATGGGGCCTAAGGATAAGCGGAATGGGCCATTTTGGCAATTACACTTTACAGCGAGAGACCTGAGTAGTTACTGGCCACCTTAAAAAGCCTCGCGCAAGACAATCCGCAGCTAAAAAGACGGCTACAGGCGATCGACGCACCGATTGCGGAAACCTTGGCCCGCTTGGAACAGACCCTTGTGGCGAGGCATGCGCAAGGACTCCAGGATGCCCAGGCGACGGCGATTGCAAACTTGGGGCGGGGCATCCAGGATGGCATCCGCGCCCGCGTGGACGAACTCCAGCAGGAAGAGCAGCGGGCGCAGCAAGCGCGTGGCGCAGGGAAAGCCGCCATGATGCGAGGGGTGATCCAGACGGGTGTGTTTGGCTTCTCGCTCTGCTTCGCCGTGCTGATTTTAGTCTTCTACCGCTTGCGCAAGGAAATCGTCGAGCGGATCAGCGCCGAGGCCGCAGTGTCCACCCAGCGCAACCGGCTGAAGATGATGGTCGATGCCTTGCCCCACTTCATCTGGACCGCACTGCCGGATGGCCGTCGCGATTACACCAGCCAGCAGCGGATGCATTACGCGGGGGTGGGGGAAGAGGAAGTCTTGGGCGATGGTTGGTTGGATCAAGTCCACCCGGATGACCGCGAACTTGCTTCCACGGCATGGCAAGACGCGGTCAGGCAGGGCAGCGTCTTGGACGTGGAGTTCCGCATTCGCCGGGCGGACGGAGTGTACCGCTGGTTTAAGACTCGGGCCATCCCGCAACGCGACAGCACCGGCAGCATCGTCAAATGGTTCGGCTCCAATACCGACATTGACGATCTGCGCCAGGCCAAACAGGATCTGAAGTCCCACCGCGACGAATTGGAGACCCTAGTCTGTCAGCGGACGGTGGAATTGGAAAGGGAAATCGCCGAACACGCACAGGCGGAGGCAATGGCCCGGAAAAGCGAGGCAAAGTACCGCGAACTCGTCCACGAGGCGAACAGCGCCATCATCCGCTGGCGACAGGATGGCGGCATCACCTTCTTCAACGAATACGCCCTGTCTTTCTTCGGTTACCGCGAGCAAGATGTGATCGGCAAGGACGTGCGCATGCTCATCCCCGAAACGGAGTCCGACGGAAGCGACTTGACCTCGCTGTACGACGATATCATCAGCCAACCGGAAAAATATGCCAGCCACACCAACGAAAACGTCCTCAGTGACGGTCGCCTGGTGTGGACGGCTTGGACCAACAAGCCGATTTTGGACGGACGCGGGCAATTGGTGGAGATGCTCTCGGTTGGCAGCGACATCACCGAGCGCAAAAACTTCCATGAGTCGCTGCAACGGGAGCGGACGTTCCTGCGGCAGGTCTTGGATGCGGTGCCCAGCGTCATTTTCGTGAAAGACCGGGAGGGCTGTTTCCTGTTGTGGAACAAAGCGTTTGCCATCGGCTATGGCATCAGCCCCGATGCCATCGCCGGGATGGGGGACGCGGGCTTCAATCCGAATGCCGATGAGGTGGCCGGTTTCCGGTGCGATGACCTCGAGGTTTTGCGCACCGGCATAGGCAAGCATGTCCCCGAGGAACCGGTCACTCAGGCGGACGGCTCCGTCCGGTGGTTCAGCACGGTGAAGATTCCGCTGCTCGGTGAGCGCGGCACAGCCGACAAGCTGCTCGGCGTGGCGACCGACATCACCGAGCGCAAACGCGCCGTGGAGGCGCTCCAGGAAGCCGACCGCCGCAAGGATGAATTCCTCGCCATGCTCGCCCACGAGTTGCGCAACCCCCTCACCCCGATCATGGTGGCCGCCCAATTGCTGCAAAGGCGCGGGGCCGATGACCCCGCATTGGTGGAATGGGCGGGCAACACCGTCAAGAACCAATGCGACAACCTCATCCAACTGGTGAACCAATTGCTGGACGTGTCTAGGGTCACCAAAGGCAAGATCACGCTGAACAAGTCGCCGATGGATCTGCGGGACTTGCTGGGCAGGGCGGTGGAATCGTGCAGGCTGTCCATCGAGCAGCACCGCCACGAACTCATCGTCGCCTTGCCGCCCGCACCGGTGCCAGTCGATGCGGATTCCGTCCGGCTCGAACAGGTGGTCGGCAATTTGTTGAACAATGCCGCCAAATACACCCCTGATGGAGGCCAGATTTGGGTCACCCTGGCGTGCGAGGCCGAAACTGCCGTGATCCGGGTGCGGGATAGCGGGATCGGCATCACGGCGGCGATGCTGCCGAAGGTCTTCGACCTATTCACCCAAGCCGAGCGCACGCTGGATCGCGCCCAAGGGGGGCTGGGGATTGGCCTGGCATTGGTCAAGAGTCTCGTTGAAATGCACGGCGGCAGCGTCAAAGCCAGCAGCGAAGGCATAGGGTTTGGCAGTGAGTTCGAGGTGCGCTTGCCGCTGTTGGTGAAAGCCCCCGCCGCCAAGCCAGTCGATGCGCCCGGACAGGCGACTGCCGCAGTCCGGCGGCGCCTCCTGGTGGTGGACGACAATGACGACGTCCGGGTTTCCATGGCCTTGTTGCTGCGGGCCATCGGGCATGAAGTCCATGAAGCCGACTGCGGCCAAAAGGGATTGGGAATCGCCTGCGCGGCCCCCTTGGATGCCGTGCTGCTCGACATCGGCATGCCCGGCACGAATGGCTATGAGGTGGCCAGGCTGCTGCGCCAACAGCCGGCCCTTGCCAAGCTGACTTTAATCGCCATTACCGGCTACAGCCAGGACTATGACCGGCAGGAATCGCAGCGGGCCGGTTTGGACTACCACCTGGTCAAGCCATTGGATCTGTCCGAACTTGCCAGGATACTGGACGGGTTGGACTCCGCCGGCTAAGGAATGAAGAAACAAAACCCAGCGACGACCCTGCCATGAACACCATAAGCCAAACTGTTTACATAGTTGATGACGACCCATCCATCGCCGATTCATTGCTAAGGTTGCTTGAGTTTGAAAACCTCGAAGCCCAGGCTTTTTCCAGCGCGGAGGATTTCATGGGCATCTGCGACCACACCCTGCGGGGTTGCATTTTACTCGATATTAACATGCCGCAAATGTCTGGCATCGAGCTACAACGTTGGCTGGTTGACAACGGCATCGACCTTCCGATTATTTTCCTCACCGGCAGTGGCGATATCCCGCTTTCGTCACAGGCTTTCCGCACCGGGGCCTTGGATTTTATCGAAAAGCCTTTTGATATCGATAAATTGCTGGAAAGAATCCATGAGGCATTGGCCCGTGAAGCCGGGCAATGGCATGGCCGCGTCCGCAGGGACTTGTTGAGGCAACGCTATGCGCGCCTGACCCCGCGGCGAGAAGGAGATTTTAAAATGGGTTTCCGCAGGGTATTCCTCCAAGGAGATTGCCCGTGTCGTCGGCATCAGCAGCCGGACCATCGACGTGCATCGCGCGAACATGGCGGAAAAGTTGGAAGTGGAATCATTGGCCGAGCTAGTCCTCGTCGCCTTGGAACTGGATGCGGAATTGGACATCTGACTTCAAGCCGCTTGCGTTGCCGCATCAAACTACTCGCCACCCCGTCCCCGCGCCTGAATCATTGCCTAAAACACCTCCAAATGATGGCATACGTATTTTTACGTATAGCCGACATTCCGCACCCCCAGCATAACGCTTTGATAATATAAGATTAAATTTTTCGAAAAAAATGGTCATGGAAAAATTAGTATTAAAAAATCAAATAATTGCGAAAGGGGGTGCGGAATGTCGGGTATAGACATGCGTCTGATTTTCTCCACAATAGGCGACACTTATTCGTTAGGCCCATATTGGGTTATGCCGAGGCCAGGCAAATAGGTTGTAGTGGGTGCGGGTTTTAACCTCGCCTCCTGCATTCGCCGCGGTTAAGGCGATTTCCGAATAACAAATTGCCCGACTGTAGGGCATCCTTCAGGATGCCATGGTGGCCTGAAGGCCGCCCTACGGGTAAGGGCATTCTCGAAAATGTCCTAAAAACCGCCCCCACGGATGTGCTTCACCCCGACATGAGCCATTCGTTAACATTCATCACCTTAGAGGTGGCTAACATGAAAATTTCATCAAGTTCAAATTCCGGGGGATCGGCCAGTCAAGAGGACGATGTGACGCAGGGAAGTCCGTCCCCGGCCTTCTCCGAGCCGTCCACGGTCGATCCGGTCGAGGCGGAAATACGCAACCGCATGGTCGCCGAGGCGGCCTATTACCGGGCTGAGGCAAGGGGATTCGCCGACGGCTACGAATTGGAGGATTGGCTGGATGCGGAAGCCGAAATCGACCTGACGATCCCCCTTTCCGCGCTTGGCCCGTTGCAGGACTGAGCCGTGTCGATGACCGACAACCTCTTGACCATCAAGGGAAGCACCGGCGGCGAGCCAAAGGAGACGAAAGGGGAGCAGTTCTACCGTTGCGAAGTCTCGCGCGGGGCTTTTTCCCGCAGCGTTTCGATCCCCACCAATGTGGACACCGCGCAAGCCAATGCGAGCATGAAAGACGGCGTGCTGGAAATCGTCCTGCCGAAAGTGGAAGGCTCCAAACGCAAAAACATACCCGTGCAATAAGGCTAAAATCTTCGGCGTGGTCTGATGCGTTGCTTGTCCGCAGCGGGCAGCGGCATGCTACCCGTGCCTGCTGCGCACAGGGTTTTGGCGGGTTCCATTGACACGGGATCTTAACAGTCCTGGCACTTCGACCTGAGCTCCGGGCAAATTCATCAACATAGGGGGATACTTCAAATGACGGACACAACGGTTAATCCACGGGATCGCCACGACCGCTTGCTGCAAGAATGGGAGCACGACACATACAAATCGAAGCATAAGCCCAGCGAGCCGACGGCCTGCCCCGTGTGCGGGGCGGTTTTTCACGGCGGCCGTTGGCAGTGGAATGAGCCGTCAGCGGATTCAAAACAGGCTCCCTGTCCGGCCTGCCAACGCGTCCATGACAAAGTGCCGGCGGGGTTTTTAAGCCTGGGCGGGGCATTTTTCAGCGCGCACAAGGAGGAGATCATGAACCTGATCCGCCATGTGGAGCAGAGGGAAAAAGCGGCCCACCCTCTGAAAAGGATCATGGAGATGGAACCTGGGGAAGACGGTATGCTGGTCACTTTCACCGACCCCCATCTCGCCCGCGGTGTCGGCGAGGCATTGCACGATGCCTACAAGGGCGAACTCGACTTTGCCTACCAAGCGGAGGAGCGCATCCTCCGGGTGTCATGGAAGCGCTGAAGCGTCGGTCGCGGTTATTTTTTCCCCGTCTGCCCCTGAGTTTCCAGGAAGGCCGGGCGGTTTTATCATCCATAAAAAGTCAAGAAAAACCACGTCGTTCCGGCAGGGATTGCCGGAACCTTGATGCCATCTAGGCGGGTGTGCTGGAATGTGCCAGGTGATGACCACTAACCACCCTCCCTCCCGTCCCCCTCGCAATCCACCCGGCAATCGTCCCAACTCTGCTGCGCAGGCGGGGTGTTCACTGCAATGCCGTGTTCCTGCATGGCCTCGTGCAGGGTTTCCACCTGTTCCTTCAACTTCAGAATATGCTCCAGCAAGTGGTCGATGGCGTTGGCGACGGGGTCTGAAATGTCGGCAGTCATGCCATAGGCATCGAAGCCGATTTTATCGGCAATGGCCCGGCGTTGCGCATCTTGCGCCTTGCGGTCGGGATTGACCCGGTGGCTGGGTATGCCGACCACGGTGGCCCCGGCCGGCACATTTTTCATGACCACGGAATTGGAACCCACCCTGGCACCATCGCCTACGGTAATCGGTCCCAGCACTTTTGCGCCCGCGCCGATGACCACGCCATTGCCCAGCGTTGGATGGCGCTTGCCCCTCTTCCAACTGGTCCCCCCCAAGGTGACGCCATGGTAGAGTGTGCAATCATCGCCGATGACCGCCGTTTCGCCAATCACCACGCCCATGCCATGGTCGATGAATACGCGGCAACCGATTTTCGCGCCGGGGTGGATTTCAATTCCGGTTAGCCAGCGGGAGAGGTGCGACAGGAAACGTGCGGGCCAGCCTAGGCCGAAAGTCCAAAGACGGTGGCTGATGCGGTGGATCAACAGGGCATGGACACCGGGATAGCAGGTGAGGATTTCAAAGTAAGACTGCGCCGCCGGATCGCGTTGGAAAATGCAGTCGAATTCGTCTTTGATTTTTTTTAGCATGTTCTTAAGATTTCCCTGCCGGAGGCGTGGTGGGGGCTGTCAGAGTATGACGGGGTCGTTTTTGCACGGCGGCGAGGATGCCGCGCAAGATGTGGATGTCGGTTTTTTCCAACCCGGAACGGTTGAAGATGCGCCGCAAGCGACGGATCAAAGTGGGGGAGGACTTTCTTTCGTGCAAAAATCCAATGTCATAAAGCGTCTGGATCAAATGCCCATGGAAAGATTCCATTTCTTCCCCGTTGGCCATTTCTTCTTCGGTGACGGATGGTGGAACGGCCCCATTCGTCGCGTGTGCCGACTGGAACAGTTCATAGGCGACAACCTGCACGGCGGCGGCAATATTCAGTGAACTGAATTCCGGGTTGCAAGGGATGTGCAAGAGGTGGTGGCAGCGTTCCAATTCTTCGTTCGTCAAGCCATTGCGTTCACGGCCAAACAAGATCGCCGTTTTGAGGTTTTCGCCGGCGCTGATTTTATCCGCACATTGCCTAGGCGTAAGCTGCGGCCAAGTGACCGTGCGCAAGCGGGCGCTGGCCCCGATGATCTGCTGGCGGCCGGCCAGCGCCTCGTCCAGTGAGTCAAAAACTTGGGCATTTCTTAAGATGTCTTCAGCCCCGGCGGCACGGGCGTCGGCCTCCTCACTGGGGAAGATTTTAGGCGTGACTAGGCCAAGATCGGTCAGCCCCATGTTCTTCATGGCGCGGGCCGCCCCGCCGATGTTGCCAGGATGGGTGGTGGCGACTAGAAGGATTTGAACATTCGACAGCAATATCATCAACCTTGTTTAAGCATGACGGACAAAAGGGTTAAAATACTAGCAGATATTTTACTATCACTAACTGATGTTACGCATGGACGCGAAAGAGGGATGACGGGAGCGTCAAAGCTTGCTTTGACAAGAGAGCGGGAAATGCGAAGCTTGCTTCGCCTGTCAAAGCAAGCTTTGACGCTCCAATCCTAGGCCGTTGCGTAACATCAGTCACTAATTGTATTTTAACCTTAACGGTGACCCATGGATCCAATGTTGACTATTGCGGTGCGCGCCGCCCGCGCCGCCGGCGATTTGATTGTCCGCTATGTCGATAGAATCGACACCTTGAATATCTCGGCCAAAGGCCGCAACGACTTCGTCAGCGAGGTGGATAGCCAGGCCGAGCAGGAAATCGTCAGCATCCTAAGCAGGGCCTATCCCGCCCATGCCTTCCTCGGCGAGGAGGGCGGACGCCACGGCTTGCCCAAAGGCGAGTTCACTTGGGTCATCGACCCATTGGATGGCACCACCAACTTCCTCCACGGTTTCCCCCAGTTCGCCGTTTCCATCGCGCTGATACACAGGGGCAACATCGAATGTGGCGTGATCTACGACCCCATGCGGCAGGAGTTGTTCACTGCCAAGCGGGGCGGCGGGGCGGCGTTGAATGACCGCCGTTTGCGCGTCACCAAGCAGAAAACCTTCGCTGGCGCGTTACTCGGCACGGGCTTTCCGTTCAAGGATCAGCGCCATAATGACGCTTATTTTGGCATGTTCCGCGAATTGATGAAGGACACCGCCGGCATCCGCCGGGCCGGTTCCGCCGCGCTGGACTTGGCTTGGGTGGCCTGTGGCAGGATGGACGGCTTCTGGGAGCTTGGCCTGATGCCTTGGGACATTGCGGCCGGGGTTTTGTTGATCCAGGAAGCCGGCGGCATCGTCACCGACTTGGAGGGCGGCACGAAATATTTGGAAACCGGAAACGTGTTGGCTGCCAACCTCAAGTTGCATCCGTTGATGTTGGAAGCCATCAAGCCTTTTGTCACCGATGCCTTGCGCTACCGGGCGCCGTTGAGTGAGTAGGCGGCTAGACGGGGTTTACGCACGTTCAATGAATTCGATGCGAGCCATTGTTTTTAACACACCCCTGGGAATTGCCATGTTTCCGATAATCGAGAATTTGCGGCTGTTTATGCTTTCACGTCGCGCCGTTGCGTGAGACAAAAAACTTAGCTCTAGTACATGGTTAGGCGGCAATGTGAGATGGGCAAAAAGAAGGTTTCACGCAACGACGCAACGACGCAACGTAGAGCAAAGCGTTGAACGCATGAATTGTACCGGCCCCAGTCTACGAAAAAAGCGGACATAAGGAATGTTTCAATTTTTTATCTTGATAATGTTGAGAGGCAACCATGATTCATAGTGTGGAACAATTGGAAGCTGAACTATTGCAGCTTCCCATAGGCGAGCGGGCCAGGCTTGCCGAGAGACTGATAACCAGCCTAGATGAGGAAGCGGAAGTTGAAGCGTCATGGTCCGATGAAGTTCAACGTCGGCTGGTCGCGTTCGATGCGGGTGAGGCGGCATCTTTCCCGGCCGAGGAGGTCATTGCCGAAGCCCTTGGGCATTTGGCATGATTATCCGATTTCATTCTGACACTCGATTAGAGTTCTTGAAAGATTATTGGTCATGGAGGGTTTAATGGATCGCTTTATCGAAATCGAAACCAAACTAGCTTTTCAGGAAGATGCCATCCAAGCCTTGAACGACGTGGTGTGCCGGCAACAAAGGCAGATTGAGCAACTTGAGGCGGCTATGAAATTGTTGATTGACCGTTACCGGCAATTCTCGGAAACTCAGCCATCCGGTGACTTGCCAGCGGACGAAAAGCCGCCGCATTATTGAAAAAATCTTTCATAGCCTTGGGAGAGACTGACTCGGTTTCAAACTACGAGTCAGTCTGTGTGCCATATGCCAGTCATCAAACATTTGGCGGATATACAGCCCATGGAATGATTATTGGGCCGCCACTGTTTTTTTAGCCGAAGGGCGGCGGCTTGCCGCCCACCAACCGACCAAGCCAATACCCATCAGGCTCAAGCTGCCGGGTTCGGGGACGGGCTGACCGTTGGCTGAGATGCTGGCACTCCAAGAGTTTGTTACATTTGAAGAACAAGGGCCGTTGGGTGAAGTGCCATTGCATGATCCGTTCGCGGTGTAAGTGGCGAAAAACTTTGTAGGCGAGAAACCGGGATTCGTCACCACGCCCTCGAAATCGAATGCTATAGAGTCGGTTAAGTTGCCCCCTGGTCCATGCAAACCTATGCGGGTGGGGGTTCCGAATAATGAACTTCCGTTAAAAGTAAAATCGAAAGCAGTGCCAACAGCGGGGACGATATGCCAAACCGTCAAGCCATTCATGGAGGTGGGGGTAGTGATGTCCAAATTTACCAAATTTGCTGTAGTTCCTGGGCCAGGGGGATTAGTAGGAATTACAGCAAAACTACCGGAAGTCGCGCCAGTTAAGCCAATGCCTGCCCCTTTAAACACGGTGCCTGCGCTAACAATGGCAGTGGTGCCGTAACCCGGCAAAGTGGAAGTGATCGGATTCAGCGCCCCAGTGATCGAAAGGCCGCCAATTATGTAGGGCAGTGGAGCGGCGTTGGCGGCCCCCGCCGTCATTCCTAGCACTACAAGTGCTAAGTATTTCAAAGATTTAGCTCGTTTAAACATGTGTCATGTCCCCAGTTTGTAGTTGAAAAAGTTCAGCATGGATGCTTTAAACTCTTTAGCATTGTAAAATAACAAGGCAGTTCATTCTAGCAACATCCCCGTCTTTAGCAATACCTTCGTCAGATTTTTTTTCCGCTAGGCATAAGCACCCGGACAAGTGCAGCCTACTTCGCCGGAAACACCTGCTAGGGCAGGTTTATTCCCAATACTGTTGAATTAAGGATTTTTCCGTTCGCCCTGAGCTTGTCGAAGGGTGAACGGAAAATATAGCCTATTGATAATTAAGCCGTTCATGCTTCGACAGGCTCAGCACGAACGGCTTAATTCAACAGTATTGAGGTTTATTCCGGGCTCCTACATAGGGGCTTCGGCGGTACGATACGTAACATCAGCGATTAAAATGCAGCCTAATTCCATTTCGACTCAATCGACATTGACTTGCCCGTCCTGTGGTCAAAGCAGCACTGAAACCATGCCAACGGACGCTTGCCTATTTTTTTGGGAATGCCCGTTCTGCAAAACGCTGCTCAAACCACGGCCAGGGGATTGCTGCGTGTTTTGTTCCTATGGAGACATCCCATGTCCACCGATGCAAACTGATACAATACAGGGCAACTGCTGTCCTCCCGCGCGATAATCAATTGCCCGCCGGAGCCGATATTCTACTTAAAGGTACGCTATGAACATGAACCCGCTCCGCTTGGCAAAAAACGAGGAAAAACGTCTGCGTGCCGGACATCTTTGGATATTCAGCAATGAGGTGGACATCGCCCAGACACCCCTCAAGGGCTTCCAGCGTGGCGACTTGGCCTTGGTGGAGGATGTCAAGGGCCAGGCTTTGGGTGTGGCTTATGTCAACCCGGACACGCTGATTTGCGCCCGCATCTTAAGCCGCGACCCGCGTGTCCGCATCAATGAAAAATTCTTCCTGCACCGTTTTGAAATTGCCTTGGCCTTGCGCCAAAGGCTGTTCGACCGTCCTTTCTATCGGTTGGTCCATGGCGAGAGCGACGGGCTGCCTGGGCTGGTGGTGGACCGTTTCGGCGATGTGTTGTCGGTGCAAACCAACACGGTTGGCATGGAACAGTTGCAACCGGTCATTATCGCCACCTTGGAGAAATTCCTCTCCCCCCGCGCCATCGTGATGAAAAACACCTCCAGTTTGCGCCAACTGGAAGGCTTGGAGGAATACACCAAGCTCGTCAGCGGTGAGTTGAAGGGGCCGGTGGAGATTGAGGAAAACGGTGTGAAATTCCGCGCCGATGTCTTGGGCGGTCAAAAGACTGGCTGGTTTTTCGACCACCGCTGCAATCGGGCGCTGGCCTCTAAATTCGCGAAAGGCCAGGCAGTGCTTGACTTGTTTTCCTATTCCGGTGGATGGGGCATACAAGCGGCGGCAGCGGGGGCGGAAGCGGTGGATTGCGTGGATGGTTCCGAGGTCGCAATCGGTTTGGCGAGGGAAAATGCGAAATTGAACGGGGTGTCCGATCAGGTCAGTTACGAACACAGCGATGTCTTCGATTTCCTGAAACTGGCTAGGGAAGAGCATCGCAAATACGGGCTCATCATCCTCGACCCGCCCGCATTGATCAAACGCAAGAAGGATGTCAAAGCGGGCATCGAGGCTTACCGCCGCCTGAACCAAGGGGCGCTGCAACTGCTCGCGCCGGGTGGCATATTGGTGTCGGCCTCCTGCTCCCATCATCTGCACCGGGAAGTGCTGCACGATATCCTCCGCGCCGCCGCCCGCCATGGCGACCGGCACATGGCTTTCATCGCCCAAGGCGGCCAAGGCCCGGATCATCCCATCCACCCTGCAATCCCCGAAACGGATTATCTGAAAGCCTTCTTTTGCAGCGTTAGCGAGAGCTTGTAGGCTGGCCTTGGCCTGAAACCCTCTGCATTGATTGAACTAACCAATAAGGTAAAGCGATGCCAATAAATCCGAATCATCCTCAAGCCAAGCCCGCCATAAGGTATCTTGGCGGGTCTTGGTCCGTCTTTCTGTGCCTTTTGTTCTGTTTGCCGCTTGGGCCACTGGTTGCCAGCCCGATTGATGACATCGTCGGAAAAATAGCGCAGACGGAGTATGCTTCGTATGTACAGAATTTGCAGAATTTCAATACGCGGTATTACAACACGCAAGGCAATGCTGACGCGCTGGCCTACATCCATGACGCATTCGTTGGTTTTGGTTTGAATGCAACCTACGATTCCTTTAATTATAATGGTGGCACCTATGGCAATGTGGTTGCCACCCTACCCGGCAAAGCCCATCCTGAAAATGTCTACATCGTCGGTGCGCACATGGACTCAACCTCGAATGATGCCGCCAACAATGCACCGGGGGCGGATGACAATGCCAGCGGCATGGCCGCCGTGATGGAAATGGCCAAGGCGATGGCGGGCTATGCCTTTGACGCAACCATTAAATTTTTTGGCTTCAACGCGGAAGAACAAGGTTTGGTGGGCAGCAAGGCTTACGCGGACAAGGCGATGGCCAGCGGTGAGCATGTTCTCGGCATGTTGAATTTCGATATGATTTCCTATGCCGGCGGGGGTTCGGCCAGAAATGTTTTTTTGGCGGGCAATGGCAACCTTGTCGATGCGATGGCCAGTAACGCCCTAAAATATACTACCCTTAACACCACACTAAATTATGGCAACATTTACGGTAGCGACCATTACTACTTTCATTCCAGCTATTTCAACGATTCCACCTCAGCATTTGCCATTGAAGCGGCTCCGGCAGATATTCGCTTCTTTAATCCAAACTACCATAAAACATCCGATACCACCGCTTATCTTGATTTTGGCTATGCCACAGATGTCACCCGCATGGGTGCAGCCACGCTTGCGGGGCTGGCTGGAGTGCTGCCTGAACCATCGACACTATTTTGTTTCCTGTCCGGTATCATAATGCTAATCCATAAAGGCAGACTAAATAGAAAATGATGCCAAGTCGTATTTTTAACACTAAGGGTTTCCAATGCACGGCTATTGGTACATGATAATATATTTATTTTTTCTTGCGCTCTGTGGAGTGGCTTGGAAGTATAGATGGAATATCATGCACCTCAGAAGGCATGCTTATCAAGACCTCGTTAAAGAACGGGAGAGGTTGCATGAGTGTGTGATTGACTGGAGGTATCCCGACGGAACTTACGTCCCGCAACATCAACGGCAGCGGATGTTCCGGGATTTGCAAAGGCTTTCCCGCAGGATACGCAAACACCCGGATAATCCTGACAATAGTCATTCGTTGTAAAATATCCCGTGGTTTGCCACCAAAAGACCCCCGACTTGATCGCGAGAAAATCTAAACTCAGACACCTTGGAGAAAAACCGTGAGCACCATCCCGCAAGCCTATTTGGACACCTTGAACCCATTGATTGCCACGGCAAGAAAGTTTATGGAAGAGGGTCAGTCGCTACATCCTGTGGCATTTGTTGGCAATTTTACGACCGGACTCACCGTGCCGGTGCTATTCGACACCTCTTCAACCGAAGCCAAGGATGGTTCGTCAATGGGCATCCGGCTGGCCGCCATGGAATTGGATGCCGATTTTGTGGCCGTCATCATGGAGGCTTGGTCATTGCCTGAGGACAAGGCGCGTAACTACCAAGCCATATTGGACCGTTATGGTTCAATTGCCGCCTCGCCTTACAGGATCGACATTGTCACCATCTCTGTCGAGACGCGCCATGGGCTATGGCTTGCGCAGATGCCCATCAAGCCAAAAGGGGTGTCGAAAAAACGCCGCACTTTTGGCGAGCCGAATTACCGCTTGTTTTCGGAGGCTGAAGGAAGGTTCGTTGGGTTGCTGCCAGTCAAAGCCGATGCCATCACTGCGCCCGGCGGGCTGCATTGATGGAAACCATGGGGATCAATCAAGTACCCGCTTAATCCTACCATCCCCGGAAAACGTCGCGGCCTGCCCACCTTCAGCGCGTCCCAGTTGTCACGATTATTGCGTATTTATACTCCGAAACCCTTTTCCATTGTTTAACCAATCCCTCACACCTAGGGAACCAGCCGACATGATGACCAGAGGGAAATCGCTCCCCGTGTACCTAAAAGCTGCGGCCTAATTGTTAATTGGGCTTTTAGACATGGGGCTAACGCTTCGGAGGCATGACGTGAACGCTTTTTTTATTGTTCTGTTTGGATTATTGCAGATCGCGGATGGTATCGTGACCTTTTTTGGGCTGAAATGCGCGGAAGTGGACGAAGTCAATCCAATCCTCAATTTCTTTGCCGATCTGATAGGCTTGGGATACTCCATCACCCTGCTTAAATTGGCGGGGCTTGCATTCATTCTTTTCCTATTCTTCGACCGGCACAAGATGAAAAGTCGCTGGATCACGACGACCTTGGGTTTGGCGGTAAGCTTTTACAGTTGGGTCGTCAGCAGCAACCTGCTCCTAGTCGTCGGCACTTGAGCCAAGCGGGGCGGAGTTTGCAATTCGGTCAGAAACAAAAAATAGCGGCGTAGGTAAGCGACGACACAGCCAGTTTCATGTCACAATGCGAGGAGTAATGGAGAGATGGAGCATAGTGTCTCTGTTTCACGGGGTTGCAACGTGTTTCAACATAAACCACTGCGTGAATCAGCAATGAAACGTTCCGATTCCATTCAGCCGATGTCTGTCCGACTAAGCCACCTATTCCTAGCCACTTATTTGCCGATTATCCCATGACTGAAATTCGATTGACCACGCTTTCCCATGGCGGTGGCTGCGGTTGTAAAATCGCCCCCGCCATGCTGTCACAAATGCTGGCGGAACTTCCCTTGCCGGGCCTGTTCCCCGACTTGTTGGTTGGCACCGAGACTAGCGACGACGCGGCGGTCTACCGACTCAACGAAGACCAGGCCGTCATCGCCACACTCGATTTCTTCATGCCGATTGTCGACGATGCGTTTGACTTTGGCCGCATCGCCGCGACCAATGCATTGTCGGATGTCTATGCCATGGGCGGCAGGCCGATACTGGCCCTCGCCGTGGTCGGCATGCCGATCGACAAACTCCCGATGGAAACCGTCCGCCGCATATTGGCGGGCGGTGCCTCGGTTTGCGCGGCGGCGGGAATCCCCTTGGCCGGCGGGCATTCCATTGATGCCCCCGAACCCATCTACGGGTTGGTCGCCCTCGGTTTGGTGCATCCTGACAAGGTGAAGCGCAATGACCGGGCGCAACCCGGCGATGTGCTCATCCTCGGCAAGCCTCTGGGTGTCGGCATTCTCAGCGCAGCCTTGAAAAAGGGTCAACTGGATGAGGTCGGCTACACCCAAATGATCGGACACACCACCCGCCTGAACAGCGTGGGTTCGGCCCTGGGGGAAATGGACGGGGTCCATGCCATGACCGATGTCACCGGATTCGGGCTGCTTGGGCATTTATTGGAAATCTGCCGGGGATCGGGTTTGGGTGCGGACATCGCCTTTGCCGACATTCCCCTCATCGACATTGCCGCGCACTTGGCGAGCCAAGGGTTCGCCACCGGTGCGGCAACCCGCAACTGGGACAGCTACGGGCCTTCGGTCGAACTCGAAAATGGCCTGCCCGTCTGGCAACGCAAGCTGCTCTGCGATCCCCAGACCAGCGGCGGCTTGCTGGTCTCCAGCGATCCCGGCAGCGTCGGTGAAATACTGGCCTTGTTCCACCAACAGGGCTTCGACCACGCCCAGCCGATAGGCCGGATGCGCGAGGGTGATTGTGTGGTCAAAGTCACGGGTCGAACGGGATAAACATTCCCATACGGAATAGGTGAATTTTTGCCAATTTAAGGATGGGGGACACTGTGTAGTTTCGGCTACGTCTTTACAAATCTGTAAATATACGATATTGTATTTATACATTTATGTATGCAATTCCAGAAGCCAGCGAGACCCACCCTGTTTTTCGACCGCGAACAAGAAACCGAGCAGCTATTTAATTATTTCAACCGCGACAAGAATGTGTTGATGCTGGCCCCTAGGCGGGTCGGCAAAACCGAGTTGATGCATCGAATCGCCAGTCTCGCGGAAGAGCATGGCTTTCGGGCCATCGTATTCGACATGGAAGGCTACCGGGAAGAAAAGGACTTTTTTCAGGAATTGTGCAGCGCGATACAAGAAGAACTAGGAATAGGCGCCAGCTTGATGGCAACGGCGACGGATCGGCTAAGAAAGCTTATCTCCGGCTCCAGCCAAAGCGACGATTGGCGGCAAATCCTGCTGAAATCCGATTGGCGCGAGTTTGCCGGTCACTTATTGGCGGTGCTGGAAGCGGAAGAAAACGGGCGGCAGTGGATTATCATGGTGGATGAATTGCCGATTTTCATCAACGAGTTGCTGAAAGTGGGCGACAGGGAACGCGCCTCGACATTTCTCTACTGGCTGCGCAACGCCCGGCAGAAATACCGCAAGCTGCGCTGGTTGTACACCGGATCAATCGGCTTGGATGTGGTGTCGCGGCGCGAGGACATGGAAGGCGCGTTGTTGGATTTGGAAATATTCAGCCTGAAACCCTTCCAGCGTGAAACCGCCGCTGAATACCTTGAGTTGCTGGCAACCGATGCGGGCTGCAAATTTGCGGAGGGGGCGATTGAATGCCTGCTTGACGGCTTGGGTTGGCTGTCGCCTTATTATCTGGAAAAACTGGCCGACCAATCCTTTGTCCGCAAACAGCAAGGTAAAGTGGACATTTCCATCGCCGAACAAGCCTTGGAAGCCATGCTGGCATTGGAAAGCCGTCCTTATTGGGCGGCATGGCGCGAGCATCTGACCAAAAACTTCATCGACCCGGAACGCACCAAGCTATTTCAAGTGTTGGATTTGATTGCCAGCAGCGGCCCGGAATCCGTCAGCCGGGGCAGCTTGTTGGCAAGATTGGGGGATGCCCCCGCCGACCTTGCACGCTGGCTGGATACCTTGGAAGCCGATGGTTACCTAAGCGCCGATGCCGAGCGTCAAAAATTCTGGTTCCGCATGGAGTTGCTAAGGCGCTGGTGGCTGCGGTATGTCGTCGGTCAAAGGTGAAACCGTGGGCAACTTACTCAATTTCGCCGTTTACAACCCCGCCATCCTCAGCGATGAGGATTTTCTGGCCGGTTTCATTGCCCGCCAGTCGCTGGCTGAATCCTTGTTGCAAGGTTTGCGGCGAATTGAGCCGGATGGTTTAGCCAAACATCGGTTAATTATCGGCCAGCGTGGCATGGGCAAAACCAGCTTGCTGCGCCGACTGGCCTTGGGCGTAGCGCAAGATGCCGAACTGTCCGCCCGTTTTTTGCCGCTGACTTTCCGCGAAGAACAATACAACGTCCACAATTTCCGCACGTTTTGGAACAACTGCTTGGATGCGCTGGGCGACTGTTTTGAACGGGCCGGACAAGTCGAACAAGCCGAAGGCGTGGATCGCGACATCGCCAATTTGGAACGCACTACCGATGCCGACGGCGAAGCCGCTTGCCGTATATTCAAAGACTGGTGCAAGCGCGAGAACAAACGCCCGCTGCTGTTGCTGGACAACATCGACATCATCCTCGACGGCCTGACCAAACAAGATTGGGCATTTCGCCGCGTGTTGCAAGAGCGTGGCGGTGCGGTGGTGTTTGGCGCGACGGTGAACCCCTTGGAAGCCACCGCGAAGATTGAAGCCGCGTTTTACGATTTTTTTCAGGTCACGGTACTGGAAAAACTGAGCTTCCCCGAACTGATGAGTTGTTTACGCCAACTGGCCAATATGCGGGGAGAGGATGGTCAAAAGGTGCGGCGGGTGTTGGATCGCGACCAAGCCCGCATCCACACCTTGTACGATTTCACCGGCGGCAACCCGCGCACCCTAGTCTTGTTGTATTTATTGCTGGAACTCGACCCCGAAGAAGACGTGATGAGCGACTTGGAACGCCTGCTCGATCAAGTGTCGGTGCTGTACAAGGCGCGGGTGGAAGACCTCGCCCCGCAAGCGCGGGTAGTGCTGGACGCGGTGGCCTTGAACTGGAACCCGGCGGCGATAGCCCGCATCAAGGAAATCACGGGCTTGGAAACCGGCTCGATAGCCGCGCAACTGGATCGTTTGCAGAAAAATGGCGTGATCGAAAAAACCGCATTGTCCACCGCCGGTTCCTCCGGCTATCAACTCGGCGAGCGTTTGTTCAATATCTGGTATTTGATGCGCCACGGTCAACGCCGTCAACGCAACCGCTTGCGCTGGCTTAGTGAATGCCTGCGTGGCTTATACGGGCCAGACCAATTAAGGGATATGGCGCGAGGCATGGTGAGTCGGCCCAATCGCAGTGGATTGTCCGGTGGGCAGTATAGTTTGGCAATGCGCGAAGCCGTTGATGAGCCGGTGTTGCAACGTCTGCTGGAGTACCATGCCACCTGTGAATTTGAGCGACATGCCGAGGAAACCCGAACTGCCATACAACAATTTATAGATTTGGAGGACTTGGACGGCGAAACCCACACCATGGCGGAACTGAAAAAAACCGTGTTGAATTGCCAAAGGGAATGGCCGGAGGGGATCACGGCCGAGGAGTTTTGGGAGTTGTTGGGGGGGAGTTTAAGGCTTTCACAAAGAGAAAAGTCGCAATTTGTCCAACAACTACTAACTAAGATGCCTGATTCTGCATTTCAGACACTAATCAAGGTTTTAGCCTCTGAAATATCTGAATGGAACGAGCAAACCGGATTGCCGGAAGTTGTAGCAAAACTTCGCATGGCTGTCTGTCAAGGTTTAGTTCATCATCTACATGACATATTGGGTATTGCTGCCGCCATTCAACGAGGAGATGATCCTCGTATTTTATTGCTTGTGGTCGATGATAAAGTGCAAAATGAAATTGGTACTTTACTTGACGAAGAATTGCAATATGCGCTACAGAGTATTATGTTTCAGTTTTCTGAAGATATTAATATTCAAGCAAGTTCTTTGATTTGGTTCAACTATGCAGAATTACTTGTACTTGCAGGAAATTACAATGCTGCTGAACAGGCTTACCTAAAAGCTGCCGAGTTAAATCCTAACAATTCTGCTCCTTGGAATAACTTAGGCAATTTGTTGAATATCAATTTAAACCGTTACGAAGAAGCCGAGAGGGCTTATCGCCAAGCAATAGAGCGAGACCCAGAAAATGTCGTTTCTTGGTACAACTTAGGAAATTTGCTGCAAGACCATTTACAGCGTTACGAAGAAGCCGAGTCTGCTTACCGCGAAGCAATAAAGCAAGATACTGATAATGCCATTCCTTGTCGTGGCTTAGGACTGTTGTTGCAATATCACTTATATCATTTCGAAGAGGCTGAACAAGCTTATCGTGAAGCAATTAAGCGAAACTCTGAATACGCTGATCCATGGAACGATTTGGGCAATCTGTTTGCTGATTTTTTTGGAAAACAAGATGAAGCAAAACAAGCTTATCAACAATGCTTATCGCTTGATCCGGAAAATTTTTCTGCCTCTGCCAATCTCGCTTATCTATTATTCGACCAACCCAAGCGCATCGAAGAAGCCGAGGTTTATTACCAACAAGCCACTGAAAAACTTCCCGCCCACGGCGGTGGATTATTGCGAGCTTACCGGGCTTTCACTCTGGACAACATCGGCGATGGCATCAATGCCTTTGCCGAAGCCATCAACAGCAACGCTGACGAATTGTTTATAAATCATTTCGACGATATGTTGAGGGTTTTAAAACTGGCCGAACAACGCGGCTATGGTGAAAAGTTACTGGCGTGGTTTGACGAGTCGGGCGTGGGCGAGCGTTACTGGCCGTTGCGGGCGGCGTTTGAAGCCTATGTTTATGGCGAGGCGAAGCTGCGCGACGTGAACCCGGAAGTCCGCGCCGCCGCCAGCCGCATCTATGACAGCTTGGATCGACTGCGCAAGGGGCGGGCTGGTGCTGTAAAGAAGTAGGCCGGCATCCCCATGCCGATATTACTTGTCGATGCCCCGATGACAAAGCGAGGTTTTTTGCCTCAGGCCAATTTAATTGGTAAGGTGTCTAATCTGAGCGATTATCCAAAATCCATAACTATAAGCACATTATGAATATTGACACCCTCCGAATCGAAGCATTATCCCTTCCAATACAAGAACGTGCGCAATTGGCTGAGCAATTGCTTGCTAGTCTTGACGAATTGTCTGAGGCAGAGACCGAGCAATTGTGGCTCCAAGAAGCCGCCCGTCGGGCGGCTGAGATGGATCAAGGTTTGGTTCAACGCATTTCGGCGGATGAAGTCAGGCGAGAAGCCCTTGCTCTTTTGAAATGAATTATTTCTTTAATCCGGTTGCCCGCATTGAACACCTAGAGCATGTTGCGTACTACGAAACCCAGAGAAATGGGCTAGGTGCTCGTTATTTATCTGCTTTTGACCTTGCCATGGCTCGCGTCTGTGAAGCCCCGCAACGTTTCAGGATAGAGTTTTCGCCTGAAATTCGCCGTTGCCGAATCGCGGGATTTCCGTATAATGTCCTCTTTCGTCAAGTCGGCAGTGAAATAGAAATCTTGGTTATTGCCCCACATCGGCGCAGACCTGATTATTGGCTTGGTAGAATTTAAAATATTTTAACTTTCTTGGGGTTCCAAGAGAGTTGTTATCTCCCTCCGAGGAGCGCTGCGACGGTTAACCCGCCAGGCTCGGAGTGGTGCTTCATTGTCAACGGCGCTCGATCACCCATCTTCCGATGGCGGTGTATCGAGTCTCGTACCCCCCATGCGAAAGATGGCTTTCAACTGCTTTAAGGAGCATACGAAACCATGAACGCTGTTCTAAAATCCAACTTCACCGACTATAAAATCGCCGATTTGTCTTTGGCCGCTTGGGGCCACAAGGAAATCCGCATTGCCGAGACCGAAATGCCCGGCTTGGTGTCGATCCGCGAAGAATTCGCCGCCAGCCAGCCGCTGCAAGGCGCCCGCATCACCGGCTCGCTGCACATGACCATCCAGACCGCCGTGCTGATCGAAACCCTCGTCGCACTGGGCGCGGAAGTGCGCTGGGCCTCATGTAACATCTACTCCACCCAAGACCACGCCGCCGCCGCCATTGCCGAGCAAGACATTCCGGTGTTCGCGGTCAAGGGTGAGAGTCTGGAGGACTATTGGGATTACACCCACCGCATTTTTGAATGGGCGGACGGCGGTTATTCCAACATGATCTTGGATGATGGCGGCGATGCGACGTTGCTGCTGCATTTAGGCGCCCGTGCCGAATCGGACATTTCTGTGCTGGCCAATCCAAGTTCCGAAGAAGAGCGCATCCTGTTTGCCGCGATCAAGGCCAAGCTGGCAATTGACGGCAAGTGGTATTCCACCCGTTTGGCCGAGGTCAAAGGCGTGACCGAAGAAACCACCACAGGTGTCCATCGCTTGTACCAAATGCATGCCAAGGGCGAATTGAAGTTCCCCGCCATCAATGTCAACGACTCGGTCACCAAGTCCAAGTTCGACAACCTGTACGGCTGCCGCGAGTCCTTGGTTGACGGCATCAAACGCGCCACCGACGTGATGATCGCAGGCAAGGTGGCCTTGGTCGTCGGCTACGGCGATGTCGGCAAAGGTTGCGCCCAAGCGCTGAGTGCGCTGCGCGCCCAAGTGTGGGTGACCGAAATCGACCCGATCTGCGCCCTGCAAGCGGCGATGGAAGGCTACCGCGTGGTCACCACGGACTACGCCGCCGACAAGGCCGACATTTTCGTCACTTGCACCGGCAACTATCATGTCATCACCCACGACCACATGGCGAAGATGAAGGATCAGGCCATCGTTTGCAACATCGGCCATTTCGACAACGAGATCGAAGTTGCCGCCATCGAGAAGTACCAGTGGGAAGAAATCAAGCCGCAGGTGGACCATGTCATCTTCCCCGATGGCAAGCGGATTATTCTTCTAGCCAAGGGCCGTCTGGTGAATCTGGGCTGTGGCACGGGACACCCGTCTTATGTGATGAGTTCGTCCTTTGCCAACCAGACCATCGCCCAGATCGAACTTTGGGGCGAGCGCGATTCCGCTAAATACCCGGTCGGCGTCTACACCTTGCCGAAGCACTTGGACGAGAAGGTTGCCCGCTTGCAGTTGAGGACGCTCAACGCACAGCTGACCGAACTGACCGACGAGCAAGCCGCTTATATCGGGGTGTCTAAGGAAGGGCCGTATAAGACCGATCATTACCGCTATTGATTTAACGCCGACACTGGACGGGATAGGTTATCCCGTCCACCTATCTTCTTTGGGACAAGCACATGCTCAGTTACCGTCACGGCTTCCATGCCGGGAATTTCGCCGATGTTTTCAAACATGTCATTTTGACCAGTCTGGTGCAGTCGCAACTTGGCAAGGACAAGCCTTTTCTTTATCTGGACACCCACGCAGGCGCGGGCGCTTACAATCTCACTTCGGTGATGGCCAAAAAGAATCGCGAGTTCAACGGCGGCATTAGCCGGTTATGGGAAAGGCCGGATGTCCCCGGCGGTGTGCAGGATTACCTGGATGCCGTTCGGGCAGTGAACGCGACGGCGGACTTGCAAGCTTATCCCGGTTCCCCGCTGATTGTGCGTCATTTCCTGCGTCCCGCTGACCGCATGGTGCTGTGTGAATTGCATAGCAAGGATTTTGAGTATTTGCAGGAAGAATTTGCCAGGGATCGCCAAGTGACCGTGCAAATGATCGATGGTTACCATGGCTTGAAGGGGTTCTTGCCTCCCCCGCAAAAGCGCGGGCTTGTGCTGATTGATCCGGCTTTTGAGTTGAAGGATGAAAGGGCCCGTTTGTTGGAGGCGTTTTCCGCAGCCCATAAGCGTTGGTCAAGTGGGATTTACGCCATCTGGTATCCAATCCAAGATAGGCAAACGGTTGATTGGTTCCACCGCCGGCTGATACGCACCGGCTTCCGTAATATGCTGGCGGCGGAACTGCGGATATTTGATGAGGATGTGCCGCTGCGCATGAATGGCACCGGGATGGTCATCGTCAATCCGCCTTGGCAATTGGAACAACAACTGGAAGTGATCGGGCCTTGGTTGTGGCAAGTCTTGTCGCCTCAGGGCCGGGGCGGGTTTAGGCTGAATTGGTTAGTGCCAGAATGAGGCTTGCAGGGGGGTGCAATTAAAAGTGGCTTGTTAGAAAGATGTTTCAGTTTTTCCGATGGGCCTCGCAGGGCGGGTTTTAACCCGCCAAGGCGGCATGAATGCCGCCCTACTCTGCGCCCCCAAGCAGGGCTTGTGTTCTGCAATGTGATGGGCGACGAGCAATACTGTTGAATTAAGGAGTAGGTCGGCATCCCCATGCCGACAATGAACTTGTTCTTCCCTCGGCGGCAAAGGGTTGCCGCCCTACGGATTCTGTTGCATAGGCTTAATTCAACAGTATTGTGGGCGACGAGTCCCCTGCATTGCTAATGCAGCTTGATTTTGGGCTGCAACCGGCTGCGGAAGAAGTTTGAAATAATCAACAAAGTTACGCGAAACGGGCCAAATAAAGCCATTTGGTGCATTTTGTATAGTGAGAGATAGACCATGCGGGCGATGGCACCTTCGATCATCACAGTGCCCATCAGATTGCCCATCAGATTGCCCACCGTGCTGAATTTCCCCAGAGAAACCAGTGAGCCGTAATCCGTATAGACGTAGTCCTTCTGCGGTTGGCTGTTGAGTCTGCGAAGAATGTTTTTGTGTACCAGATTGGCCATTTGGTGGGCCGACTGTGCGCGAGGCGGGATAATGGCTTGCGGGCCTTTTTCCGGCCAAGGGCATGCGGCGCAATCGCCTAAGGCATAGATGTCGTCATCCAAGGTGGTTTGCAGGGTTCTTTTCACCACCAGTTGGTTGATGCGGTTGGTCTCCAGCCCGGCGATGCCATGAAGAAAATCAGGCGCTTTGATGCCGGCGGCCCACACCTTAATCTCGGCCTGGATAAACTGGCCGGATTTGGTCTTCACGCCATCGTCGGTCACTTCCACCACTTGCTCGCCTAGACGGAGGTCCACACCGATTTCCCGCAACTGCTGGGCGGTGGCTTCAGACAGACGGGCTGGCAACTGTGGCAAAAGCTTGTCCGATGCCTCGATCAGATGCAGTTTGATGTCGGATTGGCTGATGGAGTCCAGGCCATAGGCATTGAAAAGTTGTGTGGCTTGGTGCAATTGGGCCGACAATTCGATGCCGGTGGCGCCGCCGCCAACGATGGCGATATCCAATACGCCGTCGCCGCCGAAACCGCCATGGGCTTGGGCGCGCAAATAAGAAGCCAGCAAATGTTGCTGGAAATGTTCGGCTTGTTCGGTGGTGTCCAGAAATTGGCAATGTTTGACCACTCCGGGAATGCCGAAGTCATTGCAAAGACTGCCAATGGCAATGACTAGGATGTCATACCCATGGCTGCGGGCGGGTACGATTTCATCGCCCAGATTATTGGTCATGGGGGCGATTTTGATTTGTCTGCCTTCCCTATCCAAGCCCTCCATCCGCCCCAGCACAAAGCGGAAATGATTGGACCGGGCTTGCGCCAAGTAAGCCAGTTCATCGTCATGAGAGTCCATTGTGCCGGCGGCGACCTCATGGAGCAGTGGCTTCCAGATGTGGATTTGGCTAAAATCGACTAGCGTGATTTCGGCTTGTTTCTTTTTGCCCAAGGTTTTGCCTAGGCTGGTTGCCAGTTCCAGCCCTCCCGCGCCGCCGCCGACTATGACGATGCGTGGAATGGCAGGGCTTACAGATGTTGTGGTGCTCATGCGGTTGACCTCTAAGTTAGGGAGTACGGAACAGGGCGGGTTGTATCGCCGCTATTGTCTTAGGTGTTGCATTGTCGATTAAATTGGGACATTTTGCCATGAGCGTCACAGCCCAAGGCCAACAGGCGCTTAACATTTCGCATCGGCATTTTCCTCGTTATAATAGTCGCTGTATGTCACCCAGCCCAAACGGCCAGTTCAATTCCTGTCCGGTGCATTCAACCCGAAGCACCGGGATCAATAGCCCGTAGCGTTTGAACAATTCCTCGTCATCAGCGATGTCAGCCAATCGCAGCGAATCCGCCGCCGTTCCCTTTGCGTCCAAGCAGGCCAGCAGCAATGCCTCCGCTTGTTCGCACAAATGGCAGCCAGAAGTGTGATAAAGCGTTAACTGGGTCATTTTTAAAAGTCACCGTCATCAAAATGTCATAATTCCAGTTTATCTTATAAAGTGACTTGAAATAAAGAAAATATCCTCCGGTTGCAACGATACCATGACCCCCACCCTGCTTACAGATCATGATTTAGAAATCAAAATGACCAACGAAGGGGACAGGCAAAAATTCAATCGGGACACTTCCAGATTGCGCAAACGCCTGTTTTCATCTTCCCGCGACAAGGATGTTGTGGAAGATGACCAAACCGTGGGGCATTGGTGTGTCCCCGACCCACGCATCAGTTGCCGGAATGTCGATGTCAAGTACGGGGATAAACAGGCTGTCAAGCAAGTCAATCTGGACATAGGGCATAACGAAGTAATCTCGTTCATTGGCCCTTCCGGCTGCGGCAAGTCAACATTGTTGCGTTGCCTGAATCGCATGAACGACACCATCCCAGGCTGTCGTGTAAACGGTGAGATAAAACTTGACGGCGAGGATATTTATCAAGCCCAAATAGATGTTGTGCCATTGAGGGCGAAAGTGGGCATGGTGTTTCAAAAGCCGAATCCTTTCCCCAAGAGCATCTTCGAGAATGTCGCCTATGGCCCGCGCATCCACGGTTTGACCGCGACTAAGAAAGAGTTGGCCGAAATCGTCGAATCCTCTTTGCGTCGGGCAGGGCTATGGGAAGAGGTTAAAGATTATCTTGACCATCCCGGCACCAGCCTGTCGGGTGGCCAGCAACAGAGGCTCTGCATAGCCCGCACGATTGCGGTGAACCCCGAAGTGATCTTGATGGATGAACCCTGTTCCGCCTTGGACCCCATCGCCACTGCCAAAATCGAACAACTTATCGACGAACTACGCGAACAATACACTATCGTCATCGTCACCCATTCCATGCAGCAGGCCGCGCGGGTTTCCCAGCGCACGGCTTATTTCCACATGGGCAAGCTGATCGAGGTGGGTGACACCGCCAGTGTGTTTACCAATCCCCTGCATAAATTGACCGATGATTACATTAGCGGACGTTTCGGATAAGCAAACTAGGGGTGAAACAATGGATAAACTGAACGAAGGCCATACCATCAAGCGATATGATGGCGAATTGGAACACCTCCGCATTCTCGTCTTGGAAATGGGCGGCTTGGTCATCAATCAACTCGACGATGCCTTGGCCGCTTTCAAGGCCCGCGATCTGGGTTTGGCACAAAAAGTAGTCGCCAAGGATGGCGAAGTCGACTACTTGGAAGTCCATGCCGACGAGGAGATTGCCAAGATCATCGCCAAGCGCTGCCCCCTTAGCTCCGATCTCCGCTTGGTCATGGCAGTTTCGAAAAGCGTCAGCGACCTGGAGCGCATTGGCGATGAGGCGGTCAGGATTGCCGGCTTGGCGATCCAACTTTTTGGAGGTGAAAGCAGCGATCCCAACAGTCAAATGCTTCGCGATATCAACCGTATCGGCGACATGGCTTTGTCGGGACTGCGCAGCGCTGTCGAAATCTTCGATGTCTGGGATGAGGAAAAGGCTCTGCAGGTAATTGAAAATCATCGTGCGATGGAGGAGGAATTCCAAGCCGATTTGAGGCATCTGCTGACCTATGTTTTGGAAGATTACCGCAACATTGGCTTCGCCATCAGCGTAGTGATTGTCATCAAGGCGCTGGAGCGCATTGGCCATCATGCGCAAAATTTAGCCGAATATGTGGTATTCCAAGTGTATGGGGAGGATATTCGCAGCCAGCAACCCGCTAAGGGGGGGGAAGTTGAATGATGCGGGGCCTGTTTAGGTTTGCCTCGTTGGGATCATAGGAAGGTTTGGGGAATTTGAAGTTTTCCAGATAGCTTGCCACGGCATCAATGTCACTTACGCCCAAAGTGGGTTTGAGGCCGTCTTTCAAAATCGTGAAGTTGTCCCCGCCTTTTGCCAGAAATTCGCTCACGGTGACGTTATAGGTTCTGTTTGGATTAAGAACCACCCCTCCGACTGCGATCACATCGACCACACCGGAAGGGATGGGCGGCGAGTGCGACAGATCCATGTGAGTCAATTTGATATCCCATATCTTGGCGCAGGGTCCCCGGTTGCCTTTCCACGAAAAACTGAAACCGCTGGAAACTTGGAGGATTCTCTGTTGGTTTTGCCCGCCACATCCTACGAACTGCTGCTCAAGAACGTATTTGAGTTGCTGTGCGGTGAGTTTCATCGTTATCAGGTCTGTCCCATGGGGATGTAGGGCCAAAATCTCGTCATATCTCACGTCGTGGGGGTAGATTTTGGCGTTAAATCCGTTATTTTTCAATGAACCCGCGCTCACCAAAGCGATTTCGGCACGCCCCAGATTCACTGCCTGGGTTGCCATCAGTTGCGCGTCGGCAACAAAATCGCCCAAGGGTATCTCGCCATTTGCATCGACTTCCTTGGGAATCGCCGCCAGAATTCTGCCGAAAACTTGGTTGGATTCGGCTTTAGCCCCAACTGCCGCAGCCGCAGCGCAGACACAACACAAGGTCAGTAGGCGAAGCCCGGTGGCTAATATGAATTGTTTGAATCTCATCAGTAATTCTCTAATTCTCTGTTTTGAGTGGTTGACAAGGATTTGAATTGCCATCATCCTTGTCAGACCTATATGATAAGCACTTTACGCCATTCAAGACAAAACATATCATGACGAAGAAGTTTTACATCAAGCTTGCCCGCGGCCATCAAGAAGTCTTTGAACAATTCAAAACAAGCGCTGCGAAAAACGGCGTTGACGTGAACGGAGACCATCGGCTTGGGCATTTCAGTGGCCGGGGCATCGAGGGGCGTTACAACTTGACCGACGATGTCTTGGACATCACCATCGTCAAAAAACCGATGTTAATAGGCTGGTCGCTGATCGAAGCAAAAGTTCGCGAGTTTTTTGCCTGAGGGCATTTACGGGAATGTCTTTATCCGTAGGGTGGCCTTCAGGCCGCCAAAGCGCCCTGAAGGACGCCCTACAGAGGGGTATTATTTATCGGAACCGCCTAGGCTGAAATGGCAAGCACTGCCAAAGGCTGCGTCTGCCACGCATCCCGCAACATCAGCCAGTTGGATAACTGTCGCTTGGGTTCGTGGCCAATCCGGTGGCGTGGGAAAAGGGCTTAACCCTAGAAAAAAAGTTTAATCTTCTAATTATACAGTATGTTAGAAAAATATTGAATGTAAAAACGACGTCTAACCGGTATTTGATATTCAACACTGAATTCCCTCTTTTACATGCTAATAACCTTTATTATTAATCATCCTTCCAATACAGGCAATGTTCCTTATCGACTTGTTAACGTGCGTGTAATTGTTTGACCGACCCATTAGAGTTTCGCCAATTTCCATTCATTAACGGAGAAAATCCACATGACCAATACTAAACCCACCTCGTCGACGAAGCCGGCCGCTGACCTTAAGGCCACCGCCGTCACTGAGGCCAAGACAGCCAAACCAACGGTTGAATCCAAGCCGGCCGCACCCCCTGCTGCCAAGGCTGCCGCGCCTGCCGCCAAGGTTGCCGCACCTGCGCCTGCCGCCCCCCCCGCTGCCAAAGCGGTCGCGCCTGCCGCCAAGGTTGCCGCACCTGCACCAGCCGCACCCCCTGCCGCCAAGGTTGCCGCGCCTGCACCAGCCGCCCCCCCGCTGCCAAAGCGGTCGCGCCTGCAGCCAAGGTCGTCGCACCTGCACCAGCCGCACCCCCTGCCGCCAAGGTTGCCGCGCCTGCACCAGCCGCACCCCCCGCTGCTAAGGCTGCCACAGCCAAAGCGGCCGCGCCTGCGCCAGCCGCACCCCCCGCTGCCAAGGCTACCACTGCCAAAGCGGCCCCGCCCGCCGCTCCCGTTGTCAAACAGCCTGTAACCGAGGAATCCACAAAAGCAGTGAAGCCAGCACCGGCCAAAACCAAGGCTACTGCCAAGTCAGGGGCAGCCTCCGTAAAGGTTGCAGAGATTGATCCGGCGGAGAAATATAAAATGATTGAATTGGAAGCTTATTTTTTGGCTGAAAAAAGGCACTTTCAACCCGGTTTCGAAGCTGAAGATTGGGCCACTGCCTCAGCCATAGTAACGGCAAGGTTGCAAGGCGGCTAACGCCCCCTGCCATTCCATGGAAGAAACGGCATGAAATATCGCGACCTCCGCGACTTTATCGCCCAGCTCGAAGTCTGCGGAGAGTTGAAGCGCATAAGCCATCCCGCCGACCCAAAGCTTGAAATAACCGAGATTTGTGACCGGACCCTCAAAGCGCAGGGTCCGGCGCTGCTCTTTGAAAATCCCAAGGGTTATTCCATTCCCCTATTGGGCAACCTGTTCGGCACCCCTCATCGCGTCGCCCTGGGCATGGGCGAGGAATCCGTGGACGCATTGCGCGAGGTTGGCAAGCTTCTGGCCTTTTTGAAGGAACCCGACCCGCCGAAGGGCATGCGGGATGCCATCAGCAAACTGCCGATGTTCAAGCAGGTGTTGAACATGAACCCAAGGGAAATCAAAAACGCCCCTTGCCAAGAGACTATTCTTTTGGGTGATGGCATCGACCTAGGCCGCTACCCGGTGCAAACCTGCTGGCCGGGCGATGCGGGTCCGCTCATCACCTGGGCCTTGGTGGTCACCCGTGGCCCGCACAAGCCCCGGCAGAATCTTGGCATTTACCGCCTTCAGGTCATCGCTAAAAACAAAGTCATCATGCGTTGGCTGGCCCACCGGGGCGGGGCGCTGGACTTTCGCGAATGGCTTGGCGCCCATCCCGGCCAACCGTTTCCCGTCGCCGTCGCGTTGGGCGCAGACCCGGCGACCATCCTTGGCGCAGTCACACCCGTGCCGGACACCTTGTCGGAATATGCCTTTGCCGGCCTGTTGCGCGGTGACAAGACCGAAGTCGTCAAATGCCGCTTGAGCAATTTGCAAGTGCCGGCCAGTGCGGAAATTGTGCTGGAAGGGTTTCTGTATCCCAACGAAACCGCGCCGGAAGGCCCGTTTGGCGACCACACTGGCTATTACAATGAGGTGGAAGAATTCCCGGTGTTCACCATCGAGTGCATCACCCAACGGGAAAGCCCTATATATCACAGCACCTACACCGGTCGTCCGCCGGACGAACCGGCCATCCTCGGCGTGGCGCTGAACGAAGTGTTCGTGCCCATCCTGCAAAAGCAATTCCCCGAGATTGTCGATTTCTACCTGCCGCCGGAAGGCTGCTCGTATCGCATGGCGGTGGTCAGCATGAAAAAGCAATACCCCGGCCATGCCAAGCGGGTCATGTTCGGCGTGTGGTCGTTTTTGCGCCAGTTCATGTACACCAAATTTGTCATCGTGACCGACGATGATGTGAACGTGCGCGATTGGAACGATGTCATCTGGGCCATCACCACCCGGATGGATCCGGCCCGCGACGTGACGCTGATCGAGAACACGCCCATCGACTATTTGGACTTCGCCTCCCCCGTCTCCGGCCTAGGCTCGAAGATGGGCATGGACGCGACCAACAAATGGCCCGGTGAAACCACGCGGGAATGGGGGGTGCCGATAACCATGTCGGCGGATGTGAAGGAAAAGGTCGATTTGATTTGGGAGAGTTTGGGGATTGGATAATGCGCGGATCGGCAATTCTAATTTTGCTGGCGCGTGGGAGCGCGCCTAGCCGTTTACCTCCGGCACAGTATAGCCCGCCTTGCTGACCCTTTGCGTGAGGCAAAAAATCTTCGCCCAGAGGCAGATAAAACCCGCAATCATGGCAATGGCTCCTTATAACATGGCTTAATCAATTGCACTGCTTAATTCCAAGGTCTTTGCAAATCTTTTTTACAAGGATATCTTTTCGGTTAAACTCAATGGCTTCTTTTAGGGTTATGCTGAGGCTTTCCAAAAGCTCTTCTCTAGTTGTTTACTGGGTAAACAATCACCTCCCTATCGCAAATCTCGATTAATTGGTTCACAATGATCCCAACATTCTGAACATTTTCGCCCCCATGCAACTGAGCGACCACAGCCTGCGACAGATCGACGAAGCCTACCTGA
>Ga0194049_1000115_pt1 | contig 31026 bp, 29 predicted proteins | sample JunL2225m_MetaG_FD_148665 | JGI IMG/M metagenome (GOLD analysis project Ga0194049, IMG submission 148665) | Anoxic zone freshwater microbial communities from boreal shield lake in IISD Experimental Lakes Area, Ontario, Canada - Jun2016-L224-25m | ecosystem: Environmental > Aquatic > Freshwater >... | reverse complement strand
CCCCTCTGGTTGGTCGACGCCATATCCATATTGAGTTGTCAAACGAAAATTGATATATGCGCGCGTGGGCACAGGTAAATGCGAACCAGTGCGCCACCACTGTCGTGGCACTAATCGCTTGGCCGAACGAATCGCCGTCACCCACAGACTGGGTCGCACGGCAACAGCACTAATCAACTTTAAATACGTGCGGAAGGCCAACATCAGATCAGCCCGGCTTTGGTTCCTTGGGTAGACCCAACACCATCTCGCCGATGATGTTGCGCTGCACCTGAGACGAACCCGCATAAATCGTTCCTGCACGAGCATTTAAAAATGTCATCGCCCAACTCATTGAATCGTTTGGTGCGCCAGCGTCGTCGGTTGAGAACGCACTTGAAGGTTTGCGACCTGTCGGAGCCATCGCATCCATTCCCAAAAGATCCACTCCCAATTCGGTGACGATCTTGTGGTACTCGCTCCAATACAACTTAAAGATCGCTCCGTCAGGACCGGGATGATGTCCAGCTAAAAACTTTGTCAATGTGCGCATGCCAAGGTAACGCATCACTTGCACCTTGGAATAACACCATGCCAACTTTTGACGAATACGCGGGTCGTTGCTCACACCACGATCTTTTGCCAATTGCAACAACCGATCAAACTCACCTTCAAACGCAATTGGGGCGATTGATGCTGCTGCTCCACGCTCAAAACCAAGCAGACCCATGGCAACAGCCCAACCGTTGTTTACTCCGCCAACAACATTTTCTTTCGGCACCACTGCGTCGGTGTAAAACACTTCGTTAAATTCACTCTCACCCGACAGCATCTTGATTGGTCGAACCTCAATTCCAGGCTGCCTCATGTCTACGAGCAAAAACGAAATGCCTTTGTGTTTTGGAGCATCAGGATCTGTGCGTGCAAGCGTAAAAATATGGTCGGCAAGATGGCCGGCTGACGTCCAAATCTTTTGTCCGTTCAACACCCACTGATCGCCGTCCAACTCTGCACGCAAACCAACGTTCGACAAATCGCTGCCAGCGTTTGGTTCGCTGTAACCCTGACACCACGTATCTTCGCCAGCGAGCAAGCGTGGCAAGTAGTGGTGCTTTTGCTCTTCGGTTCCAAACAGCAACAACGTGTTGCCGAGCATTTGAATGCTGAACACGTCGTTGTGACCACCAGTCGGCACACCTGCACGAGCAAATTCTTCGGCGATGATGACTTGTTCAAGTTCCGACAAACCGCCGCCGCCAAACTCGACTGGCCAGCCAGGAGCAAGGTACCCAGACGAAAAGAGCGTTGCGCGCCATTCGGTAACGAAATGCTCAAGCGCATCGCCAGTCAGTGCGCCAATGCCCTTCCAGTTTGGAGGCAACTTCTCGGCCAAAAAGGCCTGCACTTTTTCGCGATACTCTTCCGCCGCTGCGCTGTATGTCGGGTTCATGAGTCTTTACGCTAGTACGAAGACCTGGCAAGACTTGCAGCGCCAATCAATGGTGCTGCATCGCCTAGACCAACGGGCAACACCTTCATTCCTCGAATAAATTCAAGGCGTGCCGAGCGATCAAGCTCGTGCTGGACGGCCAAGAAGAAGGGAGCGCCGAAACCGAGGGCAACCGAACCCCCGATTACACAGAGCTGTAAATCCATGAGCGCACCAACCGACGCAAGTGCTCGCCCAACAAGTTTTCCTGCCGTGACTTTGACATCATCGGTGGCTTCTTGGCTCGGTCTTCCAGTGATTGCTTCTATCGACCTGCCAGAAACATGTGCCTCTAAACATCCGTGGGCTCCGCACTCGCACAACCTGCCGTCGGGTTCAACAATGACGTGTCCAATATGTCCAGCGTTACCAAGCTGTCCTGTCACAAGTTTGTTGTTTGAAACGATGCCACCACCGACTCCTGTCGACACAACCATTCCAACCACATCAGAAACACCGACAGCACTACCACACCACACTTCTCCAAGCACCAATGCCTGAGCATCGTTAGCAATATATGTAGTCAAGCCAGTTGCCTGTTCGACTGCCGAACGCAAACCAAAGCCTCGCCACTCTGCAATGTTCAATGGCGAGACTTGTTCTCCACCCAACGTCATCGGCCCACCACATCCAACACCGCATGCTTCAAGACGCACCGGTGACTCGAGCATTTGCGCGTCGATCAGTTTTTTTAGCGCACCCCAAACGTCTGATGTAGGCGTTTGGGTTTGCATCCGCGACAACAGCTCACCACTTGTCGACACCACACCAACAGCAAGTTTTGTTCCGCCAATATCAATGGCGAGGAAACCAGAAGAGTTAGATGTCTTTGCCAAATTTGATTCGGCTCGAAGCAGCATTTGTGCGCGCCTTGCGCAAGGACGCAGCAACATCTTTGAGGCCGACCTTGCTCATCGCACGCAATTGCTTTTCAATAATCAATACGCAACCAAGCATCGCCAAAAAACCAGCGAAGGCCAAAAGAAAATGCACTTGCAACGTAGCGACAGTGAATATCAGCGAAGCTATTGCGCCAAGACCAGCCCACCACACTTTGCGCACAGAGTGTGCATAGATACCAGAGGGCTTCACCGAATTCGCGAAGCGCTCATCAGATTCGAGCGATTGCTCAATCTGCTGCAAGATCCGTTGCTCTTTTTCTGAGAGTGGCATAGTCAGCACATCTTATTGCTCGGGACCCCATTTTGATGAACCCGGTCGCCTTTTGGAATGAAGCATGCTGGCCAAGCCAATTGCGTCGTCTCCAAATCGTTCTCGAATGTCGTCAATGGCTGCAGTGGCCGGAGCCCACACTTCGTCTAGTGATGTGACCTCCTGACTATGAGTCCCTTCGTCAAACAAACTCAGTTGCGCCTCAGGTTCGGCAAAGTTTCGAGTTGAGATACCTACCAGTCGCACACCTCGCGCCATTTCAACATCAACCAATAAGCCTTCAAGCATCTGCATCATCGCTTGTGCGCTCGTTATCGCCGTTGGGCTTGTGTTCGATCGCGTGATCGACACAAAGTCGGAATACTTAATTTTGACCGTGCAAGTTCGCGGCGCAAGTCCTTCGTCCCGACATCTCCTGGCAACCAGATCCGACATTCGCACAAGATGTCGACGCACCGTCTCGCCATCAAATATGTCACTACTAAATGTTTCTTCGTGGCCGATCGATTTCGAGTCCGAGTTTGGCTCTACCTCCCGATCGTCAATGCCATTCGCAAGCTGATGTAGGTGCGTTGCATGGGCATCTCCCAACAGATGTTTCAAGATCTGCAGATCGATGACAGCCATTTCTGCAACAGTCTTGATGCTTATGCTTTGCAATTTCGCAAGTGTTGCAGGACCGACACCCCACAGGGCTTCAACCTTGAGGCCATGAATAAAAACTTGTTCCTTGCCGCTCTCAATTTGCACAACCCCGCGCCCAGGTCGCACACTCACGTGATCAGCAATCGGCTTTGCTGTCTTCGATGCCAACTTGGCAACGAATTTACTCGTTGCAACACCAACACTGCACACCAAACCCACTTCATCCAAGACCCGTTTTCGAATCGCTTCAGCAATTGCAACTCCATCACCAAGCAACCGTTGCGCTCCGGTCACATCCAAAAAAGCCTCGTCAAGCGAAAGCCCCTCAACTAAGGGCGTGAAGTCTCGAAAAATATCAAACACTTGTGAACTCACCTGCACATAGAGATCCATGTCACCGGGCAAAAAAATCGCATCGGGACACAATCTGCGAGCCCGCACTGAAGGCATCGCCGAAAACACTCCATACCTGCGTGCCTCATACGACGCAGCGGCAACCACACCTCGCTTCCCTTCACCCCCGACAACAACTGGTTTACCCCGCAACTCGGGACGTTCGCGCAATTCCACCGCTACATAAAACATGTCCATATCAACATGCAGAATTGTTCGGGCTGGTTTCACGACAACAACTACGCTAATCGGGTGCCGCAAACCCCGAACGACAAGCGCACTCTGTCTGCGCTTCCATCACCTCGCGCCCGAGTCATCGCATTCGCCGGAGTGTTGATCGCGGGTGCTGCCGGTGCCGCGATCGGATACTCGCTCGTTGATTTGCAGTGCGCAGGAGAATGTTCCGTTGGCACAGGTATTGGCCTCTTAATTGGCGCAGTTTTTGGAGCAATCGGCATGTCGATCGTCAGCGTATTAGTGCTACGTGCAGTTGGAGAATGGCGCGAACTTGCCGACAACTAATCAACTTGCACCCCAACTTCTGCATGTTGCAACCACGTTGGCTCAACAGGCCGGAGACATGGCACTCGATGGACGCCGCAATGGTCTGATAAATGTTCAAACCAAGTCAACTGCAACAGACATGGTGACCGAGTTTGACAAAGCATCCGAAGTACTGATCGTGCAAGGGCTTGAATCAATGCGACCAGATGATGCGATCATCGGCGAAGAGGGCGCAAGTCGTTCGGGTACTACGGGTATCACGTGGCATATCGACCCAATCGACGGCACCACCAACTTTTTTTACGACTTACCAACATGGGCGGTGTCGATCGGGGCTGTCGACGAAGAGGGATCGCTTGCTGGCGCTGTCTACATCCCTGCCTTAAACGAAATGTTTAGTGCGCTTCGTGGTGGTGGCGCATTTTGTAACGGCAAGCCCATCCGCTGCAATCCGCTCGATGACATTTCCAAAGCACTTGTCTGCACGGGTTTTAGCTATGCCGCCGAACAGCGAACGGTGCAGGCCACCAGAGTTTCAAAGTTCATTCATCAGGTTCGCGACATCAGACGCTTTGGAGCAGCATCGATAGACATGTGTTTCGTCGCGTGTGGCAGGTTCGATGCATACTTTGAAGAAAACTTGCACTCATGGGACATCGCTGCTGGCGATCTGATCGCCCGCGAAGCAGGATGCCAAACGGGAGACTTTGCAGGCAATGCATTGCATCCTGCCCAAGTATTGGTCGCCAATCCCAACATATTCGGCCAACTCGGTAATCTCATTTTGACTTCCAGCACCCCGGATCGGTAAGTATTAAGCCCATGGCGATTCGAGTCTTAACTGTCGAGGATGATGAGCGCATCAGGGCATCGGTCAAACTTGCTCTTGAAGACGAAGGCTGGATCGTTGACGAGGCTCCAACAGGAGAAGACGCGATTGCAATTTTTCAAAGTACTCCTGCAGACGTCGTACTGATTGACATCATGCTTCCCGGCATCGATGGTTTTGAGCTCTGTCGCACGATTCGCAAATTGAGTGATGTCCCCATCGTTATGGTCACTGCACGTGTAGACACTCATGATGTTGTCGCCGGGCTCGAGGCTGGCGCGGACGATTACCTCACCAAACCTTTTGCACCGAAAGAACTCTCGGCTCGCATTCGTGCGCTTTTGCGACGAGTGCGCCCATCAGCACCGGGACATTCAAAACTCGTGTTCGGAAATCTTGAAATTATCCCTGACGAGGGCAAGGTCATGCTCGGTGGTAAAGATGTGCCACTGACCAAAACCGAATTTCGTTTGCTGTGCGAATTAGCCCACGATCCAAACGGTGTGTTCAGTCGGGAAGTTTTGCTCGACGAGGTCTGGGGTCACGGGTATTTCGGTGATGGACGATTGGTTGATGTTCACATTCGCCGTCTGCGGATGAAAGTTGAAGTAGATCCGGCCGAACCAACACATGTGGTGACAGTTCGTGGGCTCGGCTATCGCTTGCAATCGTGACATTCGCGCAACCAACAACACGACCGTCCCGTTACCGGCGCACACGAGCCCGCCGAATTATTCGCAACACAGCACAAGCGCTACTTCCTCGTCGCATTGGCTTGCGCCATCGCATCCTGATTTCATTCGGAGCAGGTGCAATGATCCTCTCGGCCGTCTTGGCGATCACCACATACGGGTTTACGCGCAGCAGTTTTGTGCAGCAACGCACAACAGCAGAAATCAATCAAGCGTTTGCAAATGCTAAGCGAGTGCAGACCGACCTTCTCGCCGACCCCGCCGATGTGATTGGTGCACTCGAGCAGTTTGGTTCAGCACAGCGACTGCTCTATCGAAACGGCGTATGGACAAGCAACTCAAAAGGTTTCACTCAGACCGATATTCCAACTGCACTGAAAACTCGGGTCGTCACCGACGTCAAGGCTGCCAACATGATCGTTGATCACGGCACGAACGCTGCTCTCATTGTCGGTATTCCGCTCGAGCAAGCTCATGCCTTTTATTTTGAACTTGAAAGTCTTCGAGAAACACAAGGCGCGTTAAGCAGTGTTTTCATCGCCCTGATGCTTTCGGGAGCCATCACTACCGCTGTCGGTATTGGTCTCGGACTTCTTGTATCGGGTCGCACAGTTCGCCCACTCGTTCAGGCTGCTCAAGCGGCAAGCGCAATTGCCGAAGGGCGATTTGATACCAGATTAGAAACAACTCAAGATCGCGATCTGGAGATGCTCACTACTGCGTTCAACGACATGGTTGCAACGCTGCAAACACGCGTAGAGCGCGATGCGCGATTTACATCCGATGTCAGTCATGAATTGAGATCACCACTCATGACACTCGCAGCTTCAGCGCAAGTAATGCATTCGCGCCGCGACGAACTTCCCGAACGATCCCAAGCCGCTCTCGACTTACTCATCGGAGATGTTGCTCGCTTTCAGGGTCTTGTTGAAGACTTGCTCGAGATTTCACGCTTTGACGCTGGCGCAATTCGGCTCATCAATGAACCGCTTGCACTTCTCGAATTCGTTCGCCAGGCAATTGCGGTCAGTTCGCTGCCCCGCACCGACGTGATCTTTGCAGCAGAAACCGATCAGATACTGGTGCAAGGTGACAAACGAAGACTCGCTCGCGTATTTGCCAACCTGATCGATAACGCTCGCATTCATAGTGGCGGCAAACCAAAAATCATCATTCAGTTTGCCGATGACGATCCCAGCAAGTCACGCGTATGGGTGATCGTTGAAGACGATGGAAGTGGTTTGATAGATGGCGAAGAAGAAAAGATCTTCGAGCGCTTTTCGCGTGGAGGAACTGCGGGACAACGCGCTGGATCTGAAGGAGCAGGACTCGGTCTTGCACTTGCAGCCGAACATGTTGCGCTTCACTCAGGAAGCATCTGGGCCGAAAATAGACATGACGGCATTCGTGGTGCGAGGTTTATTGTTGAGCTTGAGATTTTTGTGCAAAATCAGCCAGCCGTAGCCACACAAAGAAACACAGAGACAATCTCATGAAATCGCGCACGAAACTCGCTCTTGGCATCATTCTGATTGTTGCCACGACGCTTTCGTCCTGCGGTGTTCACACCGATCAATTCCCGCGCGATATTGACCCATCGCGTCAAACTGAGTTGAACGGCAAATAGATCGATGAGTGTTGTGATCGCTATCGATGCCGGAACTACCGGCGTTCGCTCACGCGCGATATTCACCGATGGTCGTGCATCGGTCTCGAGTTACGTTGAGTTTCCCCAATACTTTCCGCAACCAGGTTGGGTCGAACACGACGCACTCGAAATCTTGTTCGCTGTTCGCCAAACGCTGAGCGATGTTATTGCCCAACTTGCGACACTGCCCGATGCCAACATCGTCACGATCGGCATTACCAACCAACGCGAAACAATCGTGGCATGGGACAAATCAACTGGAGTTCCTTTTGGTCGAGCAATCGTATGGCAAGACCGTCGCACCGCCGAGAGATGCACCGAGTTGTTGCCAATGCTTTCAACAGTTCGATCTATTACGGGTCTCGTCCTAGATCCGTATTTTTCTGGTTCCAAAGTGCAATGGATGATCAAGAGCGGTCAGGCTCCTCGTTCGGCCGACCTTGCTGTTGGCACTATCGATTCTTGGATTATCTGGAATCTCACTGGAGCAAAATCCTTTGTCACCGACCCTTCTAATGCAAGTCGCACCATGTTGTTTGATATCAACAACCTGCACTGGAGCGAACACATGTGCAACACCTTTGATGTGCCGCTCGCTTCACTGCCAACCATTGTTCCGTCCAGTGGTAGGTGTGGCGTTACGCAGGGCTATACAAATACAAACGACAAAGCCGACAAAGCCGACAAAGCTGCCATCAATATTCCTGCCGGCATACCAATCTCTGGCATCGCAGGCGATCAACAAGCCGCGCTGTTTGGTCAGGCATGTTTCGGAGTTGGCAGCAGCAAGAACACGTACGGCACGGGCAGTTTCGTTCTCATGAATGTGGGCACCGAATGCCCACCCCCAACCGATGGCATGCTCACCACCGTGGCGTGGGATCTTGGGTCGAGCAAACCGACTTATGCACTCGAAGGTTCTATCTTTGTAACCGGAAGTGCAGTCCAATGGCTTCGCGATGGACTCAACATCATTGACAATGCCGCCCAAGTCGGACCACTTGCAGCATCGGTTGCAGACAGCGGCGGAGTTGTCGTCGTCCCGGCATTCACCGGTCTTGGCAGTCCGTGGTGGGATCCATATGCGCGAGGCATCATCTGTGGCATTACCCGCGGCACCACCCGTGCACACATCGCTCGTGCTGTTGTCCAATCAATGACGTTTCAAACTCGTGATGTGGTCGAGGCAATGGTCCGTGCAACAGGAGTTCCCCTCATTGACATGCGAGTCGATGGCGGTGCGGCCGTCATGGACATGATGTTGCAGATGCAAGCCGACCAACTCGGAGTCACCGTAGTGCGGCCAAAAGATTTGGAAACAACAGCGCTCGGTGCTGCTTATCTGGCAGGTTTGGCTGAAGGAGTCTGGCCAACGCTGCAGTCAATCACCGAGTCGTGGCAACTCGACCGTACGTTCACGCCAGAACCGACGTCAACTACTGCGAGCGAATATGCACTCTGGAGTCGCGCTGTGCAACGCAGTCTCAATTGGGCACAAGACTCTCACTGATTCGTTGCGAGATTCGTTCGGCCATCATCACCACAGGAAGATGTGTGTTGCCGGTAGGTAAGTCAGGAAAAATTGAGGCATCACAAACCCACACTTGGCTATAACCAATTACTTTGCCACTCGTGTCCACTACCGCATCTTCGTCCGAGACTGCACCCATCTTGCTCGAGCATCCAACATGTGAATACGACCCAACATTGTTGAGTAACCAACCCTGCATGTCGTTGGTTGTGAGTTCATTACCCACCGAGTGAGCGATGCCAGTGAATGCGCGACCCTCGATCATGGTTGCGAGCATCGACACTGCCTCCGTCATCGCGCGCATATCGCGCTCGTCGCTCAGCAGGTTGAGATCAATCTTTGATTCCGTGATGCTGCCCGTCGAGTACACGCGCATCACCGCCGCAAACATCGCGCCGTGCATTCTGTCGTGTGCAGTTGTGTGGTTCAGCGGCAATAAATGAATATTTCCATTTTCGGTTTGGTTATTTTCATCGTGCTTGCCAGTTGGCGTAGATGTGGTTCGCAATAATGCCGATATTGCGTAGCGTGCTTCGCTTGGCTCTTTCAATGCAAGAGTAAAAGCCACTGCCGGATGATCCTTTACACCCTGCCCAATTCCACTTCGTTGAATTTTGGTCCGCAATAAAATCTGTGGAGTTGCAATGGCCCCCGCGCACACCACCACAACATCGGCATCAATGTCGCTTCCGTCTGCCAAGCGCACACCCTCTATCTTCTTTTCATCCATATTCAGTCGATCAACTGTTGAGTTTCCACGAATCTCTAGGTTGACTCGTGATCTCGCTGGCTCAAGATAAATATCGTTCACTGACGCTCGCCGTCCACCAATACATGTCAGTGACACGGCCCCAACTCCACGCAGAGCAAGCGGCGCCGTGCTCAAGTCATCGCGCCTTTCAAATCCCAAATCTGTAGCGGCATCTACCAGTGCACGGTCTACGTTCCCCCACTCATGTTGGTGCGTAGTGTGCAGAGGTATCGGCAAGTTTGCAAACACGGGTGCAACATCTCGCCACGACCAGCCTTCGCAACCCAAGTCTCGCGCCCACATGTCGTAGTCGCTCGCCATACCCCACATGCCAACCATTGCATTTACCAACGAGCTTCCACCCGTACCCGTTCCCCGCACATAATCACTCAGACCTTGACTTGCTGTTCGACGCACCGGTATACGCAAATTTCTGTCGACAACTTCTAGTGCCTCGACAAAATCGGTGCTCCGTATTCCCATCGCTTCACGCGCACTTGGCACATCTGGCCCAGATTCCAACAACAACACATCAATATTTTGGTTTTGTGACAAACGTGCTGCGATGACCGCTCCGGCCGAGCCAGCCCCCACAACAACAACCCTCATTCGCTTTACGACGGGCCGACTATTCATTACTGTGTTTATAGCGCATTTTTTAGCGCATTATTCAGTGCTCAATTCAGCAAGCGCCTAATCGATATTTGTTGCGACTGGCAAACCTTGCAAATGTGCATGATCGTTGTAACGCATCAACGCCCAGTGATCTGCTCGAATCTCCACCAACTCGGTCAGCGAGCAATTCTTAGTATGCATCTCGAATGTGCCCGTTTGCGGGGTCTTCAGGAGGCGTCGAAGAACTGCGTCCACCACACCGCCGTGGCACGCAACAACGATTGTCTTTTCATAGTGTTCTTTCACCACTTTGTCGAATGCAGTAGCCACTCGTGAATGAAATTGCGCGATTGTCTCTCCACCAGGAAAAAATACTGCGTTGGGATCTCCGCCCCAATTGGGCCTGCCGTGCTTGGCCATAAAATCCACATACGTCATTCCATCGCATTGTGGACCAGGATCATGCTCGCCAAATCCAGGATCAACATTGATCTCAAGCCCTTCAAATGCTGGCGCAATAATCTGCGCTGTTTCTAGTGCCCGCGGGTATGCACTCGAATACAACACATCGGGAACAATTTCTTGAGTCGTCTCTAGACGTTGGCGCAGGGCATCGGCCTGACGCTCACCCAACGGTGAAAGCCCAGTGCACGAGCGCGGACCGCCCAGCACTCGATTAACAGTGACAACCGATTCGCCATGGCGAACCAAAATGATTCTGGTCAAACTCACGCGAGTTTCTCGACGAATGCTTCAAGTTGTCGCAAGTTGCGACACTCGTACACGCCGTCCGTAAAGCTGCCGTACTCTCCGACTATTGAGTCACCTGTGTTCCAATAGCTTCGTGGTTCTGGGTTCAGCCAATACACATGGCGTCCGCGCTTTTGCATTTCCTTGATCACCCACGAAGATGCAGCGTGATAGTTGTTCCGGGCATCGCCCAATAGCAAAATTGTTGTCTTCGGATTGATGTCTTTTCCATAGCGCTCCCAAAAAACTTCAAACGCGTGGCCATAGTCGCTGTGCCCGTCCACCCACACCACGTCGGCTTCGGTGTTGACACGATGAATGGCATCGCTGATATCAACATTTGACTTGAAATAATCCGTCACTTCATCGATGCCGTCAATAAACACAAACGATCGCACCTTAGAAAACTGTCCCTGAATCGCGTAAACCAACATCAATGTAAATCGAGCAAACGCCGCAACACTGCCGGAAATGTCGGCGACCACCATCAGCTCAGGCTTGGACGGACGCGGATACTTAAACTTTGGATCAGCGGGCACTCCCCCATAACTCAGTGAGCTCCGAACTGTTGCACGAAAATCGAGTGGACCACGTCGACCATGTCGGCGCTTGCGTGCGAGTTTTGCCGCCAACTTGCGAGTCAGAGGCTGCAACGCCTTCTTCAAACTCAGCATCTCTTCTTTGTTGGCATGCATAAATTCGACGTCCTCGGGCAACGGTTTACGCAGTGTCTTGGCCATTGCCTCGGCGCCGCGATCTGCCACAAGCCGTCTACGAATTTCTGCTTCAACTTCTTGCTTAAATTGCTCAATCCTGCTCTCAAACTCATCTTTTTCAAGACGCTCTTCGAGTTTTGTTAACTCTTGAGCAGCCTGATCGCGGTTTGCTTCCATCAACTTGTCGAGCATGTTGTCGAGATCCAGATTGCGCAGTGTGCGATACAAGTAATACGTTCCACCCACTGGTCGGCCTGGCTCCATCCCAGCAAAACGTTGCACAGACTGACGAGCAAGTGCTCGCATCATTGCCTGATCGCCGTTCATCAATGCCTGCATCAGCATCTGAGCAATCTCTTCGGGAGTAAGCGAATCCATACCGCCACCGCTTCCGGCAGCACCATCGCCTTGCTGTTGCATCTCTTGCTCTTCGCGCCACAGCTCTGCTTCGGCGTCACTCATCTCACCTGGAATTTGGTGTTCTGGTCCGCGTAACGAAAAGTACACCTCAAAAATGGTTTCAAATGCGCGCCAGTGCGAGTTGCTCTTTACAAGAGTCGCGGCCAACGCATATTTAAACGCTTGGCGATCCTCAATGGGGATCTCTTTAACGGCTTCCATCGCATCTAGGTTCTCCGTCAAACTGACAGGCAAACCTGCTTTTCGTAATTCAACGATGAAACCCGACATCAAATCGAGCACGGTCATATTATTTTGCCCTACTTGTCGACCGACAGTTCCTTGGCTGCCTTCGTAATATCGGTCTGGTATTTGAGCAAGATGTGCAAGGTGTCTTTCGCTTCTTGAGCGTCGATGTTTTCAATTCCCATCAGCATCAGTGTGCGCGCCCAGTCCAGGGTCTCACTCACTGATGGTGCTTTCTTCAAATCCAGTTGACGAATGCTGCGAACAATGCGAGCAATCTGGTCGGCCAAGTTCTGCGTGATATCCGGAACTTTTGTGAGCACAATTTCTTTTTCGCGCTCCATGTCTGGATAGTCAATGTGCAAGAACAAGCAACGGCGTTTTAGTGCTTCCGACAATTCGCGAGTGTTATTCGATGTCAAAAACACCATCGGAATTTGCTTCGCTGTAATGGTGCCCAACTCTGGAATTGAGACCTGATATTCAGAAAGTATTTCAAGTAGCAATGCCTCTGTCTCGATTTCGACACGGTCTACTTCGTCGATCAATAGCACTACAGGGTCTGGGCTACTAATTGCCTCGAGCAATGGACGAGTCAACAAAAACTCTTCGCTAAAGATGTCATCTTGCACCTGCGACCACGAGTCGCTGTTCTTATCAGCCTGGATGCGGAGCAGTTGTTTTTTGTAGTTCCACTCGTAGAGAGCCTTCGATTCATCCAAGCCTTCGTAACACTGCAAGCGAATGAGTCGTGCGTTCAACATCTCTGCAACGCTCTTTGCCAACTGGGTTTTTCCCGTTCCTGCTGGCCCTTCAACCAAAATTGGCTTGCCCAATCGCTGCGCAAGAAAGACCACGCCAGCAATGCCATCATCCGACAAATAGTGGACCTTTTTTAGTCCATCGCGGACATGTTCAACTGATTCAAATCGATTTTCCATTTGAGCAACCCTAGCGTTTGGTAACTACCGCATTCCTGCTAGACGATCTACGATGAATACACATGCCTGGCCTTGGTCGATCCAATCTCGTTGTTGCCACAGGCACAGCCCTCTCTCGCATTACCGGTCTCGCCCGAATCATCGTTTTTGGGGTGATCATCGGCCAGACAGCTCTCGCCGATGCGTTTGATGCCGCCAACAATGCGCCCAATTCCATTTACGAATTGCTGATCGGCGGGTTACTTGCAGCCAGCCTTGTGCCGTTGTTCACTTCACTACTCAGCGACAATGCACAAACGAGCGAGTCTCAGCACGGCACCGATGCCATCATCAGTATCTCGCTCATCTTGCTTGGCGCGATCACCCTCGTTGCAATAGTTGCATCACCAGCAATCTTTCATCTGTTTTCAATCCACCCAGCGCCAGGTGTTGAAGCCCAAGCATTTCGGAGTGCTGGCACAGCACTCACACGCATCTTTGTCGTACAAATATTTTTCTATGGTGTTAGCACACTGTGTTCTGCGCTGCTCAATGCTCGCCGCCGTTTTTTTGCTGCCGCATGGTCACCTGCGGCAGCCAATGTCATCGCCACTCTGTTCCTTCTTTCGATTCGTTCCGATTCACAGCCGAATATCACCGATGTTCTTGGTGGGTCGACCTTGATGTGGCAACTTGGTCTCAGCACCACAGTTGGCATTGCAGTCATGGCTCTCATTCAAGTTGTGGCGGTGAAGCGCAGCGGCATTGCATTCCGATTCAGTCCACAGTTTTCCCATCCCGCAGTGCGCAAACTCATCCAACTTTCCCTTTGGACATTTGGCTATGTAGTGGCCAACCAAATCGCTCTGGTCGTGATCAAAAACCTTGCATCGCCAGGCAGCGGCCTTGTTGATGCCTATGCAAAAGCATTCATTTTGTTTCAACTTCCTCATGGCTTACTCGCGGTTTCTATTGCCACCACATTCCTTCCCGACCTAGCCCGACTTGCTGCCACCAACGATCACACCGCATTTGCCAACCGCATCAGTCGCGGCATCACACTGACCGCACTGTTCACGATTCCCGCTTCGTTCGGTTTGTTTGTGCTCTCCAAACCCATCATTGGCCTGGTGTTGCAACACGGAAACTTTTCGGCGCAAGCAACGCTGAACACCGCACGAGCTCTCAGCGGCTTAGCGCTCGGACTGACCGGATTTTCTGTATATCTTTTTGTGTTGCGCGGTTTCTATGCCCAGCACAACACACGCACTCCGTTCTTCATCAACCTCATCGAGAACGCAATCAACATCGTGCTTGCCATCGTGCTCGTTGATCGCTTCGACGTACTAGGCCTCGGTATCGCCTTCTCGGTTGCCTATGTGATCAGCGCAATCATCGCCACCGTTGTTCTCGCGTCAAAGAACCAAGCCATACGTCTAGGTGGTCTTGCGCTTGACGTACTACGTATTACCGCGGCTGGTCTTGTTATGGCTATCACCGTGTGGTTCAGTTGCAAATCTATTGGAACTGCGGCTGGACCTGCAGTTGGACTTGTTGCGCTGACTCGCGTGCTCGTCGGCATCGTTGTTGGCGCTGCCACATATGTTGTTGCGCTCGCGCTGCTCGGCGAACCGCATTTGCGAAATTATTGGTCGACGAGAACTACCAAGTCATCGCGGTGAACAAGCTCGGCCACAGCACCGTCGGGTAGCTCGGCACTCTTGCGACCTGCTGCGGCGCTTGCTTGCACTGCACTCACACTGACCATGCCGCGTGCGAACACAGCACCACTCATGTCCTGAATCTCAACAGTGTCGCCTTCTGAGAAGTCTCCATGCACCTCAGCCACACCGGCATGCAATAACGACGTGTGGCGCTCGATCAAGGCTTGCTTTGCGCCGTCGTCCACAACAATCACGCCTCTCTGTTGAGCGGCAAATGCAATCCACAACTTGCGGGCCGAGAGGTTTCGATTGTGCGGCAAAAATTGTGTGCCTGCACCTGGTGTTTGGGCAAGCGCGTGCACTACAACATCAGCCTTCGTCGCATCAGCGATCACTGTTCGCACACCCGACCACGACGCGATGCGCGCAGCCGACAACTTGGACGACATGCCACCACTTCCGCGTGCGGTACTACTTGCGCTGGCTCGTACAGATAACAACGGATCATCTGCCGCAACCTGCTCGATAAATGTTGCCGAAGCATCAATGCTTGGGTCTGACGTAAACAAGCCAGCGATGTCGGTCAACAACACCAACACGTCTGCGCTCACGCTGTGTGCCACCAATGCAGCAATGCGGTCATTATCGCCAAAGCGAATCTCGTCGCTGGCAATTGCATCATTCTCGTTAATAATTGGTACGCAACCCAATTCCAGCAAGCGCACAAGTGTTTGTCGAGCATGTAGATACTGCGTGCGGTCAATAAAGTCATTTGGCACCAGCAACACTTGTGCGCCGACCAAACTGTGCGTGGCCAAATGCTCGTTGTACTTATTCATCAACTGACTTTGTCCAACAGCGGCAAGCGCCTGCAGGGTCTGGGTGTCGGTTGGACGTTGAGCCAAACCAAGTGCACCTACTCCACCCGCAATTGCGCCAGAGGTAACGACGATTACTTCGTTTCCATCACTGCGCACGCGGGCCACCTGCTCGCACAATGCACGAATCGCTTCGTTCTTGATAGCGCCATGCTCATCAGTTACTGATGATGTTCCAATTTTTACAACGATTCGCATCTCTACGTCTCCGGTGTGTACTCGAAACTAAAGGCCCCAATATGCACAACTGCTCCATCACTTGCTCCGGCTCGCGCCAACAGACGTGCCACGCCCAGTCGCTTGAGTCGCTCATCAATGTAGTTAAGTGCGTCGGGCGTCGACACATCACTTAAGGCAACCGACCGCTCAACATCGCGACCAATCAATCTAAATTCGTTGTCGCCCATGCGCTCAATATGTGTGCCCTCTGGCTCTGGGCGAATTACTACCGATGACTCTTGGGACGGCACGAGCGTGCGAGCGCGTTGCACCAACTCGGCGAGCGCTCCCAATATTGGTCGCACGCCATCACCGGTCACCGCCGACATCCGCTGACCCTTCCACTCCCCAAGCACTTCCTCGGTTGCGGCATCGGTCTTGGTGCCAACAACAATGCGTGGTCGCTCGAGTAGCTCTGGCTGATAGGCCTGCAACTCTTGCAACAAAATTCGTTCTTGCTCAACGGCGGACACTTCGTCCATCGGCGCAAGATCTACGAGTACGCACAACACGCGAGCACGCTCGATGTGTCGCAAAAACTGGTGCCCGAGGCCGCGTCCTTCGCTGGCGCCCTCAATAATTCCCGGAATATCAGCGATGATGAATTCGCTCGATCCGCCCATGCGCACGACGCCAAGGTGTGGCTCAAGCGTGGTAAATGGATAGTTGGCAATTTTTGGTTTTGCAGCGCTCACCGAACTAATAAATGTTGATTTGCCCGCGTTTGGAAAACCAACAAGTGCTACGTCGGCCATCAATTTAAGTTCAAGTTTTAGCCAACGGTCTTTACCGTGCTCGCCTTGCTCAGCAAACTTTGGTGCGCGCCTGCGGTTCGACAAAAAGCGTGCATTGCCTCGTCCACCCTGACCACCTTTGGCAGATTGCCAACGAGTGCCGTTGACAGCCAAGTCGGCCAAAATTTCGCCTGTATACATATCGCGCACAACAGTGCCTTCAGGAACTTTGATGATCATCTCTTCGCCACGGCGACCGTGCAAGTCCTTACCCATTCCGTGCACGCCATCGCCTGCCCGTCTGTGGGGGTGATCGCGAAAAGCCAACAACGAAGCAACGTTGTGGTCGGCCACAAGCCATACCGATCCGCCGTCGCCGCCATCGCCGCCGTTTGGGCCACCAAAAGCAACTGGGCCTTCGCGCCTAAAACTGACGCAGCCAGCACCACCGTCGCCACCGCGGACGTTTAATTGGGCTTCATCGACAAAGGCACTCATAGGGGCTTTCAATCCTACTAGTACACCCTCCACGTATCGTGTAGATATATGACATCTGAACCAATTTCGCGCAGCGTGACATGGGCTCAAACAATGGATGGCTTTGCGTCAGACGATCAAATTCGTTTCGCACACAAAGACTCGTGGTCGGGTCCTGGTCAGCGGCAAATCATTGATCGCGCCGAGCGCGAGTCACGCGAAGACACCTTTCTTGCCCCACTCGCCACGCGTGCATTCGGTGCTGGCAATCGTGCGCAATCTGTAGAAGCAGATCCATTTCGCACCTGCTTCGAGCGTGACCGCGATCGCATCTTGCATGCCTCTGCATTTCGACGTCTTGCAGGCAAGACACAGGTGTTTGTTTTTCCACAAGATCATCAACGCACACGCCTCACGCATGCTCTCGAAGTTGCTCAAGTTGCAACGTCGGTTGCGCGTGCACTCGCGCTCAATGTTTCACTCACCGAAGCAATTGCACTCGGTCACGATTGCGGCCATGGTCCGGGTGGCCATGCATCCGAAGATGCCTTAAGTCCATTTGTCCCACAAGGTTTTGATCATGCTGTTTGGGGCGCCGACGTCACCTTGGTCCCACTCAACTTGTGTGTCGAGACACTCGATGGCATTCGCAATCACTCGTGGTCGCGTCCAGCACCAATGACACCTGAAGGCGAAGTCGTTTCGTGGGCAGATCGCATCGCCTATGTGTGTCACGACTTTGAAGATGCCGCTGCAACCGGAATTGTCACCATCGACCAACTTCCAGAACAAGTGCGCACACATTGCGGCACGGCACGCTCACAACAACTTCGCTCATTCATTTCGTCAATGATCGCGGCAACTGCGTCAACAGGTCGTATCGGCATGCAACCGCAACAAGCCGATGCACTTGCCGAGTTTCGTCGCTTCAACTACGACAACATTTATATGCGTGATGCATCTCGCAACCAAGCAAAGTCGGTTATCGATTTACTGCAAGCGCTTGTCGAGCACTACGCAAGTCACCCGCATCTCATGCTCGCCGACAGCGATCAAGATGCCAGCCTTACTCATCACATTGCACCAGCACATTCAACCGAGGCGCTACACAATGCTGTTGCATATGTTGGAGGCATGACCGACAGGTTTGCATGTCGACAAGGCACATCACTTCTTGGCTGGGACGCGAGCAGACTCCCTCAGGGAATCGATACGAATTAAATGTTTGGAATGACGTCGACAACCTTGCGGCCGCGACGCTCACCAAACTTGACACTGCCATGCGAAAGCGCAAATAGCGTGTCGTCTTTGCCAATGCCCACGTTGTTACCTGGGTGCACTTTTGTGCCGCGTTGACGAATCAAAATTGTTCCTGCTGTGATCTTTGTGCCGTCAAATACTTTGACGCCGAGTCGTTGCGCGTTCGAATCGCGACCGTTGCGGGTTGAACCGCCACCCTTGGTTTTCGACATGAGAGTTAGCCTTTCTGAATGCTGGTGATTTCAATCACCGAGTACTTTTGACGATGACCGAAACGACGACGCTGGTTGGTACGACGCTTGTACGTAAAGCCGTCGATCTTTGGGCCAGCAGCAATGCCCATGACCTTTGCGGTTACTGATGACTTTGCGAGCTGTGCAGGAGTGGTCAAGATAGTTGATCCGTCCACGAGCATGATCGGGGTGAACTTCACCTCTGAGCCCTCTTGAGCATCGAGCAGTTCAACATGGACCTGTTGGCCCTTAGCGACCTTCTCTTGCTTGCCTCCGGAGGCGATGATTGCGTACATAAGAAGTTCTTACTCTATCCCTTTGGTTACCAGTAACCCAACCACCGGTTGGGGGTTATTTAGTCAAGCATTGACAGATCGAGCGTAAATCCGCGACTGTCGCAAACTGCGCAGGCATCGGCAAAACTCGTCAGCAATCCTTCCCCAATGCGTTTACGGGTCATCTCCACAAGACCAAGTTCCGAAATCTCAAATACCTGGGTGCGAGTTTTATCGCGAGCAAGTGCGTCCTTGAACGACTCAAGTACCTTGCGGCGGTTTTCCCTGATCTCCATGTCGATGAAGTCAATGACGATGATGCCGCCAATATCGCGCAGGCGCAACTGCCGTGCAATCTCTTCTGCGGCCTCAAGGTTGTTATAAAAAACAGTCTCTTCCAGGTTTGACTTACCCACGTTTTTGCCCGTGTTGACGTCGATCACTGTGAGTGCTTCAGTGTGCTCAATGATCAGCGAGCCACCAGAAGGTAACCACACTTTCTTGTCAAGCGCCTTGAGTAATTGCTCGTGCACGCGATATTGCTCAAACAGTGGAAGCTCGTCGGCCGCAGGGTTGTACAACTCGACACGATCGGCAAACTCTGGATTAAAGGCCTGGATGTAATCGCGTACTTCAGCAAACAACACTGGGTCATCAATCACGACGCCGCGATACTCGCTTGTAAATTCTTCACGAATTACGCGCACAGCCAGCGGCGGTTCGCGGTAGAGCAATGTTGGTGAGTTTGCTTTTTCTGCCGCACTTCGAATTGCATCCCACTGCGCAAGCAGCCTGGTCATGTCTGTGGTCAGTTCGTGCTCGGTTGCATTCTCTGCGGCTGTGCGCACGATAATTCCATGTTGTTCTGGCTTGATGCGATCCAGGATTCCACGCAATCGACGACGCTCGCCTTCTGGCAATCGCTTTGAGATTCCGTATGTTCGTGAGTCGGGAATGAGCACGACGAAACGTCCAGGCAGCGACACTTCTTGCGTCAGTCGACCACCTTTTGCAGCAATCGGATTCTTCGTCACCTGACACAAAATCAATTGACGAGCTTTCAGCACTTGTTCGATACGTGGGTCTGCGCCTTGCTCAACTACATCTTCTTTATCAAACTGCACATCGCCGCGATACAGCACTGCATTCTTTGGCGTACCGATGTCGACAAATGCTGCTTCCATGCCTGGCAACACATTTTGCACGCGACCCAAGTAAATATTTCCGTGAATCTGCGAGTCGTCATCAGCTGGTCGTGATACGTAATGCTCAATCAGACTTCTGCCCTCAAGCATTGCAACCTGCGTGAAATCCGGTCGCACTTGCACACACATCAAGTAGCGACCAACGGCCTTACCATTGCGCTCTTTGCCCTTACGGCGCTCCATCAACTCGGCATCTGTACCCGGTGTTGTATCACGGTCATCCGAGCGCGTGCTTCGACCACGTCGGTTACGTCCACCACGTTTGCCCCCGCGACGGCTCTTATTGCGCTCACCAGATTCTGATGATTTGTCAGCATTGTCGCTTTGTTGAGCACCCTGCCTTGATTGCTTTGCAGCCTGCACTGCGGGCGTTGCCGATTGAGCGCTTGGTGGTGCTGGACGAGTGTCGCCAATCTGAGGCTTTCGCACCAAAGCCTCACCCGCTACTTCGGCCGACATCATGCGACCTTCTTGGGGCGGGTCTGGTAATTCGCGAGGTTGGACCTGAGCCCGAGCTGGCTGCTGGACGCGAATAGTGGTCGGCGTCTCGTTTTGGTCATCACCCTCAAGATCATCAGTGTCATTTTCGAAGTCTGCGACAGAATCGTCGTACACCGTGTTGGTATTTGCACCTTGGGATCGTGTGCCACTGGCACTTGTGCGATTGCGATTTCGACCTCCGCGACGACCACGACGGCGTTTTTTGGCGGCAGCAATTGCTGCAGTTGACTCTGGGCTGAGGGCAGGTCGCTGCGCTGGCGCGTCGCTAATCGGTGTGCTGCCGCCAGAATTGCCTGAATACTCGGGCACAGGTGCCCCTGGAACTACTTCACTCATGTCTTGCTCGTTTCCTTGATGAGATATCGCACCGAGGTGGCAGCGTTGCCGTCCACGTGCAATATCGTCGCGGTCCAGCGCTTCGAAAGAGGAAGACTCGTCTTCGCACTTTCGGATCGCTATCGCGTGATCGACCTTGGGATGGGCAAATCGCCCGTCCTATAGCTCAAGGCTACTCCCTCGCCCCTCGCCAAATACGGCACATTTGGGGCTTTGTTGTCCCCCTATTCCAAGCGCCTCATATGCACGCTCTGCACAAGGCCAACCATGATCCCCATCGCCAGCATGTGCGACCCTCCATACGAAATAAATGGGAGCGGCAGACCGCTTACGGGAGTCAGTCCCAGGGTCATGCCGATGTTCTGAAAAATTGTGAATGTCATCAACGTGAAAATTCCGCACGTCATATACAAACCAAATCGATCCCGAGCCATCTGGGCAATGCGCCATACTCGCCACAGCATCACAGCAAATAGTGCAATAACTACTCCTCCACCCAACATTCCAAATTGTTCAGCAATTGCCGAAAATGGAAAATCGGTGAACTGCACGGGAATGTATTTGCCGTTCGTCAATGGACCCTGCAAATATCCTTTACCGAAAAAACCACCAGTTGACACCGCACGTTTTGCAAACCGCACTTGCAACACCACAGACTCAAGCGCTTTGTCGCGCGAGTCTTGGTGCAACCACGAAACCAAGCGTCGTAATTGATATGTACCGATGAACCCATTGACCATGACCGTGCCCATAGTTGCGATCGAGAGACCGGTAATCATCAACAAATATCGGCGACGTGCACCAGCAACGAGCAAGATGCCAACGACACCAGCCACAATTACGGTTGCCGATCCAAGGTCTGGCTGCAACAAAATGAGCGCAACAGGAGCACCGACGATGTACAGCGACATCACAAAGTGATGCCAATCAATCTTGGTGTCGCTTGCTTCACTAAAATAACTCGCAATTAATATCAAAATTATTGGCTTCACAAATTCGGCAGGCTGCAGTGAAAACGAGATGATTGGCACGTTAAATGACAATCTTGCGCCGCCGCGCACCGCTCCAGATACGAGCACCAAAATGAGGAGCAAAATCAGCCCGCCGTACAGCACTCCAACTTGTGTTCTAAACCATTCATGCCCTACCGCCATCACGATGGCCGAAGCAGCAGCTGCAAGGACAACAAATCCTGCTTGTCGTTGTGTATACACAAATGGATCAAAACTCTGATCGAGTAACCGCAAGTGTGTTGTAGAAAACACGTTGAACAAGCCAATAACTGATTGGGCAACAACAACGAAAACCAATATCCAGTCGATGTTGCGAATCGGATCCGCATAACTGCCGCTAAAGCCAAACGTACCGCTCTTGGCTGGCTGACCAAACTTTCGTTTCAAAGTTTGCAGCGACATCAGTCGTGACTTTCCGATCGACCGCCAGCCAAGCATGACGGATTGCGCAAGTACGTGGGTGGCGCAGCAATGCCACTCTGTACGTTGAGCGGATCAGCAGCGATCACGCCGTCCAATTTGTAGCGCTGTGCAAGTGCAGTAAAAATACATTTCACAACAGGTGCAGCTGCCTGCGACCCGTATCCAGATTTTTCCAAATATGCAAATGCCGAATACGGCTGCAATGGATCAAGGCTGTACGCACCAAACGCCGATGAGTCATTCCATGGCAAGTTACCGAACCCCTGCGCTGTTCCAGTTTTTCCGGCGATCGGAAGCACGTCGTATGGGTACCCCTTAAACAACAGTTCGCCTGTTGTCTTGTGATAATAATCAAAATTGATTCCAGGACCCCTAATTACGCGCGCCATCCCGCGCACAATTGGTGCAAGTCGATCACCAGTCATATCCAATGTCCTGAGAGGCTTCTCGGTGTCAAAACGTTCCACCACGTTCGACAACGTGAGATCTGCAACACCTGGTGTTTTGTCGGGAGTTCCTGGTGCAAGCACTTCTTGTACGACGTGAGGTGTAAATAGTTTGCCGCCATTGCCGAGCACTCCATATGCGGTAGCAACCTGTAGCGGAGTTGCCGACAGCAAACCCTGACCGATTGCAAACAACACTTGATCGCCGACGTAGTAGGCCTTGCCTGATTCTTGTGAAATAGCACCAATATCGGCCATTCGTTTCTTCAATGCCTTGCTCGGTATCGTGCCGGCAAATTCGTTTGGCAAATCGATGTTGGTCGGCGAACCAAAGCCAAACAACCGAACCTGCTCTTCAAGAATTGGCTTATAGCCACGCTCGGTCAGGATCTGCTCGCCAATTTTGTAGAAAAACGCGTCACTCGAAACCGCGAGAGCGTCTTCAACCGTCACATTTCCAAATCTGCATGGCGAGCCTGTTGCTCGACACACAGCGTTTCTAAATACACACTTCACACCCTGTTGACATCTGTCGCTTGGAATGCTTTCCAGTTTGTATGTACCACGATCGTCAAACACATATGCAGCATCACCCGGCAATTGCCCTGTATTCAGTGCCGCATATGCAACGAATGGTTTAAATGACGACCCCAAGTTGTACCGACCAGAAATTGCGCGGTTGACCAACACCGACAAGTCTGGGTCATCCGATTGCGGAAACACTTGAGCAAATTTATTGCTCGACACTCCTCCGGTGAACCAACGATTATCAAATCTCGGATACGAGGCCATCGCGATCACTTGACCGGTGTCATGATTCATCACCACAACCGACCCGGCAGGAGCCTTGTAATAAACAGCATCCGGAAAAAGTGGATCGAGTGTACCGTCGGGCAGCCGCACGTTTCCTGCTTCAACACGACGACGAAGTACAAGTTGTGTCTCAAGAGCCTGTTCGGCAAATTGTTGTAGACCCATGTCAATAGACAAGTGCAAGTCGTTGCCGACAATTGGCTCAACTCGCTCAATCAACCGCAATAACTTGCCTTGCGCGTTCACTTCATAACGCACATAGCCAGGCGTCCCGCGCAAGATGGGCTCATACGATTGCTCAACCCCGTATCCACCCACCCGTTCATTCGGGTCATATCCAATCGACTTGTAATAGGCGAGAGTCTTTGGCAAAATTGAGCCGATATATCCAATTACATGACTTCCAATTGCGCCAAATGGATAATTTCGTTTCCACTCCTCGCGCACATAGATGCCCGGATAATCCTCAATTCGCTCTGCCAGAAATAACGCTGTTTCCTCTGAGACATCTTCCTTCAACGGCAACGCTTCGAGCGGCCCAAAGCGCTTGTCTTCATACCTCTTAAACAACATGTCAATTGGCATTTCCAATGGACCAGATAGTCGCTGCAACATTTCCAGTCGATCGATCGGATCTTTCAATACTTCGCGGTCAATCGTCACTGTCAATATTCGTTTATTGTCGGCAACCACCCGACCCTTTGCGTCAAATATGCGTCCGCGCTCTGGCAACAGACGAATAGTTCGTGTGCGCACAGCAAGCACCACCGACTCATTATCTTTGGCCTGAACTGCTTGCATGAACCACATTCGCACCGACAAAGAACCCAACAACACGATCGCCGCGACTGCAAGCGCGGTCAGCCTTCGTGAGCGATTATTAATTGCCATTCTGGCTAGCCAACAAGCGATTCTTTAAGAGTCCAACGACACACCGGCAGAATTAACGGCGCCACAATCATTCCGGCGACAACCACAAATGCAACCACCACTACAACGTGTGGTTGAAACCGCCCGCTGAAACCCACCATCGACTGCGCTAGAGGAAACGCCAACTCTCCCACCGCTCCAACGATTCCGATGGTGATGGCTCTCGTCCACCATGTTGGCTCTCGAACGAAAAATGGCAAAAGTCCTGCGGTATACGCGGCCGCGCCAAACACCAAGGATGCAAGTCCAAGCGGTGTCGACAATACGCAGTCATACATCACACCAATGATCAGACCAGAGATTGCTCCAATCTCCGAGCCATATATTGTTCCCGCAGACACTGCGAACAGCAGCATCACAGGGATCATCACACCGAAAGGTCGCATGTCATTCAACACCGTGGTTTGCAACCCGAGCAAAATCAACGACACCAACACCAGCCTTGACCACCGACTGGCCATTAATCGCAGCAGTCTTTCGCTCACGGTGCCGTTCGCTCAGTGATCGGTTGATACAACAAGATGCGAACGAAACTCAAATTGCTCAAGTCTGCAACGATGTCAATCTCCAACAATGGTCCAGATGTTCCGAGTCTCTCTTTCACACGAGACACGGTCCCCACCACGATGTCCGGCGGCGCAAGACTAAGCGAACCACCGGCAGTAACGATTGGTGAACCTGTTTGCACAACGCCAAAGCGCTGAGCTGCGTCGACGAAACGCACGGTTGGCACACGCCCTGCACCGCGTCCTTCCAAGATGCCGGTTTCACGTACCGACACATTGCTGCCAGGTGGAATTGTTAACGACGAAGAGATGATGGGCGTCCGTGGCGCGACGATTGAGCCGGGAGTAAAACCAGCAATGTTTGATGTTGCCGGCACGGTCGGAACAGTTATCAGTGGGTCGATCGTCACGGGTACCGAAACAATTGTCACCGCCGATGCAGGGTCTTGATTTGGCACTGTTGTCACTGTGGTCTTTGGCGCATTAATAATCTTGACCGACAACGCATATTGCGGATCGGTGATCAACATCACTACAGCACGGTTTGCAAACACTTGTGTGATCTTGCCCACAAGACCAGCAGCATTGAGCACAGGCATTCCTACTTTGATGCCGCTTTCTAACCCCTGATCGATTTCGACGCTCTGAGCAAAATTAGACGGAGAGTCACCAATCACTTGAGCACTGACCGAGTTGATTCCTGCCAATGTTGGCAATCCGTTTAGTGCAAGCAACTCTTGTGACAAACGCACCGAAGCTGCTGCTGCAACTGCCGCACCTTCTTGCTGCGCAATTTTCTCTCGTAGTAGTTCATTTTCCGCTGTCACGTCGTTATAGTGCGTAATTCCATACCATGCATTTGTTGCAGGACGCGTCACCACCCGCGCCACACTTTCTACTGGTCTAAACACTGTTCCAAAAATCGACCGCAGCGACTTTGTTGCCGAACTTCCTTGCAGATCGAGTGTCACCAAGATGATCGACGTCAACGCAAGCAACGCCATGATCCGTCTTGACTTCATTGACCGAACAGCCACTAGGAAACCCTACGCAGACCTACTCGAAGGAGGTCTGAGCAGTCAGACCTTTCATGGCTTCAATGTTGTCAAGAGTCATGCCGCAACCCAGCACCACCGAAAATAATGGCTCTGGTGCTAAAAACGCGTGAATGCCAGTGTCGTAGGTAACGCGCTCGGCGAGCCCGGTCAGCAATGCCCCACCACCCGACAGCGTCAGTCCGTGTCCGATGATGTCGGCCGCCAGCTCTGGCGGTGTGCGCTCGAGCGCTGTCTTGATCGCATCGACTATCGCTGTCACGCCAGGATTAATTGCGCTACGAACGTCTTCGCTTGTCACCACTTGCGTGCGTGGCAAACCCGTCAATGTGTCTCTGCCACCCACATCGGCAGTGAGTTCTTCTGCAAGCGGCCATGCAGAACCGAGTTGTAGTTTTACTTCTTCGGCAGTGTTCTCGCCCACATCCAACGAAAACTCGGTTTTAAACATCTCAACAATTGCTTGGTTGAGCTCGTCGCCAGCAACACGTGCCGAATATGCGGTCACGATGCCACCCATCGAAATCACTGCAACCTCAGTGGTGCCGCCGCCGATATCCACGATCAAACTTGCGCTCGGAAGATGCACGGGCAGTCCGGCACCAATTGCCGCGGCCATTGGTTCTTCAATGATGTACACCGGTCGTCGCGCACCAGCAAACTCTGCCGCCTCTTGCACAGCACGCCGTTCGACGCCAGTAATTTCGGAAGGCACACAAATAATCATTCGTGGCTTATTCCACCTGCTCGTGTGCACTTGTTGAATGAAATAGCGAAGCATCTTTTCGCACGCATCAAAGTCGGCGATTACACCGTCTTGCAGCGGGCGCACTAAACGAATATTTTGTGGAGCACGACCCCACATCCGCTTGGCCTCAAAACCAACGGCAACGAGTTCGCCTGTTCGGCTGTCTACGGCAACCGACGAAGGCTCGTTCAGTACAACACCCTCACCCTTGACATACACAAGTGTGTTGGCGGTGCCCAAGTCGATGGCGATGTCACGTCCTAACGAAAGTGCGCCTCCACCAGCCATGCTTTGGTCTCCTTAGCGCGCCAGCGTCAAGGCTGAGCACGTGTTTATATTCAAATCCTACCTAACCGTATTGATCAAGCAGGTTCTACAGATTTGGAAAGAAGATCCCAATTTCGCGTGCCGCAGAGGCTGCAGAGTCACTTCCATGAATCAGGTTTTCCGTAAACATCGTGCCGTGATCGCCACGGATCGTGCCTGGCGCTGCAGCCTTCGGATTCGTTGCACCCATCATTGTGCGCAACACTTCCCACGCATCTTCTGGTCCTTCAACAACAAGTGCCACCACCGGGCCTCGCGACATGAAGGCCACGAGCTCTGGGTAAAAACCCTTGCCCTTGTGCTCTTCGTAGTGGCGCTCCAAAATTGCGGCATTCAGTGTGCGCAATTCCATTGCCACAATTTTAAGACCTTTGGTTTCAAACCTTGAGAGAATGCTTCCAACGAGACCGCGTTCGACTGCATCTGGTTTGAGTAGGACAAGTGTTTTAGTGCTCATCTCTACAGTTTACGGCGCAGGGAGGTCCGAGCACTACCTACGACATACAAACTTCCTGCCACAAGCACAGCATCTTCTTCGCGAGCAATATTCAATGCTTTATCGCACGCTGCCTCGACCGTCTCGCACACCACAACTTGCTCGCAACCCATTTGCTTTGCAGCACTTGCCAAATCATTCGCGCCAATACCGCGCGGCGTTGGCGCTGTGCAGCAAATCACCACATCAAATTCATCTGCACGCAATGCCGAAAGCAACATTTGCGGATCTCGACCCTTAAGTGCTCCAACTACCAAAATTCGTTTTCCTTCTGGAGAAAAATCGTCAAAAAATACTTGTGCACACACGTCGGCACCTGCCGGATTGTGCGCGCCATCAATCACCACAAGCGGTCCGCGACCAAGCACTTCAAATCGGCCAGGCATCTTTACTGCCGCTAAACCTTCGCGTACCACTTCGATGTCCAGCACGTTGCCAAAAAATTCTTCTACCGCTGTCAAAGCAATTGAAGCATTTTCGCCTTGATGTTGTCCGTGTAAAGGCAGAGGCAAGTCTTTATATACCGCGCGCTCTGTGCGCACATCGATCATGCGACCGCCAACAGCCAACTCGTTTTCGGAAATTTCAAACTCGTTACCGCGAAGCAATACAGCAGCTGATTCGGCAGCATTCCAAATTTTGTGTAGTTCTTCGTTGGTGTCGCCTACGACGAGCACACTTCCAGGTTTCGAGATGCCAACTTTCTCAAATGCAATATCTTCTAGTCGTGGTCCAGCAAATTCTGTGTGGTCCAAAGCAATGTTGGTAATCACTGCTACAGAAGAATTGACAACGTTGGTTGCATCCCATCTTCCAAGCATTCCCACCTCAATCACTGCAACATCAACTGCGGTATCTGCAAAATATCGAAATGCTGCGGCGGTCATGATTTCGAAATACGAAGGTCGCACACCACCTATCACTTCAATGTCAGCGATAGCGGCAACACAATCAGCAAAGTCTTGTTCGCTTATTGGTTCGTTGTTACGTGATATTCGTTCAGTCAGGGTTTCCAAATGCGGGCTCGTGTATGTGCCAACTTGCAGCCCATGGGCGATCAACAACTGCGTAATAATCTGTGTTGTCGAACCTTTGCCGTTGGTGCCAGTGATATGGATTACTGGATAGCTCAAGTTCGGCTGACCCATCAAATCCATAAACGTGTTGATGTTGTCGAGTGATGGAGACTCGACACGACCGGTTTTTTCGTAACTGGCGTGCTCGTCTAAAAAACTGAGTGCCTCACCGTATTGCATAATGCGCAGGCTAGTTCTTAAGAAGCAGCGCGGCGCTGACGAGTGACACGAGTGTTTCGCATCACAAGTTCAGGACTCGACTTCGTAGCAATTGATTTTTCGTCAAATACCACTCGCGCAACATCGGTGCGGCCCGGTATTTCATACATCGTGTTGAGCAATACTTCTTCCAAAATTGCGCGCAACCCGCGAGCACCAGTGCCTCGATGCAACGCTTGTTCGGCAATTGCTACCAGAGCAGCCGGTGTTATTTCCAGTTCAATGTCTTCAAACTCAAAGAACTTTTGGTACTGCTTGAGCAGTGCGTTCTTTGGCTCGGTCAAAATAGAGATCAAAGCTGCCTTATCCAGGCTGTGTACTGCACCAACCATCGGCAATCGACCAATGAACTCTGGAATCATTCCAAACTTCAGCAAGTCTTCTGGCAATACCTGCGCAAACAACTGACCAGGATCCTTCTCTGCTTTCGAGCGCACCTCAGCATGGAATCCGACACCCTTATGACCAATGCGATTTTCGATGATTGTGTCGAGACCAGCAAACGCTCCACCAACAATAAACAGCACGTTGGTCGTGTCTATTTGAATGAACTCTTGGTGTGGATGCTTGCGGCCACCCTGTGGTGGCACAGAAGCAACCGTGCCTTCAAGAATCTTGAGTAACGCTTGTTGAACACCCTCACCCGAGACATCGCGGGTGATTGAAGGGTTCTCGCTCTTGCGCGCGACCTTGTCAATTTCATCTATATATACGATGCCCATCTCGGCACGCTTCACATCAAAATCGGCAGCCTGCAGCAACTTCAGCAAAATGTTCTCAACGTCTTCACCTACATAGCCTGCCTCGGTCAGTGCGGTTGCGTCGGCAATAGCAAATGGAACATTGAGCAATCTGGCGAGTGTCTGAGCCATGTGTGTCTTGCCGCAACCAGTTGGGCCAAGCAGCAAGATGTTGCTCTTTTGCAATTCGACTTCGTCGCGACGAGCATTGCCCGAATTTTTATATTTAATGCGACGGTAGTGATTGAACACTGCAACGGCCAAAACTTTCTTTGCTTGTTCTTGGCCAACGACATACTCATCCAAAAATGCGCGGATGTCGCGTGGAATTGGAAGTTCTTCTAAACCAACTTCGGCAGCCTGACCAAACTCTTCATCAACAATCTCGTTGCATAGCTCGATGCACTCGTCGCAGATGTGCACACCAGGACCAGCAATAAGTTTTTTGACTTGCTTTTGCGACTTGCCGCAAAAAGCACACTTGATCAGTTCGGCTGTATCACCAAATTTTGCCATGAGTCAGTTTCCGGTGCTCAGCGAATCGGGCCCGTGCGGTCGGCATGTGTTCGAGCAGTGATGATCTCGTCAATCACTCCGTATTCAAGAGCAGCAGGTGCTTCGAGAACAAAATCGCGATCGGTGTCGTTGTGCACGCGCTCGACCGACTGACCGGTGTGCTCTGCCAAAATTCCTTCAAGCAACTCGCGCATCCGCAAAATTTCGCGTGCTGCCAACTCGAGGTCGGTCACTTGGCTGTAGCCAACTTGACCATATGGCTGGTGCAACAAAACTCGTGAGTGTGGCAAAGCCAGGCGCTTGCCTTTCGTGCCAGCGGCAAGCAACACGGCAGCAGCCGATGCAGCCTGACCAAGGCAAATGGTTGCAATGTCATTTTTGATGAATTGCATGGTGTCGTAAATAGCAAATAGTGCCGTAATGTCGCCACCAGGACTATTGATGTAAATGTTGATGTCTTTGTCGGGGTTTTCGCTCTCGAGGTGAATCAACTGTGCACAGATGAGGTTGGCAATCGTGTCATCAATCGGAGTGCCAAGGAAAATAATGTTCTCTTTGAGCAACCTGCTGTACAAGTCAGACGTGCGCTCTCCACGGCTGGTCTGCTCGGTGACATTGGGAACGTAATAGTTCCGCATCACATTTTCTTCACGGCG
>Ga0194049_1000110_pt1 | contig 31737 bp, 33 predicted proteins | sample JunL2225m_MetaG_FD_148665 | JGI IMG/M metagenome (GOLD analysis project Ga0194049, IMG submission 148665) | Anoxic zone freshwater microbial communities from boreal shield lake in IISD Experimental Lakes Area, Ontario, Canada - Jun2016-L224-25m | ecosystem: Environmental > Aquatic > Freshwater >... | reverse complement strand
CGCCGCAGCCAACCGAACAAGAAGCGATTGCTATTGCCACTGCATTGGAAGCACTGTGGCCAAAAGTACAACCTGCTGCCGAACGCGAGACACTCAATACTTCATGGCGTTTTAGTGGCCGTTGGTGGAGCGACTCAAGTGTGATCAGACGATCACGCCCAGGGTTCTAGTTTTTTGAACCCACCACTTTCAGACATTCGAGTAGTCGACATCTCGACAGTGTTGGCTGGGCCAAACTGCGCGCGTTACCTCGCCGACTTCGGTGCAGACGTCATCAAGGTTGAGCGACCAGACACCGGTGATTCGTTACGCGGCATGGCGTGGCGAGACCCCCGAGATGGTGAAGGCCTGTGGTGGAAACTCGTCAATCGCAATAAACGCAACATTGCACTCGACCTTAAAGACGAAAGTGACCGTGAGATCTTTTTGCAACTTGTTAATGAAGCACATGTACTTGTCGAAAACTTTCGGCCAGGCACACTCGAGCGACTCAATCTTTCGCCTGACATGTTGCTTGAGCGCAATCCAAAACTTGTGATCGTCCGAGTCTCTGGTTTTGGTCAAGACGGTCCTTATGCATCACGCCCAGGTTTTGCATCAATTGCAGAGTCAATGGCAGGGCTTGCCGCGGTCAGTGGTGACCCAGATGGCCCTCCAATGTTGCCCGCCATTGCTCTCACCGACGAGGCAACTGGCATCACGGCAGCGTTCGCAACCATGGTTGCGTTGCACTCAGGTGTTGGCCAGGTAGTCGATGTCAATTTGCTCACCACAGTGTTTCAGTTGATGGGTCCCGTCATTTCGTTGTACAAACTGAGTGGCGAGTTGCAGCCACGACTTGGGTCTGGTTTGCCGTATTCGGTGCCGCGTGGCGTCTATCAGTGCAGCGATGAAAAGTGGGTTGGGGTTTCGGCATCTAGCGACTCAGTTGCAGCACGTGTAATGGAAGTGTTGGGTGTTGGTGGCGATGATCGGTTTTCAACATTTGCCGGACGCATGGCCAATCGTGAATTACTCGAACAATTGATGATCGACTGGTGTGCTGCACGCACACGAGATGAAGTTGTTGCCACACTCGCCGCAGCAGAAGCAGCCGTTGGTCCTGTCTTTGACATGGCAGACATTGCAACTGACGAGCATTACGCAGCCCGACAAATGATCCCTGTTGTTGGGTCAACCCCAATGCAGGGACTCATTGCTCAACTTTCCAAAACTCCTGGCGTGCTTGGCTGGGAAGGGCGACCGCTTGATGCTGATCGAGAAGACATTCTTAAGCGTGGATGGAAGCAATAGGGCACGAAACACCCGTGCCACCAATGCCGCAATAGCCATTTGGATTTTTCTCCAAATACCGCTGGTGATAATCCTCAGCCATAAAGAATTCAGTTGCTGCAATAATCTCTGTCGTAATCGCTGGGTATCGCGCGGCGCTTAACTGCTCGTTGTATACATCTTTGCTCGCAAGTGCCTCAACTTGTTGAGTCTCGGTTTTGTACATGATCATGCTGCGGTATTGAGAACCCACATCGTTGCCCTGGCGCATGCCTTGGGTTGGGTTGTGTGACTCCCAAAAAATTTTCAGCAACATCTGATACGTGATTTGGACTGGATCAAACACCACCTGCACCACTTCGGCATGTCCAGTATCGAGATAACAAATGTCTTTATATGTGGGGTTTGCGGTGTGGCCACCTGCATAGCCAACCGCAGTCGACGTCACGCCTTGGAGTTGCCAGAGCAAACGCTCGGCACCCCAAAAACAGCCCATTCCAAAGATTGCCGTTTCAAATCCAGTTGGTAAATGTGTTGTCATGCTGTCAGGCTAGAGCACAATCATGAGCAACTTTCAACCCACCGTACGAAATATAGAAATTGCCGATTTGGCGCGGGTGCTCGAGATCAATAATGCCAACACGCCTGGCGTGAGCGAACTGACAATGTCCGAACTTGAAACCGACATTGAAAACTGCCTGCATGCACTAGCGATAGACAACGAACATGGTGAAGTCTGCGCCTTCTGTATCACGTTTGATCCAAATGCTCTAGATGCCGGCGCCAATCATCAATGGTTTGCTGATCGTTTCGAGAGTTTTGTCTATCTCGATCGCATCGCAATTGATTCCAATCATCAGAACCGTGGTCTGGGTGCACTGCTCTATCAAACAGTTGAGCAACGCATGCTCAACTCAGCAGAGCATTCACTCTTATGTTGTGAAGTAAACCTTGAGCCACCGAATCCTGGCTCACTGCGCTTTCACAAACGTATTGGCTTTAGTGAGTGCGGAGTGGAGTCAACCGCTCCAGGATATGTAGTGACATACCTGCAAAAACTTCTCTGTTAGCGTCAGACTTCATGGAAAGCCAGTGTCCTAGTTGTTCAGGCACAAATGTGTCGGTGCTAGGGGAATACAAGTTCAATGTTGAATCGGATCGCCATTTTTTTGGTTCCCCAAATCTTTCACAATGCTCTCAATGCGAATTGGTTTTTGCTTGGCCAATGCCCGACTTGACATCACTTGAAGAGTTTTATACAAATATCTACAGAGCCAAAGGCCGTCCCCACTTCTTCGATCTACGCTTTCCACCGCAGCCAAATGAACGTCACTTCAGCTATATATCAACACTCAGTTCAGCAGTAAACATTCAAGACATTCGACACGTTCTGGAAATTGGTCCTGGTGCAGGAGAAATCGGGATGCTCCTCAAGGCTGCCAACCCTCTCGTCAAGATTTATTGCATTGAGCCAGACCTTCATTCGCAAGAAATTCTTCGACAACGGGGATATACACCCACCGACCAACTCTCTGAAATACCTCACGATCTTGACTTGGTAATGGCATTTCACTCACTTGAGCACTTCACATCAGTGGACGGATTTGTGCAACTCTTCGAGCAGCGTCTTAAACGAACAGGCGTCCTCTTCCTTGAAGTTCCAAACTGCCCAACGGAACACGGGTTTCTCAATCGACCCTACGACTCTCCGCATCTGCTTTTCTTTAATGCAAGGAGTCTCAGTGACTCCTTAGACCGTCGAGGATTTACCGAGATTGATGTGCATACGTCCGGTCACACACTCTCTTACGAATTTGAGCTTGGGGAGAACTGGCTGAAACAATACTCATCCTGGAAAATTGACGGCCCTAAGCCAAAGTTTTCCATTGGATTGATCGTACGAAAACTGACACCTATTAGCGTGCGAAGATTCATACAGGGCTTTAGACGCTCACAGCAAGCGGAAAATTTGACTGATCGTGTACAACATCACATGCATAACCGGTCAGACGCGTGGTTGCTGCGCGGGGTCTTCACTCCAAAGTAAATCTGCTGGTGCGCTCGGCCGGAGTCGAACCGACAACCTTCTGATCCGTAGTCAGATGCTCTATCCATTGAGCTACGAGCGCTTAACAGTCACCCAGTCTACTTGCCGACGAGATAACGGCTACACGAATTTTTCTACTTCCAAGGACCCCAGCCGTTATTGCGCTGGTACATGCGGTAGGCAGCGGCTGCATTAAGTCGTGGGTCGAGCAGTTGATTGGCCGACGTCACTCCCACTTCTGGTAGCCACGATTTGTGCCAGCGATAATAAATCTGAAAGAGGCCATAGCAACATTTGTTGCTGCTGATTGCTCCCGAGCGGTACTTGCTTTCTCGGTGTGCAATAAAGATTGCGTGTTCTTCAAGTTCGTCTGGCCATGCATCACGAATAATTTGAATGACTTCAGCTTCTGTGTAGTGCGGGATATTTGTGGCAGTTTGTACCTCAGCCGGCACACAAACTTCGTCTCCAATAAGTATTCGGGTTGTTGTTTTAGCGCCATTGAGTTTTAATACACGGTTCAGTGTGGTGTTTGACTTTTGAGCGATAGACCACCACGAGTCACCGCGTTTAGCAATATATGTTCTCGGACAAGATGCAGCACCGACTCGCTGAGGTGACACAACACTGCAGATAAGTGCAGCAGCCCACAGGAGTATGAACCTGTTACGAACAACCATGGCGGAGAGGGTGGGATTTGAACCCACGGTCCGGTTTACCCGGACAACGCCTTAGCAGGGCGCCCCATTCGGCCGCTCTGGCACCTCTCCTAGAACAGCACCGACGAATGGTGATTGAGTGTACTGGCGGAACGGGAGGGATTCGAACCCCCGGGCCTTTTGAGCCGTCCGCTTTCAAGGCGGATGCGTTTGTCCACTCTGCCACCGTTCCGTTGAGGAACGCTAGCGCGCGATCCGCGCTCTGAGCGCGGTAACCCAATCATCTGCTTCACGCCATCGAGCGTCTGCATGCTCACGTGCCGTATGCGCTTGTGCACCAGCAGCTGGGTATGAGCCAAGAAATTTCACTGCACCCTGCTTGGCATGCAGGTCTCTCAACACATCTGCCACCAGCTCATTGGTTACATGTCCGTCACAGTAAATAATGAAACAATAATCTCCGAGCCCACCACGTTTAGTTGGTCGTGACAACAGTTGCGACAAGTTGATGCGACGCGCAGCAAACTCTTGCAGAATTGAGATCAGACTTCCTGGTTCGTCGGCACGCTGAAACACCACAAGCGCAGTGCGATCGTGTCCTGTTGCAGGTGGGATTGATTCCTTGCCAACCAACACAAATCGTGTTTGATTTCCTTCGTGGTCTGCAATGTTGCTTGCGATGACTTCAAGGTTGTAAATAGCGCCCGCATTGCGTGGAGCAACGGCCGCAAAACCATTGCCTGTTTCTTCACTTACCAAACGTGCGGCTTCTGCCGTTGAATTAGCCGCATGAAGTTCGGCGTGTGCAAGATTGTTGCGAATATATTCATGACACTGTGCGGTTGCAACAGGGATTGACAACAAAGTCTTCACATCTTTCAATGCAGTTCCCTTTCTAGCCAAAATGCAATGCTCGATGTCGAGCACCACTTCGCGTTGGATCAACAGGTCGTGATCAAAAACAAGTGCATCTTGAGTGAAGTTGACAGTGCCTTCGATTGAGTTTTCGATTGGAACAAAGCCGAGCGAGACCTCGCCACGATCCACGGCATCCAAAACATCTGGCACAGTCCGATACGGAACCAACTCGCCAGTCGCCAAATCGGATTGCGTCAGTAGTGCTTGTTCGGTAAATGTTCCGGCTGGCCCAAAATACCCAATGCGTTGTTTGGCTTGTGTCACGTCAACAAGATTAGGCGCACGGAGTCTGAATCATTGGTTGATATTTAAAGGCTTGATATTTGGATCACGCTCGCCACTAACCTGAACGTATGTACGAATACGTTGCGTTCAACCCCTACAACTCAAGCCCTGAAGCACTTGCGGCCGAGTTGACAAAGAAATCTGCCGAGGGTTGGGAAGTTGTCAACATTGTTCCGACGTTTGATGGCAGATACTGCGCATTCCTTCGCCGACCAACGAATTCAGCTTTGCCAAATTCTGGCGTAGCCACTAACCCTTCAGCTCCTGTTGCAAGCGCAGCGACTACAAGTTCCGCAGCTGCCCCTGCAGCCTGGTATCCAGATCCATCCAAGCGTTTTGAGTTGCGCTACTGGGATGGTGCCGAGTGGACAGAACATGTTGCTCGTGGCGGTCAGCAATTTACCGATCAACCAGTGGCCTAAAACGACATGAGGGCAACCTCCATTGGTCATGCCGGCATATTGGTGCAAACGCGCCAAGCCACCATTGTTTGTGATCCATGGTTTGTGCCAGCGTTTCTCGGTTCATGGTTTGTGTTTCCGCGAAACGATCAGTTGTCACCACAGTTAATGGCAGCGATCGAATCACCCGATTATCTCTACATCTCGCATCAACACGCTGACCATCTCGATGAACCATGGTTGGCTAGTCATATCGACAAAGCAACGAAGGTATTGCTCCCTGCTTTTGCTACTCGCGAGCTCGAACGAAGGCTGAGCAAATTAGGTTTCACAAATTTCGTACGTACTGAAAATGGCAAAAAGACCGACCTGGGTAACGGTCTGATGATTGCGATACATGTTGAAAGCGCAATTGCTGATGGCCCAGGTGGCGATTCGGCAATCGTGATCAGTGACGGCGAGTCTCGACTTGTCAACCAAAATGATTGCCGCACGGGAGACTTGGGTGCACTCACTGTGCATGGACCAGTTGACATGCATTGGTTGCAATACAGCGGAGCAATTTGGTATCCCATGGTCTATGACGAACCGCGAGAACTACTTGTGCAACAGGCTCGCACAAAGGTCGAAAGTCAATTTGCGCGCTCAATAAAATATGTTTCATCGGTAGATGCACGAGTTGTTGTGCCCTCTGCCGGGCCACCATGTTTTTTAGATGAAGATTTATTTTCATTAAACATGATTACCGGCGATGAACTCTCAATCTTCCCTGATCAGACAGAATTCATTAAACGCCTACAAGCCGTTGGTAACGATCGGGCTGCGCTCAACATCCCTGGCACAACAATCGAAATTTCACCATCCACAATTGTCGTCACACACCCGATGAGTGATGAACATGCACAACGACCATTTGTGCACAAAGAAGAATATTTGCGTGAATATCAGGCTGACTGGTCTGAGTGGCTGCGTGATTACAAAGCAACATGGCTACAACAGAGAACCGATCTGTTAACTCAGTTGCAGGATTGGTGGCAACCATTATTGGCAATGGCTCCAACACTGCGAACCGCAATTGGCGGTGGATGTTTATTGAAAACAGATGATGCAGAGATGTACATCGATTTTGCAAACGGACTTGTGGTTCCTTTCGCTGATCAGCAGTATCGCTATCGATTTGTGATTGCTCGACCGATTTTAGAAAAGACAGTTGCCGAGAAGGCTGTTGATTGGTCCAATTCGCTGTTTCTCTCTTGTCGATTTACGGCGTGGCGAGACGGCACATACAACGAATTCTTATATAACTTTTTCAAGAGTCTGTCGGTTGAGCGAATGCGTCGAGCAGAAGATGAGGCAGTGCGCCGAACTGCACCGGAAAGCACTGGTACACAACTCTCAGCCGAAATCGAAATTGACGGCTATGTACTGCAACGACTGTGTCCACATCGTCAGGCCGACTTGTCGGAGTTTGGCCGCATAGATAACGGATTTGTTGTGTGCGATCTACACGGGTGGCGGTTCAGTGTTGTCGATGGACATTGCGTAAATGCAGATGACCGCAAACTTAAAATTCGTAAACGAACTAGCTGATTTCTCCGTAAACAAGTACTTGGGTGCCGCGCGGCAAGATGTCGTTGTCCCAAATGAAATCCATCGCTTTGGTTGTCACTCGCACACAACCGTGCGACGAGGGATATGCAGGAACGCTCATTGATCCGTGAATGGCAACCCCACCCGAGAAATATTTGGGACGGTAGATCTCACCAAGGTCGCCAATCCACCAACCGTCAGGTCGTTCTCTATCAATTTTGAATGTTCCGACTGGTGTCACTGCTGTTCCCTTGATCATCACACCAGGAGTATTGGCGTCAGGTTCTTCGTATGCGCGGTCGTCGCCAGTAGATGCATTCATTACATAGGTGGTGATTCCGTCTTGAACCAAGAAAAGTAATTGCCGAGACTTATCCACCTCAGCCAAAGTGCCTTCTTTTGTTGTGGCTGTAGCGGGAATTGACATTCGCTCAAGCAGATATGCCGTAGCAGCATTAATACTGCCCGTTGGTCGAAGTTGAAAGTATTTCTGAAACGCCATCACCGCCTGTGTGGTGGTGTCATCAAACTTGCCATTTGGATTTTCTAGCCAAAAGCCAAGTTCGAGCAATTTCAGTTGCGAAACCTGAGTGCTTGGTCCACTTCGTTGACCCGAAGCACTGATGCCTGTCTCTACGAGTGTTGTAGTTGTTGACGGTGCGACCGTTGTTGATGGAACACTCTTCGCGTTGGACCAATTCCCACAGGCTGTCAACGTGCTGAGTGCACCCAATATTAATAGAGTTCGAAAGATGTAGCGATTTCTCATGAAAGAGAGATTGGCAGTTCGAACCAAATCGTCAGGCTGTACTTGACGCCACTCGTAATTGGTGTACTGCCATGCGGATGCGTAACCAAACTTGGCCACGCCAAGAGTGAGCCAACCGGCAACTGTGCATTTGTAAAGTTTTGGCGGGGAAAATCCAACAACGCACCCTCGTAAGTGTCGTTCAGTTTCACGCTTGCAGATACTTGTGCCACATCGTGATGTTGCCGCAATTCTTCCTGACCACCTTGTTCGTACTTAATGATGAATACATCGTTGATTCCGTGATAGTCGATGAGTGGCCAGTGTTGTTGTAACTGCGGCCAGATGCGCAAACCCATGTCGTCTTGCACCGCCTCAAATAATCGTGGACTAATTAATGCAAGAGAGATTTCATGACCAGGCACAGGGTCGCCGGGTTGAGCAGAAAAACCGCCTGCTGCTTCAGCCGCTCTAATGAGGGCGGTACAAAATTGCGACGTCCAACACGACATCACAAATAGTTCATCAGCAACCTTGGTTATCGGCGTGCTCTCATCAATCGCATCGGCATATCCAAGAATCCGTTCTAAGTCATCCACACATCCATCGTGACACGCTCAACCCTGTCCGATGATGAACCTCTGAATAAATTGCGTCAACTCAGGCTGCAGGGCCCACTTGGTAGGCTTAAAACCTATGGGGCCATTGACCAAAGAAATCCCCGAGATTGACCTGCGCTCAATTTGGGACATTGTCCGTGTGCGTGGATGGATCATCCCACTTTGCGTAATTATCGGTATCGGCTTGATGTATGCCCAGGAGAGCAACTTACAGACAACCCCCAGTTCGGTTCTTGTAGAAAAAACATATGAGCCCCGCGACGAAACATCAACGCTCTCGATTTATGGGATTGACCCTGCATCGATAAAAGAATTTCCTACTTTTCAAAATCAGCTTGAGACCGTAATTGCTGAAACTCCAGCAATCATTGCTGATCAACTCGGTGGATCAGTCTCTATGACTATCACTCGTTCTGAGCCTCAGACCTCATTAACTCATATCGCAACAGATAAATATGGCAAACAGCAGCTCACCATGTTGAATGTTGGACAGCCAAACTACATTCTTTCCTGTCAGTCTTCAACGGAGCAAGATTGCAACCAGGCAATTGAGATCTATGTGAAACGCATCTCAAGTGCCCGTGCGACTGCCATTCAACGTGGCATTCAGGCACTTGCTGACCAAATTCAATCTGTTGCTAAACAAACAACTGGTGACGTTTCGCAATTAGAGCTGCAACACACAGCGCTCACTGCCGTGCTGAGTTCAACGACTGGAGAGATGGGGTTTGTAAGCGAACGAGTTGAAGCCAAAAGCGGAACTGTGTCAACAGTAAAAGCTTCAACATTTTTGTTTGGTGGAGTTTTCGGCTTAGTTTTAGCGCTTCTCATCATTCTTCAACTCACCATCGTGGATGACAAAGTTCGTAATGGGCGAATATTGCGCACAAAGTCTGACTTACCTGTATTTCTCGGCGAAATTTCCAAGTCAAACCAAGATGCTGATGTCACTCACTTCGTTGCAGCGCTCGTCGCCCAAATACCAACTGCGGCCAACTCTGTTGTGTTCATTCCAACGCTTAAAGGTCAGACTGTTACCGGACTTGTTGGTCTTTGTTCGCAACACATTACAAATAACCAAATCGCGTTTGAAGAAAGTGTGCACATCGATGAGATGAGCATTGATCAGTTGTCGGCTCAAAGCAAGACTTATGTCCTCGTTGCTGCGAAAAATCACAGCAGCATCCATGATGTCAAGCGAAACTTCCAAGTGCTCTCGCGTTCCAATAATCGCATTCTTGGTACCATCCTCGTTTCTTCCTCCATCTAACTTGCAGAGACTCAGATGACATTTCGTGATCTCAAGGTGACTCAGGTGTTACTACGAATGGCCAGATCTAATTCCTTCTATCCGATAAGTTCGGTAATTCAATTTGTGCTTGACACAATCACTTTGTCAATTACCGCAATGGTTGCTTGCTATTGCAGATTTGTATATCAAGGTCATTTCGACCCGCTTGGCGCCACAAAGGACACAGTCTTTCGGGTCATCCCAATCGTTTTCTTGATCCAAGCAATTATTGGTTATGCCGTGGGTATTTATCGGCGCAAGTGGCGATACGGAAGTTTTGATGAGATTGCAGGCCTACTCAAGACAACCACTATTTCTGTGGCCGTACTTTTATTCCTGCGCTTGTTTGACAAATCGCCAAATCCGTATCCGCGAAGTGTCATTGTCATTGGAGGATTTGCCGGCGTTTTCCTCATGGCAGCCAATCGATATATGTGGCGCCTGATTCGTGAGCAACTTCGTCGTCCGAATGAATTGACTGCTACCAAAATATTGGTCTACGGCGCTGGTGAAGGTGGCATCCAAATCGTCAATACGTTGCTTCGTAATCCTTCTTCTCCTTATTTGCCAGTTGGTTTTCTTGATGACAACCCTGTCACTCATCGTCTGAGTATTTCGGGCGTACCTGTCATTGGGGGTCGCGACAGCATCGACGTTGCAAGACAAAAAACTGGAGCAACTGCATTGCTCATTGCAATTCCTTCGGCTGACTCTGCACTCATCAATGACATCAGTTCAACAGCCCAAAAACTTGGTCTTGATGTCAAGATTGTGCCTCCATTACAGAATCTTTTTGAACGACCGCTTGATCAAAGCGATATTCGAGATCTCACAGAAGAAGACCTGTTGGGCCGTCGAAGTATCCAAACAAATTTGCAGCAGATTTCTAATTACCTGGTAAATCGCAAAGTTCTTGTTACCGGAGCCGGCGGCAGTATCGGAAGTGAACTTTGCCGACAGCTTGCGCGATTTAATCCAGCCGAACTCATCATGCTTGACCGCGATGAAAGTGCGCTGCATGAAGTACAACTTTCAATTCATGGTCGAGCGCTGCTCGACACACCCCAGACAGTGCTTGCAGACTTGCGTGATTCGGCAACTATTGAACAAATATTTCTCACTCGTAGACCAGATGTCGTATTTCATGCTGCAGCATTGAAACATCTGCCCTTGTTGGAGCGCTACCCACGAGAGGCGTATCAAACAAATGTGCTCGGAACAGCAACACTCTTGAAGGCTGCAGAGAAAACAGGTGTTCAGGTATTTGTCAACATTTCTACCGACAAGGCTGCCAATCCAATCAGTATTTTGGGGTATTCAAAACGCATCGCCGAACAACTTACGTCTCATTTTGGATCAACTGCCAAAGTCGGTAAATATATTTCTGTTCGGTTTGGAAATGTATTGGGCTCACGAGGCAGTGTGTTGACGTCATTCCGAGATCAAATAGAAAAAGGTGGTCCAGTCACTGTCACGCACAAGGGTGTCACTCGATATTTTATGACGATCTCCGAAGCCGTGCAGCTGGTAATCCAGGCGGGAGCGATTGGATCTAATAGTGAAGTGTTGGTACTTGATATGGGAACACCAGTAAGTATTTATGATGTTGCAACACAGCTTGTTCGCAACTCAAAAAAACCTGTTGCAATTGAGATAGTTGGGTTGCGCTCAGGCGAGAAAGTGCACGAGGAGTTGTTCGGAACGGGTGAAGTTGACACTCGGCCACATCATCCGTTGATTTCACATGTTCCAGTGCAACCCCTGAGCGACTTGACCCTTGAGGACAACCCCAAAGATGCTCGCGACTTTATGATTGGACTTGTTCAGGGTTTTTAATAGAGCCGGAAACCGCTGCGACTAACAAGACCCAAAGGAAATGGTTTCCAATAATAAAACTCTCTTGTGTGGCAGCGGAGAGAATAAAAAACATCATTGCAAAATTCCATTGTCCAGCAGCCGTTGTTCTGACCAAATCTAAATTGCGGTAACCACTCCAGACAATTGTGCCGACGAACAGCGCGGCTGCCAAAACTCCTCCACCAAGCAAAATATCCATATATGAGCTGTGCGACCAATTTGATGCAGCAAAAGCCCACCATTTATCGCGAGTGAGAAAACTTTCTGTTCTCCACGCAGACATCCACCCCCACCCAAGCCATGGACGATCAAGGAAACCAGTCCAACTAAATCTCCACATCCATAGCCGTCCGTTGAAGTTGTAATTTTCTCCAAATATCCCGAGCACGATGCTCTGAAATTGGATTGCACACCAAGTGAAAAGAAGAATCAAGCCAACAAACAACGGATACAGACGACGCCTCACAAAATCAACTTCAATGATGGACCGTCGAGTCATTGATCTAGTAATTGTCCAGAACACCCACACACCGAAAAAGGCTAAGGCACCACCTACTGAAGTATTAGATCTGGTGTGAAAAACTGTTACCGCCGCAAACAGTGCTACGTCAACCAAGATTGCAATCATGGTGATAGGTAATTTCTTTCCTCGACGCATGATCACAATCCACAACAGAGTGCTTGCAGCCAAGAAACTGACCATTGCAACCGGGGCAAGTGAATTTCGATTGAAATATATCCCCGTCCAATCGCCTGTTTGGTCGACCGAGTTGCTCCAACCGTTTGCTATTGCATAGCGCGACCACAATAAACCTGGCTGCATCGCTACTAGAACAAGAATAAGTTGCTCGAGCAACGAAAAACTTCGCGCAATATACACGCCAGTCAGAAACGTGACACACAATGTTGTGGCCTCGACAATGGTGTGTTGCCCAAGTGTTGCCCACAGAGTTGAAAGCCACATCCAGCCGCAAAACAATCCGAGCAAACCTACGGGTCCAATCAACGATGAGCGAGGCACCCGTCGATATCCGAGCAAAATAAGTGCAGGTATCTGGACCGCAACAAAAGTCAGCAGTTGCGCAGATAGTGCTCCACCTGGTGCCGCCAATGAACTTGCAAACCAAATGCTCAGCACCGGACCCTGCGTGAGTACAAACAGCAGCACAACGACATATGCGTATTCACACCATCGCAAGAGCGTGTTGATGCGGTCAGTTGCGATCTGCATTGACTACAAATCTACACAAGCCCCCACTTACCTCATAGCGGTTGAAAGTATGCTGTAAGTGATGACCAATAATCATGACAATGGTGATGGTGATGGCGATGGAGTCGATCGGGACCAGCTCATCAAAGAGCTTTTGGCAGAATCGTTTGCGCTACGTACCAAATCGGAGCATTTAAGCCAGTACGTCGAGACCAAGATTGCCGAGTTGGTGAAAACCAAACGAGAACTGGACTCAATCAAGAACGACGATGAGATCGGTCAACTGCGCGCAGGTATTGAGACCGCAAACCAGCAACGCAACGAACTCCAAGCCAAACTTGATGCGCTTGTCGGTGAACACGAGCATCTTGAAGAAGTGCATGTGCAAATGACAAGCCAGCGCGACCGCTTGCGTGAACGTATGGCCCAAGTCGATGCTTCACCCGAATATCGACTTGCCAAACGATTAAAAAGAATCTTTGGCGCCATATTCAAGGACGACACGACGAAGTGACACAACAGTTTCCCGTCATTATCAATGTGCGCGATCGGCTCGAGCCGTTGCGTGATCTAATTACGTGGCTCGAGAAAATTGGCCAGGAAAATATTTGGTTGTGTGACAACGACAGCACATACCCACCAATGGTTGAATTTCTACGTTCAACACCGCACCATGTTCGCTTAAATGGTCTCAATCTTGGACACCGAGCACCGTGGTTGAGTGGACTCGTGACCGAACTTGGTCTCGACTGTCATTTCATCGTTACTGATCCCGACGTGGTGCCATCACAAGAATGCCCCGCTGATGTACTCGAGCTGTTTTACACAACACTCAATCAATACCCAGCGATTGACAAAGTTGGTTTTAGCCTGCGCCTAGACGACCTGCCTGAGCATTATGCCCACCGCGACGACGTCATTTTGTGGGAGTCGCAATTTTGGAAAAATGTACATCCTTCTGGATTCTTCGTTGCCGAGATTGATACGACTTTTGCGATGTACAGACCAGGCGAACATCACCAAAATAATCACGCCCTGCGCTCAGCGCCGCCTTATACGGCCAGGCACATGCCGTGGTATCAAGACTCCAATCACCCAACAGATGAGCAGACGTATTACTTAGAACACGCTGACTCTCTGATTATTAACTGGGACAAAAAAGTGTTATCAGCATCAATTCGCGCACACCTGATGCAACTTCGAAACCAGCACTAGGCTCGTTACCGCATGTCTCAACCAGCAATTGTCGTCGATTCAGTTTCTAAAAACTTTCGGCTCTATCACGAACGCAACCGCTACATCAAGGCCGCCATTTTGCGTGGCCGGCGTGCAAAGTACGAGGAATTCTGGGCGCTCGACGACGTTTCATTTGAAGTAGAACACGGTTCAACCCTTGGCATCATCGGTTCAAATGGCTCTGGCAAAAGCACGATGCTCAAATGCCTGACTGGCATATATCGGCCAGACAAAGGCAAGGTTTCTATCAATGGCAACATTGCTGCCCTGCTCGAACTCGGGGCTGGCTTTCACCCAGAATTATCTGGTCGCGAGAATGTGTATCTCAATGCAGCGATTTTAGGATTATCGAAAAAAGATGCCGAGCGTCAGTTCGACAGCATCGTTGAGTTTGCAGGGCTCGAACGTTTTATCGACACTGCCGTCAAAAATTATTCGTCGGGCATGGTTATCCGGCTGGGCTTTTCAGTTGCAGCGCACGTTGAGCCAGAGATTTTGTTGATCGATGAAGTGCTCACTGTTGGAGACCAGTCATTTCAGCGCAAGAGCAGCGAAAAAATCGAGCAGTTTCGCCGCGAAGGACGCACGATTGTGGTTGTGAGTCACGGCCTTGGCGCGGTGCAGCAACTGTGCAAAGAAGTCGTTTGGTTGGAAAAGGGTCATCTTAAAATGCGTGGTCCCGCAGCCGAAGTGATCGCTGCATACACGGGTGAAAGCTATGTACAGCACACCGCCAAAGATGCTGACCTTCGCGAGCGCTGGGGCACCGAAGAGGCTCGCATCGACAGTGTGTTGCTCACCGACATGTCAGGACAAGCAATTGAACGCGTAGAAACCAATGCTGCGATGCGAGTGACCACTCGTGTCACTGCGCAAACGCCTCTTCGCGCACCCGTGATCAAGATCTATATCAGCAAACTCGATGGCACCATTGTGTGGTCAACTACTTCTCAACGCGCCAATTCTTCGCTTGGAAATATTCCGGAATCAGTCACCGCAACGATCGATATTCCTCATCTGCCACTACTGGAAGGTACCTACTTCATCTCGGTTGCGTGCACCGATGCAACGGGCACTACCGAGTATGACCACTGTCAAAATTGGGTGAGGTTTGACGTGCACCAAAACGATTTGTTTGAAGAAGGCCTTGTTGCTGTTCCCTCATCGTGGGATATTGAACGCCACGCTAAATAACGACTTACACCTCTTCGGCTAAACGCCTTGAGAGTTTGACAAAGATTGCCCAGCCAACAACGAAGGAAACCACAGAGGCGCACGCAAGGTAGACAACGTGGCCGAACTCTGGCGCCCGACCCGAGTACAGCAGCCGGCGAAACGACAAGATAAACACCGCCATTGGGTTCCAGTGAAAAATAAATTCAAGATACGGATGCAGCTTGCCGTCTAAGCGATCTGGTGGATAGATAATTGGTGTTGCAAAAAACATGACCTGAATGAGGATGGTCCAGAGATATCGCAAGTCGCGAAAGAATACCGCGCCGACTGATACCGCTAGTGCAAACCCCGACGCATATACCGCCAACATCAGCATCATCAAAAATGCCACAGGAATCCAGGGCAAAATCGGACTGCCAACGACAATCAGCGCAACACATAACAGCGACATTTCAATACAGAACTGCACGAACGAAAATATGACCTGCGCGAACACCAATGTTTCCCACGCGAAAAACACTTTGCGCACCAAACCTGCATTGCCAATGAGCGAGCCAAGCCCGAGGTTGGTGACAAGCGAGAAGAAACCCCACGGCAAAATGCCTGAGAGCAAGTACAGCGCATAATTATTGACTCCGGATGGGTGTCCAGTTGGCGCAGTAGCTCCAAAAACAACACCGAAAACGAACCAGTAAATGACCATGTTCGAAAGCGGATTGAGCATCGACCAAGCCCAACCCAAAAAGGACCGCCGATATTTGGCTCGTAATTCACGAAGGGTGAGATTCCAAAGCAGATTCTTGGAGCGGCGAAGTTCGGATAATTGATTCACGATTAACAAAAACCTTACCAACATCAGTTGTGAGCGAGGGGGGACTTGAACCCCCACGTCCTTTCGAACACTGGCACCTGAAGCCAGCGCGTCTGCCATTTCGCCACTCGCCCGAGGGACGCTATGACGCTAGCGATTCAGATCTATTTATACACTGCTCTTTCGCCGCCCATCTGGGCATAGGAGCCTGCAGTAAGATCATCAACATGAGTGATAGTGGTTCACGGGTAGCGAACCCAGCAGACTTGCGTGATGCATCACGCGAGCGACTGCTTGCAGAGATTGGTTTGCTCCAACACCAATACGACATCGGGCCAGGCAACTTGCAAGCGCAAGTTACTCAACTCAAGCAAGAGTTGGCTGACTCTGAAATGCGCGTTTTGCAAGCTCGCGACTATGCCCGCGGTTGCGCCGCCGAATTGGGCGAAGCCCAGGCCAACTTTGCCATTCATCAGCAATTGGCCGATCGCCAAGTAATCCAAGCACGCAAAAGAAATCAAGCCATTTACGCCACACCCACATGGAAAATGGGTCGCTTGGTCATGCTTCCCGCTCGGATTGTGCGCCGCATACTCAAAGGCGGCTGACAACGTCGTGCCACTGTTTAGCGTTATCACACCTGTCTACAACCCACCAATAGACGCGTTTGAGTCTTGCATTGCTTCGATGCTCACCCAGACCTATGACGACTGGGAGTGGTGTCTTGTAGATGATGCATCGCCAAACCCAAAAGTGCGCGAAATCATGGAGCGACTGGCACGTAAAGACAAACGGGTTCGAATTGCGTTTCGTCAATCAAACGGTGGCATTGTTGCGGCATCTCAAGATGCGCTCGACATTGCAACAGGAAAATTTATCGCACTGCTCGACCACGACGATGTATTAAACAAAAAAGCTTTAGAGCTCACAGCCAACAAAATCTCTAGCGGCGAAACGGTTGATTACGTCTATAGCGACGAAAATAAACTTGATGAGCAAGGTCGACCTTACGATCTGTTTCGTAAACCCGCGTTTGATCCGATTCGATTGTTGGGTCAAAACTATTGCAGTCACTTTTCGGTTATTCGCTCAACGCTTATCGACGATGTCGGCGGTTTTCGCACAGGCTATGAGGGCTCTCAGGACTACGACTTAATCTTGCGCATTACTGAACGGGCGCGCACCATCGCCCATATTCCAGAAGTGTTGTATCACTGGCGGGCTATACCTGGGTCGGCTGCAAACCAACTAGATGCCAAGCCCTACGCATTGGTTTCTGCCGAGCGCGCCGTGAAAGACCACCTCAGGCGCGTCAAAATAGATGCAACCGTTTCGGTCTCTGATGCCGGGTTTATTCAGGTTCGGCCAATAATCAGTTCTCCTCCACCGAAAGTGTCAATCATTATTCCTACGCGAGGTGATGGTCAGCGAATTTGGGGAGTACATACCTGCTTGGTCGAAAATGCTGTAGCAAGCATTCTCAACAAATCAACGTATTCGAATTATGAAATCGTTGTTGTGCTCGATGTAAAAGAAAGCAAGCCGCTGTATCCAGTTGCGCTACCCGATGATCCTCGTGTCTCTGTTGTTCACTACGACTCTCCATTCAATTTCTCTGACAAATGCAATGTTGGTGTAAAACACTCAACTGGCGAGATCGTGATCTTGCTCAATGACGACACAGAGGTCATTGATGCTGACTGGATTGAGACATTGGTATCAATGCTGCAATTTCCTGATGTTGCCATGGTTGGTCCAATGCTGTTGCTTGAAGACTCGCGCATTCAGAGCGCAGGGCACACAAATATCCCGTCTCCGCACAATATTGGCAGCGGCTTGTCATCCAACCAAACGGGCAAGTTTGGAATGTTTGGCGTAACACGTCGAGTGAGCGGTGTTACTGCTGCGTGCGCTGCAATTCATCGCTCGATTTATGAGGAACTCGGTGGCTTCTCGATTGATTACCCAGCGTGTTTTAATGATTTGGATTTTGGCAATAAAATACTTGAGGCGGGTTATCACATTGTGTGGACGCCGCTCGCTCGTCTCTTTCATTTTGAGTCGCTGACTCGAGACCCAACGGTTGCACCACACGAAATGGCCATGCTTGAAAAACGCTGGAAACGCTATTTCGGTAGAGAAGACTATTCTCGACAACCCGCATAGATCATTTGGTCGCCGATAAGGGCGTAGAATGGTGGAGTGTTAACACGCACGCGACGCACTGGCATACGACCAATCGAGATCGGTCGCCAAATCATCGCCGCAATGGACGACCAAGCTGCGGCACACAATGGCGATGTAGCGCAACGATATGTTGTTGGACTTCACAAATCTGACTTGGCTGCACTGGGCGATTTTGTAAAGCCGTTGTTGAGTGAACTACGTCAAGCAATTGCCAATCATGCCAAATTTGAGGATTACAACATTGCTGGCGAAGCCGAGGTTGCGCTTGAAGAAGATGTAGCGCAGCGCATTGGATCATGCGTGGTCAAAGTTGGCAAGACGGCATCCACACCGCGCGAGCCGATTGCACAACCACAACAACTCGCAGTAAATCCTGCTGCCGTGGTGCTTGTCGATGGCTCGCGCCACACACTCGACGGTGATCTCGTAACTATTGGGCGCCAGGCCTCGTGCACCATTGTGATTGCTGACAACAACATCAGCCGTGTTCATGCACGATTTCGTGCTGGCGACAACGGATGGACTATTGAAGACCTCGGTAGTACAAACGGCACAAAAGTGAACGGCGTGCTGATCGCCGAACCAACACTGCTGAGTCATGGTCAACTCATTGCGCTTGGATCGTTGCAATTGCACTTCGAGCAGGCGTAGTTGCCTGTAGGTGCCATGTTGACTCTCGCTATCGGTGCAGCCACCGATACCGGCAATCTGAGAGGTCAAAACGAAGACGCGCACATCGCAGAACAGAACCTATTTGCTGTTGCTGACGGCATGGGTGGACACAACGCGGGCGAAGTTGCGAGCGCAATGGCAATTGAACACCTGCGAAGCGTTGCGCTCAGTGGTGTTACGTCGGCGGAAGCATTTGCTCAAGTAGTTCGCGACCTCAACAGCGCGATCTACACATCAGCAACATCGACTACCGACCAGCGCGGAATGGGAACGACACTTACTGCTGCAGCGTTGCTTACATCGACCAGCGACACTGATCAGCCATCGCAAATTGTGATCGCCAATGTTGGTGACTCGCGCACATATCTCCTCCGCTCTGGAGAATTGCGGCAAATGAGCGTTGATCACTCGTATGTACAAGAGCTTGTTACCGAGGGTCTATTGACAGTTGACGAGGCGCGCACCCATCCGCGTCGCAACATCGTTACACGCGCACTTGGTATAGACGAACAGGTTTCTGTCGATACATGGACAATACCGATGTTTGACGGTGACCGCTTTATGTTGTGCAGCGATGGGCTCGTAGACGAAGTGCCGCTTGACGAGATTACTGAAATGATGCGCGAGCACAGCGCACCACAACACATTGCCGAGCGATTGGTGACTGCCGCAAAGCGACATGGTGGGCGTGACAACATCACCGTGATCGTTGTTGATGTCAACATCAACGCAGCGACACCAGAAGTGCTAACCGATCCTGATATTGCTCCCGAAACCACCACCTCAATCAAGAAACGGATTCTTGCACTGGTCGTTGTGGTGGTGCTGTGCATTGGTGGGTTTGTTGCACTTCGCCACCAACGCAGTGGGTATTTTGTGGCGTTTACCAACTCGTCGTCATCGGCAACAATTGCGATTTACAAAGGCCAGCCTGGTGGGTTGCTGTGGATCAAACCAACTGTTGTTGAAGTTTCGACTACGAAACGAAATGCTATGCAGTCAGAGTTTCAGCGCGAAATAGACAGAGTGCAGCAATTTAATTCAGTAGACAAAGCCCGCTCGTATCTCAAAATATTTGATGCCGTTGTGAAAGCGCACGGTTAGTAGACATGGTTAATAGACGTGGTTAGCAATATGCCGGTAGTCAACGATCGTTACCGCGTCGAACGCAGCGTTGGTCGCGGTGGTATGGCCGAGGTCTTTTTGGCGCACGATCTGTTGCTCGACCGTCCTGTTGCGCTCAAGGTGTTGTTTCCTGAGTACGCCAATGACCCAAACTTTGTTGAGCGTTTTCGCCGAGAAGCCCAATCTGCTGCTGGTCTCACTCATCCAAACATCGTTGCGGTATATGACTGGGGCAAGGTCAACAACACCTACTTCATTGCAATGGAGTTTGTGCAAGGACGCACACTTGCGAGCATCTTGAAAGAAAAATTGCGCCTCTCCGCCAGGCAGGCCTGCGATGTAGCAGTTGATGTTGCGAGTGCATTGGGTTTTGCCCACGACAACGGTGTGGTGCACCGCGACATCAAGCCAGGAAACATCTTGATTGGCTCTACCGGTCAAGTGAAGGTTGCTGACTTTGGTATTGCTCGTGCACTCGGCGCAGCAGTTGAAGAGGGCCTCACACAAACTGGCTCGGTGATGGGCACAGCGACATACCTCTCTCCCGAACAAGCACAAGGTTCACAGCCAGACCCGCGGAGTGATATTTATTCGCTTGGTGTGGTGATGTATGAAATGGTTGCCGGACGCGCGCCGTTTATTGGTGACAACGCAGTTGGTATTGCGTACCAACAAGTGCATGGTGTGCCTCCTGCGTTAAATGAATTTGCTTCTGATGCGCCGAGGGAGTTTGAAGCGATTGTTGCCAAGTGCATGGCCAAATCAGCAGAACGTCGATATGGAAATGCAAACGCTTTGCGCGATGATTTGCGCAGGTTTAGTGCGGGCGAGGAAGTAGTTGCCCTCACCGATGTGCAAGGTCGAAAGACACAGTCTCAATCGACAGACACCATGGCGATACCTGTTATTGCCAACACGCCGGCAACGACTGACGATGAAGATTTGTATGAAGATTTGTATGACGATTTTGCTCCTCGTCGAGCAGCCTCCTACATATTTGGTGCAGTGTTTACCGCCATCATCTTGCTTGCAGCAGGAGTCTTCATCTACAGAACTGTTGATCGAGGTTCTGCCACTTCACTCACAATCCCTGATGTCACCAACCGCACCCAGGCTGAAGCAAGCCAATTGCTGCTTGACATGGGACTCACGCCAATACCCAATGCAGTGATTAATGACGCTGTCGGTGACGACATCGTTTATGCACAAGACCCACCAGCCAGTGCCACTGGTCATCAGGGTGATGTTGTGACCATTACATACAACCCCGCAAAGCAACTGCAAACCGTGCCCCCTATTCAGGGTCTGTCTGTCGAGAGTGCCACACAGTTACTTGCTCCACTTGGTTTGCAGTTGATGATTCTTGAAGTTCGCAATGATCCACTTGTGCCGTTGAATCAAATCATTACTCAAGATCCATTAGCAAATGAGAAGGTTCGTTCTGGTTCTCCAATTTCGGTTGTTGTGTCTGGCGGTACGGGTGGCAGCAATATTCCAAATATTGAAGGACAAGTTTCTTCTGCAGCCGAGCAGTTGCTCAAAAGTTCGCCGTACAACTTCGTTGTCACCATCACTGCAGAACCGAGCGCAACAGTCGAAAAGGGACGAGCTATACGCACTGACCCTGCCATTGGCACACCGCTTCCTGCTGGATCACCAATTGCACTCATCGTTTCAAGTGGTTCACCAACCGTTGTCGTGCCAGACGTAACAGGTAAAACCGAAGGCGAAGCACAGACAGCAATAAATGCGGCTGGATTAATCACTGACATTAAATATCAAAATGTGCCTGCTGGTGATGTGAACGATGGTCGAGTTATTTCGCAGAGTCGCGAGGCACAGTCTGCAGTTGCTCCTGGCACCAAAGTCACACTGGTTGTTGGAAAATCAACAACACCGTAATTTCAACTCAACTGCGCCTAGTTTTTTGTGCGTTTGGCCTTCTCAACAAACACTTTGAGTAAGTCGTGTCCAAGTGTTGTCAAAATACTTTCTGGATGAAACTGCACACCTTCAACATCAAGATCGCGATGCCGCACACCCATAATCATTCCGTCCTGAGTTTGCGCAGTTACCACCAGCTCGGATGGCAGTGATTCGCGCTCAATAATGAGTGAGTGATAACGAGTTGCAGTAATCGGTGATGGCGAACCAGCGAAGATTCCTTCACCGGTGTGATGCACCTCTGATGTCTTGCCATGCAAAAGTTCTGGCGCACTCACTACTTTTGCGCCATACACATGACCAATAGCTTGATGTCCCAAACACACGCCAAGCACCGGAACTACTCCTGCAAATGCACTGATCACATCACACAACACACCAGAGTTTTCGGGACGACCTGGGCCTGGCGACAACAACAGAGCATCTGGTTTGATCGCAAGCAGTTCGGCAACACTTGAGGCATCATTGCGCACCACGATAGGTTCGGCGCCAAGCTCACCAAGATATTGCACCAGGTTGTAGGTGAAACTGTCGTAGTTATCGAGCACAAGTATGCGAGCCACCCCGTAATACTGTCAGCCGATCGGGCGAGGCGAAACCTCATTTACGATCTACACTGGAAAACTCATGGCACCTTCAAAACGTCGCACCGGTGGTCGCACCACCCCAAAGGGCACCAAGCCGGGTCATCTGCACGAAACCCACCGCTTGGATCACTCTGACCCAAAATCAATGCATGGCAACACCGTGGCCGAGGCGTCTTCGCGTTACACGCCGCCTGTTGCCCGCGAAGTGAAGGTCAGCCCGCAGTGGGTTCCAGTGTTGATGTTTACTTTGCTCGGCCTTGGCGCCCTGATCATTTTGTTTTACTACCTCGGCTTCGTGCCTGGTGGTCGCAACAATTGGTATTTGTTTGCTGGCCTCACTGGTGTTTTGGGTGGCTTATTTACTGCCACCAAATATCACTAGTTTTTTACTCACTCAATTGGTGCAACAAAATCCATGTCTTCAAGACAATGCCGCGGTGGCGGTGGGTCTTGATCCGGTGCCATCACCATTCGTAATTCAACACCGCAGACTCCGCAGCGATAGCGCACGTTAATACGTCGCATCTCTCCTGTTGGAGGCGGCGCAGGAAGTGATGAGGTCATGCTCTTCAACATGCCAAGACCAAATTTCCAGATGCCGCGAAAGAGCACCGCACCCATAAGGAACCAGATAATGGTTCCGAACGACATGTTGAGTTACGTCTTAGAGACGTTCGATGATGGTGGCATTGGCCATGCCGCCACCTTCACACATTGTTTGCAAACCGTAGCGACCACCGGTGCGCTCGAGTTCGTTTAACAATGTGGTCATGAGGCGTGTGCCAGATGCACCGAGTGGGTGACCAAGGGCAATTGCTCCACCGTTGACATTGACCTTGCTCATGTCTGGGTGCAATTCTTTTTCCCATGCCAAAACCACCGAAGCAAAGGCTTCGTTGATCTCAATCAAATCGATGTCATCCATGGTGAGACCAGCACGCTCAAGCACTTTTTTAGTAGCAGGAATTGGTGCGGTCAACATATAGCGAGGATCTTCTGCTGCCATTGCAAAGTTGACGAAGCGTGCGCGTGGGGTTAAGCCCAACTTCTTTGCACGCTCTTCGCTCATGATCAACAATCCAGAAGCACCGTCGGTGATCTGTGACGAGTTGCCTGCAGTAACACGGCCACCCTCTTCGACAGGTTTGAATGCTGGCTTTAATGAAGCCAATTTTTCGATTGTTGTTTCGCGAATACCTTCGTCTTGCGTCACCATGTTGCCATCGGCACCCATGACTGGGTGGATTTGACCTTGAAAACGACCCTCGCGAGTAGCGCGTGCGGCAAGTTCTTGTGAACGAGCACCAAATGCGTCCATGTCTTCGCGGGTGATGTTCCACTTGTCGGCAATCATTTCTGCCGAGATGCCTTGACCGACCAAGCCGCCAACCGATTCGTAACGAGCTTGCACTCGTGGACCAAACGGAAAACCAAATGTGCGGTCAGACAACGATGCACCCATTGGTACTCGTGACATCACTTCAACACCGGCTGCAACAACAATGTCGTATGCACCAGCCATTACACCTTGCGCTGCAAAGTGCGCAGCTTGCTGGCTTGAACCACATTGACGATCGACTGTTGTGCCAGGAACACTGTCTGGCCAACCTGCAGCCAACACTGCGTTGCGAGCAACGTTGAGACTCTGTTCGCCAACTTGCATTACACAACCCATCACCACGTCATCGATGGTTACTGGGTCGACGCCGTTGCGCTCGACGAGTGTCTTCATGATTTCGGCTGCAAGATCGACTGGGTGCCAATCTTTGAGCTTTCCGTTTCGCTTGCCACCTGGGCTTCGAAGTGCATCAACAATCACTGCTGTGGTCATAATCTGCTCGCTTTCATCTACGCGAATGTGCTTTTTCCAACGATATCTAGTGGAGACGATGGGACTCGAACCCACGACCCCCTGCTTGCAAAGCAGGTGCTCTAGCCAACTGAGCTACGTCCCCTTATTACGGTTCTTTAGGTTACAGGGCAAAGACCGAAGTCCCATAACGCAACTGTCTGTGGAAAAATGTGGTTTACGCCTTTACGCCTTTGCACGGGTGATGCGCAGGAGGGGATCTGCAATCCGAAGTGCATTGTCGGCGAATCGCATCACCCTGCCGGCAGCACCAGGTGTTGTGGAATCGATGAGATTGCCCATCACCGCAAGTGTGATGTCGGCAGTCACTTGTGACCCAACAGCAACTCGAAGCCCTGGCTTGAGTAACCACGGATGTCCGATGATGAAACTGAACCTCCGACCCGTGCGCAAAAATGCGTCAAACCGCTCGCCCACTCGCTTGTCATATTCACTGGTAGCGGTTTCGGGGTTTTCCAAAAAGCACGAGATTGCAAGCATGCCCGACTCCAATGAATAGTCGATTCCTTCGCCATTCATTGGGTTCACAAAACCGGCTGCATCACCAATAGCCACCCAACCTGGGCCATGTCTGCGCACGCAACTCATGGGCAATCGCCACGCGCGAGGCTTATCTATAAAGTCACCAAGCGACCACGGCTCTCGAACGATCGATGCGTATTGGTCGAGCAACGTATTGAGATTGAGTTTCTTGAAACCCTTCATGGTGCTGAGTGCTCCAACACCAATGTTTACTGTGCCATCGCCAGCAGGAAACATCCATCCGTAACCAGGAACCTGTGTGCCATGTTCATCACGCAAACTGAGACACGCTTCAAGATGTCGCTCGGCATGACGAGGTGTTGGTGCATACGCGCGAATTGCTAACCCAAAGGTTTCATCTGGGTCGCGCACTGCTCCAAGCATTTTTGCAGCAGCACCCTGTGCGCCAGTTGCCAAAATAACAAGTGATGTTTTAATGACTTCGCTGCCAACTTGCACGCCAGTTACACGGTCACCCACGACAACTGGTAATGCTTCAGACTCAAACCGAACTTCAGCCCCAGACGCAATAGCAACATCGAGCAAATGATTGTCAAACTTCTGTCGCGGCCAGACTGCGCCATGATTTGGAAAGCGCGATGTTGTTGGCCACGCCAACTCGCGCTGAGTTTTTCCGGCCATCATGCGCAAACCGTCAATGCGATGCGCAACCGAATAATCAATCTTTAATTCATCAAGCGCGGCAATTGCTCGCGGCGTTAAACCGTCGCCACACACCTTGTTCCGTCCATATGGGCCCTTTTCAACGAGCATGACCCGAAGTCCTGCACGTGCAGCCGTAATGGCAGCCGAAGAGCCCGCTGGCCCACCCCCTATTACTGCGACATCAAATTGCATACCTGCGAGCCTGTCACCAACCGTTCAGCAATACCAACACTGGCTTCCTGCATATTGGACACATTGCGGCGGGTTGCCATAAATAGATGCGGGTAGCCTTCGGGTCATGGTTGCCGAATTGATCTACGCCTTTCGCGTCATGCGATTGCCTTTATTGGACGCCAGTGGCGCGCCCCTAGGCAAGATTGACGACATTGTTGTAGTACCCGGCCGCACCACCGAACCCCCGCGCGTCTTGGGGTTTGTCGCATCCAGCCAGCGCCGACTCATTTTTGTCAACGCTTCGCGCATCGCCTCGCTTGATAACAACGGTGCTCGCCTCAAGTCGTGGGACGTTGACCTCAACCCATTTCGCCCTCGGGCTGGCGAGCGACTACTGGGTAAAGACGTGCTCAACCAAAAAGTTGGTGACGAAACCGTCAGTGATGTTGCTCTCGAGTTTTTAAGCGGTCGTACACCAGGTTGGCATGTGTCAAAGGTGCGTCTTGCAAAGCGCGGCATGCTTAGCCCTCGCCCGGGCTACCGACTTGTTGATTGGGATGTTGTTGCTGGTTTGTTCGCACCGTCAACTGCGCAGGCAGCCGAAGCCGCGCGCCTACGCGACATGCACCCGAGCGATGTGGCTGCAATTATTCGTGCACTACCACTCGAACAACGACGACTTGTCGCCGAAGCGATGGACGACGAGCGCTTGGCAGACGTGTTGGAAGAATTGCCAGAAGACGAACAGTTGCGCTTGATTGAAGGTCTTGACATGGAGCGCCTCACCAACGTGTTTGACGAGATGGAATACGACGACTTGGCTGACTTGTTGGTACAAATGCCTGGCGAACAACGCAGCAAAGTGCTTGAGGCCATGGATGACGAAGACGCCGAGACTATGCGCCAGTTGTTGTCGCACGCCGAAGGCACAGCGGGCGCATTGATGACACCTGACATTGTGGTGATGTCTCCAGACTCAACAGTTGCCGAAGCACTCGCGCGAATTCGCGAACCAGACATCTTGGTCTCGATTGCTGCACAGGTTTTCGTTGCACATGCACCGCACTACCCACCAACCGGCACCTACCTCGGTGTCGTGCACTTTCAGCGACTGTTGCGCGAGTCTCCACATATGACATTGAGCCAATGTGTTGAGATGGAGCCAACCATCGTGCCAACAATGCCAGAGCGCGATGTAGCCGAGCGTCTGGCTAGCTACAACTTGTTAGCAGTTGCTGTTTGCGACACCAATAATTTGTTATTGGGTGCAATCACAGTTGACGACGTGTTGGATCGCACTCTTCCTGCCAACTGGCGACGCCACCCAACGAGTGGGATGTAGTGATGAAACAGCGCGACAACCTTGCACGACCACGCGACCGCCAGGCGCCACTCGGTGTGCACTACAACGCCGACGCTTTCGGCAAGTTTTCAGAGTCGATTGCTCGCTTGATGGGCACAGCGCGGTTTTTGATTATTCAAACCATCTTGGTCATCATTTGGATTGCACTCAACGTGCTGTTTCTCGCGTTGCAGTGGGACAAATACCCGTTTATTTTGCTCAACTTGATGTTTTCGGTGCAGGCCGCCTACGCAGCGCCATTGATTTTGCTCGCACAAAACCGCCAAGAGTTGCGCGATCGTCGCCAAGCCGAGACCGATCGTGCTGTTGCAGCGAGCACGCAGGCCAACGCCGAATTTTTGGCCCGCGAACTTGCCAGTGTGCGTTTGGTGTTGGCCAACGTGGTGACAGTTGACGAGCTACGCGATCAACTTGAAGAAGTTATCAAGTTGTTAAATCAGCACAACAATAAATAAAACTTCTTCGTCTTATTTTTGTTTGCAGTTTTTGCAACGACCAATGAGATCCAGTTGATGCCGGTCGATCGTAAACCCTTCGCGGCGAGCCACTTTTTCTAACGCTTTGTCCAACTCGTGCTCAAGGCCTTCAGGCACCACCACATCTCGCACTACACCACACTTTGAGCACACCATGTGGTGGTGGTGACCCATGAGGTGTTCGGCAAGTTCGTAACAACCACTATCGGCATTGGTAACCACGCGCACGACCGTCGAAGTCTCTTCCAACACCAACAGGTTTCGATAGAGCGTGCTCTGGGGCATATCTTTTGCTTTCGCCAATATGTCGGTAATCAACATTGGTTTGCCGGACTGAATCAATATGTCGATAATTGCGCGGCGCTTGTCGGTATACCGTTGCCCGGCATTGTGCAGGAGATCGTGAACCGCTGTGTGAATCTCGGTGCGGTTTAAGTTTGACATCACGTACCCACAAACTGGTGCAATCGAATGCCGCCCGTCAACACATCGCGCAAAATTTCTGCGTTGGGCAATGAGTCTTGGCCCAACACACAGGTACCTGTGGTTGCTATCTGGCCTTGGTGTACAAACAATGCGGTGGTGGCGCCAACTACGCCGGCAATTTGTGCAACTCGTTCGGCAACTCCAGCAATTTCGACAATTCGAGAACCATTGCGAAAACCCCTCACCTCTATGCGCAGTGCACCCATGCCACCTTCAGCGTGCGGTGGCACAAGCATGGGTAGCCTCGCCGTAAATCGGTCTCGTCTATTGGCAGAAACTCGTGCAGTAATACGCTGCAGTTGCGGCTGTGCTCGCTTTAGTAACACCGGATCTGCCATTGCAGCCCGATAACAGTCGTAGGCGCCAACTGGTTCTGGAAACCAACACAGCTCTCGTCCACTTCCACCAGGCCTGCGCAACCACTCACCGTCGTGCCAACCAATTGACTGGCCAGCAAGTGCGCGATGATGCTGCACGGCGCAGTTTGGGCCACCTGTTCCGTGCAACGCAACATGTGCTTCATCGATTTCGTCAAAGTTGGATTGCAGATTGCTGAGCAATAACCCTGTCATTCCGGGTGAGGCAGCAGCGCCAACAACAAGCGTCTTGTCTTTTGCTTTCGCTTCATCGTGCAGTTTCAAGAGATTCATTACGTCTGCCACATCATCGCTTAACGAAACCACCGATGCTCCGCGAGCGAGCATTTGTTGAGCAAGTTGAGCATGCGGTGAGCCACACGCAAGTACCACCACCGATGCTGTGGCAACAGTTTCGAAATCGACAACGCTCACAGCCACATTGTGAGACCGGTGCACCGCGGCAAGCCGTTGTGCTCCGTACAGGTCTTGGTCGTGCAACAGGATCGGTGTGGAACTTGTAGCAACAAGATGCTCAACTACCCGCGAACCGGTAACCCCTGCACCGATTACCCCGATAGCACCCGAGACACCAATCATGAATTGTGTGCGATTAGTTCTGAGAATTTGTTTGGTCAACAGTGAGGTCGGTTGGTGGGTTGAGTGGACGCCACCCGCCCCGCTGTGTTGACGGTTCGGACTTGCCGCGGATTCTCAAAATCGCTCCAGCGATGCCCGCAATACCGAGCACCATCAGGACGCGTCGGATGAAATTCACAGGGTTACCTCCGTGGGGCTAACAAGAATCGAACTTGTGACCTCATCCTTATCAGGGATGCGCTCTAACCAACTGAGCTATAGCCCCGAATCTGATTCAGGGACGCAAATCCTACTAGCGCTTACCTTGACTCTCAACCGAGCCCACAACAACCTCTTCTTCCAGCACAGTCACGCGAATGCCGCCTACAAGATCGGTGATCAGGTTGAAAATGGTGGCTGCCAGAACCCACAGGGCCGTGGCCAACACCACACCGAGAAGTCCCAGAATCATGACATTGACAAACAGTTGTCCACCTTTAAATTCAAATGATTCCCATCCAAACGACTTCATAAATTGCTGAATGTTGTCAATCGTGCCAGTTGCTGACGCAACACTCCACAGCAATACCAGTGCCACAAGCATGATCAGGTAGGCAACGAAGTGAAAAACCAATCCCACTTTAAACACCGACCAAGGGTCGATGTCACGAATAACACGAGTTACCCGGCGGATGCGAGGGGCTGAATTTGCAGATGTACTCACGGTGACATTGTAGGCAACTCTTGAGCCCAACTATCACGAGCAAAGGCTGTGGCGTACTGACGCCCAAAGCGCACCCTCACTGCATGCAACCCATCGTCTTGTGTTGCACTACTCACCAACTGTGCACCGTTACGTAATGCAATGTCTCGCGCTACTGACTCACCGCCATACACCGCCCCTAGAGCAGAAGCATCGGCGGCAATCTGTGCTCTGGTTTGATCAATGATGTGAGTTGAAACAACAACAAGACCACCCAATGTCAAAGCAGTAACTGCACAACTGAGCATTACACCGAGCACGGCACTCCCTTTGTCATGCAGTGCAATGGGGTGCAATGGAGTGAAGGCGTGTAATTATTCTTCGTCGTGAGCGAGAACCAGTGCCGCAGATGCAACAACTTGTCCAGCACCCAAACTCATGATGCGCACACCAGTGGCAGCACGACCTTGACTTGAAATCTCTTTGACTGGGGTGCGAATTGTTGTTCCACCCGATGCAACGACAACGACATCGTCATCAAGGCCAACCATAAATGCAGCAACAACGCTGCCTTTTTTGCCGGTCAACTTGATTCCGATCATGCCCAAACCGCCACGGCCCTTACGGGCAAAGTTGTTGAGTTGTGTGCGTTTGCCATAACCGGACTCGGTGATCAACAAGATCGCAGAGTCATCCTTGGCGATGTCAAGTGCCACAACTTCATCGGCTGTGCGCAACTTCATACCTCGCACACCGGCTGCTGCTCGACCCATTGGTCGCACACCTTTTTCGGCAAAGCGAATTGTTTGACCGCCCTTGGTCACCATAAAGACATCGTCAGTGCCTGATGTTTCGATCACGCGAACAAGTTCGTCTTTTGGACGCAACTTCAATGCGATCAAGCCATCACGGCGACTCGAGTTGTATTCGTCAAAGGCAGTTTTTTTGACTTGACCTTGCTTGGTTGCGAAGAACAAGAATCGCTCACCAGCGAGTTCGCGGGTGTCAATAATTGCCTGAATGGTCTCACCTGGTTGGAGTGGCAACAAGTTGACAATTGGAATGCCCTTTGCTGTGCGCTCACGCTCTGGAATCTCGAGAGCCCGCAAACGATAGACACGACCGCGGTTTGAAAAGAACAACAAATACGCATGCGTTGTTGTGAAGATTACGTTGCGAACAATGTCGTCGGTCTTCATTTTTGCGCCACTCACACCGCGACCTCCGCGACCTTGAGTGCGGAATGAATCTGCGCTTACAGCCTTGATGTATTGAGCCTCAGTCATCACAATGACCAGTTCTTTGTCATCAACAAGGTCTTCCACACCAAGTTCGCCCACGTCGTGGGTGATTTGGCACACACGTGGTGTTGCAAAAGCATCGCGTACCGCAGACATCTCTTTGTTGATAACCGCGCGCAACTTGGTGTCCGAGTTGAGAATTGCTTGCAGTTCTTTAATTCGTGCAAGCACATCTTTTTGTTCGGTTTCAAGATCGATGCGCGACAATCGTGTGAGTTGACGCAACTGCATGTCGAGGATGTCGATGGCTTGACGCTCAGTAAAGCCATACTTCTTGCCCATCAACGCTTCTTTGGCCGACGCTGCGTCTTCGCTAGCACGAATCAGTTTGATGATTTCGTCGATGACATTGAGTGCCTTGAGTCGACCTTCAAGAATGTGGTTGCGGTCGTTTGCCTTTTGCAAACGGAACGTAGATCTGCGTGTGATGACCTCGATTTGATGATCGATGTATCCCACGAGCGCATCGCGCAAGTTGACAGTGCGAGGAACACCCTTCACCAAGGCCACCATGTTGACTGGGAAACTGGACTGCAATTGAGTCAACTTAAACAAGTTGTTCATTACAACGTTTGAGTTGGCATCACGCTTGAGTGTGATGATCA
>Ga0194049_1000108_pt1 | contig 32073 bp, 33 predicted proteins | sample JunL2225m_MetaG_FD_148665 | JGI IMG/M metagenome (GOLD analysis project Ga0194049, IMG submission 148665) | Anoxic zone freshwater microbial communities from boreal shield lake in IISD Experimental Lakes Area, Ontario, Canada - Jun2016-L224-25m | ecosystem: Environmental > Aquatic > Freshwater >... | reverse complement strand
GGGGCTGGCGCCGCAGCCGACCAAGCGTTTTGTCGAGATCGCGGAGCTGGCGGGGCTGGCGGAGTTTTTGTGCAGTGATGCGGCGGCCTCGATCACCGGTATCGCCTTGCCGGTCGACGGCGGCTGGACGGCGCGCTAGCCACCATGAGTAGCCGCCCGTCCCCTGACGTAATTGCGCAACTCGCGCCGACCGGAAAACTGCGTGTCGGCATCAACCACAGCAATTTCCTGCTGTCACAACATGACGCCGCCGGCCGCTACAGCGGCGTGGCCATCGATATTGCCACTGAACTGGCCTCGCGGCTGGGGGTGGCGATGGACGTGGTCGGATTCGAGTCGCCCGGCCTGATGGCCGAGGCGGTGGCGCGCGATGCCTGGGATGTCGCCTTCATGGGAGCCGAGCCGGCGCGGGCGAAGGAAATCGCCTTCAGCGCGGCTTACCTCGAAATCGAGGCCGGTTACATGGTGCCCCCCGGATCGCCGATAAAGGACATCGCAGACGTCGATCGCCAGGGCGTGCGCATCGCGCTGATGGACAAAAGCGCATACGACTTGTACCTGACCCGCAACATCAAGCACGCGACCATTGTGCGCACACCGAGCATTGACGCCTCCTACGAGACCTTTGTCACCGACAAACTCGAGGTACTTGCCGGGCTGAAGCCTCGACTCAACAGCGACGTCAAGCGCCTGGCCGGTTCGCGCGTTCTCGACGGGCGTTTCACCGCCATCCAGCAGTCGGTGGGAACGCCGCGGGCGCGCGGCGAGGCCGGTGCGGCTTATGTGCGCGCTTTTGTCGAAGAAATGAAGGCCGGCGGGACGGTCTCGGCGGCGATCAAGCGGCACGCCGTGCCCGGTGTATCGGTCGCGCCCCCTGCGGCGGTGGGATAGGCGGGGCCACAGACGGGACCACAGACGGGACTTGCCAAGTTAGGTAATATCAAATAAAGTAAGTAACGTTGTCCCGGCCGCGGCGTATCTTGCAAAGCGGCCGGACGGTAAAAAGCCCCGCGCAAGCAGATGACGGGGCATGCCGCGAACCCAAGGAGAGAGTCCATGTCCGATGCCGATCGTGCGCCCGATGAACTGGCGCCCAAAATAGCCAGCAAGACCCCGTTCAAGGTCGAACTGATGGCCACCTACCGCTACGCCTGGTGTTCCTGCGGCCTGTCCAATTACCAGCCGTTTTGCGACGGCTCGCACACCATGTCCAAGGGCGGCCACAAGCCGGTCATTTTTACCCAGGACAAGGACGAAACCGTTTATCTTTGCGGCTGCAAGCAAACGGGCAAGGGCCCGCGTTGCGACGGCAGCCACAAGTCTCTCTAGCCGCCAATCCACACGAGGAGCCGCACATGACAGCCGTACTGGAAGTCAATGCCGACCCGAACAAGGTCGTGGTGATGAATACCAACGAGATGGACTGGGAGCCGACCGCCGACAAGGGCGTGTCGCGCAAGACCCTCGAGCGCGTCAATGACGCGCGCAAGGGCCGCGAAACCTCGCTGCTGCGCCTTGAGGCCGGCGCATCACTGCCCGCCGAGGAGCTGACCGAGCGTGTCGAGATGTTTGTGCTCGAAGGCGGTTGTTCCGACGGAACCGGTACCTACGGCCTGCACACTTTTGTGCGCAACCAACCGGGTTTTCGCCAGAGCCTGTCGAGCAAGGACGGTTGCGTGTTGTACGTCAAGCGCCGCGTGCCCATCCGTAAGACCGACACCGAGCGCATGGTGGTCGACGGCAAGAACGCGCAGTGGACGCCTTTCCCGGCGCGCGGCGCGCGCGTGCTGCATCTTTACCGCGATGTGCACGGTGTCGAGACGGCGCGCATCGGCGACGTCTATCCCGAGCGCAAGATTCCCTCGCACGATCACGCCATGGGCGAGGAGACCTTTGTCATCGAGGGATGCCTGAAGGATGAATATGGCAGCTACGGGCCGGGTACCTGGTTCCGTTTTCCCATCGGCGTGCCGCACGCACCCTATACCGAACAGCAGAATGCCCTGATGTTGATCAGGGAAGGCGATCTGGTCTGGTAAATCCGTTTCACCACCATAAAAGCGGGGCCGGCCACAGACCGGCACCCGCAAATTCACCCGCAGGAGGAGATTCAAATGCATAACTTCAGGATGGCTTGCTCGCAAGTCTTTGCAGCAATTGCTTTTGCAAGTGTCGTCATCGCACCGGTCCACGCCCAGGCACCGGCCGCGGCCCCGCAATTCACCATGAAGGTGGGCATGGCCACCATGAACGACATCCAGCACTTCTGGGGGACGTCCTTCAAGGAGGCGATCGAGGCACGCAGCAAGGGACGCATCGAGGTCAAGGTGTTTCCGCGCGGGCAGCTTGGCACCATCGCCAGCCAGATCGAGGGCCTGCAACTGGGAACCATCGAGGCATTTGTGACGCCGACCGACTTTTTCTCCGGCGTTGATCCGCGTTTTGGCGTGTTCAGTATTCCCCTGCTGTTCAAGGACGCGCAGCAGGCGGAAAAAGTGATGCTCGACCCGGCGCTGAACAAGGAAATCCTCGCCATGGGCGCCGACAAGGGCATCCAGATCGGATCGATCTTTACCTTCGGTTTCTCGCATTATTTCGGCAAGCAGCCGATCCGCAAGATAGACGACTTCAAGGGCAAGAAGCTGCGCGTCAACGCCACGGCGGCGGAGCGGGTAAAAATGCGCCAGCTCGGCGCCTCGGCGGTACCGATGGACCTGGCCGAGGTCATACCCGGCCTGCAGCAGGGTGTCATCGACGGCACCATGAGCGTCACCCCGGTCTACGTGAACCTCAAGTTCAACGAGATCAGCAAGACGCTGACACAGGTCAACGACACCATGATCGTGTCGGTAGCGGCGATCAGCCGGGCCTGGCTCAACAAGCTGCCGGCCGATTTGCGTGAAATGGTCCTCGATGAGGCCGCGAAAATGCAGCCCAGGATGATGGCGCAATCGCGCACCCTCGATGAGGCGATGCGCAAGCGCTGGATAGAGGCGGGCGGTGAATTTGTCAGCCTGCCGCCGGCGGACGTTGCGCGCCTGGGGCAGTTGCTGGGCGGTGTCGGCGAAGAGGCGACCAAGGACAATGCCGCGGTGAACGCTTTTTACAAGCGCATGCGTGCGGTAGCCGAGAAGTCCTGATGTTCTGGCGCCCGGAAAGCGGGGCTGCCGCGTGAGTGCCGGCGCCCCGGTCCGCCCTTCGGGCCAGCTTGTGCGGCTGCTTTTCGTAAGGTTGCCGCACTGGATCATGGGCAGCGCGTTGTTGATCGGCATTGCCATAAACCTCGTCAATGTCATCGGTCGATACGCCTTCGGCTATTCGCTTTACTGGGCCGAAGAAGCGCTGGTCTACCTGATGATCTGGGGGGTTTTCATCGGAGTCGCCGCGATCGCTTTTAATGGCGATCACCTGAACATGGATCTGTTTTCCTCCAATCTTGGCGATCCATGGAAAACGATCATCAATGCCTGCATGCTGGTGGTGCTGCTGCTGTGCTGCGGTTTTGCCATTAGCCAGTCGTGGAAAGTCGTCTCACTGTTTTACATGGCGGGGCAGGTGAGCGTGGCCGCCGGCATCCCGAAGGCGATTCCGCACGCGGCACTGCTGATCGGATTCATCCTGATGCTGTTGGCGGTTGTCATCCGCATCCGGTCTTACCTGACCGGAAAATTCTAGGAAATTCGCCGATGGGCTGGCTTCTGGTATTGATGCCGATCACGCTGCTTGTACTGGGCGTCCCGTTTTTCCTGATCCTCTTCGCAACCTGCGCTTCGGCGCTGCTGCTCTCCGGCGACATTCCCGCCACGGCCATTCATCAGGTGATGTTCAGCAGCATTGACAAATATGCCCTGCTGGCGGTGCCGTTTTTCATTTTCGCCGGCGACCTGATGGGCAAGGGCAGCGTGTCCAAAAGCCTCGTGCGCATTGTCAGCGCGCTGATCGGCGGTGCCCGTGGCAGCCTGCCGCTGTCCTCGCTTGGCGCGGCGACGCTGTTCGGCGCCATTTCGGGGTCAACTGCGGCGACCACGGCGGCGGTCGGTTCGGTGATGTACGGGCGGCTGCGTCAGGCCGGATACGATGAGAAATTCTCCAGCAGCATTTTCGTGTCGGCCGGCGCCATCGCCAATCTTATTCCACCTTCCATCGGCTTCATCCTGTTCGGCATTGCATCGGATACGTCCATTGTCAGGCTGTTTGCCGCCGGGGTGATTCCCGGCCTGGTGATGGCGGCTTTTTTCGGCGCATATATTTATGCTTATGTGCTTCGCAAAGGAGAGAAACCGGGTGTTCCCTTTCGCTTCGCGGAATTGCTGGCGTCAGTGCGTGAGGGTTTGTGGGCGCTGGGTGCGCCCGTTCTTATTCTTGGCGGAATCTATACCGGGGTCTTTTCCCCGACCGAAGCCGCGGGTGTGGCCGGTGTCTACGCTATTTTTGTCGCCACGCTTGTATATGGTGAGGTCACGCTTGAGGGGGTGTTTGATGCCGCCTCGCGTTCGATGTACCTGACGGCGCAGATTTTCGCCATTGTGGCAGTGGCCGGGGTTTATTCCTGGCTGCTTACCGTCAGCGGCTATGCACTGGCTGCCACCGATTACATCAACGGACTGGGATTGTCACCATGGGCGGTGCTGCTGACCATCAACTTGCTGCTGCTGTTTGTCGGCTGCGTGCTCGATACCGCCTCGGCCATTCTGGTGCTCACGCCGCTGCTGATGCCCATTGCCAGGGCGGCGGGTATCGACCCCATCCACTTTGGCGTCATCGTCGTGATGAACCTGAGCATAGGCACGTTCACGCCGCCATTCGGGATAGACATCTTTGTCGGGCAGGCGGTGTTCAAGACGCCCCTCGCCAGCATGTATCGCGGGCTGGTTCCCTTCATCATTGCCAGCATAGGCGCGCTGATGGTGGTGACTTACATGCCGTGGCTGTCACTGTGGCTGCCGCGGGTGCTCGGCTGATGCCTGCATGCTGAGCTTTGGCAAACGCTTGCGAAAATTGCGCCTGTCGCGCAGCCTGGTGCTCGATGAACTGGTCGCCAAGACGGGGCTTTCGCGGCCCTACCTGAGCCAGATTGAGACCGGCAAGGCATCGCCGTCGCTGCAGACGGTGCACAAGCTGGCTGCCGCGCTGAACGTCCCGGCCACCTATTTTTTTGCCGACGACGGGCTCTCTGCTCATATCATCCGCAAAAACGAGCGGCCGGTGGTCACGTTCGGGCCGCCGGATCCGATTACCGGCCAGCCGATGAGCCTGACCATGCTGTCTGCGCCCAATCGCAAGATTGAACTGGTCATTCTGGAAATTCCAAAGGGTTACAACGCGGCCAAGCAAGACCAGGGCCACGAGGGGGAAGAGTGCTTTCTGGTGCTCTCGGGCCGCATCCGCGCCGAGCAGGCGGACAACAGTTTCGACGCCGGCGAGGGCGACAGCTTTCACTGGGACGGAACCATCCCTCACGCCATTCATAACGTTGGCAACGTGCCGGCAAAGCTTCTTGTTGCGCGCAGTCCGCCCGGTTTCATGATGGTGCAGTTTTCCGGCGAGGCCACGGCGGCCGTGCCCAAGCGTTCGGCCCGTAGGGCCGTTGCGCCCGGGAAAAATTCCTAGACTTTCCACGGTCTTTCCCGGTTGTCGACATCAAGTTTTTCCCAGAACTGCCGACAATACGCATAGATGCGCAAATTCGGCTTGATCTCGCCCGGCGAGCAGTCCGGACGCGCGCGTCGTGGCCGAACCCGACGCAGAGGCGTACGGACCTCGTGCTTTTTCGCAGCCGGGCCGTAGATATCCGGTTACGGCGACTGACGGAGTTGAGCTCATGGCTTGTATTGATGGAGCGCGAAGTGCGTCTTTTTTCGAATCCGTCCTGGACTCCCTGGATCATCAGATCGCCGTGATCGACTCGGCGGGCCAGATCGTTCACGTCAACGAGACCTGGATTGCTTTCGGTGTCAGCAACGGCATGCCGACAAGCTTTGACTGGCGGGGAAGAAATTACCTGCAGGTCTGCAACGTCGGAGTCGAGAATCAGGATGCCCAGATCACCGAGGTTGCCGACGGGATCAGGCGGGTGCTGTCAGGCGACAGCGACCAATTCGAGGCGGAGTATCCGTGTCACAGTCCGCGCATACGACGCTGGTTCATGATGCGTATCGCGGTGATGAAATACGAGGGCCCGCGACGGTACCTTGTCTCGCACACCAACATTACTTCTAGAAAAATCGCCGAACAGGCGCTTGAGGCAATGAGCGAAACCGATCCATTGACCGGACTTGCCAACCGTCGCCGGCTTGGCGTATTTTTGAGAAATGAGTGGCGCAGGTCGTTGCGTCAGCATCTGCCGATGAGCGTCATCATGCTGGACGTTGACCATTTCAAGATGCTCAATGACGCGCTTGGGCATGCCGCAGGCGACGCCTGCCTTTGCCAGATTGCGGGCATCCTCGGCCGGTTCGCCAAACGTCCGACAGATCTCGCGGCGCGCTACGGTGGGGAGGAGTTCGTGGTCGTGCTCGCTAACACGCCGCTCGCCGAGGCGGTGGTCATCGCCAATCACATCCGCGAGGCGGTATTGAAGCTCGCGTTCAGGTTTGGCGACAATCGGCAGTTGACCATCAGCGCCGGCGTCAGCTTTGTTTTTCCGGTCCGTGACGGTGATGGCGGTGAACTGATAGAGCAGGCCGACAGGAGCCTGTATCGCGCCAAACGAGCAGGGCGGAACCGGGTGGAGGCCTTCGGCGATCCACGAAACGGCGGCTATGACGGCCCAGAAGCGCCAGAAAGTTGCCCGTCGTCGAGTTGCACGACGCCGGTCAGGCTTGCAGATTCAGCAGCTTGAGCGCATTGCCAAAGTAGATCTTGCGCTTGTCCTCGTCTGACAGTTTCAGGTCCTCGATCGAGCGTATGCCCTCGCGGATGAACATCGGGCCGTTCTCCGGATCGAAGGGGCAGTCGCTGGCGAAGACGATCTTGTCGATGCCGAAAAAGTCCAGGCCGCAGCGCAGTGCCGGGGCTGAGCCGCCCAGCACGGTGTCGGCGTAGAACATGCGGAAATACTCGATGGGCTTCTTGCTCATGCGCTTGAGGATGTCGGCATCGCTGCCGTCGGCGCTGCGTGCGCCAAGTTGCGCCCACAGCGTTTCGGCGCGCCCCGACAGGAAAGGGATCATCGCGCCGCAGTGGTGGGTGACAAGTCGCAGGTCTGGCAGCTTTTCCAGCAGACCCGAAAACACAAAGCGCGCCATGGCGACGCTTGTCTCGTAGGGCCAGCCGAGCACCTGCCAGATTTCGTACTTGGACGCCTGCTCGGTCGGGTAGTCGGGGCGCGAGCCCGGGCGCACCGGGTGCATGAATACAGGCAACTTGTGGTGCCGCGTCACGCGCTCGAACACCGGGAAAAAATCCGGCTCGTCCATCGGCCGGCCGTTGACACTGGTGCAGATCTGGATGCCGCGCGCACCGAGTTTTTCTATGGCGCGGTCCATTTCCTCGAGCGCCGCCGGCACGTTGTTCATCGGCAGCGAGGCGATGAAGGCGGGAAATTTTTTCGGCCACTTGCGCACCATCTCGGCCATGCCATCGTTGGCGACGCGCGCAAATTCCGGCGACAGGTCGGGGCCGCCGAGCGCATCGGGCGAGGGCAGGGACAGCGTCAGCACCTGTTGCACGTCGGGGAATTTTTCGTCCAGCATGGCCACGCGCGCCTCGATGTCCCAGAGCAGGCGCAGGCTGGACATGCGCTTGACGATGCCCTGATCCTTGGAGTGCTGTTTCATCAGTTCCAGGTAGGCGGCGGGCATGACGTGGTTGTAGATGTCGATTTTCATGGGCACGGGTGATCCTGGGAAAATGTCAGGCTAGCATAGCAGCGGGCGGGGGAGGTCCGCCGCGTTTCAATCGATGTCGTCGGGGACACCCTCGGCCAGGTGCGAAACATCGCCCCAGGACAGCAATTCCCAGCGCTCGCCGGCATAGCGAAAGCGGTTGATGCTGGCATTGAGCACGCCGAAATTGCGCGGCGTGTCTAGCGGCGAGGCGGTGGCGTGCTGATACAGGTGCGCCAGCACGCCGCCATGGCAGACCACCACCATGGTGCCGCCGGCATGCAGGCCGGCCAGCCGGGTGAACGCCGTGACGCAGCGGTCATAGGCCTGGCGCAGGCTTTCGCCCCCGGGTATGCGAAAGTCGGGCTCGGGCCGACGCAGGCGCTCAAGTGTGTCGCCGTGCGCGGCGATAATCTCGGCTTCGGTGAGGCCCTCGAGAATGCCGAAGTTGCGCTCGCGCAAAGCTACATCGGCTTTTACCGCGTGGCCGCTGAGGCCGGCGATGGCGCCCGCCGTGTCGAGTGCGCGTCCCAGGTCGCTTGAGTAGATGACATCAAAGGGCTCGCCGGCGAGGCGTCGGCCGAGCGCCGCTGCCTGGGTCCGGCCACGCGGCGAAAGCGGGCTGTCCTGGTGCCCTTGGAAGCGGCCTTGCAGGTTCCACTCGGTTTCACCGTGGCGGATGGCAATCAGTTGGGTATCGGGCATGGTGCGAACGGGCCGCTGCCCGGTGTGCGTGGTTTGCGGTTGACCGCGGCAGGCGGTGACTATGATGCTATTTTACCGCAGGCTCACGGCGGCGGGCCGGGTGCCGGCCCGGAAAATAAAACGGGACGGCGAACCGTCCCGTTTCATCTTGCCCGCCCCGCCGGCGGGCTTACTTCCCGGCTTTGGCCGCCTTGGCGGCTTTTTTATCCTGGTTCAGCTGTTTTTCGTCCTGCTTGATTTGCTTCTTGTCGGCTTTTATCGCCGCATTGTCGGCCTTGAGCTTGGCCTGGTCGGCTTTCACCGCATCCTTGTTGCCCGCCGCCCTGTCGGCTTGGAGTTTGGCCTTGTCCGCCTTGGCCGCGTCCTTGTCGGACTTGAGTTTGGCCTGGTCGGCCTTTAACGCTTTTTGGTCGGCTTGTATGGCCGGATTGGGTGCCTTGCTGGCAGGGGCGGGCGCCGGCGTCTGCGCGAAGACGGTGCCAAACGAAAGAACCAGTGCCAGGATCATCAGGGTGCGTTTCATATTTCCTCCTTTGATTATGGGATACCACTGTTTCCTTAACGACACAAGTGGCGCAGCGTTGACCTGGCCTGCTAATCGTCCCAGCGGTAGAATTTGGCCTGAGACTTGGTATAGGCCATGCGGCGCAGTTTGTCGGAGCGGAACAGCCAGAAAAAGCCCAGCGCACAGACGGTGATGACCAGCAGGGCGATGGCGGAAATGAGCGGCAGGTGCATGGTATTCTCCCGAAAAAATGTCGTGGCCACATTGAATACTGCGGTAACGCGCTTTCCCAGATGTTTTACCAACGCTTGCGTGGCTTACCGACGGATACAGGAACGAAACAGATGCTTACACTTTTACGTGACATAGTTCACGCCGGTTCCAGGTCGCGGTGCGTCGCCGCAATCTGCGGTGCCGCAGCGCTGGGCTGGACGTCCGTCGTTCTCGCCGCCGACCTGCCGGTGTTTGATGCGCATATCCACTACAGCCACGATGCCGTCGAGGTATTGCCGCCCAAGGACGCCGCCGCGATCCTGCGCAAGGCCGGCATCAAACGCGCACTGGTTTCGAGCTCCAACGACGAGGGCAACCAGAAACTCATCGCCGAGGCGCCGGAGATCGTGCTCTCTTCCCTGCGCCCCTATCGCACGCGCGCCGACACCGCCGGCTGGACGCGCGAGCCGGCGATCATCACCTACATAGAAGACCGGTTAAAGCGCCACAAATACGTGGCGATGGGCGAGTTCCACCTTTACGGCGCCGATGCCGACCTGCCGGTGCCGCGGCGCATGGTCGAACTGGCGAAGCAGCACAAGCTGCTGCTGCATGCACACTCCGATGTCGACGCGATCGAGCGCCTGTTCAAACAGTGGCCGGAGGCGCGCATCCTGTGGGCGCATTCGGGCTTTGCGCAGCCGGCGCAGGTGCGCGAGATGTTGCGCAAGCACAAGAACCTGTGGAGCGACCTGGCGTTTCGCAGCGACCAGGCCTCGGGTGGCAAGGTCAACCCGGACTGGCGCGCCGCTTTTGTTGAATTCCCGGACCGCTTCCTGCTCGGCACCGATACCTATGTGCCTGAGCGCTGGCACTACATCAACGAACACGCCAACTGGTCGCGCGCCTGGCTGGCCGACCTGCCGCCGGACCTGGCGGAGCGTATCGCCTTTAAGAACGGCGATGCCCTTTTTGGAACGCTAAAACCGTGAACCGCCGCCTGCGGCTGCTTTGCGCCCTGCCGGCGCTTGTGGCGGCGGTGCCCGCATACGCCTGTACGCCCGCATTCAAGGGCGCGGCAACCACCGAATCGGCGCATTACACCCTGGCCTGGCGCACGGATCCGGCGGCCATTCCGGTAGGCGGCCATTTTTCGCTCGACTTTGTCGTCTGTCCGAAGACCGGTGCGCCGCTGCCGCAAAGCCTGCGAGTAGATGCGCAAATGCCCGAACACCGTCATGGCATGAACTACAAGGCCACGGTGAGCAGTGAAGGGGCGGGACGCTACCGCGCCGACGGCCTGATGTTCCACATGCCGGGGCGCTGGGAGCTGATGTTTGAATTGCGCGGCCGGGAAACCGAGCGCCTGCTTGCCGAGGTGACGCTCAAATGACCCGGCGACTTGTGCGCACCGTTGCAGGCACGCTGGTGCTGCTCGCCGGCCTCGGCGCCACGGTGGGGGCCGGCGGCGACGCTCTGCTGCCCTTTAGCGCGGACGAGACGGCGGCGATCCTGCGCCACGGCCCCTGGCCGCAGCCCTGGTCGCATGATCCGAGCAACCGCGCTTCGGGCAATGCCGAAGCCATCCACCTTGGCGAGCGGCTGTTTTTTGATCCGCGACTGTCGGTCAACGGCAAGCTGTCCTGCGGCAGCTGCCACGAACCCGAACGCAACTGGATAGACGGCGAAAAACGCGGCATCGGCCTTGCCAGGGTCGATCGCAACACCCCCAGCCTGCTCGACGTGCGCCTGCAGCGCTGGTTCGGTCACGACGGCGCCGCCGACAGCCTGTGGTCGCAAAGCATGCGGCCGGTGGTTGACCCGCGCGAAATGGGCGCCGACGCCGCGCACGTTGCAAGGCTGGTGCGCAACGACGCCAAGTTCGCCTGCCGCTACCAGAATGTTTTTGGCGAAGCACCGTCCGCCGATGATGAAGCGGTGCTGGTCGGCGTGGGCAAGCTGCTCGCCGCCTTCCAGGAAACCATCATCAGCGGGCGCACGCCGTTCGACCGCTTTCGTGACGCGCTGGCGCGCGGCGACCGCCAGGCGGCGGCGCAGTATTCGCTGCCGGCCCAGCGCGGGCTGAAAATATTCATCGGCAAGGGCGCCTGCAACACCTGCCATTTCGGGCCCAATTTCACCAACAATGAATTCGCCGACACCGGGATGTCTTATTTCATCGAGCCTGGGCGTGTCGATCCGGGCCGTCACGGTGGCATCCAGAAACTCAACCAGAGCCCGTACACGCTGCTGTCTCGTTGGAGCGACGACCCGGTGCGCAGCACCGCCACCAGCACGCGCCATGTCGAACCGGAGCAGCGCAACTTCGGTGAATTCAAGGTTCCGACGCTGCGCAACACCGTGCTCAACGCGCCCTATATGCACGACGGCAGCCTGGCCACACTGCGCGATGTGATCCGCCATTACTCCGAGCTCAACGAGGAGCGCCTGCACGCCGACGGCCAGAAAATCCTCAAACCGCTGCACCTTAGTGCCGACGAGACCAATGACCTGCTGGTGTTCCTCGAAAGCGTTTCGACCTTTACCTCGCCCTGGCGCGGCAACAGCGGCACCGATGACCCGCAGTGCGAACTGAAGAAAAAATGACCGCTGCGCGGCATGCCATCGGCTGGAAACCCTTGCAGGGCGCGCTTCGACCGGTAGGCCAAAGCCGCTCGACGGGCGCCGAGCATGCTCGGCGAAATCCCCGTCTCGCCCCGGCTGGTACGGGTTTCCAGCCGGTTGCAGGTTGAGGGCGGCGCCCCGGCATGAGCGGAACGCACGAACTTGCAGCCGCTTTTGACATTCAGAAGCTGACGCCGGATTTTTACGACGACCCGTTCCGCTACTACCGCGCACTGCGCGAGCACGAGCCGGTCAAGCGCCTGCCCGACGGTTCGTATTTCCTTACCCGCTACGCCGACGTGTCCGCGGTCTACAAGGACATCAAGACCTTCAGCTCGGACAAGAAGGTCGAGTTCAAGCCCAAGTACGGCGACTCGCCGCTCTATGAGCACCACACCACCAGCCTGGTGTTCAACGATCCGCCGCTGCACACCCGGGTGCGCCGCCTGATCATGGGCGCGATCACGCCGCGTGCGACGGCTGAAATGGCCCCGGGCCTCGTCAAACTGGTCGACGGGCTGCTTGACGCGATGGCGCGCAAGCAGGCCGCCGGGGGGGAGATCGACCTGATAGAAGATTTTGCCTCTGCCATCCCGATCGAAATCATCGGCAACCTGCTGGGCGTGCCGCACGCCGAGCGCGGCCCCTTGCGCGGCTGGTCGCTCGCCATCCTCGGTGCGCTCGAGCCGGCGCTGAGCGCCGAACAACTGCGGCGTGGCAATGATTCGGTGCGCGACTTCCTTGCCTACCTGGAAGGCCTGGTGGCCGAGCGCACGCGCCATCCGCTCGACCCCGAGCGCGACGTGCTGACGCGATTGATCCAGGGCGAAGTCCTGGGCGAAGGGCGGGGCGAGAAACTGACCCACAGCGAATTGTTGCAAAACTGCATTTTTATCCTCAACGCCGGGCACGAAACCACCACCAACCTCATCGGTAACGGCCTTGTGGCGTTGGCGCAGTGGCCGGAACAAAAGGCGCGGCTTACCGCCGAGCCGGCGCTGATCAAGACCGCGGTGGAGGAGGTGTTGCGCTTCGAAAGCCCGAACCAGCTCGGCAACCGCATGACCACGTGCGACACCGTGGTCGGCGGTGTGGCCGGTGTGGACGGAATAACCGGAGTGGAAGGTGTAACTATGGGGCCGGGCACGCGCATCCATGTGTGCATTGGCGGCGCCAACCGTGACCCGGCGCAATTCGCCGACCCCGAACGCTTTGACATCGGCCGCACGCCCAACCGCCACCTTGCCTTTGCCAGCGGACCGCACCAGTGTGTCGGCAACCACCTCGCGCGCCTGGAAGGGGAAACGGCGATCGGGCGGTTTTTCGCACGATTCCCCGGTTACCGGCTGGCCGCCGCGCCGGTGCGTGGTGGCAGGGCGCGTTTTCGCGGTTTTCTCAGCGTGCCGGCGGTGCTCTAGGGAAGTGCTGAACAAGTCCAAAATTCGTCATTCCCGCGAATCCCACTCCGGGGACTAGAGCGGGAACCCATTTTGACTTATTTATTCCACGTTTTACGTCAAGGTGGATTCCCGCTTTCGCGGGAATGACGGACCTGGGTAACGCTTCCCTGATTGCGATAAAAAAAGGCGAACCGCGGTCCGCCTTTTTGCCAGCCCACCCGCGTCGCTCAGTGCGACATCAGCACCGGCACGGTCATGTGCTGCAGCATGGTGCGTGTCACCCCGCCCAGGGCCAGTTCGCGCAGGCGCGAGTGGCCGTAGCCGCCCATGACGATCAGGTCCGAGCCCAGGTCGGCGGCGCGCGACAGCAGCCAGGGGCCCACTTCCATGCCGCCCGATTCGCTCGCCGCCGCTTCCACATTGACGCCGTGGCGCGCGAGGAACAGCGCAATGTCCGCGCCCGGTTGCTTGCCGTGGTCGCCGGTTTTACCCGGATTGACGGCAAATACGGTGACTTTTCCCGCGCGCTGCAGCAGCGGCAGCGCATCGGCCACGGCGCGTGCCGCTTCACGGCTGGCGTCCCATGCCACCAGGATGTTCTTGCCTATGGTCGGAAACGTGCCGGTGTAGGGGATGACCAGCATCGGCCGGCCGGCGGCCAGCAGCACCAAGTCGACAAAATCCGGGTTCATCATGGCGTGATCCTCTTCCGGATCGGCCTGGCCCATGATCAGCAGGTCGGCGTAGCGCGCATGCACGGTGACCGAATACACCGGGTCATGTTCGGCGACACGCACCTCGGCATTGGGCATGCCGGACCGCTTGGTGTGGTCGTTAAAGAGGGTTTTCATCGTCTCGATGTGCTCGCGCTGGATTTCGCGGTATTTTTCGTGAAACAGGTCGGCGCCCATGCGGGTGCGCGCGTAACGCGGCAGCTCGGGCTGGCTCATCACGCAAAGCCCGGTCAGGTGGGCGTCAAATGACAGCGCCAGTTGCGCGGCCATGTCGATGCGTGCGCCGCAGCGCCTATCGTCGTCAAGATGTACCAGCATGCTTTTGTAGCTCATCGAATTCTCCTTGAGTGGTCGCTCGAACCCCGCGGGCGTCGCGGATTCCGGCTTTGCATGGGTGTAGCTTGGCAGCATGCGGTCGCGGGGATTTGATCAAGATCAAGTCCGGTCAAATTTGCGGCCGGGCCGCCGGCCGGTGAATGCTGCTAGCATCATGGATTGAGCGGCGCGCCGGGTCTTCCTGACTTTTGGCTGACAATTTCCCCCAGGGTGTGCGTATGAGCGAAAAACCGAATTTCATCCTGTTTATCACCGACCAGCACCGCGCCGACCACCTCGGCTGCTACGGCAACCCGATTGTCCGCACCCCGAATATCGACGCCCTCGCCGACGCCGGATGGGTGGCCGACGAGTTCCATGTCGCCACGCCCATTTGCATGCCCAACCGTGCCTCGCTGATGACCGGGCGCATGCCTTCGCGCCATGGCGTGCGCCACAACGGCATAGAACTGTCGCTGGATGAACGCACCTTGCCGCAGGCACTGCTCGATGCCGGTTATGCCACCGCCCATGTCGGCAAGTCGCACCTGCAAAACATCGAAATCAAGCCGGCGCAGATCCCGCGTCCGGGCGAAGCCCGCCTCTCGCCCGAGGCGCGCCGCGAAGGGGCGGGACGCCACGGCCAGGAAATCTGGAAGCGCTGGGAAGATGAGCCCGATTGCGACATCGAGACACCTTTTTACGGTTTCGAGACCGTCGATTTGTGCATACACCACGCCGATGACGAATACGGCCACTGGCGGCGCTGGATTCGTGCCCAGACCCGGGACGCGGACAAGCTGATCGGCCCGCAAAACGCCATTCCCACACCGGAAATAGAGTTGGCCAAGTGCCAGCAGGCCTGGCGCACGCGTGTGCCCGAAGAACTCTACCCGACCTCATGGATCGCCGATCGCGCCATCGCCCGGCTTGGCGAAATCAAGGCCGCGTCACCGGGCAAGCCGTTTTTCATGCATGTTTCCTTTCCCGATCCGCACCATCCCTATACCCCGCCGGGCAAGTACTGGGACATGTACCGGCCCGAGGATGTGGCCGTGCCGGCCTCGTTCCACGCCGCACACAGAAAGCCGCCGCCCCACCTGCAATGGCTGTATGCGCGGCGCGAAGACAAGACCGCGGTGAAGAACACCCAGGCCTTGTTCTCCTGCACCGAGCGCGAGGCGCGCGAGGCGATTGCACTCAACTACGGTTCGATCAGCATGATCGACGATGCCGTCGGCCGCGTAATGGCCGAATTGCGCCACCTTGGCATGGATAAAAACACCGTGGTCGCCTTTACCGCCGATCATGCCGATTTTCTCGGCGACCACCAGTTGTTGCTCAAGGGTCCGGTGCACTACCGCGGGCTGACGCGCGTGCCCTTCATCTGGTCCGACCCGGCGGCAGCCGGGGGCGGGCGCTCCTCAAGTTTCGGCCAGACCACCGACATCGCGCCAACCATCCTGGAACGGGCCGGCGTCACCGCCTGGAACGGCATGCAGGGCAGGTCGCTGCTTGCCACGGCGCGCGGCGCCAGTGACGGCGTGCGCGAGGACCTGCTGATCGAGGAGGAGGGGCAGCGCTTTTACCTGGGCTTTGCCGATCGCGTGCGGCTGCGCAGCTTGTTGCACGGCCATTGCCGCATTTCGGTCTATGACGGCGTGTCCTGGGGTGAGTTGTACGACCGCGCCGCCGACCCGGAGGAGTTGCACAACCTGTGGGACGAGCCCGGTTCGCGCGGCTTGCGTGCCGAAATGACCGAACGCCTCGCGCGCGCCATGATCGCCCACGCCGAGACCAGTCCCTACCCGACGCAAATCGCCTAGCGATGCGTCGGTTCGTAACCAGGTCCGACGCAAATCGCCTAGCGATGCGTCGGTTCGTAACCAGGTCCGACGCAAATCGCCTAGCGATGCGTCGGTTCGTAATTCGGTCCGACGCAAATCGCACAGGGAAAACCGCAATAGAGTTTCGTCCTTCCGGGGCCGCGTAGCGGAACCCGGAACCCATGGGGTTCGTTGCTTTGGCACAAACCGACCCCATGGATTCCCGCTTGCGCGGGAATGACGAAGTGGGGACTTGTTCAGTATTTCACTAACCAAGCGCAAGCGCATAAATCCGCGCTTATTTTGGATCGAGGTAGGACAACCATGCGTAAAATTCTTCTCGTAACGGCAATTTTTTGGAGCGGTCTTGTTTCAGCGCAGACCTTTCCTTCCAAGCCCGTCACGCTGGTGGTGCCCTTTACCGCCGGCGCCGCGAACGACGTGCTGGCGCGCACCCTGGCCGCGGAAATGCGCGAGAGCCTGGGCAGCGTCATTGTCGAAAACAAGCCCGGCGCCAACGGCAACATCGGCGCCGAATTCGTCAAGCGCGCTGCCCCCGACGGCCACACCCTTCTGGTGGCCAATGACAGTTACCTCATTCTTGCCGCCATGAGCCCGTCTCTGCCCTACGACATGCTGCGCGATTTTGATCCTGTCATCCGCGCCAACAACCTGCCGTTTTTCCTGGTCGTCAACCAGGAGGCGATTCCGGCCAAAACCCTGAAGGAGTTCATCGAGTTCGTGCGCGCCCGTCCGGGAAAGCTGAGCTACGGTTCGGCCGGCAACGGCACGCCGCATCACCTTGCGACTGAACTGCTCAAGCTGCAGGCGGGCCTCGATGTGGCGCATGTTCCCTACAAGGGCATGGCGCAAGGCATCCCGGACCTGTTGTCCGGGCGCATCCAGTTCATCATCACAGGTTTGCCGGCGGTCGCTTCGCACCTCAAGTCGGGCAAGCTGCGTGTGCTCGCGACCATAGGCAGCACCCGCTCTGCGGTCATGCCCGAGGTGCCGACTTTCGCCGAGGCCGGCGTGAGCGGCGTGGAAATGAATTTGTGGCTGGGCATCGTCGCGCCGGCGGGCACGCCCAAGCCGGTTATCGCGCGCATCAACGCCGAATTCAACCGCGTGCTGAATATCCAGGCAGTTCGCGAAAAACTCGCCGCACAAGGCATAGACGCGGCCGGCGGCACGCCCGAAGAACTGGGCGCGCGCATGCGCGCCGACTTCGCCACCTACTCGCGCGTGGTCAAGGCGGCCAATATCCGGCCCGACTGAGTCGCGAACGGCTGAATTGATGGACCCCGGGACGCTACGCCGCCTTGACGCCGGCAAGGCACACGGCAAACCAGCCTTGTTCGTCGGTCCAACTGCTGACCTTGCCAAAACCGGCTTGCGCCAGCACTTGCTCAAACCCGTCCAACCGGTATTTGTAGCTGTTCTCGGTATGGATGCGCTCGCCCTGGGTGAAGCGGCGGCCACCACCCGGCCAACTCACGGCAAGTGCGCGGCGCGCCTCAAGGTGCATTTCAATGCGCGATTCTGCGGCATTGTACAAGGCGACGTGGCGCCAGTCGCGCGGCCGGAAGTCGCTGCCGATAATGCGGTTGAGGTGCTTGAGCAGGTTGAGGTTAAAGGCTGCGGTGACACCCAGTTCGTCGTCATAGGCGGCCTGCAATACCGACTCGTCCTTTACGAGGTCAATGCCGATCAGCAGCGCGCCGTCCCCGCCGCACTGCGCGCGTATGTCCCGTAGCAGGCGCAGCGCATCCGGTGGCGCAAAATTCCCCAGCGACGAGCCCGGGTAAAAAAACAGCCGCCGCTCCGCGCTGACCGTCGCTGGCAGTTCCAGTCGGGCAGAAAAATCCAGCGCCAGGCTTTGCATGGCCATGTCAGGGTGGAGGCGGCGCAGGTCGCGCAGCGCTTCTTCCAGGAAGGCGGCGGAAATGTCGATGGCGACGTAGCGCGTCGGTCGCAGCGTGGCGAACAGGCCGGCGGCTTTTTCGCAATTGCCGGCGCCAAGGTCGATCAGCGTGCGGCCGGTGCCGGCTGCCGCGGCAATGGCGGCGGCGTGGCTGCTGAAAATCACGCGCTCGGTGCGCGTCGGGTAGTACTCGGGCAGGGCGGTGATGGCCTCGAACAGGTGCGAGCCGAGTGGGTCATAAAAATATTTTGGCGAAACGCTGGCGGCCTTTGCCGTCAGGCCGGCAATGATTTCACCGCGCTCGGGTGATTCGTCTGGCTGCATTTGCGTGAGGTGTGCTGCGGTGGCCAAAAAAGGAACTCCGTCTGTTGCGTCTGCGGGAGACGACTGCCCCGTCCCGGACCGGGTGGGCGGCTTTTGCCGACAGTGTAGTGCAGGGTGTGGCGCGGCCACCGGGATTTTCCATTCGCGTCGTAGCGTGACCCCTGCCATCGGCTGGAAACAGCCGTCTGGCGCAATGGGATGGACCCCTCCTCACCTAATCGGCATCAAAGTGCCAGACTGGAAGTGGTATCAACCAGTCAATAGAGAGGAGAGGTCACCATGAAGCTTATTCGAATTGGGGTGGATTTGGCAAAGGACGTGTTTCAGGTGCACGGGGTTTTCAGCCAAATGGCAGGCGCGGCGGACTTGTCCGGGCAGGATGGGACAGTCCGCTCCCAGGCTGTGGCAGGGACAGGAATCGCGATCAGGTATTCGGGGAAGGCCGGTTCGGCCGCAACGACCGGCATGCTTGATGCCGGCTATGTCACCTGCCACGCGTCAGCCCTTGCCCGGGTGAACCGCGCCGCAGTGCTTGCAGGTGCGCTTTTCCTTGCTGGCGTAAAACGCCTCAAACAGCGGCGGCAGGTCGGCGACGATGCTCTTGAGTTGCACCTCGACGCGGTAAATCAGCTTGTGGCATTCGAGGCAGTACCAGTCAAAGCCGTCGAGGTCGCCCTCGGGGCGGGTGCGCTCGATGACGATGCACATGCTGCCCTCCTCGGGCCGTTGGGGCGAGTGGCGCACGTGCGGCGGCAACAACAGCATCGCGCCCTCGGGCAGGTCGATGCGCCCGGGCTTGCCGTTCTCCATGATGTTGAGAAAGGCGTTGCCCTTGAACTGGTAAAAGAATTCCTCGTACGGATCGTCGTGAAAATCAGTGCGCTTGTTCGGTCCGCCGACCACGGTGACGATGAAGTCGCGGTCCAGCCATATCTGCTGGTTGCCCACCGGTGGCTTGAGCAGGTGCTGGTGTTCCTCTATCCATTTGGGGAAGTTGATGGCTGTGAGCATGATGGTCTCCTTATTCTGCCTTGGCGCCGGACAGCTTGATCAGGCGCCCCTTGTATTCGAAGTCGGTCTTGATGAACTGGGTGAATTCGGCCGGTGTGCTGCCCACCGCACCATAGCCTTTGCCGGTTATTTCGCGCTGGTCGAATTCCGGCTCGGTGATGACAGAGCGCACGTCCTTCTGGATTTTGTCGATTATCGCAGTCGGCGTGCCCGCCGGTGCGAACAGCCCGAACCAGGGCTTGGGATCGATGTCCGGGAAGCCCGATTCGCGCAGTGTCGGCACCTCCGGCAGCGCGGGCAGGCGCTGCGCGCGCGCGATGGCGAGCGGCTTTAAGCGGCCGGCTGCAAAGTAGCCGCGCGAAGTCGCGGTGCCGCCCATGGTCAGTTGCACTTCGCCCGCGACGGTCGCCGTCAATGCCGGCGCGATGCCCTTGTAAGGAATGTGCGCGATGCTGATGCCGGTTTGCGCCTTGAGCGCCTCGAACAAGAGGTTGGGCTGGCTGCCGCTGCCATAGGACCCATAATTGAGCGTGCCCGGCTTGGCCCTGGCGAGTGCGACCAGCTCCTGCATGGTGCCCGCGCCAAGGGAGGGATGCGCCACCACCATCTGGTAGAGGTCTATCAGTTGTGTGACCGGCGCCAGGTCCTTGATCGGGTCAAAGGGCATTTTCGGGTACAGGTGCGGGTTGCTGGTGATGCTCGAATCCGAGGTGAAGAGCAGCGTCAGTCCGTCCGCTGCCGCCTTGGCAACAAAGTCCGAGCCGATGATGGTGCTCGCGCCCGGCTTGTTTTCCACCACCACCGGCTGGTTCCACAGCCGCGACAGGCGGTCGGCAATCGGGCGCGCCATGCCGTCCACGCCGCCGCCGGGCGGATAGGGCACGACCATGCGTACCGGCTTGCCCGGAAAGTCCTGGGCCTGGGCAGCCGCGCCAAACCCGGCGGCGAGCGCAATCACAAGGCCTGCGAGATGTGCGAATTTCATCGATTCACCTTTATCTTGATTTTATTTGACTGGGCGGCCGCTTGGGCTGCAGGCGTTTGGCGCATCAGGCCGCCGCCTCAAAGAGTACCGTAACGCCGCTCGCTTCCTCGGCCGGCACGACAAGGCGGCTGCCAGCCGTGGCGACGGTGAAGCCCGCGCGCTCAAGCCGCCGGCCTTGCGCGGCGAGGTCGGGGCAGCGGAAAACAACGCCGGCGATGCCCGGGAGCGGGGGCAGCAGGCTGCCGGGGAGCAGCGCACTCGCATGATCCGGATGTACCAACGTGAGCCGGGATGCCAGCGCGAAGCGGTACACCCGCGCGTCGCCCTCGACGGCCGGAGTGAAGCCGAGGTAGCGGCGGTATTTTTCCGAGAAATGCTCGATGTCAGCGGCCACAAGTATGACGTCGGAGAGCTCGGAGCAAGCGTTGGCATGCGCGATGTAGCGCGGCTGGTAGATGTATTGCGGCGTCAGGTGGCGCGCCGCCTGGATGTAGCCTTCGGGCGAATCATCGGGGGCAAATTGCACGCGCTGGAATTTTGCCGTGCGCATGCCCTCGGGCGTGTCGATCTCGCGTTGCAGCGGGATCACGTCGGAGGTCACGATGCCCTGCGCCTTGAGCCTGCCGTCCACGGACTCGACCTGCTCGGAGCCAAAACAGATGACGTGCGCCCCCTGGTGGCGCTTGAGGAAATTACTGATCTTGGGCGCCGGTTGCGACGGGTCGGCGCTGGCGAGGATCTCGAGGTAATTGTGCGCGAACATCACGCAGCGGTTGCCCGAATTGAGCGGCACCACCGACTCGCCCGGCCTGGACGCGCCCGAATGCGGCGAGTAGGGCGTCAACATGAAGCCCATGGCTTCATAGCGTGCCGCCGTGTCGGCAAGCTTGCGCACCGCCATGCCCACGTGGTTGATGCTGTCTATATCCGGTGCTTGCATGCGCTGTATTGATTTCAGTCGGGAGATGCGGGTGCGCGGGCCGGCACACGCTTCATCGAAACAGTATATTCGAAACACATGCACGGCATTGGGGGAGCATCAGGCGGGGATAGCGGCCGTCAATGCTGGCGCTCAGCATGCTGAGCGAGCCGTTGACGACTTCGTTGGTATCCAGCCGTATGGCCTCATCGCCGTTTTGCAATGCGGCGAAGTAGAGCAGCGGCAGGTAATGCCCGGCGGTGGACGCAGCCAAGCGTGTATCCTCACACTGCCGCTCAATGTCGACAAGAATTGATCGGGGTCAGCATGGCTTTCTCCTTGCGATGTAATGTCTTGATGGCTTGATGGCTTGATGCAAATGCGCTACGGTAAGTGACAATTAAACATGCCATACTCAAAACGTCAATTGGGATATTTGGGTGGCGGATCGTGCGCTGGATGACAAGTCTGCGCGCTGAAGGAATGGAGAGCTGATGGTGTCGACAAATTCCAAATTGCTTGCGCCAAAGCGGGGAACGACCGGAGGTCCGGCGCCTTTGCGGTTTGGCGACGTCGAGGTGCTTCGCCTGGTGGAGTCCGAGTTTCCCATTCTCGATCCGTTTGAAATCTACCCGGATGCGACGCCGGCCGCTATTGCGGCCGAACTGCCCTGGCTGGCGCCGCGCTTTTACGACACAACAAGCAAACGCCTGATCCTGGCCTTCCAGGGTTTTTTGCTGCGGGCAAACGGCAAGATCATCCTCGTCGATACCTGCGTAGGTGATTGCAAGCGCCGGGTTAGGGCCGATTTCGACAACCAGCGCTGGGAATGGCCGGCACGACTGGCCGAGACCGGGGTCCGCCCCGAAGACATCGACTACGTGGTGTGTTCACACATGCACGTTGATCACGTCGGCTGGAACACGCGCCTAGAAAACGGCAGGTGGATCCCGATGTTCCCGAACGCGCGTTACCTTTTTGCCCGTGCCGAGTGGGAGTACTGGAACGGCTCCGGTGTCGCCACGCTTTCCCGCACCGGCGACTATATGCAGGACAGCGTGCTGCCGGTGATGGCGGCAGGCCTGGTCGACCTTGTCGAGACGGACCATATCATCGACGGTGCGGTGCGCCTGCAACCGGCGCCCGGCCACACGCCGGGGCTGGTGACGGTGGGCATCGAGTCGCGCAACCAGCGGGCGGTGCTGGCGAGCGATGTGCTGCACACGCCCTTGCAATGTCGTTTTCCGCACTGGAGCACGCGGTTTTGTGCCGATGCCGATCGTTCACGCGCAACGCGGACGGCGTTTCTCGAGCGTTACGCCGGGACCGATGTAACCATCCTGCCGGCGCATTTCCCTGCACCCACCGCTGGTATCATCACACGGCAAGGCGGTGGATTCGGCTTCCATTTTTTCGGCGAAGAAAATGCCATTTACCAGTCTTGAGTTTGTCACCCGAGGAGTTTTGCCATGAAACGCGTGATCACATCCGTCCTGCTGTGCACAGCCCTTGTCCAGCCGGCATTTGCCGCCGACAAAATCAAGATCGGATTCCTGTCCACCCTGTCCGGCCCGAACTCCGCGCTGGGGGTCGATATCCGCGACGCCTTTAACCTGGCCGTCAAAATGCGTGATGGCAAGCTCGGCGGATTGCCGGTGGAAATGCTCTACGGTGACGACCAGCTCAATCCCGACCAGGGCAAGCTTGTCGCCGAGCGTTTTATAAAACGCGACCATGTAGACCTGGTGACAGGGGTTGTTTTTTCGAATGTCCTTATGGCGGTGGCGCCGGCCATTCTGGAGTCCAAGACGCTGTTGATCAGCCCCAACGCCGGGCCATCGCAACTGGCCGGTGAACAGTGCAACCGCATGTTCTTTAACGTCGCATGGCAAAACGACGTCAACAACGGCGCGCCGGGGCTGTCGGCGAACCAGCGCGGCATCAAGGACGTCTTTGTGCTGGCACCCAACTACCAGGCCGGGCGCGATGCCATCAACGGGTTCAAATCGTTTTACAAGGGCAGGATCGTCGACGAGGTCTATTCAAAGCTCGGTCAGATCGATTATTCGGCCGAGATAGCGCAAATCCGCGCCGCCAAACCCAGTGCGGTTTTTTACTTCCTCCCCGGCGGCATGGGTGTAAATTTCATCAAGCAGTTTGTCGGCGCGGGATTGTCCAAGGACACGATGCTCATCACCGCGGGGGTGAGCGCCGACGAGGATGTCATCAAGGCGGTGGGCGAACCCATGCTTGGCTTGTTCAATACGGCGCACTGGTCGCACGACCTTGATAACGAGGCCAACCGCAAGTTCGTCAGCGCCTTTGAGAAGGAGTATGGCCGCCTGCCCACGGTGTATGCGGCGCAGGGCTATGACACGGCGCTGCTCATCGACGCCGCGGTACGAGACGTCAAGGGCAAAATCGGGGACAAGGAAGCGATGGTCAAGGCGCTGCGCGCCAAGCACTTTGTCTCGGTGCGCGGCAATTTCAAATGGGACCGCAACAACTTCCCCATCCAGGACTGGTATTTGCGCGTCGTCGGCCGCGACGCAAAGGGCCGCATCACCAACAAGAACATCGGCGTGGTGGCCAAAGACCTGGGCGATCCGCATGCGGCCAAGTGCCCGATCAAGTGGTAGCCGCGCGCCGGGCATAATCCTGCTCCGGGATGCTGATGTGTCGCCGGGCGCGACGGCCCGGGTGTCACAAGCCGCGTTGCTGCCGGAAGGCCTTGGGCGATGTTTCGAAAGCGTTGCGAAAGGCGCGGCTGAAGTGCGCCGAATCGCTGAAGCCGTTGTCAAAGGCGATGGCGGTCACGGTCTGGTCGTCAAACGCCGGGTCGAGTAGCGCGGCACGGCAGCGCAGCAGACGTTTGAGGCGGATCAGGGCGGCGAGTTTCGGGCCCTCCGACTCAAACAGCTTGAAAACGTAGCGCACGGAAATGTTGTGCGCCTGTGCGATTTCCCGCGGCGAGAGCCCCGGATCGAACAGATTGGCTTCGATGTAGTTCTCGATCGCCTGTCTAAGCGAGGCGCGCCCCCTGCGGGCGGCGTTTTCCGCGCCGGCGCCATGCCGGCCAAATTGCGGGGCGATCAGGGCGATAGCGGCCGATAGCGCGTGCTCGACCTCGAGCCGGTTCAGGTGCTGGACTTCTTCTGCCAAGGTGGACATAAGGTTCATGGCGATGCGCACAGCGCCGCTGCCGCCGGCAATAGGCAACGCGCAGTACCGCCGGCAATCGCCCAGGCGGTGCTCGATCAGGGTGTCGTCCAGGCCGATGGTCATGCTTTGCATCGGGCCCGCCTCATTGGAAATGGTGTAGGGCGCGTTCTGGTCGATCAGGGTGAAGTCGTTCTCTTGCAGCAGGGCATACCGCCCGAACTGCGAAACGGTGCTCTGCCCGGCGATTTGCACGCGCAGGTGGTAGGCGCGTTTTGCCGCCGGCGCGGCGTGTTCGGCACGCCGGCTTACCAGCACCGGGTCGCAAGAAATGCGGGTGAAGGAGACTCCCGGACCGATGCGCTGGCGGATTTCGCTGCGGAAATCCCCCGATCCCGTGCGCTCGATGTCTATGGTCGGAATGAAGTGCGTCCTGATGGCCCGGTGAAAGCCGTGAAACCCCTCGCCGAGGCTCATATTGCTGGTCGAAAACACCGTTTCCAAGGAGGCTCCCCTAGGGCTGTACTTCAACGGTGCAGTATAACGCAAGGGTCGGTGCGCGAAGAATCAAGACCGCAGCCCGACGCAGCCCTACGATAGGCGTGTAATATTCCGCGATGGGTTCCGTTGCGGACCCATCCGCGTTCCTATTGACCTTGCATCGGAGACCGCCATGAAGCGCTTCCTGGAACTTATCACCATACCGGTATTCGCACTTTTGACATTGTTGGCCGGTCCGGCCGGCGCCCAGACCATCAAGATCGGCGTGATCATCCCGGGCAGCGGGCCGTTTGCAATCATCGGCGAGGAAGTGAAGAACGGCCTGGAAATGTATTTTGCCGAACAGGGCAACGCCGTCGCCGGCAGGAAGGTCGAACTGATCATTGAAGACGACGGCAACAAGCCCGAGGTCGGCCTGGCCAAGGCCAAAAAACTGATCGAGCGCGACGGGGTGAGCGTTATTACCGGCATCGTTTCTTCCTCCGTGGCCTACGCCTTGCGCGATTACATCGCAGCGGCAAAAATTCCCATGGTCATTACCGTGTCGGGGGCGGACGGCCTTACCCAGCAGGACGCCGCGCCGAATATTTTCCGCACCAGCGCATCGGGCAGTCAGCAAAGCCATGTGCTGGGTGAGTGGCTGTACAAGAAAAAGGGCTATCGCCGCATGATCGTGATCGCACCCAATTACGCCATGGGTTACGAGCAGACCGGCGGATTTGCGCGCACCTTCAAGGAGCAGGGTGGAAAAATCGTCAAAACCGTCTATCCGCCGCTCGGCGCGCCCGATTACGGTCCTTTCCTCACCTCGCTGGATCTTTCCTCCGCTGACGTGATCGGCGTTGTCTTCGCCGGCGGCGACGCGATCCGGTTCGTCAAGCAATATGCCGAATACGGCCTGAAGGGCAAGATTCCCCTGGTCGGTTCCGGGCTGTTGACCGACGACATGGTGCTGCAGGCGCAGGGCGACGCGGTGGTCGGCGTGGTCACCGCGCTTAACTACACGCGCACCCTGCAAAACACCGAGAACCAGGCCTTCGTGGTGAATTACGTGCAACGCTATCGCCGCATCCCCACCGCTTATGCCGAGTATTCCTATGTCGGCGGTCGCGTCATCAGGGAGGGCATTGATGCGGTCAAGGGCAAGGTGGAGAATTCGGCGGCCATGGTGGCGGCGATGAAAAAGGTCAATTTCAAGGCACCGCGCGGTCAGTTCCGCTTTGACGAGTACAACAACCCGATCACGCCGATCTACATCCTGCAAGCCGAGAAGCAGGGCAGTTCCTACATCAACAAAGTAATTGACGAGTACACGAATATTTCGCAGTTCTATCCGTGGGGCGCCAAGGCCTACCTCGCCAAGCCCAGGTACACGGATATGGCGAACAAGTGGATCGATTGAAGCGGCAGTCCATGTTCGGGGGTAAAACCAGACCCGGATTTCGATGACTTTCTGGCTCATCCAGGTCCTGAACGGGGTCTCGTTCGGGATGCTGCTTTTTCTGCTGGCAGCCGGCCTGTCGCTCATATTCGGCCTGATGCGCATCATCAACCTGGCGCACGGGTCATTTTATCTGCTGGGCGCCTATATCGCGATCACCGTGGCCGCTCATTTTGGCGGATTCTGGGCCGCAATGGTGATCGCCCCGCTCGTGGTCGCGGCGTTCAGTGTGCCGCTCAAACTGCTGTTGCTGGACCGGGTGCAGCACAACGAGCTCGGGCAGGTGCTGATGACCTTCGGTTTTTTGCTGATGATTTCCGATGCGTCGCTGTGGATATGGGGCGGTGCGCCGCTGTCACTCGATAAACCCGCGCTGCTGGCGGGTTCGCTCGCGCTGCCCGGGGCCGTATTCCCGATCTACCGGGTCGCCGTCATGGTAATAGGCGCGATTGCGGCTTTATTGTTGTGGTATTTCGTCGAGCGCACGCGCCTGGGCGCCATTGTGCGCGCCGGTGTCGACGACCATGAGATGGTGCAGGGCATAGGCATCAACTTGCCGCGCGTGATGTGGCTGGTCTTCGCGCTCGGCGCCATGCTGGCCGGACTGGCCGGCGTGCTCGCCAGTCCGATTCTTGGTGTCTATCCGGGCGCCGACTTTGCGGTGCTGATGCTCGCCTTTGCAGTGGTGGTCATCGGCGGGCTTGGCAGTCTCAAGGGGGCCTTCCTGGCGAGCCTGTTCGTCGGGCTGGTGGACAATTTCGGCAAGGCGCTTTTCCCCGAGTTTGCCATGTTCACCATTTTTGTCCCGATGGCCGCGGTGCTGGCCGTCCGGCCGACCGGCTTGTTCGGAAAAGCCTGACATGAGGGTGCTTTCTGCCGGCCGCGGTATCGTCCTGTTGCTCGCTTTTGCCGCAGCGCTGCTTGTCGCCAGCGGTCTCCTCCCCCCCTACTGGGTGGGCCTGCTTACCGAAGCGCTGATCTGGGCCTTGTTCGCGATGAGTCTGGACATTCTGCTCGGGCATACGGGCCTGCCGTCGCTCGGGCATGCTGCTTTTTACGGCATGGGCGCCTACGCCGCCGCGGTCTGGTTTCTTCACGGTTCGCGCGATTTCTGGACCTGTGCGGTGGTCGGTGTCGCCTCGGCCGCGGTGCTGGCCCTGGTCTACGGCTTGCTCGCGCTTCGTACAATAGGCGTTTATTTCCTGATGATCACGCTGGCGCTGGCGCAGGTTCTCTGGGGTATCGCCTACAGCTGGCGCAGCGTCACCAACGGCGACGACGGCTTGCGCGGCATCAAGCGCGCGGGAATCGAGTTCCTGTCGCTCAAGTTGGGCGAGACGCAGGATTATTTTGTCTTTGTGCTCGCCATTTTCGTGCTGGCTGCGGCGGCACTTTTTGTCATCCAGCGTTCGCCCTTCGGTTACGTGTTGCGCGGCATACGCGATTCTGCCGAGCGTATGGAGGCGCTGGGCTACAACACCTGGTTGTACAAGCTGTGCGCCTTTACCCTGTCGGGCGCGCTGTCCGGGCTGGCCGGTGTGCTTTTTGTGTTCAACAACAATTATGTCAGTCCCGAGGTCCTCAGCGTGACGGTATCGGCGGAGGCCATGCTGATGATCATCCTCGGAGGGGCGGGCACCTTTTTCGGACCGCTGATAGGGGCGTTTGCCATCGTCCTGCTGTCCTACGGCGTCAGTTCATTCACCGAGCACTGGAGCTTTGTGCTCGGTACGATTTATGTCGCGGTCATTGTCTTTGCGCCTGATGGGCTTGCGGGCATGGTGGCGCGCCGCCGCGGCAAGGCCGTAGCGCAAGGAAGGCCCAAGTGAGCGCACTGTCGCTCGAAGCGGTCAGCGTGCACTTTGGCGGAGTGCGCGCGGTTGACGCCGTATCACTTGACGTTCCCGCGGGCGAGCGCCGGGCGCTGCTGGGACCCAACGGCGCGGGCAAAACGACGCTCTTCAATCTCATAGCCGGCCAGGTGAGGCCACAGTCGGGCCGTGTATGCCTGTTTGGCGAGGACGTGACGCGGCTGCCCTCGCGCGAGCGGGCACGGCGGGGATTGTCGCGCACCTTCCAGATCACCAAGCTGTTTCCAGACCTGAGCCTGCGCGACAACGTCATGCTTGCGGTGCAGGCCGGTCATCGCGCCAGGTTCAGTCTGCACCGCACCGTATTCACTTATCGCGACCTGCAGCAAAGCGTGGAGGAAACCCTCTTCGTGTGGAAACTGGACGACAAGGCGGGGGAGACCGTGCGCCATCTTTCCTATGGCGACCAGCGGCAGCTGGAGATCGTGATGGCGCTGGCGAACAAACCGAGGTTGCTGTTGCTCGACGAACCGACCGCCGGCCTGTCGAGTGCGGAAACTCTGATGGTGACCTCTCTTATCGCCGGATTGCCGCGTGACATCACGGTACTTATTGTCGAACATGACATGGATGTCGCATTTGGCATCGCCGACCGGGTCAGTGTCATGAACCGTGGCGGCATAGCGATGGAGGCCACGCCGGCAGAGGTCAGGGCCGACGCCGGCATTCGGGAAATGTATTTCGGCCGCATGGAGGGGGCGCGGCATGCTTGAACTGCGCGGCATTGACACTTTCTACGGCGACAGTCATGTGCTGCATGGCCTGTCGCTTGTCGTGGCAAAGGGCGAATGCGTCGCGGTGCTGGGCAAGAACGGCGTCGGCAAGACCACCATGGTGCGTTCCATCGCCGGGCTTTCGAAGCCGCGCAATGGCGCGATTTATCTCGATGGCGAGAACCTTGCGCCGCTCAAGACCTACCAGATCATCCGCCGTGGTGTGGCTCTGGTGCCGCAGGGCCGGCGCATGTTTTCCTCACTGACGGTGAGGGAGACCCTCGAGATCAGCGCCGAGGCCCGCCGGTTTGACAGCGAGGGTCGCAGCTGGACTTTCGAACGGGTGTTCGCCGCTTTCCCGCGCCTCAAGGAGCGGCTGGACACGCGCACCGGCTGGTTGTCCGGCGGTGAACAGGAGATGCTGGCCGTTGCGCGCGCCCTGGTGGGCAGCCCGCGGCTGTTGCTGCTTGACGAGCCTTCCGAGGGTTTGTCACCGCTGGTGGTGGAGCAGCTGGGTGAAATTTTCACGGGTCTCAAGCGCGAGGGTGCCACCATCGTGATGGTCGAGCAGCAGGTTGCGTTTGCGTTGAAGCTCGCCGACAGGGTGCTGGTCATGAGCAAGGGCGCTTTTGTCTACGAGGGAACCCCGGACGAACTGCTCGGTAACGCTGAGGTGCGGGAGCGCTACCTGGGTCTTTAGCGCCGCCCTATATAGCGCCCAAAACCCAGGTCGTGCGACCAGGTTTTCTCATCCGCTTGCAGCAGGAAAGGCGCGAGTTTTCTGGTGTTGTCCACCACGCGCGTTGCCTCGGGCCGGAATCTCTCCATTGCCTCGTTGACCGCATTGCGCAGCGTGGATTCACTGATACTGGTGATCCTGCGCTTTTCCATGATGAGGCGGCCGTCGATCATGACCGTCTCGACGGCGCGCCCGCACTCGCCGTAGACCAGTTGCCTCGCGGCGTTGTTCAACGGCACAAAAACCGGATCGGCGAGGTCGAACAAAACCAGGTCGGCTTTCATGCCCGGCGCCAGGGTGCCCAGTTCATCGTGCAGCCCCGCCGTGCGTGCGCCTCCGACGGTTGCGGCGCGCAGCATGTCCATGGCCCCGGGCGGTCCCGGCCGCGGATCGCTGATTGCCGCGAGCAGCGAGGTCATTTTCATCGCCTGGAAAATATTCTGCGCGTCGGTGCAGCTGCAGTTATCGCAGCCGAGCGCAAGATTGACACCGGCCTCGATCAGCGGGCGTACCGGCGGGGCGCCGTTCTTGTTCTTGAGGTTGCTGACGGTGTTGAGCACGACGCTGGCGCCGGCGCGCCCGAGCATGTCGATTTCGCGCTCGTCCAGCCATACGCCGTGCGCCAGGGAAAGCCGGTTATTGAGCAGGCCCACCGATTCAAGAAAGCTGACCAGTGAACCACCGTGGGCGCCGAAATTCATGCGGGCATTGAGCGCTTCGGCCCGCGAAATATAAATGTGGGTGTAGACCGGCAGGTCGAAGCGGGTGGCGAGGGCGGCCAGTCGGCCGAGCAGTGCCGGTGTGCAGCGCTCGGGGCTGGACGGTGCAATCGCCCATTTAACCCTGTCGCCGTGGCGGCCGCCGCCCAGGCAAAAGGCTTCGATCACGGCAAGGGGGTCGGGCACACCGGCGGCGTCCAGCGGGTAGCCCTTGAGCAGATCGAGCATGGAGGCGGGGATTGTTTCGCGCCAGTAGGGAACGGTGTCGAGGGGGGGGACGTCGGCCACCTGCAGTCCGAGCACCACTCTTACACCCAGTTCGTCGTAGGCCGACAAAACGGCGTCGACGCGGGACGCATCGAGCGGAAACAGCGTCACCATGTCCTGGATGGTGGTGATGCCGGAGCGGACGCATTCGGCCGCGCCAAGCAGGCTGCGCAGCCTGATCTCCTCCACCGAGCGTGGCGCATAACTGCGCGGCAGGGCGTTGAGCACCCACATTTCCAGCGGCGAGGGTTCGAACCATCCTTTGAGGAACACGTCGTGCGAGTGGTAATGCGCGTTGAAAAAACCCGGCGTCACAAGGCGGTCGGCGGCATCGACTATTTGCGCGCCCTCGATGAGCGCTTGGTGCCGGCCGCCGTCACGGTCCCGTGGCAGGATCGCCGCGATACGGACACCCTCGATCAGGATGTCCGCGGCGAGCGGTACGCCGTCCGTGCAATTTGCGTCCAGCAGCAAGCCGCCTTTGACGAGGGTGCGGCGTGGCGCGGCGGCAGCCATGCTCAAGCGCTCATTTGCGGTGTTGGTCGAAAAAGCCAGAGACCAGCGCGTTGAAGCGGTCGGCCGCCTCGATCTTGATCAAGTGGGCGCAGCCTTGGAGTACCTCCAGCCGGCTGCCGGCAATAGCCTCATGTATCGGTCCGGCGCAAAGGTCCAGCGACGTCACGCGGTCCAGGTCGCCGACCAGGACCAGGGTGGGTGCATTGATCAACGGGGCATCGAGGAAAATATTCGCGCTGCCAAGAACGCGCGCGGCCTGGGCGTAACCAGGAAATTTGATTGATGCCACGACTTCGTGCGCGACGCGCAGCACCTCCGCGGGCGAGCCCGGTGCAACCAGTTTTGCGGCACGCTCGTCGGCGAGGCCTTTGGCGCCAAGGCGTTCAAGGTCGGCGATCCGGCCGTTGGCGTGTGCCTCACCCTCGCCGCTGGCGCGGCAGCCAAAGCCGGTGGCGGGTGCAGAGAGCACCAGGCTGCGCACCAGCGCCGGATGGGTCGCCGCCAGTTTGGCGCCATAGATAGCACCGAGCGAACTGCCCACCACATGCGCGCGCGATACCCCGAGGGCGGCCAGCAGTCCGGCCGCCGCATCGGCATAGTCGGCGGCCGATGGCGAGTTGTCGGGGAAGGGGTCCGAACCGCCATATCCGGGCGCGTCCCAGGAGATGATGCGGAAACGCTCGCTCAAGTCGCGCAGCTGGTTGCGATAGCCGGAGGCGTTGGATCCTATGCCGTGCATGGTGAAGACCGCAGGACTGGCGGCGGCACCGGCTTCGCGGTAGGCGATACGAAGCCCCGCGGCTTTTCCGGCTGCTGAGCCAAGGATGACGGTGCG
>Ga0194049_1000106_pt1 | contig 32567 bp, 31 predicted proteins | sample JunL2225m_MetaG_FD_148665 | JGI IMG/M metagenome (GOLD analysis project Ga0194049, IMG submission 148665) | Anoxic zone freshwater microbial communities from boreal shield lake in IISD Experimental Lakes Area, Ontario, Canada - Jun2016-L224-25m | ecosystem: Environmental > Aquatic > Freshwater >... | reverse complement strand
TGTTGCATCACATGTAATGCTGTGCAAGCGTTGTGCCAACGCATCATCGCCACCCACATATCGCGATGGTCCGCGTGTAGCCAACAAAATCACACCGGGCGTGCTTACTTCCACGAGCGGAACAAGCTCGCTTACTGCTCGCACTACCGGCTCAAACATCAATCTGTCGCGCTCTTTGTTGTTGGCAGCAATGTGCAGCTCGGGACACACGGCTTGCGCCTCGCGTCGGCGCATGCCTATTTGCACACCCTGGCGAGCGGCGTACGCAGTGCGCGCCACCACGCGTTGTGCATGCAGCACGGCTACCGCATCAAACCATTGCTTGCGTGCATACAACTCGCACTGTGCAGCAACTGCTTGCCAGTCGGTGCACGAAATAACAGCAACTCGAGTTGCGATTTGCTCATCCATTGCTAGCCAACATGCTGCAATACGTGTTGCATCGCTCGCGGTACACGTCTGCCACTCACCGTTACATCAATGTGTCGACCCTGCACATAACCCGCACCATGTTCGATCCCGTGCCAGCTTGTGGTTGCGGTATGCAACACCACATCTGGCTTAAATACCGAACGCGGAGTTGTGTGACGCGATGTTTCTACCAACACAAGCACATTGCGCCGAGCCTGAATGCGGGTTTGTATGCGCCGCGCATCAGACTCACTTACTTCTCGTGGCACTTCGAGCATCACCACATCAAAGCCATCAGCAACAGCAGCCACTGTGCTCGTCCAATCTTTTTTATTGGATGTTGGTGTCACCAGCACCGTGCGTTGCAGTGCAACACCCTGTTCACATGCCGACATCAATCCAAAATCACTCACACCCACGATGGCCAACCATGAGCCGGCTTGGGTAGCGGCACACACCAACAACAATGCGGTCGACATTGCAGCATCACCGCTACACAACACGGTGCGACCCCGCACCAACACACCGTCGGGAATTATTGGTTGCAGAGCCTTTGCAACGGGCAGCGAATCAGACATGCCATCACTGTAGCGAACATATGTTCGTAGTTATTTGGCCGTTATTTGGGGGTTATTAGGCGTATTTAGTTGCGAATCGCGTGCTGTTTGAGCAACGGCATCAACATCCGCGGATCACTAGCCCAATAATCGGCGCCGAGATTTTCGGCATGCTCCGAGTCGAGAACTGCAGCACCCCCGACAAAGCACGGGATCGAGTTGTTTGATGCCTTCTTAATCTTGGCAATCGTTTTACTCATCGCAGGAAGAGTTTCTGACATCGTCGATGCAATACACACAGCAACAACATCCGAGACCTGCATCACCGCGGAGGCAAAGGATCCATCTGGAATATTTCCACCGAGATTGTCAACCTTCCATCCCTCCATGCTGATCAGATCGCCAAGCAACTGGCTTCCCAATGCATGCTGCTCGCCCTCTGGCGAACCGATCAAAACTGTTCCCTTGTGCACACCGCGTTTGGAAAAACGTGCACCAATTTGTGCCGCCGACCGACTCGCGATGCCAGTAGCACGATGTTCGATAAACACATCTATCTCCCCTGCATGCCACTTCATCCCTATCGCATCCATCGCTGGCACCAACACATCAAGATACAGAAAATACAAATCATTTCCCGATCGCAAGATCGATTCCATCAGAGTCAACACACCCCGCTCATCGCCGCTGATCAGAAGCGTCAACATCCGATCGCTCCATGGAGCAACTTTTCGGGTACCGGTTTTGGACACGACCGCTTGACCCGAACCTTTTCGAAAAGCATTCAGATCACTCGACTTGACCACCCAGCCGCGTCCCTCTTTGATAGCAGGTAGACGCCCTTCGCGCACATACCGATACGCAGTCATGTAATGCACGCCAAGTAATTCTGCAACTTCATTCAGACTTACAAGACTTTTCGGCATGTCCCCCAGACACAAACAATTTTTTAAACCTTAGTAGATAAAAAAAATTTATGTGACTCAATCGCCGATAAAAGCAACTTTATATTAAGCGCGTGCCTTTGCCAATGCGGCCTGACTGCGAAGCAGCAGCAGGGTAGGAATCTTGCTCGCTGCCGCTGACAACGGTGTACCACTTGCGTCTGCTGTTGGCTGAGCCGCTGACTCGGCGCTCTTTGGCACCATTGCCAGCAGCTCTTCGGTCGACTTTGGGGCCATGCCAGGCTTCCAGTATTGATACAAATCTTCTACGACCTTGGCTAGACCATCGTTGCTCGCACCATCAGTCACATCAACAGTGATCACGTTGGAATACACATGCACCGCGCTCACTTTTCCTGTCGCAAATAAGCGCTGTGCAAGCACATCCGCAGGCTTTACACCCGTTGCGGCAGAGATACTTGAGTAGCGCTCATGACCCTGGCCCGTAAGCGAACGGTTGATTTCGAACCGAACTCGCCCCGGCGTTGCGGAAGGCTTTTGAACTACTGCTACTGGTTGACCCATGGGCTAGAGACTAGTTGACTCGCCTTCGCTCAAACCAGATTGCGCCAACTATCTTTGACACTATGACATCTGCACCTATTTCCGTAGAAGATTTCGCAGCATCGGCACGCAAGTTTCTTGAGGCCAATGCCGAGCGCAAACAAGTCAAAACTAAGTTCACGTGGGGCGAGGGCACCGACAACGTTTCGATGTTTGAAGAGCGCAGCCGCGACGCCGAAGCTGAGATGCTCGCAAAAGCAAAAGATTGGCAGTCCAAGCGTTTTGATGCTGGCTTTGCATGGATAACCGGGCCAACAGAGTTTGGTGGCTCAGGCTTAACTCCAGTGCATGAGCGCGCATATAACGCAGTTGAGCGTGAGTACCGCACCGCACCACTTGGCGCATTTCAAATTGGTCTCGGAATGGTTGCGCCAACAATTTTGGCCCATGCATCCGATGCCGCCAAGGCAAAATATCTCAAAGCAATGTGGCGCGCCGACATCGTTGGTTGCCAATTGTTTTCCGAGCCTGGCGCGGGCAGTGACCTGGCTTCACTGCAAGCAAAAGCCGAGCGCGACGGCGACGAGTGGCGCATCACTGGACAAAAAGTGTGGACATCTGGTGCACAGTTTTCCGACATCGGAGAAATTATTTGCCGCACAGACGCATCGCTGCCAAAACACAAAGGTCTCACTGGCTTCATTGTCGACATGCACGCGCCAGGTGTTGAGATTCGCCCACTGCGCCAAATGACAGGTGGAGCAAGTTTCAACGAAGTGTTCTTCAACGAAGTACGCGTCCCAGACGATCATCGTCTCGGTGATGTCAACAATGGTTGGAACGTCGCGCTCACCACGCTTATGAACGAGCGAGCATCCATCGGTGCAGCTGACTCTGGCGAAAATAATATTCATACTCGCCTCGTTGCAATGATCCGTCATTACGAGTTAGATCAAGACCCAATCGTGCGCGACATGCTCGCCGACCTCTACATCAACTCTCGTGTTGCTGGCTTTACGAGCCAACGTGCCACCGACAAAATGCGCGCTGGTCAATTGCCAGGGCCCGAGATGTCGATCGGCAAGATGGCCCTCGTCAACAACCAAAAGCGTCTCAACGATCTCGTTGCACACATCCTTGGCGCAAAGCTTGTTGTCGACACCGGTGAGTGGGGCACGTATGCATGGAGTCAGTTGCTGCTCGGTGCACCGGGAATGCGTATCGCGGGCGGATCAGATGAAGTGATGCGCAATATCGTTGGCGAGCGAGTGCTCGGATTGCCAAAAGATGTCGGCATCGACTCCAAGTCGCCATTCCGCGACATCAAGGTCGGCACCCAAAAGGGCTAGCGAGATGGGCGCTTGAAGTTGAGCGCGGCGTCAATCAAGAGTCGCGTTCCGTATCCAGTCATACCCTTTTGCAACCAACCGCTGTCGGAGTGCGACCACATTGGTCCTGCAATATCGATGTGAGCCCAAGGCACGCTGCCAACAAACTCGTCCAAAAATAACGCTGCAGTAATTGCACCAGCTTCGCCACCCACGTTTTTCATGTCGGCAACAATCGAATCAAGTGCTGTGCGATATTCGCGCTCAAGCGGCAACTGCCACAGTTTTTCGTCGGTGCGTGCAGCCGATGCAGTCAACTGATTGATCCACTTTTGATTGTTGCCCAACACACCGGCCATTCCTTCACCCAATGCTCGAGCGCATGCACCAGTCAATGTTGCAATGTCAGCAATCGCATCAGGCTTCTGATTGGCAGCAAGCGACAAACCATCGGCCAAGATCAATCGACCTTCAGCATCGGTGTTAAAAATCTCGACTGTCTTGCCATTGTGCATGTGCAGCACATCGCCCATCGCCATTGCACTACCCGAAGGCAAGTTGTCGGTGCACATCAAGTAACCAGTCACTTGGTTTGTGCAGCCAAGTGCTTTCAACGTCGACATCGACGACAACACTGCAGCGGCGCCGCTCATGTCGCCCTTCATCATCGCATGATCAGGGTTTGATGGCTTGAGTGAAATACCACCAGAGTCATACATCACGCCTTTGCCAACCAAGATCAGGTGTGGCTTCGAGTTTTTCTTTGCGCCACCAGCAGGCTTATATGTCAAGCGCACCATGCGCGGCGGCTCAACGCTGCCCCGGTTAACTCCGATGATGCCGCCGCAACCCATTGCAAGCAGTTGGTCTTTATTAAACACTTCTACTTTCAATCCGGTCTCGCCAGCAATACGCACTGCATGATTTGCAAACATTGTTGCAGTCAGGTGTGCAGGTGGCATGCTTGCAAAATCACGTGTCATGTTGGTGGCATTGGCGATCACTTGGCCGCGCTTGACACCAGCTTTGAGTTGCGCTGCATTGGCCGTTGTGCCGACCAGAGTGACCGATGCCAACTTTGGTGCCTTTTTATCTACAGTTTTTAGATCGGTGTAACGATGCACCGCGAGCGAAATGCCCTCGACCACTACTTGTGCTGCCAACTTGCGATCCACTTTTGCCACGCCAGCAAGCGTCGTTGCAACTGAGCCAAATGACGATGTCGCGCGACCAAATGCTGCAGCCGATTTGCGCAACGAATCTGCAGTCACCTTCGACGACTCGCCAATGCCAATCACCACAGTCACCGCACCACGATCGGCAGCGATCACCGATGTCTGCCCAACTTTGCCCGTAAAACCAACGGCCTCAAGTGCCTTTCGTGACAACGAAACCTCTTTAGGCATTGCACCATCTGTCGACACCGCGATGCCGATTGCACTCACATCTGCTGGAGTTTTGCTCGCCACTTCAAAGTTGATTGACATGTTGTCCCCTTAGGTTCACTTATTGTAGAAAATTTAAATGACGTCTTTGACTGCCAACGACTCGCCCTCTTGCCAGCGGGCAAGTGTCCACAACAAGTCGCTCAACCTGTTGAGATATGGAGTCGATTGCGATGGTGGTGGAGCAGCAGCCAACGAATGACGCTCGGCTCGGCGCGCAACTGTGCGACCAACATCAAGCAGTGCCGACACTTTGTTTTGACCTGGCACAACAAAGTCAGTTGGCGGCGTAAAGCGCTCATCAAGTGAGTCAATCATCGTCTCAAGGTTGGTCACCATCTCGGCTGTTACTCGCGTCTTACCGTCAACCAATTTGTGACGGTTTTCGGGCAACGTTGCAAGCTCGGCCATCAACACCCAAAGGTCTCTACATATATGAACGAGCATGTCATCGAGTTCAGTGCCCTTGCCGGCCTCGGCGCGCACTAAACCCAAGATCGACTGCGCCTCATCAACCGCGCCATACGCCCGCGGCAACGCAGAATCTTTGCCCACGCGACCGCCATAAAAGAGACCCGTGGTTCCATCGTCCCCTGCTCGGGTGTATACCTTTTCGCGCGCCATGACCCTTTCACGATACTTGACAACCACAGCAACACTGAGGTCATACTTGCCACACTGGCGCACACATCATCCTCACAAAGCCCGTACAAGGGCCCGACGAAATTGAGGATCCATGAGCCAGCAAGCAGCACTACTCGACATCAACCAGATCGGAAACCTGATGGCAGACCAGCCCGAAAAGACCAAAGATTCCCCCGCGACCGTTCAAGACCTTCGCAACATGGGCATCGCCATAGATGCCAACTTCGTGGTGATACGCAGCGAGATGGCAACTGGCTTCGCCAAAGTCGAGTCAGAGTTCAAATCAGTACGCAGCGAAGCAAAGACAGAGACAGAGACAGCATTACTGCGCAGCGAAGCAAAGACAGAGTCAGCATTACTGCGCAGCGAAATGGCAACCGGCTTCACCAAAATCGATGCGCGGTTCACGACAATTGATGCCGAATTCAAAACTGTGCGGAGCGAAATGAAAACGGGATTTTCTGATGCCAAAGAGTCACTGACACGATGGTCAATGGGAATTTTCTTCTCTGTCGTCGCGTTAGTTATTGCTGTCGTGGGCTCAATTCTTTTTCGTTAAAACCCAAACTGGGTGCTTGACAGCCAGAGCACGGTGTGAGTAATGATCTGTTCATGACCCACTTTTCCTTGTCACAGCAAGTAACAGGTAGTGACCTCAACACGCTTCAACGTGATATCGACACAGAAGTGAGACAACTTAGATCAGAGATAAGACAACTCGAATCATCAATCCAAGACTTCAAATACAAACTCTTGTTTCGAGCTACAACAACCATTTATGGTTGCGTATACGTATTTCTGTTCGCCTACTTGCTGACACTCCACAAGTGACAAATGTGACCGACCTACTAGGCGGATTTACAAATTCCTGTTATTCAAGACCCATGCCAAGTGGAATGTCTTCATAGTCGACAGTCCACAGTCTTCCCGACACGACAGAGTCGGCTTCGTAACAACGCCAACCAAGCCTTCTTTGCACTTGGGGGTCAAGATCCTTTGCAATTTCCCACGGTGTTGCAACAGGAAGTGCCTCTTCTGGCGTCAACCAACCAACCACGTGAGACACGTGCATGCCGAGTCTCCAATCATTGGCCGAGATATTTGAACCTCCACCATGCAATGTTCGACCTGCGTACAACAAACCACTTCCGGCTTCCATCTCGGCTTCTACAACTTTTCCGTCTACAGACCGGTCTGCGAAGTCATCCCATGCATGACTTCCAGGCACCACATTGGTTGCTCCGTTTTCACGAGTAAACGGACCAAGTGCGACCATCCAACTCACAGTCACCTCTGGTGCATCTGGAGTTTCAAAGAATGGCCAATTATTTACATCGCGATGCAATACCTGTGCCTGCTCTCCCGGACCAATGACCATCATCAGTGCCGAGTTGAGCCACCAGTCGACTGCGTTTGGTAACAACAATCGATCACTGATGTCAACCATTGTCCTGTTTGTCAAAACATCGACGAATGCTGCGCTTCTCCAAGCCAATCGCCCAAAGCGCTTTGTTCGTGCTCCCCAAAACTTCTCAACAATTGGGTCGCCACTTCGCGTGCCGATATTTGCTTGATCAATTACTGCATCTAAATCAGTGCGCAATCGTGTCAGCAATTGTGGTTCGAGGAGATTTCTTATAATTACCGCTCCATCGCGATGGAACACATCCAAGATCTCATCAACCGTCGCTGAGTTTTCCAACGTAACGAGTTGATTCACCTTCTTAGCCTACGGACTTTGCTCAATTACTTATTCGTGCATCTCGCTGATTTGAGCGAGAAAGAAATGAGACAGCAGCGACAATGGTCACGAGAAAAAGTGCACTCGTCCCAACTGTTCCAAGTCCGAGTCCACCATCTGCCTTTGCTTGCGACAAGTAATCGCCTATTGACGCACCAAGTGGCCGAGTGACGATGTATGCAGCCCAAAAAGCGAGTACCGCATTGAGATGAAGTCCCTTATGCGCAAACGTCACTAGCGCAATTACTCCAGCAAACAACAAGCCAGCTTTCCAATAACCCCAGCTCAAGCGCTCCGAAATCAGGTCTCCAGCTGCGGTGCCCAATGCAAAAGTAAACAAGATTGCGGCCCAATAAAAAATCTCACGGCGAACCGTGCCAATTGAGTGAATCGACAAAGTTCGCTCAATCGTAAACCACGCGATAAACGTCAACGCCAAGCACCCAGAAAAAATAACTGTTGTCGTAACCAAACTCACACTAAAATTATCCGTCAAGTTGTCGGTAATTAATGTTCCAACAACACTCACCAGCACAACGACGAGCCAATACCTGATCGGCACATATGTCGGTGCGACAAATTGCGCGACTAACGCACCGATGAGCAGTACCGACATCACCAGGGTGGTTCCGGTCAAGCCAAGATGCAAGTTGGTATTCAAAAAATCTGCAGCGGTTTCACCAATAGTCGTACACAAGATCTTGATCACCCAAAAATAGATTGTTGCCTCTGGCACTTTGTTTGCCATTGATGCAACAACGGTCTTGCCGTCTATCCGTGAACTCATGTGGCTAACTGCCTTTCGTTAAGGATCACTGCTGAACTTACTTGGCAATCGCGTCCACAGAACCTCAACTTCTCAATCAAAGATAAAATCTTGCAAAACTCTTACTTTTAAAAAATTCGGTCAACTACCGTTATGCACGTGACAACCGAGGCCGCGCCACTCATCGACCTCGCAGCATTCGAGCAAGGCGACTCACAAACCCAACAACGCATCGCCCATCTCGTCGATGAAGCGTGCCAACACACTGGCTTTCTCGCCATCACCAATCACGGCATCTCTCACGACATCACACACAGCATGTGGCAAGCCGTCCAACAATTCTTCGATCTCGCCCTCAATCAAAAACAACAATCCAAAGTTCCTCACCCTGGCTATCCCTACGGATACATGAGCACCGAAGCCGAAACCCTCAGCGCATCACTCGGCAACGCCACCCCACCCGATCTCAAAGAAACATTCAATGGTGGCCCACCACTCATCCCTGTGCACATCACCGACTCTGACGCACTCGCCTTTTGTTACGCCCCAACACCGTGGCCCACGCAGCCACCTGCATTCACCGAATCATGGAATAACTATTACAACGCCATGCAAGATCTCGCCGCTCGCATCATGAGACTCTTTGCAACAGCACTACAACTCGAGCCAAACTTCTTCGACCAATACATCACGTCACCCATCAGCGCACTTCGCGCACTCAATTACCCTCCGCAAGATCACGCACCTCAACCCAACCAACTTCGTGCTGGCGCCCACAGCGACTACGGCACCCTCACCATCTTGTGGCCCCAAGACAATTCCCGCGGCCTCCAAATCCAACGCCCAGACAACACCTGGCAAGAAGTCGCTCCCATTTCCGGTGCCTTCATCATCAACATCGGTGATCTCATGGCCCGTTGGACAAACAACCGTTGGCGCTCCACTCTCCATCGCGTTGCCAACCCCGCTCAACACGACCCAACGTCCCGCCGACAATCCATCGCCTACTTCCACCAGCCCAATTGGGATGCTGTCATCACCTGCCTCACTGACACACAGCCGCTCTATGCACCCGTAGCGAGTGGTCCTTACTTAATGAACAAGTTCAAGGCGACCGTTTAACACTGCTGCGCCTTTCAAAATCGAGTGCACGCTCGCTCAATTAAAATATTGCTAAACGTCGCATTCCGATTCTTACTTCGTCTTTAACATTTTCAGTCACTGTTCTTACTTTTGTTGATAATCGTGCTTGCATGATCAACAACAGCATCACTCAACGAATCTTGGCCATCTCAATAACGCTCGGAAGTACCGCTGTATGGGTACTGCCCGCAAGCGCGGCATCCACTTCGTGCACACAACCTGGAAATGGATACGGAAAAATGTTTCCGTCACTGCCAGCAGCCACATTTTCGAATGCAGAAATTAATGCTTTGAGTTCAGCAATAATGGCAGCGCCCGAGGTGAACCCAACGCCAGAGAACGAGCGAGACGCAGAAGAGAACGTTGATATTCCAGCGGGCTACACATATTTTGGTCAGTTCGTTGATCACGATTTAACTCTGGATGATCGACCGAATGATTTGACCACTCCAACCGAGGTCTCAGCGTTGGTCAATCTGCGCACACCGCAACTCGATTTGGATTCGCTTTATGGTCTCGGACCAGTTGGGTCGTCTGCCTTGTATCAAACAGATGGCTTCCACCTACTTGAAGGAGCGTTGCTCACTGGCAGCACCGATGTAGGCGCAAGAGATCTCCCACGGACCACCACCGGTCGGGCGATCATCGGTGATCCCCGAAATGATGAAAACAGGATCGTCGCAGGCATACATTCAATGTTCATTCGTTTTCACAATCAGACTGTTGACAGAGTATTGCGTGAACAGCCAACCTTGTCGAGTGAGCAAGTGTTTACAGCTGCGCGCAAAATTGTTGTTGCTCAATACCAACAGTTGGTGTTATTCGACTATCTTCCCCGCATTGCAGATCAGCGTGTAATTGACTCCGTGATGAGTGATCGAGGCGGACGAATCACGACGAATCTCTCGCTCTATTCATCATGTATGCAGATGCCTGTCGAGTTTGCAGTTGCTGCTTACCGATTTGGACACTCGCAGGTTCGAGGTCTGTATCGCATTAATGCACAGGTCGACAGACTCCCCGTCTTTAGCGGCTCATTCGGCACACCAGGTGTCGATTTAGTTGGGTTCAGCCCCGCGCCATCCAACTTCGGTATTGATTGGTCAAGATTTTTTAGTCGCAGTAACGCAGTCGATCCTGACGTTCAATTGAGTTACAAGATTGATGCGTCAATTACCAACTCGCTGAGTTTGTTGCCATTGCCCGTCACATCGGCAGGGCCAGCAGACTTAGCAAAACGAAATCTCTTGCGATCATCACAACTCGGATTGCCATCAGGTCAAGATGTAGCGAGAGCGATGGGCGTGCGCGTATTGCGGGACGACGAAATCTTGATCGGTAAAGCAACTGGTGACACATCTGAAGCTGTTGCCGTTTCAGCACTTGCACCAACACTTGCGGATAAGACTCCGCTTTGGGCATATATCTTGGCTGAGTCGACCGCTACCGCGTATCGAGTCGTCAATGGTGCCATTGTTGGCGCGCAACGAGCTCCATTTCGACTAGGCCCAGTTGGCTCTCGCATCGTCGCCGAAACCTTTATTGGACTGTTGGCAAGCGACCCAAACTCGATTATCAATGTGTCACAAATGCAAGGACAGGCCAACACGCTACGACAACTGTTTGATCAGGTGTCACAAAGTCGACCAGTGGTGTCCCAAGGCATGCCGCCCCGCGACAGTGCGCGACAAGGTGCTCGTCAGCCTCAATTGCGACCACAAGCACCACGTCGCCGACGCTGAATCACCCCGCAAACAAAAGTGGCGACACATCGCTGTGTCGCCACTTCCCGTTTGGAAGTTTCACATGGACAAGTCCTTGTGCCAATCTCGTCAATGACGAGTGTACGTGCTTCAAATTAAACATTCAGAAAATAAAACAAGGCCGGTCGAGTTTCCCCAACCGGCCCTGACTAATTGATGTTTCCCAAGACCGTCAATCCTTGGTAAGAAGTTTCGCGAGCACCTCATCGTTCGTTTTATAGGAGCCCCAAGTCGGAGTCGAACCGGCACCTCCAAACTGACGAGATTGGAATGCTGCCGTTACACCATTAGGGCACCTATGGCCATGTGTACGGCGAGTAGCCCAGTTGTGCGGTACATGTTTTGGAGGGTGGGTTGCGATGAGAATTGCGACGCTATGGCTAGATACTCTGAAGAGACACATCACGAGTCTTGGGAGACGAAAATGACGAACTACAACCAGGTGTACATCAACGGCAAATGGGTTGCACCAAGCAGCACCGACACGATTGAAGTTTGGGATTCGACAGATGAGTCAGTCATGGCCACCATTCCTTCATGCACCGCAAAAGAAGTAGACCTTGCTGCCAAGGCTGCGCGAACCGCATTCGATTCGTGGTCGGCACTTGATGCTCAAGAGCGTGGAAAATACATGAGTCGCATTGGTGATGGCTTGGCTGCACGCATGGATGAGATTGCCTCGGCTATTTCGCGCGAGACGGGTATGACCAAGTTTTTGAGCCAGATGATTCAGGTTGGTTTGCCAATCAACTCATTTAAGCAAGCAGCAGCAATTGCCGAGAACTACTCCTACTCACGCGAAGTTGGTTCATCTGTTGTTGTGCGCGAGCCAATTGGTGTTGTTGGTTGCATCACGCCGTGGAACTACCCGTTGCACCAAATCGCTGCCAAGGTGGCATTTGCAATGGCCGCTGGTTGCACCGTGGTGCTTAAGCCAAGCGAGATTGCACCACTTGATGCATTCATCCTCGCCGAGATCATTGACGAAATTGGTTTGCCTGCAGGTGTGTTCAACATGATCACCGGCACTGGCCCAGTTGTTGGCGAAGCAATGTCGGCACATGCAGACATTGACATGATGTCGTTCACCGGATCAACCCGCGCAGGACGTCGCGTCAGTCAAGTTTCTGCCGAGACAATCAAGAAGGTGGCTCTCGAGTTGGGCGGCAAGTCGGCCAACATCATTTGCGCCGATCTTGACACCGAGACATTTGCCAAGGCAGTGTCATCAGGTGTTGGCAAAGCATTTCTCAACAGCGGACAAACATGCTCGGCACTCACCCGCATGCTCGTACCAAAGGCACGCCTCGAAGAAGCAGAAGCAATTCTCACTGCAGCAGGCAGCGCAGTTGTTGTTGGCGACCCGTTTGAAAAGACAACCCACCTAGGACCACTTGCATCGGCCGCACAACGCGACCGCGTGAATGGCTTCATCCAAAAGGGAATCGATGAGGGCGCAAAGGTTCTTGTCGGTGGTGTTGGAGTGCCAGAAGGCGTCTCGAAGGGTTACTACGTCAAGCCAACAATTTTCTCAAACGTGACAACGTCGATGACGATTGCACAAGAAGAAATCTTCGGACCAGTCTTGAGCGTCATTGCTTACAACGACGAAGAAGATGCAATTCGCATTGCCAACGACACGGTGTACGGCTTAGCCGGCGGCGTGTGGGCTGCCGACAAAGATCATGCGATTGCAATTGCACGTCGCATGCGCACTGGTCAGGTTGAAGTCAACGGTGGAGCATTTAATGCCAATGCACCGTTTGGTGGATACAAGCAGTCTGGTGTTGGTCGTGAATATGGCGACTACGGCTTCGAGGAATTCCTCGAGATCAAGAGCATGCAGCTCTAATTTGCTGACTAAAAACCTTTAGCTCACAATTTGTGAAGTTTGCCAAGCGCTAGCCAAGGCTGCATAGCGTCCATTTTTGGCAATGAGTTCGGCATGTGTGCCGTACTCGGCTACCTGTGCTGCGTCGATCACTGCGATGTGGTCGGCGCGCTGCACGGTGGATAAGCGGTGAGCAACCACGATCACGGTGCGACCGCTCATCAGGCGTTCAAGTGCGCGCTCCACTTCGGCTTCAGTGCCTGGGTCGAGGTTGGATGTTGCTTCGTCGAGCACCAACACCGCTGGGTCGACAAGTGCTGCACGCGCAAGGGCAACGAGTTGGCGCTCGCCTGCCGACAAACGGCTACCGCGTTCGCGCACTTCGGTGTCGAGACCGTCAGGAAACTGTGCGAAATGTTCGGTTGCAGAGATGGCATCTACAGCAGCATCAATCTCGGCATCAGTCGCAGATGTCTTGGCTATGCGCAGGTTGTCCCGAATGGTGCCGTTAAACAAGAAGCCTTCTTGTGGCACGACGACAATACGTTGACGCAGGGAATCCATGGACCCCATTGTGAGATCTACTCCGCCATACGACACAGTGCCCGACACAGGGTCGTACATGCGGGCCATGAGTTTGGCAAGAGTTGATTTGCCCGCACCAGTGGGGCCAACGAGCGCCAGTTTCTCACCGGGTGCAACGCTGATTGACACATTGTTCAGTGCTGGGTGCTCACCAGTTGCATAGGTGAATGAAATGTTGTCAACTTTGAGCACACCAGATACGGGCAGTGTGATTGCCGCAGGATGCTCATCAACTTCGGGTTTGGCATCAAGAATTGCAAACAGTTTGCTCAATGCTGCGCCGGCAGATTGCACGGTGTTATACAACTGAGAAAGCTGCTGCACCGGGTCGAACAAACTCGAGATCAGCAGTGTGAAGGCCACGACAGTGCCGAGTGTTACGGCACCTCGATGTACAAGCCATCCGCCGACTCCGATCATGAGTGCAGATGCAAAGACGCCAGAAAATTCGACGAGCGCAAAGTACCACGTGCTGATGCGCACACTGCGTTCGTGACTTTGAAACAACGCACGGTTTGAAGTGAAAAACTTTGCTTTTGTTTCTTCTTCTTGGGCATACGCCTGAATAACGCGCACGGTGGTGATGCCCTCTTGCAATGCCGACAAGTTTGCACCAACTCGCTCGCGCACCGTGAGGTATGCCTTGTTGGAGTCGCGTTGAAACTTGATCGATGCAAGAACAATGATTGGCATGACACACATTGCCACCAGTGTGAGTTCCCAACTGAGTAGCAGCAAAACAACTATTGAAAATACGAGCATCAAGCCAGCAGACAAAAACTGCAGCAAACCAAATTGCACCAGTTCGGCCATCGATTCAATATCGGCTGTCATTCGAGCAACAAGCACACCTGCCTTATTGCGATCGAAAAATGCCATTGACTGCCGTTGCATCTGACGAAATACGGCGAGGCGCAAAACTCGCAAAAACATCTCACCCGTGCGGTTGACATAGAGAAAGAGCATGCGACCAAAGATGTACGACAGAGTGACGACCGCCAAATACATGACCACAGACTGATCAAGGGCACGCGTACTTTTAGCGCGAATACCTGCATCAATGCCATGGCGCACGATGACTGGTGCCGCAAGTGCACAACATGTTGTCACGATGACACACGCAAAACCTATGTACATCGTTTTGCGAAATGGCGCCGCCATTTTGAAAACACGACCAATGATGGTGCGTGCCTGCGCCCTACTGAGGCGATCTTCGTCGGTGACTCCGCCTGCGTGCCACATGTCAGTCGGCTGCTTTCTTTGGCTGATCCATGCTGGCAAGTACTTCGCGATATCGCGTGTTGGTTGCAGCAAGATGTTCGTGAGTGCCGATCGCAGCAATTGTTCCACCGTCGAGCAACACAACTCTGTCGGCAAGCGCAATGGTGCCTGGTCTGTGCGCAATCACGATGGTGGTACGTCCACTCATTACCGTGCGCATCGCTTCTCGAATTTCGCCTTCTTTGCTTGGGTCGACGGCGCTCGTTGCATCGTCAAGTACAAGCACTCGTGGGTCGGCAATGATGGCACGAGCGATGGCGATGCGTTGGCGCTGGCCACCAGAGAGCGAAAACCCTCGCTCACCAATCACCGTTTCGTATCCATTTGGAAGCTCGCCGATAAAGTCGTGAGCGCCTGCAAGTTTGGCTGCGCGCTCAAGGTCTTGTTGACTTGCGGTCGACTTTGCAAACGCAATGTTGTGGGCAACTGTGTCATTAAACAGCACGGTGTCTTCAAACACCACACCGATTTGTTGGCGCAAGTCGCGCAGTTTTAGTTTGCGCACATCTACACCGTCGAGAAATACGTGACCAGAATTGGTGTCATAAAACCGCAGCAACAGACGTACCACTGTCGACTTGCCAGAGCCTGTGGCACCAACGATGGCGATCGACTCTCCACCGGCGATATCGAGAGTGAAATTGCTCAACACCGGTTGCTCTGAGCTGTAACCAAACTGCACGTGATCAAACTTGACCGCGCCAAGTGTCGTTGCACCAATTGCAATACTCGGCAATTGTCGCGGATTCGCTGGGTCGGCGATGGTCGACTCGGTGCTCAACACTTCGTGAATACGCACGAGTGCCGCGGCTGCTCGCTGACCAAGCGCCACGATCATGCCAATGTTGCGAAGTGGCCAGATCAGCAAGGTGAGATAGACATTGAACGCAACCAAATCACCAATAGTTATTTGGCCATTCAACACACGGTGACCGCCAACACCGAGCACGCCCACAAGTCCAAGCGCTGGCAACACATCAATAGCAGGCAAAAAACTACTGCGAATCTTTGCTGCCTTCATTGTTTCGCCAAAAATGTCATCGGCTTCTTTGCGCAGTTTGTCAAACTGCACTTGTTCGGCACCAAAACCTTTAATGACGCGTACACCCGAGACGCTCTCTTCAACAACGCTTGCCAGTTGCGCTTGCTCGGCTTGCACAGCAATCGATGCTGGGTGAATGCGATTGCTAAACCTGCGAGCAGAGATGTTGACAAACGGCAGCGGCAGGAGTGCAACAAGCGCCAATACTGGGTCGGTATAAAACAAAATTGCAGTGACGGCAATGATCTGAATCACATTGGACAACGTGATCGGGATCATCACGATGAAGCCTTGAATCTGCATCAGGTCGCTCGACGCACGACTCATCAACTGCCCCGTTTGGGCTTTGTCGTGATAGCCGACATTGAGACCAATCAGGTGGGCAAAGAGACGCTCTCGCAACAGTGTTTCAGCCCATCGACTTTCACGAAATGCCACATACCGTCGCATACCCGACAACAGACCAGTAAGCACGCCAAGCCCAGCAATGATCAGTACCCACTTCAACAATGGACCATTCTTTTCAATTCCCTGGTTGATGGCATTTTTCGTCATCTGCGGTACTGCAGTTTTAAAACTCGCCCACGAAATACCGATCACTGCACCCAGAAGCAAATTGCGTCGCTGCTCGCGCAACACTCCTCGCAGCAGTTTCCAACCCTCACTGCGCTGACTTTGCTCAAACTCAAGACGCGTTGCTACTTCGGCATCGGTCTCAATCGTCGCCATGGTCGCGAGTACTAACTACGAAGCACTCGGCGAAAGACTTTCTACAGCCTTCCAATAATCAAGCGCAGGGTCTAAAGGCAATATCGCCAACGAAGAAGTCGTGACGCCATTTTTGAAATACTCATTAATGACGTCGCGACAATGTGCCGGGCTTCCGTGCACAACAAGTTCGTCGACAGCCTGATTGGGAATCGCAGCGAGTGCGGCTTTGCGGTCGCCTGCTGCCCACGCGTCCCACATGCCCTGCAACAACGGTGCGCGACCCATCCAACGATGGAAGTCGGCATAGACGGGCACGTTCATATATGCAGCAATTGCAAACTTGGCGCCGGCCATCACTGTTTCGGTGTTTTCGCTTGGGCACACAAAAATGCGTGCGGTGATTTCTTTTTCGACACCGTTAGCTGCGCCGTTGACTACTGCTGCGACTTTGCTCACATCTTGAGCCGACAGCCAGTTGATGATCACGCCGTCTGCTTCGCGTGCGCCCAATTTGAGCATGCCTTCGCGAAGTGCGGCCACCAAGATGGTTGGTTTTTGCTCGGGCTTGATGCTGAGGCGAAATCCGTTGACAGAAAATGTGTCGTAGTCTTTCGTGATCTTTTCGCCGCTAAATGCATCGTGCATAAAGCGCACAACGTCGCGTACCTTCTTGTACGGATCAACGAATGGCACGCCATTCCACTTCTCAACAATCACGTTGCTTGACGAACCAATGCCGATCGCAAATCGCCCAGGTGCGGCGTCGGCCAGTGCAGCAACACTTTGTGCAATGACTGGTGCTGTGCGCGTGTAGGCCGGCACGATTGCAGTGCCCAAACGAAGTCGTGGTTCCCACGCTGCGGCAAGCGCGAGTGGCGTAAACGCATCGGCTCCATCGGTCTCGGCAGACCAAATATCGCTGTAGCCCCAGTCGGCAAGCTGCGCAAGTTTGTCGCGCTGCGCATGCAGGTGTCCTGGTAGCGGGACTGTCATTCCGTTACGACGAATCATGTTGTTACTGTCTCCACATTCGGGCTATACAACTTTGGCTTGCGGTGGCAAGCAGCGTTCCGTCTTCGGCAAACATGTTTGCCGACCCATGACCGAACCCCCGCTCGACACCTTGTATCTGTATGTCTAACAAGACCCACTTGGTGGGCACGAGGCGAACCACACGAAGCGTGTTATCAAGGCTGTTTCCACCGCCACGAACGCCAAGTGCCTGACCAATGCCCATCGGCACGAAGTCGCCAAGCACAGCAAGAGTTGCGGCGTCCACGTCAGTCAAGACGTCGGGAATATGCGCCCACATCACGGTACGACCATCGTTTGGTTTGCCATCGAGTTGCTCGAGTTCGCGACCGATCACGAGGCGTTCTTCGAGACGATCATGAATCGTGCCGTCGACAGGATGACGATGCTTGCGGGTCTCGAGCTCATTCGGGCCTGGAACATCCGGCATCGGTACAAATAAATGTGCATGTTCAAATGTGCGCTCGCCAAGAGCGGCGTTGACTGTAAGAATCTCGCGCTCGCCAACATGACAAATTGCGCGCGCCTGAGTGATCTGATGTCCGACGACCGCAAGAGTGATGTCGATATGCATCACTTCGTTTGGTCGGGCATACGACAAATATTGTGCGGTCGACCAGATGCAGTGCCGACCACTGAGCTGTTCCATCGCCGATACGGCCGATGCAAGGCCTGCTCCGCCCCACAAAAAACCACTGCCAGTGCACAACCCTGGCTGCACAAGCATTGACCACGATCCAGAAGTTTCGGTGTGGTTGCTGACTGGCTTCAGACCGAGGAATGTTGACGAATTCATGCGCAAAAACACACTAATAGAAAACGTGTTTTGAGCTACTACTTTAGATACTTTGGAATCCATGACTACAACAGATTCTCCGTGGCTTGGTGATGCAGTTTCGCTTGTTGAAGCGTTTCGGTCAAAGGATCGCTCACCTGTTGAAGAGTTGCAGGCCTCGCTTGCAGCGATTGAGCACAGCGACTTAAACGCCTTCTCCTTTCTTGATCCGCAGGGCGCTCTCGAGCGAGCAAAGTCTGCCGACGTATCCAAACCATTCGGTGGTGTGCCACTTGGCGTAAAAGAACTTGATGCTGTCAACGGTTGGCCGTACACCGAAGCATGCGTGGTTTTTGCAGATCGCAAAGCAACGTACACATCGGTGATGGTGCAGCGTGCGACAGAAATTGGTGGAGCGAACCACATTGGTTTGTGCACCGCGAGCGAGTTTGGTGGCGTCAACATCACGCGCACGGTGCTCAATGGTGCAACACATAACCCGTGGATGCATGGGCGCACACCTGGTGGTTCATCTGGCGGCAGCGCTGCTGCAGTTGCTGGCGGACTCGTCACCATCGCAACTGGTGGAGATGGCGGCGGATCAATTCGAATTCCCGCCGGCTTCACTGGTCTTGTTGGACTCAAAGGAACTTTTGGTCGCATTCCGCGCGCTCCACATACCGAACTCGGAAACCTCACGGTCAACACAGGCGTCATGGCACGCAGCATCCGCGACACTGCTCGTTGGTTTGATGTGTGTAATGGTCACGACTCTCGCGATCCACTGAGTTTGCAACGTGTCGAAAATTGGGAAGCACAACTGGGCACGCATACAGATTCGCTGCGTGGCAAGACTGCTGTGCTCGCACCCGACTGGGGTGGCGCGGTTGTGTCGCCAGCCATGTGGACACAACTTGAGGAATACGCGCAGCACTTATGTGCCACAACCGGGCTTCGCATTATCACAGTCGATACTTCACTACCCCGCATTGGTGCTGCGTGGTCAATCAGCGGAATGGTCGAGATTCATACCCAACTCGCCGACCACTGGCCTGCATGCGCCGATGTGCTGACACCCGAAATGCGTTTTGGTATTGAAGCAACGTTCGGAAAATATGGAACTTTGCCACGCGCCAAGATCGAGGCACGGCGTGCAATACTCAACCAGCGGATGGCAGAGATATTTGATGCAGTTGACTTTGTGATCACTGCGAGTAACCCCGATGTGGCTTTTAATGCCGAGGGGCCGTTGCCTTCAGCATTTGGTGGGGTGAAAGCCGGCGCAGGGAATAACGGCAAACTCACGTTTCCCGCAAACATGTATGGCAACCCGGCAATTTCGCTACCTGCCGGATTAATTGATGGCTTGCCGGTGTCGTTGCAGATCAACGGCCGTCACTTTAGTGAGCAACTGTTGCTCGATCTTGGACTGGCATTGGAACGCACTCGCCCATGGGCGTTGGTTGCACCCAACTCGCCACTCTAAATACTTACTTGATTAACAACAGAATTATTTGTCGCGCTCTGCAATTGCCTTAACAGTCTCGAGACCCCACAAAAATACTCCGGTCATCACAGTAAAAAATATGACGCATCCGAAACCAAACAGTGCACCGGTTGACATCGCGTTTACGCCTTTTCTTGTCCGGCAATCAAAAATGCGCCGAGGGACAAAATGGATGGAACCCAAATTCCTACGTAGAGGCCATCCATCTGGTGGTTAACACCGGTTCCCTTGAAATACAAAAATACGCTCATGGCCAAACTTCCCGCTGCAGCCAACAGTGTTGTCGCCTTCAAAATCGTTTGTGGTTTCATACATTCCTCCGACTGCCAACTATAGACCCCACTTGGCACTAAATCAATAACCATTGAGAGCGCATAATTACAAAAAGTTTGTGCGGTGGTACTAGGCAGCGAGCAGTGCTCGAGCAACAATGTCTGTGCAGAACGCAGTCAAAATAGCCAAATACATCAGGCCAGTCGCAGCCATCACTGCTGAGTAGCTGCGCTCTTTGAGCGCTGCGCGAGTCACAAGTGCGAGCACTCCAGTAACAATGGCCGATGCCAGCCAAAACCACCCAAGCACACCATTCCATCCATCATCAATCGTTCCGTTGAGCACGCTGATCATGCCCGTTGGCAAAAGCAAAGCAATTACTTCGAGCGGCCACAGGTAAATCACGGCATTAACAATTTCGTTGATGAGCTTGCGTGGCATTCCTGGCTGCACGAGATACCAGTGACCAAGCAGCATCGTGTCGCTGACCGCGCCGAGAAACAATGTGCCCACAACGACTCTGACGAGTGATACTGCATAGTCCCCTGCACCACCATCGACAACAGCAGCAAAACCAGCAACGATGATGCCAGGAATACCCAACAACGGTGCAATGAGATCAAACCGTGAACGCTTGTTGCGAATGAGCGCAAATGCTGCGACCGCAACAGCAACTGCCGATACTTCTCGCACCGGCTCGACGCCGTAGCGCAACCCGAATCCGCACGCGCCAGCGGCAAACACGCCGTAAGTTATGCGCAACAACATTGCATACCCAAGACCAATTTCGTGACGGCGAGTGGTAAACCACAAAAATGCAAGACCGCCAACCGCCCATTGCAACAACACTGTCGCGGCGTCGAGATGAATCATTGTGACTGCTGGAACTTAGGCTTCGACCGTGACAAGCGCATGGTTGACAGTGTTCATCGACACTGGTCCCGCATGCGTTGCTACAACGATGTCTTCTAGGCGCATGCCCCACTTGCCCGCAATGTAAATGCCGGGTTCGACGCTAAATGCATGACCAGCAGCGATAGGCAAAGTGTTTCCACTGACCATGTACGGCTCCTCGTGTGCCTCCATGCCAATGCCGTGTCCGGTGCGGTGCACAAAGTATTCGCCAAATCCTGCTGCTTCAATCACGCGTCGTGACGCACTGTCAACGTCTTGGCACGCTGCGCCAACTACACCCGCAGCAACACCTGCGGCTTGTGATGCAAACAACACTTCATACGCCGCCGCCACATCGGCTGCTGGCTTGCCCGTGTACACGCAACGCGTGATGTCACTGCAATAACCATTCATCGTGCCACCAAAATCGCACAACACAATCTCGTTTTTTGTGATGACACGCGACCCTGCGTGATGGTGTGGGCTCGCGGCATTTTCGCCGGCTGCCACAATTGCAAAGTTAACGACGTCATGACCTTCTGCAATCAATCGTGCCGAGATGTCGGCTGACACTTGAGCTTCGGTGCGACCAATGAGAGGAATCTGTCCAGAATGTAGTTGTGTAGCAACCCGATCCGCTGCTGCGCCTGCGGCTGTAAGTGCTGCGATCTCGCTTGCGTCTTTGCTCATCCGAAGCGCACCAACAACATCAACTGCGCGAACAAAGTTTGCACCGGGTACGAGTGGTAACAACTCAACCAAAAATCTGGCCCACATTTGATCGCCAACCGCAATCGACTTTGCACTACCCAGCAACTTGGCAACAATTGCCACAGGGTTTTCGGTTTCTCCCCATGCAGTGATCGAAAAAACCCCAGGTTGCGGTGTCACGCGTGCGACCTCGAGTCGTGGCACCACCATCGTCACTTCGCCACTTTGCGGAATCACCAACATGGTCAGACGTTCGAGTGGCATTGCAAAGTAGCCCGACAAGTACGGAAGATCATGACCAACAGACAGCAACGCAGCATCGACTTGCTTGGACACCATTGCGGAGCGCACTTTTGCAATGCGTGTGGCGTAATCAGATGTGGATGCGATGGTCTGTGTCATGTTCGTTTCTACTTTATTGCCAAACTAGACACAACTATGCATGGAGTACGAGTTGCGACTGCCCATGTGCGTGTTTGGCGTGAAAACTCGAGCGAGTGAGCGGGCTTGACTGCACATGCTGCATACCAAGACTCTCGCCAAATGCCTTGTAATGATCAAACTCTTGGGGCTCTACAAAGCGAGCAACAGGAAGATGATGAGTCGTTGGTCGCAAATACTGCCCAATGGTGACAATTTGCACGCCGACACTGGCTAGATCGATCAGGGTTGCCTCTACTTCTTGGCGCGTCTCACCCATACCCACAATCATCCCCGACTTTGTCGTGAGACCAGCAGCACGACCACGTGCAAGCACCGAAAGACTGCGCGCATACCCAGCCGATGGTCGCACTGCGCGTTGCAGTCTGGCAACTGTCTCGATGTTGTGATTAAAGACGTCGGGTCGCTCGGCGATCAAAATATCCAGCGCATCAGTGCCTTTGACGTCAGAAATCAAAGTCTCAACTTTTGCAGACACATTCATCGTTCGAATAGCGCGAACAGTGTCAACCACATGTTGCATTCCACCATCGATCAAATCATCTCGAGCCACCATGGTGAGCACGGCAAACTCAAGGCCCATTCGCTGCACTGCTTCGGCCACTCGGCGCGGCTCGTCGACATCAGGTAGCAGTGGTTTTTGGGTATCGATTAAACAAAATCCACAAGCCCTCGTGCACCTCTCTCCCAGCACCATAAATGTTGCGGTGCCGTCGTTCCAGCACTCACTCAAGTTTGGGCAACCTGCTTGTTCGCACACGGTCACCAAATTGAGATCGCGAAGCGTGCGCTTTGTTTTTAATACTTCATCGGTATGTTGTACATGTGGTCGTATCCACTCTGGCTTGCGCACCGAAATACTTAAGCCGTCTGTGACGCCCGCTTGTTCGAGTCGCTTGATCATGCGCACTGGTTCTCCTGCGCCTTCGCCTCTCGAAAATGCAGAGAGATCTTGCGGGCTGTGCTTCCATGCCACATCAGCTCGCGTGTTGTGTTGCGAACCCCATCTCGATTGAGTCAATCGCGCAACGATGTCAACAACATCGTTCATCGACACATCAATCCCCTCTTCCACCAATGACGTAACCGCATAGTCGGCAATTCCGCACGGCACGATGTGCTCGCGCATAAATGTCATGTCGGTCGAGATATTGAGTGCAAATCCATGCATTGTCCGACGATCGGTGGAACCACTGCCAACCCGCACGCCTATCGCACAAATCTTTCGAGCCTTGTCAGAATTTGGATCTAGCCAAACGCCGGGAAACTCACCCATTCGACCTGAATTGTGCACGCCAAGTTGGGTCAGCGTGTCAATGATCAATTGCTCAACGTCATATATATAGGAGCGAGTGTCAGCAGGACCATCGATGCCATGCTTTGCTTGCAAACTCAATATCGGGTAGCCAACCAACTGACCAGGCCCGTGATATGTGATGTCGCCACCGCGTTGCACCTGCACCAACTCTGCACCGACCGTCACTGGCTCGCAGCGCAAATTATTCGCCAAGTCGGCGGTGTGTCCGTAGGTAAAAACATGTGGATGCTCAAGCAACAACAAGTGTTGATCTACCCCGTGTTCAAACAATCCCAATTGCAATGCAAGGGCTTCGCAATATGGCACACGACCAAGCCACCTGACATGAAGTGACGAAGACGAGTTACTCATGGATTATTCCGCTCTTAGAGTTCGGCTGACCAATCTTGTGTTTCAAGAATCTGTTTGACGCGCGCCAAGAATCGGCCTGCGTATGCACCATCGAATGCGCGATGATCCCACGACATTGACAAGTTGCCTACAGGATGAATCGCGATACTTTCGCTGCCATCCGAAGACGTAACCACAACCGGTTTTCGCACAATGGCATCGGTTGACATGATCGCGACTTGCGGTTGATTAATGATCGGCATGGTGAGTACTGACCCGGCTGAACCATTATTAGAAATGGTAAATGTGCCACCCTGAATTTCGTCGGGCAACAATTTGCGACTGCGTGCACGTGAGGCGAGGTCATTGATCTCGCGCGCGATGGCTCGAATTCGTTTGCCATCTGCATTTCGCACCACCGGCACAAGCAGACCTGTGTAATCCAGGTCGACAGCAATCCCCAAGTCGACATAGCTATGCACGATCAAGTTATCTCCGTCAATTGACGCGTTGAGATGCGGAAATTCACGTAATGCATCCACGATCGAGCGCGAAATAAACGGAAGATACGTGAGGCTAAATCCCTCTCCGGCTTTCCAAGATTCTTTTATTGCAGCACGCGTGCGATCGACGTTGGCGTAGTCAACTTCAACAACACTGAATGCGTGTGGGCTCGTGCTCTTCGACATGATCATGTGTGAGCCAGTGAGCTTGCGAATCTTCGTCAGCGCAATTACCTGCTCGCGCTCGCTTGATACCGCGGCAGGACGCGACACCGGTGCGGGTGCGGGTGCCTGAACCACTGGTGCAGGTGCAACAGGCGCAGGCGCCGCAACCACTGGTGCAGAAACAACTGGTGCAGGCGCAGCAGCAGGCGTTGCTTTGAGACCATTGCGATCGATGTGATCGAGCACGTCTTCACGCGTGATTCGCGAGCCAGGTCCGCTGCCAACCAATGCGTTTACATCAACGCCGTGCTCGGCAACCAACCTGCGCACAACTGGTGAGAGCAACTTGTTGGAAGTTGCAACTGGCGCGGGTGCCTGACTAACTGGCGCAGCAACAACAGGAGCTGGTGCAGGAGTTGGCGCAGGTGCCGCAATAACTGGCGCAGCAACAACAGGAGCTGGTGCAGGAGCGGGCGCAGCAGCAACAGGAGCAGCGCCAGCGACTCCAACAACAGCAATCACTGTTCCAACTGGCACTGTGTCGCCTTCAGCAACCCGAATTTCGGTGAGTGTTCCCGAAATTGGCGAGGGCACTTCGGTGTCCACCTTGTCAGTTGATACTTCAAAAAGTGGCTCGTCAGCAGCAACTGTGTCGCCAACTTTTTTAAACCATTTAGTAATAGTTCCCTCGGTGACTGTTTCTCCAAGTTGTGGAAGTGTGATGTCAGCCATGGTTCTCCTGTATGCGCGTATGAGTTTTCTTAGGCATTGATGCTGCGACCAGTCAACGACATCACAGTTTCACCAAACAACTCTGACAATGAGGGGTGCGGCATGATGAATTCAGAGATTTCTTCCACTGTTGCTTCCCAGTTGACCGCCAAGTAACCACCCGATAACTGCTCGGTAACCCACGGGCCAACCATGTGCACGCCAAGCACTTGACCTGCTGTGCCATCAGCATTTTTCTTGGCAATGATTTTCACAAGTCCTTCGGCCTCACCGATGATCATCGCGCGACTATTTGCACGAAACTGGTGCTTGGCAACAACGACATCATGTCCCTTTGCTCGCGCCTCTTCTTCGGACGGCCCAGACCATGCAACTTCGGGGTGACAATAAATTGCCCACGGCACTCTGTCGTACATCACGGGATACACCTTTTCGCCGCGCATGTGCTTGATTGCCACAATCGCTTCGGCGTAAGCAACGTGCGCCAGCTGCGGTGTGTTGATGAGGTCTCCAACTGCATACACACCTGGTTCACCCGTCAAACAAAATCCGTCGACATCGACGAACCCTCGTTCGGTAACTTTTACTGCAGTACCAGTCAACCCAAGATGATCAGTGAACGGTTTGCGACCAACTGACACGATGACTGCATCAACATCGAGTCGCTCGCCTTCACCAAACAACACTGTTGTGCCACCACTAGTCGTAGGTTCGTGACCATTAACTTTGACACCAGTACGAATATCGATGTTCTTCTTCTTGAAACTCTTGACAACAACTGCAGCCACATCTGGGTCGAGACCGGGAAGGATCTTTGGCAGACCTTCAAGGATCGTCACCGTTGAACCGAGGTCGGCAAATGTGGATGCAAACTCACAACCAATTGCGCCACCACCGATAACTGCGATGCGCGCAGGAATTTTGTCGAGCATTAGCACTTCGTCCGACGTCATAATTGGCCCACCGGCACTAAAACCAGGGATCGTGCGCGGTATCGAACCAGCAGCCAACACAATGTTGCGACCTTGCAACTCTTGAGTACCGCCTGCTGACAATTGCACACTCACCGTGCGGTTTGCGCCTAGTGAACCAGTGCCAAGAATGTACGTAACTTTTTTTGATTTAGTAAGACCAGTAAGACCTTTTACCAAATTGTTGACGATTGTTTGTTTGCGCTTTTGTGCAACGCCAAAGTCAACACCAGTTGCGGTGGCTTTGATGCCAAAATCCGCAGCGTGCATCACGTGTCGGTTGACTGCAGCAGTTTCCAAAAAGGCTTTAGCCGGAATACACCCGCGATTGAGACACGTACCGCCAATCGTGTCGCGTTCAATCAACGCAACGTTGAGACCTGCCGACGCGCCATAAAAAGCAGCGGCGTAGCCCCCTGGGCCACCACCAATGACCACGAGATCAAATTGCTCGACCGTACTCACCACCTCCAACGAATCGTCATTGTTAACGATAACGCTTGAACATCAGGGCGCTGTCGCCCATTGTCGTTGCTCACCTGCGCGAATATAGGCAACGGTGCGCGTGCCTTCAGACACAGGGAATGCAACGGTGCACGTAAGCGTTTCGGCGAGTTTTGTGAGTGTGCATTCGGTGCCAGCACCAACTGGCAACATCACCGGGTCGGACACTTCGCCCGCTGCAAGCATCTTCCATCCGTCCATTGCCTGTGCCTCTGCTACACCCACCATCGTCACGTCCACCAATGTTCGATCTGCAGTGTCACGCAATGCCGTCACGCTCACGGTCATATCACCAAGCGTCACCGAGTCGCCCAAGGCAAGCAACTGCACTTCAACTGGTTTTTGTGAAGTTTGAAACAACTTGGCAGAGCCTGCAGCCAGGATCAATACACCACATAACAAAGCCCACAGAATCAATTTGCGAGTACTCATACGCCGGCAAGCCTAGATCAGTGCGCCATTGTTTGTTTGAGTACTATCAGTCACATGCGAGCATCGAGTAAAGCACTGTTGATAGGCATTCTTGCTCTTACCACTGTTTCATGCGGAGCCGATACGACCACTCAGACAACTGATTCGGTGAGTCAATCACAATCACAATCAACATCAACAGCAACATCAACGACTGATTTCAATGCGACCCTTGTTGGCGGCGGCGAAATTAATTTGCAATCCGAATTACAGAAGTCTCCTGTTGCACTGTGGTTTTGGGCTCCAGGTTGAACTACGTGCAACTTTGAAGCACCCTCGGTCGAGGTGGCAAACAAACAACTTGCAGGCAAAGTACACATCATCGGTGTGGCATGGAATGGATCAGAACAATCGATGCAGGAGTTCGTCACCAAGCACCAACTCACTTTTGCAAACATCAAAGATAACGATGGTTTAGTTTTTGCGCAGTTCGAAGTGCCCTATCAACCAGCTTGGGTGTTCATCCGACAAGATGGAACATCCGAAACAAATGTGGGTGCAATGGACGAAGTAACCTTGACGGCGATGCTCAATAAGTTGGGGGGATCCTGATGGGTCTAAAAAATATGATGAAGTCGGCCAATAAAGGCATCAGAGAGTTGGATGCCGAGCGTCTCGTTGACAAATTCATTGAGCTCAATTTGACACCGCTCGGAGAAGTTGTTGTACGCACCAAGGTCAAGGTGTGCGGTGAAGTGAAGCGCATGACCATGAAACCAAGGTCGGGTATTCCATCAATGGAAATTGTGATCAACGATGGAACAGGTCAGGTCACTGTTATTTTCAGTGGCCGTCGCCACATCGCCGGCATCGAACACGGTGGATGCATCGCAGTTGAAGGTGTCGCCTATCGAGAACGCAACAGTATGGTTTTTCTTAACCCTGCATACACACTGTTACCGCACGCTGCAGAGTAACTCCGCAAAGTAATGCTACAAAAATAGTTGTCGATTAGCCAACCAATATTTTTTGCACTGCGGCTTCGGCGTCTTCAGAGATCAGCGCCATTACTTCGTCGCCCACGCGCAAAACAGTGGCTTTGTCGGGCACCATTACGCGCTCGTCGCGCACAATGGCAACAACAGTTGCGCTGCGTGGAAACTGCAATTCTGAAAGTGCTTTGTCTTTGGCAGGCGATGACTCTGCCAATGTGACCTCAACGAGTTCTGCTTTGCCACCCTTGAGTTGCATCAAGCGCACAAATGCTCCGACAGTCACTGCTTCTTGCACCAGGCTCGTGATGAGGTGCGGCGTCGACACCGAAACATCTACGCCCCACATGTCATTAAACATCCAATAGTTGTTTGGGTTGTTGACGCGAGCAACCACCCGTGGAACACCAAACTCTTGCTTTGCCAAGAGCGATACCACAAGGTTGTCTTCGTCGTCACCAGTTACAGACGCAACGACATCAGCAAGTGTTACTCCGGCCGCTGCAAGCACTGTCACATCGCATGCATCGCCTTGATGCCACTTGACTCCAGTTGTTGTGCTCGACTGCCCATACTCGCGCACGACTGCGCGATCACTTTCGATAATCGTTACTTCATGTCCAGATTCAAAAAGTTGTTGTGCAGTAAACCTGCCAACACTGCCTCCACCCGCAATGACCACTTTCATGTTCAGTGACCCTTTCCGTTTGGTGCTGATGCAAGGCTTGCATCAAATTGGCTCAGCGAAGCAATCTCTGATGCGACATACACAACATCGCCTTCTTGAATAATTGTGTCAGCATTTGGGATCATTGCCGAGCCAAGTCTGCGCACAGCAACAACACGGGCTGATGCTGTTTCAATGGTTGTAACTCGTTGGCCAATCAAATGTTTCGGCATTTCTCGCTCTACAAGCACGACCGAAGCGCTTGGGTCTGTCCATTCAACTGCAGGCAACTCTGGCAAGATGCGTCGCAAGATTCGCTCTGATGTCCACTTAACGGTGGCAACAGTGGCAATACCGAGTCGTTCGTAAATTTCGGCGCGCTTCGGATCATAGATACGCGCGACAACTCGTTGGATACCAAACTCTTCTCGAGCAACGCGAGCGATCAAAATATTTGAGTTGTCACCATTGGTTACTGACGCGAGTGCGCCAGCCCGTTCAATGCCAGCCTCAATGAGTACGTCACGATCAAAACCAATTCCAGTAATTTTCTGACCAGTGAACGACTCGCCGAGCCTCGAAAATGCTTCTGGCTTACGATCAATGACAGCCGCGGTGTGGCCAGCAGCGGTGAGCTCTCGACCCAGAGTCGATCCAACTCGCCCGCATCCAACTATGACTACATGCACTTCGGTCTCCTAGTTTCCTTGACAGTCAAACAGCGTAGGCGAATTACTCGCCTTAAGAGGCTCCCATGTGGCAGGCTTCATAACGCTTATGGCTACATCTACTAAATCCAGTGCGGTTAAGCGGTTCTTCATCGGCAAGCCAATCCCAAGTTCGGAAGACCAGCATCAGCGCCTGAGCAAAAAAATCGCACTTCCAGTTTTTGCAAGTGATGCAATTTCCTCTACTGCGTATGCAACCGAAGAAATCCTGATCGTCTTTTTATCATTGGGCGCTGTAGGTATGGCCGCCTATTCGATGCTTGTCCCTATTTCGTTAATCGTTGTCGCCTTACTCACGATTGTGGTGATGAGCTACAGGCAAACAATTTTTGCCTACCCAAGCGGCGGCGGCTCGTACATCGTCTCGAAGGAGAATCTTGGCGAATACCCAGGCCTGGTTGCCGGTGCCTCGCTCCTTATTGATTATGTATTGACAGTTTGTGTTTCGGTAGCTGGTGGTGTTGCGGCGATTATTTCAGCATTCAACGGCCTTGCTCCACACCGTGTGCAGATCTGCATCGGATTTGTCTTACTCATGATGGTCGCAAACTTGCGGGGACTAAAAGAATCTGGTGCGCTGTTTGCTCCGCCAACATACCTCTATGTTTTATGTCTGGTCTCACTGATCGTCGTTGGCCTTTACAGAGTATTTGTTCAGCATCTTGCACCAATAGAACACACGGGCGAAGCCCAACATCTCTTGGAGATGCAGGGTTCCGTCACTGCTTTCTATTTTCTCAAAGCGTTTTCATCTGGCGCAGTTGCGCTCACTGGTGTCGAGGCAGTTTCTAATGGAGTACCCGCATTCAAAAAGCCCGAGTCGCGTAATGCGAGCACAACCCTTATTTGGATGGCCGTAATTCTCGGTTCCTGTTTCTTTGGACTCAGTATCTTGGCCCAACACCTTCAGCCAGTAAAAGATCACGAGGGCAAAATTCCAAACACGGTTCTCGCTCAGTTGGCCGAGCAAGTTTATGGTGGGCGAAATATATTTTTCTATGTCACACAGTTTGCAACGTTTGCGATTTTAATTCTGGCAGCGAATACGTCATATGCCGACTTTCCACGTCTCTCGTCAATCATCGCCAAGGACAACTATCTCCCGCGTCAGTTTTCCAATCGCGGCGACCGTTTGGTTTTCTCGAATGGCGTAATTTTCTTGAGTATTGCGTCAATCGGATTAATCGTTGCGTTCAAAGGATTGATTAGTGCACTCATTCCGCTTTATGCGGTAGGTGTTTTCACCGGTTTCACGCTGAGCCAAGCAGGCATGGTGGTTCACCACTATAAATATCGTGAACCAAAGTGGAAAGCCCACATAGTCATCAACGCCGTTGGATCAATTACAACCTTTTTTGTTGCTGGAATTTTTGTCGTGGTGAAATTCACCGATGGTGCGTGGATCCCAGCAATCTTGATTCCGATCATGATGATTGGCTTTAAGGGCATCCACCGTCATTACACCCGTGTCAGATCGTTCTTACTTCCAAGCGATGACTACGTTGCTCCATTCCACACTCACTTCGTCATCGTTCTAGTTGGCTCTGTCAATCAAGGCACGATGCAAGCAGTTCGCTATGCGCAAAGCCTCCGCCCAGACCGACTCATTGCGATTTCGGTAGTGGAAACTGCGGAGGATCGACAAAAAATTGACGAGGCTTGGATCAAGTTCAATCTCTCAGATGTCGAACTACAGACAATCACTTCTGAATATCGAGATCTCACCGAGCCGATCCTCAACCGCATTAACGAACTAGATGCCGAATACGACGATGACCTGATTACGGTCATCATCCCTGAGTTTGTTACCAGCGTGCGATCACAGTGGCTCCACAATCAATCGGCACTTGCAATTAAGGCCCGTTTGTTGTTTAGGCCAAACACAGTTGTCACATCGGTGCCTATCGTTATTCCTTAATTTGCTGCGTAGTCTGACTATATGAAAATTGTGATCTCTGGAGCCAGTGGGCTCATTGGCAAAAGTCTCGTTGCGCAATTACAACAGCACGGCCACGATGTTGTGCGACTTGTTCGTCGCGCCGCCAGCACTGGCGAATTAATGTGGGACCCAAAGGCCGGTGTACTCAGTGCATCTGCCCTCGAAGGTACCGATGCTGCTATTCATCTTTCGGGTGCCGGAATCGGTGACAAGCGATGGACAACGTCGTATAAGCGCGAAATTTTGGAGAGTCGCACTATCACCACCAATTTGCTTGCCACCACAATTGCCAGCATGAATCGCAAGCCATCAGTGTTCTTGTCGGGTTCGGCAATTGGCATCTATGGCCCGCGTGGCGAAGAGCAACTCACTGAAGTCAGCACCCATGGCACAAGTTTTCTGGCCGATGTGTGCGAGCAATGGGAGCATGAGGCAAAGCCTGCATCCGATGCTGGAGTTCGTACCGTATTGTTGCGCACCGGCATTGTGCTCACCCCACAGGGTGGTGCGCTCAAAAAACAACTGCCGTTGTTTCAACTTGGCCTTGGTGGCAAGTTTGGCAATGGCAAGCAATGGCAGAGTTGGATCTCGATCGATGACGAAGTTGGAGCGATTGAACATCTTTTAACTGCCAACGTGAGTGGCGCTGTTAACTTAACGGCGCCGAATCCTGTCACTAATGCAGAGTTCACCAGCACACTCGCACGAGTAGTCAAGCGCCCAGCCTTTCTTCCAATTCCACCGTTTGCCCCAAAAGCCGTACTTGGTGGAGAGCTTGCTGACGCATTGCTATTTACTGGGCAACGAGTTATTCCTGCAGCGCTCAATGCCAGCGGTTACCAATTCGTGCATCCAACACTTGAAGTAGCGCTGCGCGCATTGCTTAAAAAATAGTTAAAAAGTCAAAAAATTATGACACTCCCCGCGCAGGTCGATGTCGTTGTAATCGGCGCTGGTCTGTCCGGTCTGGCTGCCCC
>Ga0194049_1000105_pt1 | contig 32856 bp, 32 predicted proteins | sample JunL2225m_MetaG_FD_148665 | JGI IMG/M metagenome (GOLD analysis project Ga0194049, IMG submission 148665) | Anoxic zone freshwater microbial communities from boreal shield lake in IISD Experimental Lakes Area, Ontario, Canada - Jun2016-L224-25m | ecosystem: Environmental > Aquatic > Freshwater >... | reverse complement strand
GGGAACCCCCGCCGCCATACGAGGCTTCCAGAGCACTCACATCCAAGCCGTCGACGATAGCCACGACAAAACGCGCCAAGTGATCTTGTTCCAGCCATTCCTGCACAGGAATCACAAACGGCTGGTCGCGCTCAATGGGAATGAACTGGTTGCTCATGAAGGTAACCTCTGGATGGGTGGTGTCACTTTATCCTGTTTACGCTGGGGAAGCCAGACAGACTCCTAGGCAAAGTCGAAGGGAACGAACCGCATCAAAAGTATATTTTGGACTTACTCACCTGATTCACGCAAGGCGAATTCGACCACTTTGGCACTTAGCCAGTATCACTCAGATTTTGACCAAATATGCTATAATTATTGGTATGGTTTTTCTGTGGTCAACCAGCAAAATTATAAGGCGGCCAAGGCCCGCTAATAATCACTTTTTGGGTTTCGTCGTTGAAAAGTTCGTCCACCTTGGCGCGGAATGCATCCAACTGGGTGCTATGCACCAGATAACTGACCAAGTACATGTGCTGCCCGGCAAACAGGCCCGCTTCGCCGCAACGCTTGCGGTATAGCCCCGTCAGGGCGAGATCCAATGCGGCGGCCTCCTTTTCCGCCTGTTCGGCCGCCGAATATTTCCGTTTTCGCGCCAGCAAATATTCGTAGCCGCTACTGGGTTTTTTGGTGGCAAGGGGTTCCGGTTCGGGCGCTGCCATTGGTAGGCGGATGCCCATTTCTTCACAGCCTTCCAGATCCGCCAGGAGTCGGCGGTAATGGCTGGCTTTTTCTGCCAAGTGTTCAACCACGGCAGCTTCATCCGGCAACAAGCTGCCGTAGCGAATCGGTATGATGGTGGTGCGTTGGTGGATGCGCTCCACCAAGTTGCCGAAGGCGAGGACTGACTCGACATCTGGGTCGGCCTGTTCACAGCAAGCCGTCACCGCCGTCAAGCCGTCTGCATGGATCAACAATAGGGATACGTCAAAGTCGGCAGGAAGCGCGTTCTCTGCGACGATGCCGTAAAGCAGCAGACTCATTGCACAGCCTGGCAGAAGGTATAGGGCGGCCAAGGCCCGGTGAGGCGGAAAGCCAACCCGTAAACTTCCTGTTGGGCGGAAACCCGTTCAACTCTTAAGCGGAAAGCCTCGACCTGTTCGACGGGGACAAGATAAGCCCAATGGGAGGTTTTGTTTTCAGTCAAACGTCTAGGGCGGAAGTCACGGGCAAGGGCTGCCAATTCTTCTTTGATTAAATCAAGCCGATCACCGATCCGACTGTCCAAATCTGAGGCTATTTGCCGACGTAGCTTCTGTTCTTCGAGATGGCGGCGACCGATGGAATCCGGGAGCTTGAACTGGCCTGATTGCAAGCCTTCGTCCAACAGATAATCGACGGCTTTAAAGCGATCCAGCGTGCCTTCAATGGACCACTCCTGGCAACTAGCCACATGCTCCAAAACAGAGGTGACTTCGCTTGAACGGTGGTCAATTTCCTGTTCGAGCGCAGACAGGCTGGAAAACAAAGTGCCGAAGGGCAGGGGAAAGATTGGGGCATAGGCCATCACCTGTTCTACCACGACGGCATGACGGCAGGCGCGAGGACCCAGCCAAGCAATATCTTGTAAATTGGCCTCGCCGCCCTCGCCAGTAAAATCGTCCAAAGCCACCCAACTCACCACGGCAGACAGCCCACCCGCGATATGAACTTGGATGGGTCTGCTTTCATCCACCCCAAAACCTTGGGGCGTCAATATTTCAGGCAGGGAAAAGCAGTAGACGTAAACCGCTTCCCCTGCCGCTGGTTGGTAGGGTGCTTGCACCTTTATGCCTCGGGGCCGAACATCTCCAAGATAACCGCTTCGAAATCTTTCTTTTCCACAAAAACGGTGACAGGCGACTCAGGACCGGCTTCATTTTGTTCGACGGTCCGGCGAAGTGCGCACAAGGCTGCCCGGTTGCACACTGCGGCCAGTTCCGCACCGCTTGCACCGTCGCAGCGGGCAGCTAGGGTTTTAGCATCGATGTCTGAGCCTATGGGTTTGCCGCGTAAGTGTACGGTCAGAATCTCACGGCGAGCATCTTCATCCGGCAAGGGCAGCTCGACAATTTCGTCAAACCGTCCCGGCCTGAGCATGGCAGGGTCGATCATATCAATCCGGTTGGTTGCGCCCATGACAAAAACGCCTTTTAGTTCCTCCAAGCCGTCCATCTCAGAGAGGAACTGGCTAAGCACCCGTTCTGCCACATTCGAGTCGCCCGACCTTCCACCCCTTACCGGTATGATAGAATCGACTTCATCCAAGAAGATGATGCAGGGCGATGCCATACGCGCTTTGTGGAACAACTCGCGGACACCTTGTTCCGATTCGCCCACATATTTGGACATCAGCGCAGGTCCTTTGACAGAAATGACGTTGACACCGCTCTCGTTGGCAACAGCTTTGGCGATCAAGGTTTTGCCCACGCCGGGAGGCCCTGCCAACAGCAGACCCTTAGGAGGCCGCACACCCGCTTGCTTGTAGAGTTCCGGGTATTTGATGGGCCATTCGACCGCTTCCACCAGCCTCCTGCGCACATCGCCCAATCCGCCCACGTCTTCCCATCGCACATCGGGAATATCCACAAACATTTCGCGGATTGCAGACGGCGACACTTCGCACAATGCGGAACGGAAATCATCCATGGTCACCGTCAGCGCGGCCAACCGGTCGTAGGGAAGGTCAGCGGTAAAATCAATTTCCGGCAGCAAGCGACGCAAGGCGCTCATCGCCGCCTCACGGCACAAGGCTTCCAAATCGGCGCCGACAAATCCGTGGGTGACATCTGCCAAGTGATTTAGCTCCACGTCGGCATCCAAAGGCATGCCGGTGCTGTGGATTTCAATAATCTCGCGGCGACCCTCGCGGTCTGGAATGGGGATGGTTATTTCCCGGTCAAACCGGCCTGGACGCCGTAAGGCCGGATCCATTGCATTCGGCAAGTTGGTCGCGGCGATCACAATGACTTTTCCGCGTCCCTTGAGGCCGTCCATCAACCCTAGCAATTGCGCCACGATGCGCTTTTCAACGTCGCCGAGTACTTTGTCACGACGCGGGGCAATGGAATCAATTTCGTCCAAGAAAATAATGCTAGGACCCTTGGCGCTGGCTTCATCGAAGATTTTCCTCAAATGGGCTTCGCTCTCGCCGTAAAACTTATGCACCACCTCGGGCCCACTGATGGAGAAGAAATTGGCATCAGTTTCTTGGGCGATAATGCGGGCGATGAGGGTCTTGCCGCAACCAGGCGGACCGGTCAGCAACACTCCCTTGGGCGCGTCTATCCCCAATCGCTCGAAGACCTGGGGAAAACGCAAGGGCAGTTCGATCATCTCACGAATACGTCGCACCTGATGCTTCAGCCCCCCTACGTCTTCATAGGAAAGGCGCTCAGTGGTAGAAGGGCCACTTTGCTGGCCGGTTTTGCCAATGGTTAGCGAGGTGGTGGAGTTGATCAGCACAGGTCCGGCGGGCGAGCAATCCTCGACCTTGAAATCAGCCGAACGGCTGCCGAACAAGTGAGCGCGTAAGATATCGCCCTTCACGACAGGCAAGCCATCCAGCAGACTGCCAATATATTTCAAATCGCGTTGACCGGGTACGATGGTGGTCGGGGTGAGAACAATGCGCGAGGCCTGTTTCCAAACCGCAGGTTCGATTTGGACTTTATCGTCCATACCCAAGCCGGCGTTGCGCCTTGTCAACCCGTCCAATTGCACTATGCCTTTGCCCCGCATATCCGGGTAGGTTGGCATCAGCTTGGCGACGCTCAGACCCTTGCCGCGCAATTGCACTATATCCCCTACCGACAAACCGAGTTTGCTTATTTCCAACGGATCCATACGCGCGTATCCACGTCCGGTATCCTTGGGGAGCCCTTCTACAACCTTGAGTTTTAATACTTCAGACATGGTATTGTTCAGTCTTTTAGTTTAATTTCACATATGCCGTTGCGACAGACGCGTTCCATTTGCTCGGTTTTGAACTCACGCGGCAAGACGATTTCTTTATGGTATTTTTTGCTTCCCCTCTCGGCATGCAGAGTAAGAATATCCCCGACCAAATCCAAGGTAACGTCCTCGTCACCCACCCCAGGCATTTCAACCAAAACTAGGACATGGTCGCTTTCATCCAAGACATCAACGAGAGGTTCGGAAACTTCCTGGACGACGGTCTCTCCGGTTTGTTCGTTACGCCGGACATTGCCAAAGGGTTCTATTTTTGTTTCGTTTCCACCTAAACCCATTTTTACAGAAAAACCATAAACCGCCTTCGCGTCCTTGCCGCCAGTATTGATGTCGAACACACCGTTCTGCTTAAGTTCCTCGCCCTTTTCGGCCAGTTCGCCAAGTCTTTCAACCAAGTCTCCTAGCCCCCGAAGGATTCCTTCCACATTCCCAGTCAAATTGCCTTTCTTTATGTTAGTCATGTTTATTTCTCCAAAGAAGTATTGATTTTTTTGAGTTTTGAATACAGCGTTTTATAATCAATGTTCAAACGTCGCGCCGCCTCCGCTTTGTTATTGCCGGTTTTTTTTAAAGTATCTAGGATGACGATGCGTTCTATCTCGTCTATATTCAACTGAGTAATTTCCTTGAGCGACGAACCATCCAGACATAGATTTTGTAAGGGGTCAATGCCTGAATTTTTGATCACCGATGCAGGGTTATTTGCTACCATTGGAAAGGGTTTCACGGTTTGTCGCACGTTTAAATTCAAGTCTTCGGGCTTGATCTCACCATCGGAGATAAGCGACGAACGTCGAACTACAGCCCGCAACTCGCGGACATTTCCAGGCCACAGATAACGTAGCAATGCCTCCTTGGCAGAAATGGAGAAATCGATTTTTGGCTTGTCCAGCTCCGCGCTTGTTTCTTCAATGAAACGGTCAGCCAAAGTCAGAATGTCTTCGGGACGTTCACGCAAGGGAGGTATTCGTATGACATATTCATTCAAACGATAATATAAATCTTCGCGGAATTTTCCCTTCACGACAGCGTCTAGCAGATTCTCATTACTCGCAGCCAAAACCCGGACATTGACTGGAATAGGTTTTACTCCGCCTATCCGGTAGACGATCCTCTCTTGAAGGGCGCGCAAAAGTTTGGATTGCGCAGAGAGCGACATATTGGCAATTTCGTCCAGAAACAAAGTTCCTCCCTCAGCAGCCTCAAATTTTCCGGCCTGCCCATGATCGGCTCCCGTGTAAGACCCCTTTTCATGTCCGAAAAGTTCGTTTTCGATTAAGGAGTCCGGGATTGCACCGCAATCAATTGGAATAAATGGGCCGTCTTTACGAGGACTGGCCCGATGAATATTTGTGGCTACCAACTCTTTGCCCGTACCTGTCTCACCTTGGATAATCACCGAAAACTCGGTATGCGCCACACGAATCAAATCGTTGACAAGGCATTGTATCTTATGGCTATTTCCCATAAGTGAAGCAACCCTGTCCCTGATGCCAAGGTTGGAGTTACTATCGGTGTCTTGCTTGCTCCAGCGCGTTTTCATCGCACGATCAACCAGCTTTAAAACGCTGGCGTTGTCGAATGGCTTGGGGATATAGTCCCACGCACCCGCCTTGATGGCGCAAACAGCGCTCAGAATACCTGCATTTCCAGTGATGATCACAACTGGGAGCTGCGGATAAAGGATGTGTGCATGTGCCAATACGACCATTCCATTAGGTTCAGGGATGATACTATCAAGCAACATGACATCAGGCTCCCTCTGTGCAAGAAGCCTCATGGCGGTGCTTCCATCGTAGCCTTGCTGGGTTTCATAGCCGGCATGTTCCAAAAGAAAAGACAGCAACTCACAAATGTCTTTATCATCATCAATAATTAAAACATATCCATGATCTTTTGTTGCTGCTTTCATAACTCTCTGCCGATTATATCCATTCAAAGTGTCAGTTACTTACTAAGGAACAAAAAAATAGTAAATTTCACAGAGGTAGGCAAAATACCAATTTTAATTTCCCTTAGGTTTTAGCTCACCGAGTGGTTGAATTAAGGTAATATCAGTTGGAATCCTACCCTCTATTCGATGGTTTAAACCCAAAAACAGCAACCCCATTTCTCCATCAAACAATGTTTTATCAATGCGCTGTGCTATGAATTCATCGCGCTGATCCAATAATGACTGTGCAAACTCTTGGCTAGGAGGTGCTTGGCTAGGGTTGGGTTGATATATCCTTTTCATTAACGAATATTCTTCCAGTAATAACTCTGGTGATTCTGTACCTATAATGGTGGCACCCTTGTTCCGTAGTGCTTGCAATAAGAGGTAATTGGGGCTTCCAGTGTTTGCTGTATCGTCCACTATTGCAGACTCCTTTCCGCAAATCGGTAGACTGTCCTGATAAATCTTTACTTTTGAGAAATCTAGGCCAAAGCCATTAATTGCATTTTCTATTGTCGTCCAAAAATACTTGACAACCGCCTGATGTTTTAGCGAATCTTCATCAGTTCGGGTTTTACTGACGGCTTTGTCAAGCTTACCCATATCCTCATTGCCATGAATTATGGGAAAACGGATCAGTACACGCATGATAAAGAAATTTCAGAAGTTAAGCAATTTCTTCGGGTGCAAGCTCAGATGCCTCCAAACGGGCTTCCAGACGCTTCAACCGTTCTTCCATATCCGGCGAGGGCAATGCAGGAACCCTAGCTCTCGAATCAAAGGCAGGATTGCCAGTCCACCAATCCAATCCCATTTCAATGGCTTTGTCTACGGAACAAATCAACAGGCGAATTTCGAGGGTTAACAACTCTACTTCAACAAGTCTAATGCGAATGTCTCCACTGATAACTATCCCCTTGTCTAGCAGACGTTCCAGCAAGTCTGCAACGGTGGTCGAATTAGTGGAATGGGTCAATGATTTTTTGTCGCTCATGGAGGGAACCCTTACAGTAGTCGGCCCAACGGGCCTAAATCCAAATTCAAATCTTCTTCCTTCAAATCAAAAACTTCTCGCAGCCGATCCAATTCCTCGGCTTGTCTCATCAGGGTAAAACCAAGTCGTTCAACCTCCTCGTCGGTCAGCGAACCTGAGTCCATTCGCTGTATAGCCTGTCGTTCAAGCAGTTCGTGTAACAATTTAACCAGAGTCAACACCAGTTGCGCCAAACCGTTACGAACCCTTTCCCCGTCAATCTCCAATCGAGATCGTGTTCCGCTAGAAACTGATCTATTTGATGTTACTTGGGGCAAGCCTGTTAAAGATTTGTCCAGGGTCTGTTGTGAGTTATCAACTTTCATCGTAAGAATTATTAAAACCTCTTAACCTTCTTCCTGTCTCCACAGAGGCCAGTAAGGCTTGTAGACTCAAATAAACCAAGTCAATATCAGCAACCGATATTGTTATATCCGCGACGATCACAGCACCTTTGTTAAGAATCCTATCCAAAGCTTCGCACAAGGAAACCTGCTGATTGTCTTCTTGCTTTTGAATTAATATAGTCATTCTAAGGCTCTAGGAAAGTTTAGCATGGTTATACTGCAAATGGATGGTCTAAATATTTTCTTGTGCATGTAATATGAACGAATTAAAGAAAATTCAATATTTTTAAGGTACATAAAGAACCGATCCGAGAGCTTGCAGTCTTTCCAAACCGTCTGAATTAAATTGCAGGAAAACCTTGGCTAGTGGCTGACCAGTAAAAAGAATCTCACTCGCTTGTTTGATCTGATAGTCTTCGCGTTGATTTATCGCATGACATAACTTGCAATCGTTTGTCGGTGTTATTTGGTTAATAAACAGGCCTTTCGAGCTAATGCCAAGTTGATGCAAGCTTACCATCATTTCAGCAGTTTTTTCCATTGCCAAATTTGTTGGAATGGTCACTGCGTACAGCGAAGTTTTATCCCGGTCAGATAGCAACGCTCGCAACGCTTTGAGTTTTCGAGACAAATCCACCAGCCGTTGCGAAAGTTTGGGCAAACGCATGACATGCCTATATTTGAGCAGCAAGGAAAAAAACTGCTTCAACCAACCGCCAATCAATTCTGGCAATTCCAAGAGACGGATAAGATGCCCGCTAGGGGCCGAGTCCATCACTACTACATCATAACACCCGCCATCAAGATGATCCATAACTGATGTCAAAGCCATGATCTCATCCAGCCCTGGAGGTGCTATATCCAGCAGGTGTTCCATTACCTCACGGTCGAACGTAATATCAATTCGGGGGAGGGCAACAGCGAGAAAACCTTCAAGTTCATCGCGGTATTCTTGCCTGACTTTATCAAAAGCACCCTCGGCATTGATTTCCTGTGCGTCCAATCCTAGCAGTATCTGAGTGGGTTTGCCTTTCACCACAAGACCTAGGCAATCCGCAAGCGAATGCGCCGGATCTGAAGAAAAAAGCAATACACGTAGGCTAGGGTACTGTTTGTGCAAGCGCAACGCGGTCGCGCAAGCCATTGTGGTCTTGCCAACTCCGCCCTTTCCACAAAATATTAACAATTTAACTGATCTAGCCGGCAACGGGATAGGATATTCTACTTTTAAAGGCAACTCAAATGAAGATTTTGAAAGCACACAAATTTGTTCAAGTGGTTGAGTTTGCGACCATAAAGAGGCAATTGCTTTGCCCCGTGGTTCTTCTGGAAATAATGGTAGAGTCCAAAATTGTTGTTCTCGCATGTGAACCAACGCCCCCTTTAAAGCAAACATTTGCCGTTTTCGCCTAGCCGAACAAGTCGGGCAATCATTTGCTGGTATCAATTGGTTAACTACCATTTCTAATAAAGGAATTTTCCGCCCCTTTAATGCGTTCGCCAAATCGAAGCTTTCCTCAACACTCATTAATTCAGCCAACATGACAATCACAAATCGGCAGAGCTCTTGATCACTCATCAATTTTTCAATTGCTGTCAGCGAATCGCTCATTGTAAGAAGGAAGCGATCCAAATGGTCAAGCCCACTATCGCCTGTAAAATGGCGACGGATATAGCGGTGTTTAGCCAGCAAGGTATCAAGGCCAACCAGCCAGCGGCGGATTAAATCTGGCATTTCCAACAGACGTAGGGTGTGTCCTGTCGGTGCTGTGTCGATTACGATACAGTGGTAGCGGTCTTGTTGCAACCAATCCGCAATCTCAAGATAGGCAGCCAATTCATCCATGCCTGGTAAAGACAGATCCATCAGTCCTTGCAAATCCTCGTCGTCTAAGAAAGTTCCCCGTTCGCCAATTTCTTTCAATACTTGATCGTGCTTGGCCTTAAAATCGTGCAACGAGACTGCGGCATCCAATTCCAAGATTTCAAGGTTATTTGGCAGTGTCAAATCGGCAAAAGCACCCCTCAGTGAGTGTGCGGGATCCGTTGAAACTAATAGAAATTGCTTATCCGGCTTCCCTTCAGCCAACTGCAGGGCAGTCGCACACGCGCAGGTGGTTTTGCCTACACCGCCCTTACCGCCGAAAAATATCAGTTTGAGCGATGATTCGCAATCAAGGAAGGCAGGGGAGACCTTTTTTATCATTCAGTCAAATCCGTAGGATTATCTTTGACAGGATCGTCTTCGTCTTCGTCTTCGTCTTCGTCTTCGTCTTCGTCTTCGTCTTCGTCTTCGTCTTCGTCTTCGTCTTCGTCTTCGTCTTCGTCTTCGTCTTCGTCTTCGTCTTCGTCTTCGTCTCCCTCTCCACTGTCAGACTCATCACCGCCTATCATGTCGTTTTCCTCCTGAAGGCTGTCAAGACGGTTTAATAGTTCATTTTCTTGCTGTTCAAATTCTTCCTCCGTGATCTGACCAGTCTCCAGTAGCATATAGAGATCGGTTAGACTGTCCCTAATGCGGTCAGCCTCGCCTTCCAATTCTTCCTCGGCAAGCTCATGGATTTGCTTGAATACCCAATTAATTGCCGTTACCGGAAATAATAATATATCATCGACAATCAGCATGCTTAAACCCTAGTCTGGGTCATCACTTTCGCTTTCATCGTCCAAGTCATCACTTTCGCCTTCCTTAACCTTGGTCTTGGTCGATGGTGCATGCAAGTCCAAAGTAACGAAATTATGGGGTGCCCAAGGGCCGGTATAATCGAATGAATAGACATTATCGAAAAGCTTTGATGCCTGGAAAACACCCTTGGCGAAATCATCCATATGCTTTCTATCAACTAAGCAAGCTAAGGTCATGACATCCTTCTCTCTCTTAACCGGATTTTCAACGATATCTTCACAATAGTCCATCAAGACTTCCTTGACTTTTTCGGTGCAGTCTTTACGGTCTGCAGTGCGCAAAGATTCATAGAGCCGCCCCAATTCGACTTTATCATCTCTTCGATGGTTGGTGGATCTGCTCCATACCTCATCACGTGCATCTTGAAGAAGAGGGTGGGTTGCGACAAAATATTCATAGATATTGGAGGTGTCCCAACTGACTCTCAACCCCATCTCCACACGGCCTTTAAGACGTTCAAAATGCTCTTTAATACTTTTGTGGTTGGCATCAAGCACTTTCCTCACTGCCTCGGCATTACGCGCAATCACCCCGAAACGCATGGGGAGTACAGTTCCTTGCTCCATTAGATAATGCAAAACTGTTTGATGGGCGGTAATATTGCGTCTTTCTGGGCGTAGGCGAGGACTTAAAGTATCGCTAACTACAGCCCTTAATCCTCCATGGTCAATGGCATAAACATCTGCTGCTTCCAAACCTTTAACCTTATAGGCGGGTGTTACCCCATCCGTGGCACAAAGGGCATAGAGTATTTTTGGACGTCCGCTATTAGTCTTGATGGCATTCACATTACGCTCCCGCTAGGCTTCTTCTAAAACTATTTGCAAATACTACATGCAGCACCCGATTTAAACGGCGACACTCCTCAAGATGAATACGCCCAATATCAGGGAGAATTTGTGCCACACCTGTCGCATTTATACAAGAGCGAAAACTTCTTAAACCCCGATGGGTACGGATATGGCAACTGGTGCGAATACTTCTCATACAATTCACCTTAATATTTGATTTTTAAACCTGATGGTTTTTTTTCAACAGGCTCAGGTTTACCCATTTGTTCGGATTGTACTTCATCCGCAGCGTCTAGCAATATTTTTTTTTCCTTGTCGATATCGGCAATGCGGCTGTCAATACCTGCTATGCGCGATGAAGCAGCTTCACGCTCCCGTTCTCGCCGCCAACGCTCCAATTCTAACGCCCCTACCTGAAAATAGTTTTGGTAGACCTCATATTTGTTTTTCGCACGTCCAGAATGAGTTTTGATATCGGACACGGAACGTGGCGGTCTGGAACGTATAGCCATACTGCTTACTCCACAGCCTTTATCTTTCGAGCCTGATTTTTGTTAGCCGATCCTGTTTCTAACGGAGGGCAGACTTTGTTGATTACATCATCTACCATTTCGAAGAAAATTGACCGACCAGAATGTTGTACTTTGGCTGTTTCCATACTCAAAGTGTCGTAACATACTTCATGGAATAATTTATCTCCAAAACGTGGCTTAATACCTTTATAATTTAGAATCTTTGCTATAGCTATGCCTGCGCGTAGGCTGGTCTTGGATTTATGTTCGTCACCTCGTAGCTCTCTGACGATATCAACGATATAAGTAGATTCTTGTTTATCTAATCGAGAACGTGAGTGTAATATTTCAATCTCAGTGGCTCTATCCGGGTGGCCAAGTTTTATAGTGATCATACGATCAATCAATGCATCCTGCGTCTTGTGCGTACCGGCATATTCTTCTGGATTTGAGGTAAAAATTGCCCGGAAGCTTGGATGCACATCCAAATAACCATCGCCCGAACCACGAAGACCAGGCAAGTTCAAAATGCCTTCGGCAAGAACAGAAAGCAACACATTATTTGTTTCTGCCTTTGATCGATTGAACTCATCATAAATTAGCATATCTCCCTTTCGACAAGCGGTTGTCAAGCGATTGTCCACCCACATACGACTCATTTGTTCTTCAGTTTTCACCACTGAATGAATGTAATTATCCACCAAGCTACTTTTACGATACCCAACATCTTTTCCCGTCAAGTCAGAAGTAACAAACTCTTCGTTACCTTGGAGAAGTGTTACGGGCCTTCCCCATTGAGCAGCCAAGTGGAAGGCCAAGGTTGTCTTTCCAGTTCCAGATGGACCCGCAAAATGCACCGGATATCCCGAATGAAGATAAAGCATGGCACGATCAATAATCCTACCAAGATAGGGAGTGATAACAAAACTATCGCTCGCTTCTGGAATAACGTTTTCCTCATCTGTAAGGTGGTTTGTGTTAGATATTGTATTGTTATTTATCATTGATAGAGTTCCTGTTAAAAGCTGCAATATTGCCCTTGCCAGTGACAAGTGCTTATGATGGAAATTGTATTGTGGGATGAAGCATCAATGCGTCGAATTCATGTAATGATTGATGCCTAATTTAGCAGAAGCCGATCAAAACCCAAGAGTCCAAAACATTAGTAAGGATTTTCCGCTCACCCTGAGCCTGTCGAGAGGGGTGCATGCAAAATCCCAACCTAACTAAGCGTTAAGCCGTCCATGGTTCGACAAGCTTACCACGAACGGCTTAACTTAACGGCGTTGACCTTTAATCTCCGCATCTTGAGTTGGCGCAAGGACAATCCACCAAGAATCGGATCAGCTTTCGCCTTGCTTGCTATCCCGATTTTCCTCTCCAGCCGTTCCGTGGTGTTTTTTCTTAGGCTTTTCATGGTCTCCGCCTTTACCCTTCTTCACCACTAGACTGTCCCATAAAGTAGCTGGTTCCGGTGTATCCTGAACAGTCTCCGCCGCTGGTGGCGGCTGATCAAACGGCTGTATTGCCTCTGGTTGGACACTCGACGGTTCATTGGCTGCGTCAACCTGAGCCTCCGATGTTTCTCTAGCTGCAGGCTTATCACCGGACGCCTTGGCCTGGCTAACGACTATCTTGGGGATATCGTTTTTTTTTTCCGATTTAACGACACCACCAAAAAATGCAGCATTTGCCCCTGCACGGTCACTGGACACTTCGTTTACTAACGCTGCCACACTGCTTGCAAGATTAGACACAAAGGCTGCCCGGTCTTCGCTTGTACTCTTGGCCATTTCTGAGTGAGCTTGATTAACTGACTCAAGCTGACTGGAAACATCTTCAACAAGCGCCGCAACGAAGCGATTCCTTTCTTGCGATGAAACTCTGGCATCATTCGCTCGGTTATCTTGAGTATCACTCAGGAACTTGCTAACCGAATTCGCTAAATCTCTGAAAAAGTCGGATCTATCCTGCGCCGCTTCGCTTGCCTGAGTGATCCTTGTGGTGGTGAAATTCTCCAGCAAACTGGCCACTTCATTACCCAGATTGACTGTAAAGTCCGCTCTTTCCTTTGCAGCATTTTCAGAGGTTTCTTTATGATTGGCATTAAATTCTGCCATCAGATCGGCGGTCTTTTTTGCCACATCAGACACGAAGGACGCACGTTCTTCCCTACCCTGTCGGGCCATGGATTGGTGGTCATTGCTAAAATTGTCAAGCAGATCGGCTACGCTGCCGGTATTTAAGCTTACAAATGCCTCCCGACCTTGCGCATCCACTTGTGCTTGGTTGGAGCGTGTGGAAGCAAACCCGGCAATCATTGTGTTTACACTGGTTGCCCTGACATATTCCTGCGCAGTGCGCTCAACACTATCTTTCCCGCGGCTGTCACGGCTGTCATTGATGTTTTGGCGCAATCGCGCCATGTCTTCTGTTAATTGGCCCATGGTTCTTCTCCTTTTTTTGCTATACATCAGTTCTAAAAGCTTTATTTCCCTACCTTACGCCCAGAAAGCACCTCGCCGCTGGATTCACAGCGGCGGGGATGCCCTCATTTTCGTTTTAGGCTGGAGCTGCCGCGCTGGCGGTCAAGCCGATAGCTTCGGCATATTTCAAATAGGTTTCGACGGAAGCGATGACGACGCGGGCTTCAATGGACAGCAGTTCGATGCCGACCAAAGACACCTTAACCCATGCATCAACAACGATGCCCTTGTCCAAAATGCGGTCTACAACTTCAGCCAAGCTAGAAGAGTCAGTTGATTTTTGTACTTTTGCCATGATGCTATACTCCTACAAATGTTGTTTTTAGTTAGAACTTTATTGTTTTCATGGCGACGGAGTTACCGTCGCCTTGGCTCGAGCTTAATTAGGCTGGAGCTGCCGCGCTGGCGGTCAAGCCGATAGCCTCGGCATACTTCAAATAGGTTTCAACAGAAGCGATGACGACGCGGGCTTCAATCGAAAGCAGTTCGATGCCAACCAAGGATACCTTAACCCATGCGTCAACAACGATGCCCTTGTCCAGAATGCGGTCTACAACTTCAGCCAAGCTGGAAGAGTCAGTTGATTTTTGTACTTTTGCCATGATGCTATACTCCTACAAATGTTGTTTTTAGTTAGAACTTTATTGTTTTCATGGCGACGGAGTTACCGTCGCCTTGGCTCAAGCTTAATTAGGCTGGAGCTGCCGCACTGGCGGTCAAGCCGATAGCTTCGGCATACTTCAAATAGGTTTCAACAGAAGCGATGACGACGCGGGCTTCAATGGATAGCAGTTCGATACCGACCAAGGATACCTTAACCCATGCGTCAACAACGATGCCCTTGTCCAGAATGCGGTCTACAACTTCAGCCAAGCTAGAAGAGTCAGTTGATTTTTGTACTTTTGCCATGATGACATACTCCGTAAATGTTAGTGTTATGACCCTTAAACGTTCTTAAGGTTTTTTAATTACAGCTTGATGCTGCATGGTCTTGGTATAAGCAAAAGAAGTGCCAATGTTTTGTCGCAAGAGATTGACAGCGTTATTTGCCGTTCCCGAGATGTTGCTATAATGGTAATATCTGTTGCATAAGCTGTCTTGGATGTCTGCAAGATCATGATTGGCATAGGGCTTGGTAAATGGCTTTATCAACCTGAAGCTCTTCCACGCATGATGTTAAAATACATGTTTGGCGGTCTGCCGAATGAGGTGACCAAGGTGCGTAGACGCTGGTTCTCTGTCGTTCACGCCATAACTATGGAATCAATTCCATAACTATGGAGTGAATGCCATGAGTTGCGTCGTTAACCATGCGGATTGAATTGACATTTTTGTGCCATGGCTGGCTAGGCGAGCTTTAAGGACGCTTACGAGAATGTCTTTACTTGTTGGGCGGCCTTCAGGCCACCGAAGCCGTTGAATTAAGCTCTGATGTTACGCACTGTGCCGCCGAAGCCCAGATTTAGGACGGAACAAAACCGCCCGGGCGGGCGTTTCCGGCGAAGTAAGCCGCACTTGTCCGGGTTATGCCGGAAACGCCCGTGAACGGGCTTATTCTGGCCTACGGTGCGTAACATCAGCTAAACCGTTCGTGCTGAGCCTGTCGAAGCATGAACGGCCTAATCATCAACGGCATGATATTTTACGCCCACCCTGCCATTTTAGCCAAAATGGGAATGATGGGCTTGGTGCGGCATTCATGCCGCCTTGGCGGGTTAAAACCCGCCCTACGAGGGCCATAAAAACGGACAGGTGATTTTGGGAATCCTTGCCATCATTTCGTCCATTTGACAATCATGGTATAGTTCACTCTCCGTTATACTGCCGGGCCTTGTGACGGGAACAATCTTAAGGGCAGGATGAGCCCCAATAGCTGCTTGTTGTGGCCCATAGGCATTCATGAAAGCCAAATGCCAGGCATAGCTTCCAATCACCGGCCAATTCAGCCGCCTTACACTTTCTGCTTAAACAATGAAGCCCATGTCAGCCAAAGATATGTCTCCAAACCGGTTTGAACTCCTCTACGGGATGCTGCTGGACGCCATTCCATCTTCAGTGTTGCTGGTGGATGAAAAGCTGCACATCGTCTCCGTGAACCGAAATTTTCTGGTGAAAAGCCAACGCGGCGAGGCTATGACGGTCGGTCGCCCCTTGGCTGAAGTGTTTCCAACCATCATCATGGAAAACACTGACATCGAAAGGCGAATTCGCGAGGTTTTCCGCACCGGGACTCCTGTCAAGGGGCAGCGTATGACCTATCGCGCCCCCGGCGTTCCCATCAGAATCTACTATTACTCCATCCTTCCCATTCCCACCAACCAAGTCATGCTGTTAATGGAGGATGTCACCGAACAGGTCCGTCTCTCCGAGGAAGTGCGCAGGGTTGAGCGGCATCTGGCATCAGTTGTTGAAAGTGCCAGCGATATTGTGCTTTCAACTGACACGGAAGGAAGGATATTGACTTGGAATTCGGCTGCCGAAAAACTTTCCGGCTTATCCACTCAAGAAGTCCGCGGTCAATATTTCTTTCAGTTTTGCGGGAGCAACCAGCAACAGACCTTGCGCAAAGTATTCCTGCTGATGAAATCCGGCAATGAATCGCACACTACGGAGTTTCCTTTGGTTACCAGCAGTGGAGACAGTATTTTGGTGTCTTGGGTTTTTTCTCCAATGAAGGACGACTATGGTCAAACCGTGGGTGCGGTTGTGGTCGGGAGGGATCTTGCTGAGCGGAGAAAGCTGGAGAATCAACTGCGGCAATCACAGAAACTCGCTGCCCTAGGTGTGATGGCTGGGGGTATCGCACACGAAATCCGTAATCCACTGGCTGTTTGCTACTCAGCCGCTGAGTTCCTATTGATGGATAATATTTCCTCCGAGTTCCGCAACGAGTGTTCCAGAAAAATACAGGCGGGCATTCAGAAGGCTTCCGCCATAATCGAAAATTTGCTACGGTTTGCCAGGCCTTCACCTGACACGGAAATGGTGCAAGTTGATTTGAACACGGTCATTAAGGACACGCTAGATCTGATTACCAATCAGGCCAGGGTCCAACAAATCCGCATTCAACTCGAACTGGAACAGAGGAGGCCGGTACTTGTCCTTGGTGTCTCGGGTTTGTTGCAACAAGTTTTTATGAATATTTTTCTCAATGGCATCAATGCCATGCCAGACGGGGGTGTGTTAAGCATTACGGAGGAGATATTTGAAGCCGAGGTGGCGGTGCGTATTTCAGACACTGGAATGGGGATAGAAGAGTCCGATTTGGACAAAATATTCGATCCATTCCATACCACCTCGCCGATAGGGAAAGGCACGGGGTTGGGGTTGTCTATCTGCTATTCCATTGCCCAGCAGCATCTAGGCTCCATCCATGTGCAGAGTTCCCCTGGGAAAGGGGCCACACTGACCGTTCGATTGCCACTGCTGTAAAGTTATGAACGGACCTATTCTTGTGGTTGATGATGAACCCGACATGTGCTGGGTGATGGAGTGCATCTTACGGTCAAAAGGCTATGAAGTGGTGACGGTACTCAGCGGTGAGGAGGCTTGCTACCAATTGGCCAACCGGGACTTTTTCTTCGTTTTCATGGATGCCAAGCTTCCCGACATGGATGGCTTGGAGGTGGTGCGCCGGGCCCATGCGGCTAGGCCCGGCATCGTGCGTGTCGTGCTGGTATCCGGGTATCACTATCACGACGACCCGGTCATTCGCCAGGCAATCAATGAAAACCTCATCTGCGGTTTTTTGGCGAAACCCTTTACCCACAGCGATTTATTGAACGCGCTGCCTAGTTCGTGAGCAGGTCGGATGCCTACTTTAAGACAGTTACGAGAATGCCCCGTAGGGTATCCTTCTGGCCACCAAAGCATCCTGAAGGACGCCCTAACAAAAGGGGGGTTTATAGTTTTTGAAAATCGCCCTAAGACTTAAGTTCAAGCCCCATCCGTCGTTAGTGAGGAAAACACCTAATTTTTGTCTGGAACGACGGTCGGTAGGAAACCGGCGACAATGGGGGCGGTTTGGTTGATGGTTGCCGCATTGTCCGAAGCATTGGGGTCGCCTTCGGGATAACCGCAGGGCTGTCCACGGCAGGCATTGTTGAGCAGCGGCGTCGCGAATAGAAGCACACTTGGGCGGAGATAGCTCATGATCGTCCCGAAGCTTCCATCGACTCCCCAAGCATAGGAGTAGGAAAATGCGCCGGCGGTATTTGTAAAGGGGCGGTCATGCACATTGCCCAAATTATGGCCTAGCTCATGGGCCAGGGTATGTTCCCCGCAATAGACCAATTGTCCATCCTGATCGCCGCCGTCGCTTATCACCGAGTAGCCCAAGTAGGATGATAAAGCGCTTCCGTTGTCCCCGTTTACCCAAGCGATCCCACAACCTTGTTGGCTGCCGGCGTGGAAAGGCCGGATCAGAGTGACGAGATCGGCCCCGTACTTTTCCCGCAATGCTTGGGCCTTTCCGAACGGGGCAGTTCCATTGGTCAGGTCGGACAGAGCCTTGGAATTGTCACCCGTCTCGCCGTACTCCACCGCTTCGATTCTAACGACTCTCACTTTTGCGTTGATCTTGCTGTCCAGATAAGCTTGATTGGTCAAATCTGCCAAGTAATTGACGCGGGTCTCGGGTTGGGCGAGTCCCTTGGTGTAAAGCACAAGCAAGTCGATGGTCGTAAAACTGGCCGGATTCAAGGCATTGCCCGCTGTCCCTGCGGTGTTTGATGATGGGTGGGGGTAGGCTTGCAAGTTAGCCGCCGAGGACACTTTATTATATGAACCACCGCCCCCTAGCACGATAGGGCCGGTTCCGGCGCCGCCAGTGTCAGGATTCCCCGTGGCCTGGTCTTCCAGTAGCGAGCCGGACTGGAGACCTGACGCATCGACATCGACCAAATAGGTTTGACCCTCTTCCGTGATGATCTGATAAGTGCCTGCGGCCGTGACAATATGGCCCATCGGCCCGTACTTGCCCATGGTGATCATGGCCCGGCTCGGCTGGCCTTCATTCTCTTGGTATCCGACCCAGGTGATGTCCCCATTTTTATGGTCGAAGCGGTTGTCATGCACGAAGCTGGAAGTACCGGAAGGCAAGGCCAGGGAAATTTTCTTGCCGGGTTTCATTCCCTTCAAGGTCGCTAAGGGCAGAGTGATGGGGGTCACTGAACCGTCGTTTAAGCCCTGAAATCGGGCCGGCAGGTCGGTTTTTTGTGGGCGGGAATACGTTTGAAACTTGACACCCGAACTAACCATCTTGCCATCACCGTTTTTGCCGCTGATGGTGACGGTTTCCCACGCGCCATTTTTGCCGATCTCAACCGCGTAGTTATAGCCTTTAAGCAAAGTCTTGGAGGCTTCGGACCAGTCTTTTCCGCTCAGGGTAGCGGTGACTTTTTCCCGCTTCAAGCCCTCCGCCAGCCGGAAGTTGATGCCGCTTTTGCTGGCAATGCCTTTTAACACTTCGCCTAACAGTCGGGACTTTATCGGGTAGTTCACATGGTTTGCCGGCTGGCCGGCCTTAGTTTCCGGTTCGGCAGATGCCACAGACGGCGACGCGAAGATCGCCGCGATCACGGATGCGACCAATAGCACCTGCTTTGCTTGGAAGAGTCGGTTTTTTGGTTCGCTAGACTGTGACATTGGCAAACTCCAGGTTGAATTGCTAAACCACGGGTTGATTCGGGTGGATTGACCTTACGCTTATTCTAGCACTTCGGCTTAGAGGTTGGTGCTTTGTAAATGGGTAGAAGGAGAACCCCGAAGGGGTTCAAGCCGTTAGCCGGGGGTTGAGCGCAGCGACACCCCCGGATGGCATGTAAATTAAAAATCGACCCCGTAGGGGTCGTAGAAATACACGTTCTTGGTTTAAGCGCAAAATAAATCGCTGGTTGAAATACTGAAAAAAGCCATTGTTGTCTATAGCTCAGACTATTTATAGCCCGCATGTCTGCGACCCTTTCAGGGTCGAAGGGCTGTTGCCGCTATCCGGGGGTGTCGCTGCGCTCAACCCCCGGCTAATAGCTGGCAACCCTCCTGGTTGCGAAACGAGATAATCCGAAGATTTGTGTATAACGATCCTCAGCGAGTTCGCGGTTAGCTTCCAAAACCATTTGTATGGCCTCGTAGAGATTGGCCCGCGCCTCTTCGAGGGTTTCTCCTTGTGTGTTGGCACCGGGCAACTCTTCGACAAAGGCGATATAACCTTCGGGGACTTTTTGGAATATAGCCGTAAATTCTATTTTCATGGCAATCAACGTTTTGGTGTCTCCAGTGCAAGGTTCCCACGTTCTCCGTTAAGTCACCGCTCACGCCGCTGAACGGTCAGGGCGGCATTCCCACGCGGAGCATGGGAACGATCTAATTCTGGATAGGTGAACTTTGAAAAATAAGCAATGATTTCAGCCGCAGATTTACCTGACAAAGCAACGGCCTGTTCGTCGCGAACTTTACGGAAAAATTCGATGCAATGGAAATTAGTCTTCTTGGGCATGGCTGATAACCTCTCGCGGTGAATAAATTGATAGAGTCTTATAGCCTTGTTCAAGGTTGACGGCGTTAAACTGGCGTATTTTGTCAAGGCGGACAATGTGTTTAAAATTCCAACTGACTAACACATCGACATCGGCTATAGTTGCAAGGGCAATATGCAACATATCGTTAAAATAACGTTGGCTTAAAATATTGCGGTTTAGATAAGCATCAACTAAAGAAACCACCTCATCGTCAACATGAATTACCTCGGACGGGAAGCCAATTAATTCCTTGTGCAAGGTTTGTACAAACTCTGGTGCGGGGGCAATTTCAGTGGCGGTTACATCGGAGACAACCGCCGTGTAACGGCCTTGTCGAAAGTCATCAATTAAAAGTTCAGACCAAGGTTGAAACTCTTCATCAAAGCAGCCCCCAATGACAGACGTATCGACATAGATGCGGAGTGTTTTCATTGGATTAGATATTTATTAAGTTGATAGAACAGCAAAAATCTCTTTCCTGATTTTCTCACCTGCCGCTTCAATTCCATTGCTAATATCAATATATACTAAACCTGAAATATCAGATGGTAGTTCAATCTCGCCTTTATACAAAAGAAAAACCCGGTTAGTTTTTCTTTGAAATTTTCCAAAAAAGTAACCTAATTCAAATATTACATTTTGTCTGGCCCGTCTTTTCCGATCATTTGTTGCTGCACAAGAAACTACTTCATCATCAGGTGTCATAAGTACAAAAACAAACTCAATAGTTTCTGCAAGAGATTCAAATTTCTCGATGATTGTTCTGCCTATATTAGGTTGTTCATGAAGCACTATGGGTTCGGCAAAACCCAATACATTTTGTAAATAGTTTTTTAATTCAAGTTTTATTAGGATATCATGACCATGTACGATAAAGGATTTAAGTGGTGATCGTTTGAGTCCCGCCAACTGTTTTATTTTTTCTACAAACATGCCTCCTTTCGATGCCTCCCATTTATTAAATAGGCCATCTCCAAACGTAGCGAACCAATTTGATACAATAGGGTCATGAATAGCTGACACACCGACTACAGATATATTTGGATAATGTCTTTTAATCCAACGGGCTAATATCAAACCAGCATCATATCCTGGCCATGCATAAATCGATTTCTCCTCACCATCTTCAATTACTTCAATCTGCGAGACATTAGGCATTACGATATCGGTAATTACAACTGAGCAATTGTCAGGATTGCTTGCTAAGTATTTGCAACAGGAAGTAGGATGTGAAAATACCATAACACTCAAAGCATGATCACGGAGTATCTCGACCGCGTTTTTTATTTGTGCAGCGTCATCATCTACCCAAATAATATTTTTTTTTGCCACATTATTCATTGAAATTATGGCCTAACGCATAAAAGAAGAAAACAGAGCACACTCATGTATGAAAATCCACAAACGCACTTGAAGCCATGTAGAAGGGTGGGCAAACGGCTTTATCGTTTGCCCACGCGGAACAACACACCAATCCCTGACGAATGGTGGGCAAGCAAAAAAACGCTTTGCCAACCCTTCTACAGCTAAACTGGCTCGCTTTCTTCATACAAAGTCTCTGGCGCAATATCCGCCCCATTAGGCCAAGCAATCGACCAACCATCGACAAAAAAACGCTGGAAGTAATTTTTGTCTTTGAGTGGTTCAAATATTTCCCCGTTTAGCCACTTTTGGCAATCGGCGATTTTCTCCTCCCCATTGTCGAAGGTAATCTTGATTTTGTAATCAACTAAGTATGTCGCATCCACAACAACGGGCATATAATCCATGGGCTAGACCTCTCTAATTCAATGGTGCTATTCGGGCTTTGTCCCTATCTTGGGTGGCTTTGTTCCAGTTTTCCAGCAATTAGCTAAATCCTAAAGCTCCGTCGTTCCGGCATGGACCGCCGGAACCTAGGCTCCATGGATGGCGGGGCTTCGGGGCATCCACGCAATCTGGATACCGGCAATCCATGCCGGTATGACGGCTGTGTCAACAGTATTGCCAGTGACGGGGCTTTGGAAGCGTCCATGCAATCTGGATTCCGGCGGTCCATGCCGGAATGACGGGTCTCCAATACTTTTGTATAACGATGAGCACTGGAGCTTGGGAACCAGCAGAATCTCTTTTCACTTAACTTTCGCTCAAACGCTTTAGCGTTTTAGCGAAAATTAACCCGCCTTCTGCTTCAACGCATGGCTGATCAAATTTTTGCCCAAATCCTTAATCGCGCCGCCGACTTCCTGGGTGTCGGCTATGACTTGATCCATCGCCGACAAAATCCAATCGCGGTCTTTTTCACCGATGACCAAAGGCGGCAGGAATTTGACCACATTCATGCCGTGGCCCGCCACTTGGCTCAAGATGCGATGGTTTTTGAATAAGGGTATCGTGATGGTTTGGCTGAACAGCCCCTTGTTGGCGGCTTCCAGTCCGGCAAACGCGGCTTTGCGCAATAGCCCACTGGGTGATCCGAATTCCACGGCGATCATCAAGCCCTTGCCACGAACTTGCTTCAAGAAGTCGTATTTGGGGATCATCGCTTGCAGGCCTTCGATGATTTCCCCGCCTATTTTGGCGGCGTTTTCGACTAGCTTCTCGTCCTCGATGACTTGCAAGGAAGCAATCCCGGCCGCCATTGCCATGTTGTTCTTGGCAAAGGTAGACCCATGCACCACGGCACGATCCATGCGGTTGAAAACGGCGTTCATGATGTGGTCGGTCATCGCCACCGCGCCGACGGGGATGAAGCCGCCGGACAGCGCCTTCGCCATCAAGATCATATCCGGTTCTGCGCCGTAATGCTCAATTGCCCAGAACTTGCCGGTTCGGCCTATGCCGCATTGGATTTCGTCGGCGACGAACAAGGTGCCGTATTGTTTGCACAGGCGTTGCGCTTCTTTCAGGTAGCCTTCGGAGGGCAAGTTGACGCCTTTGCCCTGAATCGGTTCGACGATGAACGCCGCCACCTCTTTGCGGGAGAGTGCCTTCTCCAAGGCCGGCAGATCGTCAAATGGCACATCCGAGCAACCGGGCAGCAAGGGTCCAAAGCCTTCACGAAACAGGTTTTCGCCGTTCAGCGACAAAGCCCCTGTGGTCAGGCCGTGGAAGGCATGTTCGCAATACAGGATTTTTTCACGCTTGGTGGTGTAGCGGGCGAATTTGATCGCCGCTTCCACCGCTTCCGCGCCGGAGTTGCAGAAAAATGCCTTGGTGAGGTTGGGCGGGCAGGTGGCAAGGATTCTCTCCGCCAACAAGCCCGACAAAAGGGACGCGTCCATCTGCACCATGTCTGGCAATTCGGCGTCCAGCACGTCTTTCAAGGCTTGCACGATGGTGGGGTGGTTGCGGCCTAGCGCGAAAACACCAAAGCCTGAAAGCAAGTCCAAGTATTCATCGCCTTTGTTGTCGTACAGGTAGGGGCCGTGGGCTTTGGTATAAACCCGATCATAGCCGATGGTTTTTAGCACCCGCACCATCTGGGTGTTCAGGTAGTGGTCATGCAGGTCGAAGTTTTCCCCCGACCGTTCGGCGAGTAATTCGGCAATGGTTTTCGACATGGTGTCCTCAGTCAATGATAGTGCTTTGGGTGAAATTATTTGTGAAAATGGCGTCGCCTGATATGCAACACGCTGAAGGCCGGCAACACGACCAGTGCGCAGATCAGGGTCATCAATAATCCTATGGAGAGCAGGATGCCCATGGACGCGGTGCCCTGGTGGGAGGTGAACGCCAAACTGCTGAAGCTGAAGATCGTCGTCAACGCACCGTAGAACACCCCTTGCGCCTCGCTGGTGCCGAGCAGATTTTCCTCGGTCGAATCCAAATAGTGTAACCGATGGACCATGTGGATGCCGCTGTCCACGCCCAGGCCGAATAATAATGGCAGCGCGATGATGTTGGCAAAGTTGAAGGGGACGTTGAACACCACCGTCGCTGCCGCCGTGAACACGGAGGCCAACAACAGGGGCAACAGAACCAGCAAGGTGTCTTTGACATTGCGTAGGATGATTAACAGCAACAAGGTGATTGCCACTAGGGCAATGCTGAATGCCTGCACAAAGGACTGGACGACTTCGTTCATGGATTCCAGATAGGTGACCGGGAGGTCGGTGACATCCGGGTCGATTTTCTGCGCCCCTTGGATGAATTCGCGCAGGTTTTCCAAGTCGTTCAAATCTTTTTTCGGTGAAACTTGGATCCGGTAAAATCCGTCTTGGCTCAACCAGCGTTCTTTGAGTTCAGCGGGGAGCGATTCCAAGGTGACGGGTCCCGCCTCAAGGCTGAGTTTGAGCTTTTCCATGGTGGCGGGCAAAGAACCCAACAGCACCTGTTGGAGTTTGTCCAATAGGGGTTGGCGAAGTTCCTCGGGCAAAGAGTCCAGATAATCTAGAAATTCATCCAGGCTTTCGCTTAATTCCAACAAGTCGGCATTGCCACCTTCGCCTTTGGCGATTTGCACCAAGATACTGGCTTGCAGTTCCTCCAGGCTTTGAAGCGTAGCGCCGCCTTGGGTGGGCTGGGGAAAACTCCCGAGTTGGGGGCCCATCAGTAAACCCAGTTCTTCGACAATGGCTAATTTGGCCTCTTGGTCATCGGGGATCAGATCAAGCAGTGTCATCACCTTCTCGACCGTCGGCAGTTTTTCAAAACGGCTTTTCTTCTCCAGCGCTTCCTTTTCACTGTTGGCGAGCGAGGAGAGCGTCATCGGTGAAGTATCCTCGTCTTGGAGCAGATATTTGAAGGTTTTGACCGATTCGGTGCTTTGGTCGCGAAGGTTGATCGGGTTGAAATCCACCGAGACCCGGGTCAACAACGCCAATGCGGCCAAGGTCAAAACAAAAGTGATCCAACGAATGGGCCGGGCAAATCGCAAAGGCCAATTGGATAGGATGGAGGATGATTTGTCGATCTCCGGGGTCCGCATCCTAGGCTTTCTGATAGGCATGATTTTTATCAGTGCGGGCAACACCGTGAAGGTGGTGAGCAAGGCGATGAACATGCTGGTGCCGGCGATGATGCCGAGTTCGGATACGCCGACATAGTGGGTGGGGATGAACGCGTAAAGTCCAATGGCTGCCGTGAAGGTGCATAAAATCAAGGACGACCCGGTGGAGGTCAAGGTATCCCGCAAGGCATCGCGCTGGGACTCGCCGCGCATGATCAATTCCCGGTAACGCAAACAAAAATGCGAGGAGTAGGCATCGCCCATGCCGATGAACAACACCGCGAAGGCAATGGAAATCAAGTTGAGATGGCCGATGCTGATAGTGGCGAACCCCATGGAAAGAACCAGCCCCATCCCCAGGGAAATAAACGTGGCAATCATCAATTTGAAGGATCGGTAGGCGACCAACAGGGTGATGCAGACCAGAATGAACGAGACGATGCCGGCTATCGTCATGCTTCGCGTGATGCTGTCCATTTCTTCATATTCCAACACCACCTCGCCGGTCATGCTGACACGGACGTTGGCAAGCTCGCCCACGGTCGCTTCGGCGATTGCCTTTTTAATGGCCGCGATGCTTTTTTCGGCCGGCAGCAATTCTTTGTAGTTCAGTGTTGGCCGTATGATGATGAAGCGTTTGGTGATGCCAATGCCGCTTTGCTTGTCCATCATCAATTGTTGCCAGGACAATTCGTAGGGCCTCCCCTCCCGCACGGCATTCAAGGCTTGGCTAATCTTTCTAAACACCGGATTCATATCCAATTCAAGGTCGTCATCGCCCGTGGTTTTGATGGCTAGTCCGAGAATGTCAAATAGTCCGTGCAGGCTATTATCCTTGGACAGCTTGCCGATGAACGGCTGGGCGTTGGCCAGTTGTTTGGAGGTGTCCTCCAAGTCCTTGACACTCAGATAGAGCATGCCGTTTCGGTCAAAGAACTCCCCCTCGTCCGGGACATAAACAGATGTGACGGCATCCTTCTTTTCCCGCAACTCCCCGCTGATGCGTCTGACCACCGCAGATGTCTGTTCCGGCGAATCCCCTTCCACCAGCAGCAGAAGGGTGTCGATATCTTGGGGGAATGCCTTTTCCAGCCTGATCCGGTTTTGCTGGAAAGGCAGTTGGGTGGAAAACATATTTGCCGTGTTGGTGTTCACGGTAAGATTGTCCATCGTGTATTTGCCGACGAAACCCGTGGCGACAACGAATGACACTATCAGCAACCATGGGCGGTTAAGAATGTTGTTTTCCCACCAAAGAATGGTTTTAATTATTAGACTGTCTGTCGTTCTGCTCATCGTCGGATGTGGGTCTGAGGGGGTTAGGGCGGGAAAAGGGAAATTGCAGTTCTTAAGTGACGGCAAAGTGAGTATCGCGACCAATGGCGGCTGCTAGGCTGAGGGTTTTCATGGCTGCGCTGAAGTGACTGCCGAGTCGGATGATGTCTATGAAATCAGTCGGGTGCAGCAGCGAACGCAACAACATTTGCGGAACATTCAGCATTCCGTTGTCATCGAATGCAGCATGGATCGAGGGCGGTAGGCTTACTTCGGCTGGGTCGATGATGCTACGAACTGCCAAGAAAGGCAGGCGGAATCGCACTGCGGTGCGGGCGGCTGCGGCACTTTCCATGTCCAAGGCGATGGCACCGGTGGCGGCGAAGAGGTCGCGTTTTTCTTCTTGCCCGGCCACGATGCGGTCGCTTTCCGCCAGCAGCCCCGTGTGGACAGGCATTTGCCCGTCCAGTTTGGAAGAGAGGCGCTCGCGCCATTCCCCGTCGGTGTCGATTAGCTGCCCATCCGTGCAGACGATTCCGGCCGGCAGGATTAAGTCGCCCGGATTGTGGCCCGGTGCCAAAGCAGCCGCGCATCCCCAGCTAATCAGTGAAGTTGCCCCCGCTTCGACCAGCAGGGCAGAGCAACGTTGCGCCGCCTGCGGTCCAGCCCCGGATAGTCCGATGAGGCAACCGTCACCCAAGTCCAAACAGCCCCCCGCAGGCACTCGCTTGGAGGTCAGGCTGCGGCACTCAACCGCCATGGCGACAAGGATGCCTATCTTAGTCACGCAATTGCAAAACACTCGTTGCGGAAGCGAGCCAATGCCCACAACGGGAAGAACTTATCATAGCCGTGGTATTTCAGGTAAAACACCTTGGGGAAGCCAGGTGCGGTGAAGCACCCGTCTTTCCAGAAGCCGTCAGCTTGCTGGTTTCTAAGCAGGTAATTGACACCGGCCTGGACTTCCGGGGATTCCGCCTCGCCTCCCGCCATCAGGGCGGTCAGCGCAAAGCCAGTCTGGAAGGCTGTGCTGGTGTGGAATTCACCGCGTTTTTCCGTGCGGTCATCATGGTAGGTGTTGTTGTCCTCGCCCCAGCCGCCATCGGCCCGCTGTTTGGTTTTCAACCAGGCAACGGCCCTGCGGACACTGGGGTCGTTGTTGGGTACGCCAGCGGTTTCAAAGGCCAGCAACACTGACCAGACGCCGTAGATGTAATTGGTGCCCCAGCGCCCGAACCAAGAGCCGTCTTCTTCTTGCTCTCTTTTCAAGTAGGCGATGCAACGATCCAGCACTGGCCGGTATTCGGGGTTGGTCTTCACCAAATTGCCGAGGAACATGGCGCAACGACCCGATACATCGGCGGTGGGCGGGTCCAGCAATGCGCCATGGTCGGCGAAGGGGATATGATTAAGATAGTAATTGTCATTGTCCACATCGAAGGCACCATAGCCGCCGTTGCTGGACTGCATACCCGCAATCCATACCCCTGCGCGTTGGATGGTTGCATTGAATTCCTCGTCTTCGGACTGCACCAAGGCGTGGGCAACCACGGCTGAATCGTCCACGTCAGGATACCAACTGTTGCCGAACTGGAAAGCCCAGCCGCCGCCCGGAAGGTTTGGGCGCTTGACCTGCCAGTCGCCTGGTTCGTCCGTCAATTGCTTGCTTGCCAGCCAACGCAAGCCCTCTTTGATTTGCATGCGGGTTTGCGGGCTTTCCTCGTATTTGTCCACTTCCTGCAAGGCCAAGGCAACTAAGCCAGTGTCCCAAATGGGTGACACACAAGGCTGGCAATAGGCTTGGTCGCCCTTGATCACCAGCAAGCGCTGGATGGATTCAAGGGCAATTTGGCGGCGTTCGTCGTCTTTGGGGAACCCCAAGAAATCCAGCGCCTCGTAGGCGTTCACCATGGCGGGGAAAATCGCCCCCAGTCCATCATAGCCGTTCAGCCTTTCCAAGAACCAGTCACGCGCCTTTTCGGTTGCCTTTCTACGCACGAAGCCGGGAATCAATGGCTCCAACAGGCGGCCAAAGCGTTCCAAGGCCAAAACGGTCTTGCCGATGGGTGTTTTGACGTGGGAGAAATAGTTTTTTTCCTTTTCCGGGTCCACGGTGAACAATTCGCGCACATTAATTTGTTTCGGGTTGCGCGCCGTGACTTTGTAAGTGCAAAGAATCGCCAACGGCACCATCACCGTGCGCGACCAGTAGGAAATCTTGTCCAGATGGAAAGGGAACCATTTCGGCAACAACATGAGTTCCACCGGGATGAACGGCACGCCCCGCCAAGGGATTTGCGCGAACATGGCCAACATGATGCGGGTGAAGACATTCGCCTTGGCCGCGCCGCCGTGGGCAAGTATCCATTCCCGTGCTTTGCGCAGGTGCGGGGAATGGATGTCGTCACCGGCCATTTTTAATGCGTAATAGGCTTTGATGGTGCAGGAAATGTCACCCTCGCCGCCTCGGAAGAGCGGGTAACTGCCGTCCCCGGCTTGATGGGCGCGCAGGAAATTGGCGATTTTCCCCTGCAAGTCCTCGTCGATTTCATCCATGAAGTGCATCATCAGGATGTATTCCGCAGGGATGGTGCAATCCGCCTCCAGTTCGAACACCCAATAGCCCTCTTGGCTTTGCAGGCGAAGCAGATGCTCTTTGGCACGTTCGATGGCACCGTCTAACGGCGATTGCATTGAGCCTGGGAAGGCGTAATCAATGCCAGAAAGTAAGCTTGTTTCTTTGAACATGGGTATTTTCCTTTTTAAAACTTGGGTTTCGACTGTTCGGCTGTCGTTACGGTAGCCGCGAGGGCCAAAACTTGGCGATCAGGTGCGGGAAGCCCTGTGCCAACGAGATAAAACAAGGATTTCAATAAAATATTGCTGCGCCTCGTGAGGCGGCTGCCGCCGATCACGGCTTTGACGCTGCGGCGGGTGATCTTGACCTGCTTGGAGTCGCTGAAATATAAGTTGGCATTGATCTTACGCAAGGTCAGCATGGCCATGCCCAAGGCCCAAAGGCAGAATTCCCTGATGCCGGTTTCATGAGATGGGATAAGCAACGTGTATTCAAGGGCGTTGCGCAGATGGGCATGGGCAATCCCGAGCAACTGTCGGAAACCTTCGGCGAATTTTGGATCGCCATGGCCGGGCTGCAAATCCGCAAGATCGAAGCCCTTGGCCGTGAAGACGTCACGCGGCAACCAACATACGCCGCGCGAGTGATCGTCCCAAAGATCCTTCAATATATTAGTCATCTGCAAGCCTTGGCCGAAGGACACGCCCAGCTTCATCATCAAATCCCGGTGTGCGGCGATTTCGGGGGAATGGTGGCAAAACAGGCGGGTCAGCATTTCACCCACCACCCCGGCGACATAGTAGCAATAGCGGTCCATCTCCTGCATATCGACCAAGCCATGGCGCAGGTCGCGATCCTGAAATTCCGCCATGCCTTCGCCCATGATGGCAACGCACAGGCTTAACGCCTCACGTTGCGGGCTTTCAAGCCCGTGCGTGATGGCGATGACCCGGGGTATTTGGCGGATCAGTTCGTGTTCCAACGGAATGGTTTGGTCGGAAAGCAGAGGCGACAATGCCTGTGAGAGTTTCACCGGCGCTTCCTTGCCGGCGACCACGTCGATGAATTGGCTGCAAAACGCCCGTTTTTGCGTCGAGTTCAGGGAGACCTCGTCTTCAATGGTATCAACGATCCGGCATAATAAATACGCATTGGAAACAGGTTTGGCCAAGCCCTCCGGCAATTGCGGGATGGTTAAGGCAAACGTGCGGGAAACACCCTCCAGCAGGCGGGCCTGGAGAGCGTCGTCTGGCAGGGAGTCTAGCTCCGTTGTTGTGTTCTGCGAACGGTTTCCGTTCATGCGGTTGTCAGTTTCTCAGTCATTTAGGTTAAATATCCCACCACCCGCACATTAGTTTAGGCTTGAAAGGGTCTGGTGAAACAGGTTTCAACTGCAAAAGCAGGGTTGTAAAGTTGCGTAAAAGTCATGAAATTTTAACGTTTTTTGCGTTCACGTCAAGCTTTGTTGCAAATTAGTGAAAAATATTGAGAAAAAAACAACGCATCGGCGGTTTTTTGTTTTATCATAGTCACCAAAGTGCCATGTTCCCAATTCAAACAATGTGTAAGGAAATTGTGGGCATGGTCGGGAGTGAATCTGTGTCACTATCGGTCTCAAGGGCCGTGGCACGGGAATGTCTTAATGAGCGGGTCCTAAGGCTAAGACGTGTAATGCCTAGCTGGATCAAGTTACAAACAGTTTTTACCAGGAGAAATCAAAATGGGCGTTCCTTTGCGTCAACAAATCACCGTGGCGAGCTACCTGCTCAAGCAAAAGCTCAAGGGCGTAAAACGTTATCCCCTAGTGCTGATGTTAGAGCCGTTGTTCCGTTGCAACTTGGCCTGCGCCGGTTGTGGCAAGATTGATTACCCAGATGAAATTCTTAATCGCAGGCTCAGCGTAGACGAATGCCTGGCCGCTGTGGACGAATGTGGTGCGCCCATCGTCTCGATAGCCGGCGGGGAACCGTTACTGCATAAAGAACTTCCCCAAGTGGTGGAAGGGATCATCGCACGCAAGAAATATGTGTACCTGTGCACCAATGCACTGTTGTTGAAAAAAAGGATGGATGACTACCAGCCGTCCCCCTACCTGACCTTGTCCATCCATCTGGATGGCAACCGTGAGCGCCATGATGCCTCGGTCTGCCAGACCGGTGTGTTTGACCGGGCGGTGGATGTCATCAAACTGGCAATGGGCAAGGGCTTCCGCGTCACCGTGAACTGCACACTGTTCCAAGGCGAGTCGGCTGAGGAAATTGCCGAGTTCTTGGATTATGTGAAAGCTTTGGGGGTGGAAGGTGTCACCATTGCCCCTGGCTTTAGCTACGAACATGCACCTTTGAAAAACATCTTCATCAAGATGCGCGAAAGCAAGGAACTGTTCAGGAAGGTATTCAAGATTGGCAAAGACCGTCAATGGCCTTTGAACCACTCCCCTCTCTATCTGGATTTCCTGGCTGGCAACCAAAGCTACAATTGCACACCGTGGGGCAACCCGACGCGCAATGTGTTCGGCTGGCAGAAGCCTTGCTATCTGCTGGTGGACGAAGGCTATGCGCCTAGCTTCCAGTCTTTGATGGAGGAGACACCTTGGCATAAGTATGGCAATTCGAAAAATCCGAAATGCGCCAACTGCATGGCCCATTGTGGCTTCGAGGCCACTGCGGCCGATGATTCCATCAGCAATCCGCTGAAAGCTCTCTGGGCTGGCATCATGGGGCCTCGCACCCACGGGCCGATGGCGCCCGAGCCTGTCCCCGAGTGGGTGAACCCGCCGGTGGATGCCAAGCCGGTCAAGATCCGTCCCACCATCAACATCGAAGTGGTGGAGTAATCCCCCCGCACCTTTTAAAAAGCCCGCAATCGTTTGTCACGGTTGCGGGCTTTTGTGTTTCTTGGAATCCAATTCTGCTTGCAGAGTCTGACCCCTTTACAATGCCCGCTATGATCGGTTAGGACGGTAAAAATATGTCTGAAGCATCTGGCTTTCCTTTCACCTTAGACGACTTCCGACATGGCAATAGCCGCTTGCTGCCGATGCGCACCGACTGGGCAAACTGCTTTGGTGAGAGCTTGGCCCGCATCGACCCTTGGCTGAGCTTGGGCTATTCATCACAGGCTCTTTGCCGTTATTTGTCCGCGGTCGGCCAAGAACGCCACGCCATGGCCGTGCTGGACGGTGAGACGCCGGCGGCATGCCTGACGGTTCGCCCGAATTGGCTGCGTGGGCCATTTTTGGAATTGTTGGCAGTGCTGCCGGAATTCCAAGGCTGTGGTTTGGGAAGGGAGATCATTGCCTGGCTCGTTGGGCAAGCCAAGCGGGAAGGGCATGGTAACCTGTGGACGATTTGTTCGGAATTCAACCTACCCGCCCAAGCGTTTTACCGTTCGCAAGGATTCCAAGTGGTGGGCTGCCTACCCGATTTAATCAATTCCGAAGAAGCCGAGATGCTGCTCAGGCTTAGGTTGGAACGAAGCTAAATCGCCCCGGCCTTGGATTGGCAGAATGCGGCCCAAAGAATCAGGCCGCATTCGTATTTCCGGCTACCAGCTTAAGGCGGGGCAGGTTTAGCCGTTCGTGGTGAGCCCTTCGACAAGCTCAGGAGAGCCTTGTCGAACCATGAACGGCTTACCCGCTCACCCCCTTCGGCAAGCTCAGATACCGTCTTGGTAATCATTATGCAAGCACTAAATTTAGGTCGAATTTCTTGCCGGATTTAAGGACACCGAAGGCAATATGGACGAGCTTCCGCATGGCGGCACAGGCGATAG
>Ga0194049_1000104_pt1 | contig 32871 bp, 38 predicted proteins | sample JunL2225m_MetaG_FD_148665 | JGI IMG/M metagenome (GOLD analysis project Ga0194049, IMG submission 148665) | Anoxic zone freshwater microbial communities from boreal shield lake in IISD Experimental Lakes Area, Ontario, Canada - Jun2016-L224-25m | ecosystem: Environmental > Aquatic > Freshwater >... | reverse complement strand
GGCCCATCAACACCCCGGACGGAATCATCCTGATGGCGATGCCTGAATCATTGCCCGACATCCATCAGATCCTTATCGGATTCAAGATGGCGGAATCTCAGTTCTGGGTGGAGAAGGTTCCAAAGTTCGTTTGCAAGCTGACTCCTGCTGCGAGCGTGGCGACCCTGCATGAGAACTACGGTATCGTCCAAGGACTAGCGTACTCTCAAGGATACGGACTGCATCGGGTCGAACCCAAGATTTGGCAGGAACCACTTGGTCTTGGTGGACGGAAATCGTGTGCGACCAGTGCAGAGTGGAAGCGGAAGCTGCGCGCAAAGGCCCAAGAACTGTATCCACATCTCGACGTGACACTAAAAAATTCCGACGCATTGCTCATCCTTCACCACGCCCTCGGCGGCGGTCGCTAAAAACAACAAAATGAAAAACGATATCTCCCATCGACAGTTCTTGAAAGATGCACCCAAGCTTATCGACTATGCGATCATTCGCGGCTGGATGAGCAGGCCGAAGCCAAAGCAAGACGCTGATGGCACCTGTTCTACGGACGCGATTTCCCATCTCGATGACGATGAAATTCAGGAACCTATCAAACAGCGCAGTAGAAGTTGAACTAATATCAGATGATGTGGAGATACTGATAGGCGAGACCAAGTGGCCCGGCGTGGCTTATATCCAAGATGGAAAACGAAAGATACACGTCACCACTAGAGCCAGGTTCAAATCAAGGTTCGTGCCGATAGATGCGACACCCTGATCTATACATAGATGCACAGAGCAAGCTCTTTGCGAAGTTTCAGACGCGCTCCATACGCATACATCATTGGAGCAAGTACCTGATGACACCCAAAGAGCTTGCTCTCCTTTTCGTAAAGCTGGAGAAATCAAATTCTGTTCTTCGAGAGATAGCCAAGACCGATCTTGGCAAAAGCGGAGAACTAGCGCGCAAACAACTTGGAATCGAATGAATCAATCAAATGTGGACCGCGCAAGAGCGTGGTTGAGGAACACCCCTGGAGCAGTCACCGGGCAGAACGGACATGGAGCGACCTTCGCTGTCGCAACTTCGCTGGTGCATGGCTTTGAGCTATCTCATGGAGACGCAGAAGCGTTGTTCAACGAGTACAACGCGAAATGCGCGCCACCGTGGAAACCGCACGAACTGGCCCACAAGCTAGTCGAAGCGTCGAAGGTGGCACACGATAAGCCGAGAGGATGGCTCTTGTCCGCGCAGAGCGGCACGCCTGTATCGACCACCGGCAAGTTCATCGTCAAAAGACCGACCCAGCCGGTTCCGGTTCCTGCAACGCGATTCTCCATCGCTGACTTTCTCAAGGCGTGCTTTGAACCGGATGAAGTGGTCTGCATCTGCAACGACATCATCTGCGACGAGGCTGGCAACGGAAGGCCGGGGTCGAAGGGCACGTTCCTGACCCGCGACAACTGGATATCCAAGCACTTCACGGATCCCATCAGCTCGATGTGGACGAGCCAGGAGAGCCGTGGCTCCTATGTCCGCGTCAATCCGTGCAGAGACGAGAGCGGATCCGATTCAGGCGTCTCAGCGTATCGCCATGTCCTCGTCGAGATGGACGAGAAGTCCAAGGACGAACAATGGACCGTTCTCAGTGAATCCAAGTTGCCGATGTCCGTGGTCATCGATTCAGGCGGCAAGAGCCTGCATGGATGGGTACGGGTCGATGCAGCGGACAAAGCGGAATGGACAGAGCGTCGAGACATCGTTTATCGACACCTTGAAGCCATTGGCATCGACCCGAAGAACAAGAACGCGAGTCGGTTCTCTCGTCTTGCCGGCGCGATGCGTGATGGCAAGGAGCAGAAGTTGTTGGCCATCAATGTCGGGTCGATCACTTGGGAAGCGTTCACCGACTACCTGGAGTCTCAGGACATGCCCCAGGAGTTCACGCTCCAGAGCATCCTCGATTACGACCCGGAGAATGACCCTGACAATCTCATAGGGGATCGATGGCTTAGGCGTGGTTCATCGCTCCTGTTCGTCGGACAGAGCGGTTGCGGCAAAAGCTCGATGGTGTTCTACCAAGGACTGAAGTGGGCCATTGGTTCGGATTGGTTCGGCGTGCAACCTGTGCGGAGGTTGAAGGTCGCATTCGTGCAGGCTGAGAACGACATCGCGGACCAGCATGACAGCCTCAAGGGAGCGGCGCAGTCGGTGTTTGGTACCCAGAACTGGGTCGATGGATTGAAGAGCGCCGACATGCTGTTCTTTCGCGAGACGGTGCGGACAGGCGCAGACTTCGCAACAATGCTCCGCAGGATGATCCGGAAGACAAAGGTGGACATCGTGTACGTCGATCCGTTGTTGTCGTACATGGGTGGGAATCCTGCGGACATCGAGGTATGCGCGAACTTCACCCGCCATCTGCTTCAGCCGATCATGATCGAGACAGGAGTGGTAATCGTCTTGGTGCATCACTTCCCCAAGCCAAAGGGCAAGGACGAGAAACCCGAGAGCGTGGCAGACATGGCCTACTCTGGCTTTGGTTCATCCGACCTGACCAATTGGGCGCGAGAAGTCATCGTGATGAAGGAGATCGGGTTCAATCATCCTCGGAGATTTGTTCTTGGGATGGCGAAGAGGTCTGAGCGATCCGGGATGAAGGACAAAGAAGGGAACAAGTGCGGCTCAATCATCATCCAGCGAGGAGTTGGAACCGTGTCTTGGAACTATGCTCCACCCGATGTCTTCAAGGTGGATAAAGCCGCTGGCAAGAAATCTTGGAAAGGAAAGTTTAACAAACACTAATTATGAATGAGTTGTTCAGCTTTCCAATATCTCTTAAGCCTCGTGATCATTTGACTGTGCTGCCTGTCTCAGTAATTGAAATTAGTGCATCTACAAATGGAATACGTGAAGAGTCTGGACATGATAATGAGTCCAGCCGCAACGGATTCAGTCAATTTCCGCATGAGATAGCGGAAACATGCGCCCAGCTATTTCTTCGTGATTGTAAACATATTGCGGACCCTTTCGCGGGATGGGGTGAACGAGGTGATGCAATGAAAAGAAACGGACTCAAATACTCTGGCTATGATCTTTCTGACGAGGCAATCAAAAGCGCAAAAGAGCGTTACAATGTGGACAACATCAAAGCAGATTCAAGGACTGTTGATGTGCCGGCTCATGACGGACTATTGACCTGTCCTCCTTACTGGGATGTTGAGGTCTATCAAGGAAACGGTCTAGACAAGGCTAAAAGCTGGAAGGCTTTCTTGAACGAATACCGTGACGTTTTAACCCGCTTTGCAGATAAGGCAGAACGTGGTTCCACCTATTGCATAGCCTCTGGAGATTGGCGGGACAAGGGAATCTATTACGACCTTACATTTCAAACTGAAAACATCTTGAAAGAACTCGGGTTCATTCCTCACGACAAAGTTATCATTTCAAGATTAACAATTAGTAAGGTAAAAATCATGATCCCACAAGCCAAGAGACTTGGTTACACAGTGAAAGTTCATGAGACACTTTCTGTCTTTAAGAAGTCATAAGGCACTAAGCACTAGACTTCTTTTCTCTCATCGCTCGACGCCTACCTTTAGCGGCAAGCGATTGGAACTTTTCCTTGCCGAGCTTTTTGCGACCTATTGATGCCGCTAGAGCAGCAGGGTCTTTGACACCTTTCTTCTCAAGAGAGCCGATAAGTTTCTCGTAACGGCCTCCACCACCAAGTTTCATTTTATCCATAAAATGTACAATAAGTTGTTACTGACGAAAAGGAGGAGTGTATGGCTTCTTGCTGTCTCTGCGATTTTTAGCCTGATCGTTCAACGGTATCCAGCGGCAATTTTCTTTAAAGTATCCTTTGTAGTTATCGATTCGATCCAAACTGTATCCAACAGGTCTATCGCTCATGTCTTCGTAAAAACCAATGAAAGACATCCATTTTTCGCAAACTCCAATTCCCCTTTGCAGGTAGTTCTTTGAGTGAACATGCTTTGGATTCAAGCACCTGTCTTTCATTTTGCACCACGATCGATAAGATCCAGAACCATATTTTCCGTGCTTTGTCGAAATCGTTAAAAGGTGATTAGACGAAACGCAGTGAACGCATTTCCAAGGTCTTGATTCTTTATCAAGTCTTCTTACGACATCAACTCGGACCAATTTTGAGATTTTGCATACATCGCATTTCAGGTCAAACGCCCTCCATCTTCCGACTTTTACATGCTGATGGCTTGATTCAATAGTTCGCACATCGACAAGATAGAGGAAGTACCAAGGAGCGCAACCCCCCAAGCGGCGCATGACCAAAATTTAGGCGTTGTCTTGTCCTTTGCCTCTGAGCAGTTGTGTCGCGCTCGGAAATTCTTTCTACGACCGGGATTGTTCTTTTTGATTGTCATATCCGGGTCACCGAACCTTACCTTCACAACATTGCCATTATCGTTCTTCACGTACACCGCGCTCTTCTTGCGCTCGCCAGGGGTGTAGAACGGTTTGTTGAGCGACACCTTCTTTCCTTGATAGGTGTTACCTTTTTTTGAGAGAGAGGTCATGTCTTGATCTTCGGAAATCCTTTAGCTGAATAGACCGAGATTTTCTTCTTCACTCTGTTGCGACGAGAAATGAGCGACTGCTTGTTCCTTTTATTAGAATCAAACGATTGCACAGGAGCAACGAATGGGTCAGCAACGAAGTCACTCATTTGGTTGGCCTTTTGGGAACACCAAGAGAATCCTCAAACACGTTTCGCTTGTCTTCTGGAAGGCTTGCTTTTGCATCTTCGGATTTCTGGTACAAATCATCCCATGTTTTATTGAACTGAACCAATGACATGTTGGAGTTTCTGGCCAACGCATTTGCTTGTGGAATAGTGATGTTTGGTTTTAGACCTGCACCTGCTTGCGGAAAACGAACGACTGCTGCAAGGAAGTTTTGAACAGGCGCGCTTCCAACCATTGCGTCAACTACCCACCTTGCTCCAGTCGCGCGCCTCATTGAATTTGCAATCTGGTCAGGTTGAAGACGTCCCCCTTGCTCTGTCATGTTCCTTGCACGATTCCACAACATGTAATCATTGATCATGTTGAAGTCTTCCGGATTCAAAACAGTACGAATGATTTGCATCCGGTTTGGATCATCTATGATGTCTCCAAGAGCTTTAACATCCATGCGAAGATTTGCAGGCCCGGTTTCAGAAACGTGATTCAACAATGCCGTTGCTGCATCTTTCCTTACCGCATTCAGCGTCGCAGGATTCAACTGATTGAGAGCATTTTGTACAACCTGTGGATTTTTAGACATAAACAAAAAGTCTCTGACAAATTGAGAAGGGTCAACGTCTGGATTCAGTTGATTGTCCTGAACGAGGCGAGTGGTTGTATTGAAAAACTCTCTCGACCTCTGCCTAGCTTGCTGCGCTAGATTGATTACATTGTTTCTCAATGTAGGAGATGCGATGTTTCCAACATTATCTATGATTTCATTTAGTTGTTGAGGAGTGATTCCAGTTGCGACAGGAATTGTCATTCCGACGTTTTGAACGCGAACAGCATCGTTGAAAATAGACTGGAGCCTATTTGCGTTTACCTCACTACCGGCAACAATGTTTCGCACCCCTTGAGGAAGTTCCCTGAAGTTGTTTGCGATGGAAGAAAGATTTTCCGTTGCAACTCCACCAATTTCAATAGGCGCGCTGCTTCTCAATGAATCAAGGAAACCACGCCGAACCTGGTCAAATTGGATACGGCCCTGAGCGGTTGGAGTTAAAAGATTCCTGATTGAAGTGAATCCTTCTGGAGATCTAGAGAGGTCAGAAAAGAACTGTTCTGTGTTTTGATATCCACCATCGCTTGCCGGGATAGATGCCCTCCTGATTATAGGGTTATCCTGAAGCAAGTTGAACCTGTTTTCAGCAAGCCCCTGAGCAGTCACAACTTCGTTCTCGATTCCAAGCCTTCGAGCAGACGCAAGCTCTTCATCTTTAAGCACAGAGCGAAGTCTCCTCAGTTGGTTCTGAGCAACACCTGGGGCAACTTCTGAAAAGTGATGGATGAGTCCATCGATTGACTGCCTGAGTCCAACAATCTGCTCAAACGTCTGAGGGCTTCTCGCAACGTCAAGCAATGCTCTTGCGCGCGAAGACGCCTCATTGAAAAACTGAGAAGGAATGCGATCAATGGTGGTTGTTGGAGCGCCACCGATGATAACAGATGGAGTGGTTGTTATGCGCTCCTCGGTCGCAAGCGCGCCAAGAATATCATCTATTGTATTGGTTAGATTTTGACTTGGAGCTATTGGAACTTCAGGTTGGCCACCAAGCCTCCTTGTGAGAGTTGTTCTGACGTTGTTGTAAGCATTGTCAACGATTCCGCCAAGCCGCTGATCTTCTCCACGAATGAATCCAACAGAGTTGTTTGCTGCGTCTTGCAATGATGCCGCCCTTGGGGAGCGAGGCAAAATGGTTCCAATTGTTCCTTCGACTTCAGCAGCGGCTTGTCCAGCGGATCCCGCTGCTCCAGTCCTAAGTGCTCCCCTTGATACAGCTTCAGCGCCAAGAATATCTTGCTGTGCGGTTTCCGATGTTGCTCTTACCTGTTGACCCAGAAGGCCAAGGTTCCCGCGAATCGCTTCTGGAAGTCTTTGCTGTGCGGCAAGTGCGGCAGAGCCTGGACCAAATGTACCTGGAACATTTCTGCCCGTTTGCTGTGTAGCTGTAAGTGGAGCGGTTTCGGGACCAAGCGCACCTTCCAATCGGCCAGAGGCTTCTCTTCCCGCTTGAGCAATCTGCTGTTCGGTTGTAAGCAAGCTCGCTCGTCGCGCTGCTGCTCCACTAGCGCCGCCAACACCCGCTCCAAAAAGTGCAGGGAGACTGATTTCTTTTCCAATTTCTTCCCAAGTTGGAAGCCTTCCTTCGTCAATGTATTTTTGGATAACATCTCCAAAAGCGGCAGTTGAAGCATTTACAACAGCCTGTCTTCCAGCTTGATAAAGTCCTGCTGCAAAAGGTCCAGCAATCCCCTGAGCCATTCCAAGCGCGGGGGTTGCAGCCATGATTCCAGACTGTAATGCTCTTCCTTCAGCCGGTTCTTTTCTCTGGCCAGCAAAATGTTCTATGGTCTGAGCCGTTCGTTCGCCGGCATAACCAGCGAGTCCCATTGCAGCAGGATTTCCACCCGTTAAATAACCAGCAACAAGAGGAGGAGCAACGCGAGCAGTTGTTGTAACAACTCCAAGTCCGGTTTCTCTTGCAACATCTTCAGGAATTGCTGGAGATGTCATAAACCCTCCGCCACCACCAGCGGCTGCGGCTCTTGCGTAACCAATGTTCTTCGCCTCATTCACCGCTTTCTGCAATTGTTCAGCAGAGCCTGGGTCAGCGACAGGAGCGGATGGTGTTGATTCAGATAGGCCAGAAGGATTGTTGAAGTGTTTCAAAAGCACACTCCTTGCTTGGTCTTGACTCATTGAGTCTGGAAACTCAAAAGAATCCTCACCAACTTTTACAGTATATGGCATTATTGTGCAGGTTTGAAAGTTCCAGTTGAAGGGTCAAACTTGAAAACACCACCAGCAGGCTGGCCCACCGATGGATCGGCGGGATCAGTCATGCCGGGATGAGGATTATTTACAAAAGGATCAAATACTGAAAGGTTGTATTTTGTTCTATAAACATCCGCCTGTTTAACTTCATTCGGAGTAAGCCTATACTTTGTTTTGAAATCATTGATATTGTGAGCGTAATCCAAAGCTGAAAACGCAGCAAAGTTCTTAGCAGCATTGATAAAGTTTCCGCTTTTAAGGTCCCCAAGCTCAGAAACCAATCGCCCCTGTTCTCCAGATGTAACGGCTTTTCCAGACCTTGCAAGAGCGGTAACGTTAAAATTCTTGCTTGAGTATTGAAGAATCTCGTACGCCTTTTTATCTTGATCCGTTTTTGCCTCGGAAAATTTCTGATCCAGTTTTGCTATGTTTCCACCAATCAAACCAATATATCCATTTAATTTTCCCGGATATTGCTTCTCGTATGCGTCAATTTTATTTACCAATTCATCTGACGTTCTTGCGATAGATTTATTTGCAAGAAACATTTTGTTGTCTTCGCCGGATGGAGCTTTCCATTGTCCATTTTCAGCAAGAGCTTTGATTTGATCTTTATCGTCTTGCGAAAGGCTTCCCCAGGCGTTTGATGCTTGAAGAACCTGATCAGATGAAACCTTTCCTCTCAATCGCTCGCCTCCAGTAAGACCCCTTTGGCTAAGTCCTTTAGCCGCATCCCCTTGTTCTTGGGTGTAAATTCCACTTGCAACCTGAAGATCAATTGCCGCATCCGGCAATTTAGCCAGATTTGCAATCAGGTTAACATCTTTTTGCTCTTTTTCTTTTTTAACAAGTGCATCTGCTGCATGGAAAATGGCATTTGCTTTAGTCTCATCATATTGTCCATCACTTCCAAGGCCATTGTTATTATCAAATACAGTTTTGCTATCTCCAGCTTTGATAAGAATGCTGCTTGTCTCATTCAATTGCCTCATCTTGTTGTCACGGGCTTCTTTTAGAATATGTCTATTCTGCACCATTGGCAGAGAATCAATAACAGGCTTGCTCATATCTCCAAGCATCTTTAGTCCAGTTGCACTTTGAAGATCGGACGGAGGAGCAGGAAACGCGGCGGTCGGATCGCCCTTGGCATTCCATTGAACATAATCAGATTGCCATTTCTGAATCTTTGGGAGGTCAACAGCAAATGTTTCTTGCTCCTTCAATGATTGCCCAAGAGCATTCTGTTGAATCTTGTTCTGAAGGTCGGCACTCTTCTGCTGCATCAATTGTTGAGCAGTCTGCAACTGAAGCTGGTCCATCATCCGCTTCTGTGTCTGAGCGCGGTCGTACAACGATGCGCCGATCTGAAATGCTTCAAGAGTATTGTCGGCCATAAGAATTTTTAGTTGTAGCCAACACCGTAATTTCCGTAACCAGAAGAACCAAAGTTCATCGGCTGACTATACAGGTTTTGAGACTGAGAAGGGCCGTTCATCATGGTGTCAACATTTCCGTAGTTGTACGGAGAAGATTGGCCACCGGATGAACCTGTTCTTCCTCCACCCAAAGACTGCTGCATCATCGCGCCACCATAAAGACCGCCAGCACTTGAAATAGCACTTCCAAATGCAGACATAGTAGGATCAGGCATTGCAGCAACCTGAGCGGCGGTCAAGTCACGACCATACTGAGCCTGTTGCTGTTGCTGCATCACACCGACGCGCTGTGCCGGCGTGATGAACATGCTGCTGGTCGAGAACGGTTGGACCATTCCAAACATACGCTGCTGCTGGATAAAGCTCTGTGCCTGCTGCAATCCTTGGTTCTGGATCTGCATTGATGTCAGCCCAAAGTCACGAGCGGACAGATTCCTGCCCATTCCAGTACCACCTCCAAATCCACCACCAAGCGCACGTCCTGCCGCAGAGCGTTGAAGCTGAGAAGAGACATCTTGTGAAACCTCGCCTCGCAAAGACGCTCCGATGTTTGATCCTGCCTGTGCAATCAACTGGTCGTAACCAGGGATGGCCCGCCGAAGCTGTTCCTCCAGAACGCTCTGGTCAGCAGTCGTTGTCTTTTGAGAAAGTTCAGATGCCGCTGGCAACGATTCAAGATTCTGCTTGATAGCAGCTTTCTGCTCGGCGGCAAAATTGATTGGCTTAAATTCTGGAACCTTTGGCTTGCTCCCTTTGCTCAAGAGTCCACCAATAAGGCTGGATCCACCAACGATTGCCGCTGCTCCTAGGAGTCCCATAAGTTAAAATACCTCCTTCACAAAACGATTGCCGTTCTCTACTGAGAACACTTTTTCAGGTTCGTGGCGCTGGATATTCATAGTTAACAATCGAGTTGCCTTTTCTTCTGGAAACGGTCGCTCGTCCTTGAAGCAATGAACCCATATCCGACGCAAAGTATCCAACTTAAAAAGTTCACCCTCTTCAATCACCATGACATCATTGGAGCATGCCCACTGATCTGCATACTCCCTGATAGACTCGAAGGACTGAAGATGAACCTCATAACCAAATCGCTCGGTGCATTCTTTTGATGAGGATTTGGCGTCTTTTTTTACATACACCTTGATTGAATCATCAACCACGGCTTTGGGCAGATATCCATAGGTAGAACAGTCGGCCACGTACTTGTGAATGAGACGATAACCCTCGATTGATTGTTTCCAGTTAGGGTCTGTCGCCCCCTGCTCATGGATTCCAAGACAGTCGTTCTCCAAAGAAAACAAGACCGACATGAATGCCGATCCGAATCGTGGCAATCCGCAAATCTGGAAAAGTTTACCTTTCATTTTTAACGCACAAAGAAGTCCAAGCAGCGGTCCTTGCCAAGATGAAGATGGCCGACTCAGCGCCAACAATCACTCCAAGCTCGTTGCAAACAACGGCAGAATAGAGAGCAGCATTTGGATGGACATCTTTTCCAACCTCTTTCATCCAACCATGAAGCTGGTTGATCCTATCATTTGCATGAGGAAAATCAGATTCGATAAGTCCAGACACATTGCTCCATGCGGGATCAATCTTGTCTTTGAAGAACGAGTTTCCAAACCCAGGGATTTTCATACCGGACTCGATGGCCGACTTCAACGCTCGCTCGTCAAATCGCTCGTAAACAAATCGAGCAGGGCCAATTGGTCCATGTGCATCACCAAGAGTCAGGATTGCAGATGCGATTCCATTGGTAAGATTACCGCTTCCAAAGAACGAGTTGACGGCGGCTCCAGAGCTTGAGTTCTGGTTGTTCCTTGCCGCCGTATCGTGTGCATCGAAGACAGCCTGAAGAAGCTCCAGTTTCTTTGGAGTGACTTCAGCAAGAGCGAAATCGATGTTTAGATTTAGAACCATTGGGAAAAACCTCCACCGTTCAAGCCGACCCCGACCATCCTGATGGTGTGTACTGCATCGCCAAGATATTGCATCGTCTGTTCCTGTACAGCCTGTACCGCTTTCGCTTCGTAGGCCACTGCTTCCTGTATCAAGTCGTTCTCCTCTTTTCGGATAGCCATCACCATCAACTTGATGGCGTCAGGAGAAGGCGGGATCAGATAGTCGTTGGCTGTCGCCGCGTTGACGTGACGCATCTTCGCCATGACCGTCACCGGCTTGCTATCATCGCTGCTGCAACGGTCCGCGAGATAGCTGCGACGATACTGAGGAAGCGTCTCATCGGGGTCGTACACGGCTACATCAAGCTCCAAAAGAGTTGTAGCATTGTACTCGTACAAACGGCTGACCGTGTTCGTCGCCTCGCGGATGACCCCTGTAAGGCTGGTGAACTTCTTGGTGGATTGAACGTACGGAAGAGCCAGAATCAGCTTCTCGCCATCAATCCAAACGCTTCCAGATAGCGTTCTAATCCATTGACCATTCTGGTCCACTCCCTGAAGCGTTATGGTTTTGCCGACATCCGACGCATCGCCTGGATAGACTCGAATATAGCTGTTCAAGCCGCCTGACATGTCTCGGTAAGAAACAACCGTTCCTCGATCGACAAGCTGTTTGCCGGCGCACGCCGAGTTTTCACCGAGCAATCCATATCCGCTCTCTTGGAACTCGAACCATTGGTTGCGAACAGTACCGACACCGCAGCAATCTGCCACCGCTTCAATCGTCTCGATCTGTCTAGGCCAAGTAATACACCCGCCAACGGTGTTTATCGTGAACCGACCGTACGCTCCCGCCCAAAGACCCTTGTGCAGCAACCGGCGACACGCCTGGTTGATGTAGTCATAGACGCGCGGATCATCGACACACACGCCGACAACGCGGGCAATCGTAGATTGGATGTCCTGAACAATCAGTTTCATTTGGTGTAATAGACTCGCGCGGTCCGCTTGATAAAGTAAACACCATAGAACGGAGGAAGGTTGTTGTGGGCAACATCTCCTCCAGTTGATCCAGTGTCCTTGATCATGTTGTTCGGAATGTTTGCCTCGGGTCCGTAATAGAGAGTATTAAGCTGATTGCCGCCAGATGTGTCGTTTGAATCCCAAGTCATCGAATGTGTGTGCTTTGGCATTTCTGGAACAGTCAGAGTGTGTTGGTCTTCTCCGACAACAGCCGTGGCCGTTGCAGTTCCGTTTACAGCAACCGCGCCGCTCGCCGCAAAAGCTCCGACACCGACCGGGAATCGTGCCGCGAACGCTGCATCAATCTCCCACATCGGACCTGTGACGCTGGTGACCGTGACTGCACCATCGCCACCGTCGTACAGCCCAAGATCAATCGTCGAACCAACGAACATCCGCCGCTCTTGACCAGCCGCTTCAACCGTGTTCTTTCGGATCCAGAACCCCTGGGTGAAAATCCACCAAAGCCCTTGATCATCGAGCCAAGGATAAACACGGTTGTTGATTGCAGGGAACGATGCTCCAAAGTTGAAGAACGAGTTTCCGATGGTGCTGTTGAAAATCGCCTGCGTCCCGCTGATGATATCGTTGGCCAACGTCTGGTAGTTGGTCGGGCAATAGTTTACAGGAAGGCTTGGAGGAACAAGGTTGATCAGTGTTAGATTTGCCATATTATTCCGATGTGTAATTAAACGGGTTCACGTCGCACGCTTCAAGCGTCTTGCATCCTTGAAAAGTCCTGCACTCTCCGACCACGGACTCTTGGACATCGTAAGCGTGGACGCGGACGCTCTTGATGCGACAAAATCCTGTGATGGTCAAAGCCATCTGCACTTCGTACAAGTTACGTGTCGGTGCGCTGATAGTTGAATTGCACGATGTATCTTCCGGGGTCGGAAGACGCATCTTCGGCCTGTACTGAGGCTGGAAGTTTTTGAGCGTCGGACAAAGGTTTCCGCACTGATCAGTGGTTGCACACTCAGACCAGTTCGCCCAATCAATCCACCCCGGATATTGATCAGGACGATACTTCACATTGAACGAAACTTTTCTATCAACATAATTTGTCTGTCCATCAAGTGAATCTTCTCCATCAAGCTCGTCGATGAAGATGTCGCCTGAATCAAGCCGCTTTAATCCGAACGGAATCTCAAAGTTGTATCCACGGGTCTGGATCAACCACTCTATTTTCTTTTTATCGCTTGCAACGCTCTTGTCGGACCTCTCCGCCTTGCTGATCTCCCAGAACTGGATTGATTGGTCAGAACCGCGAGCAAGAACGAAGCATCGGTCACCGTAAGCATTCTCTGACTTCAAGACCTGCAACACGTCGAGTCCGGTCCAGATTCCCGCCCAAGCCGGCGGAAACTTTTTCCGCAGAGAAGTAATCAAATCAAAATCAAGGACAAGCAACGCCTTGTGGATGACGCCTTCAGAGTTGTACCTCGGCTGTGCCGTCATCAACAGCCGGTTATCGAACACGACCGCAGAGCTTGCCCAAAGAAGATTGGTCTGATCGTTGTCGGTGATGTTCAACACCTCGTTGCTGATAGGAGTATTGCCCCAATCGTTGAACGACCTCCTTGCGATGATGAACGAGCGCACGCCATCAACCGCCCGATAGAAAACGTCACCGTTGACCGTTATCACAGACCTGGAACCAAGAGCACCATTGGTCAACAAGCTGATTGTTTGGATTGGATAGTTCAGGTTCTTCCAGACATCGCGATCAACCGGAGCATTGATGCTGAAAACGTATCGAGGAGTGAAAATCAGGAGCGGACCTTGGCCGAGCGATGTATCAGGGTTTCCCGGAATACCCATCGCCGTGATACCGCCAGAATCGGAAGGAACAGCAAAGTCTCCACCACTGTTCAAGAACGTGTTCTCAGTTTCCTTTAGAACGCTTGCGCGCGTTCCGTCTCCATAAACGATATCGGTTGCACGGAACGAAAATCCATTCGCAAGAGCGTACCAGATGCGACCGTTTACGTAGGCCATCATCCTCCCGCACTTGATCTCATCGACATTGGCCCTTCGGATCCCAACACCATTAAAAATCAACGGGTCGCTGACACCATCTTGGATGATGACAAAGTTTTCTGCCTGCACCATCCATCCATCAAGTATATTGGAAGGGTTATAAAGACTTGAGGATGTGGATATGTTTTGGACGCTGTTCTGGTCGATGTCGTACAGCCAAACTTTGCCACTGATCAACATCAGGATGAACGTCCTGCCGTTGTCCGCGATGTACGGGAGAGCGCATTGAAGGATTCCTTTTAGCCCGCTTGGATTGTAGCACTCTTCCGAATATCCATCAGCCGTGATGTTGGTAATGTCCGCAGTAATCGTCGCATTGTCTGCGGTGATTGAGTCGCATATCACCATGTCTTTCTGGATGAATCCGGGACGAGGAGACACGAATCCCTGCCGGAAGCTGGCGTTGACCGCGAACGCGACCTGGTTCCTGTCCACCTCAGACGGCATCACGCCAGAATCGACGCCACCCTCAAAGGTGACGGATCCATCGGTGTACCTTTTCGGTGCGCGTTCACTCATCGGTTAGGCTTGGATTCGTTGCACAGAGAATGAAGAACCAGCGTTCACAGCAAGCAACGTATTTGCCGCCGTGATTGAAACCTCATAATAGTCACCAACATTTGACGCTTGATCAATGTATGAAAATGCAATCGGAGCCTCTGCTGCACCAGGCGTAAAAGCTAGACTTGTGAAAATAGAAGCTCCGTTTTTCTTTATCTCAAGCGTTGTAGAAGGGGATGGACTTGCACTTATGTTCAATACAACATCAATTTTATAATATCCAGTATAAGGAACAACATATCGACCAGTTGCCGCTACAAATCCAGAAGCTGAATCAAGCGTTGACCAAGTTCCTGATGGAAAGTCTGTAAGGCTAAATGGATTCCTTAGCGTCAAATACGTAAGGAATGACAACGCGCTTCCGGTCACTCTACGGGTGAACGTGACGTAGTTGAACGTAGCAGTTCCAGAAGCGATGGTGATTGTGCCAGCGCCGGGAGTGATCGTGATGTTCGCGCCAGCGGTAAGGCTTCCGACAGTGTATCCAGAACCATTTCCAATCGGGATCTGTCCATTGGTCGGAACAGTTGCGACCCCGGTTCCGCCTTTTGCAACCGTCAAGACACCGCTGATGTCTGCAACCGGAATGGTGGCAGAAGTGTTAATTGCTCCAGACCCTGAGCTTCCAAGAGTTTTTACATAACCAGCAGAAAGCGAGTTAAGAGCGGTCGCGCTAGGAATCGAAGCATCAGGAACACGAACTATGTATGTTCCAGAAGAAGAAGCTCCACCGGCGAGTCCTGGGGTTCCTTGCGGACCGATTGCGCCAGCGAGGCTGATGAGCGAACCAATAGGAATAACCGTGGTCGGAATCGCGTTCGGGATGCTCAACAGTCCAGAGGCTGGATTCTGAAGGGTCAATCGAAGTCCATCAACTGACGTTATCTGCATGTATCCAAGTCCTTGGACAGACACAAAGAACTGACCGGCAACCGATTCGGGAAGAAAATCGGTTGAGTTGACGTACGCGAAAACACTAGCTCCAAGAGCCGGCGTGATAAACGATGCCGTGGTCGTACAAAACGAATTGATTCCGTTCGTGCCATTTGTGCCGGCAGTACCGGTCGCGCCCTGAGGTCCAGGGATGTTGACGACAATCGGAGTCGTGTCGCAAGGGGTGCAACAACCGGATGAAGAAACAAGTTGCGACGACATAATTTTCCTTTCGCAGAACCTCAATGGCAGCGAGAACTATTGCAAGGCCAAACTATGTCTGAACCAGTGTCTGAGCATCCATTGATCAATCACAAGTACGGGATTCGTTCACCGGTCAAGATTCCAGATCTTGAACTGGAACTGTACGCATTTCGTAATCGTCTTCAACCAAATGAAGGAGGACTAGGAACATTCAACCATTTCGTCAACGTCAGCAAAATGGTATGGCCGAAGATGAGTTGGAATCCTTGGCTAGAAGCTCAGGTAGAAAGCCTTTGCGAACATGATTACGTTGGATGGGCAGGATGCGGAGCAAGCGGAAAGACCTTTGGCGCAACGCTTTTCGCAACTGTATGGTGGCTTGCCAATCCATCTAAAACAACCGTCGTGCTTACTTCCACCACGGCGAAGATGATTCGGAAGCGTATGTGGGCCAATCTTCAGGAATTGGTCCGCAAATCGCGAGGATTCCCCGGCAACATGGTGGATTCCAAGATGTCTTTGCAGGCAATCAAGGGCGATGATCGACACTCGATATCCGCGATTGCTGTCGCAGAGGGCAACACGTCCAAGGCGGTGGCCAACATCCAGGGTATCCATGCAGAGCGGGTGATGGTCATCATCGACGAAGCTACGGACACTCCCGAAGCCGCTTTCGAGGCTTGTACCAACCTGAGCAAAGGCTGTCGCGAGTTCAAGATGCTCGTCATCGGGAACCCTGCGTCAAAGTACGACCCTCATGGACGGTTTTGCACGCCGGCAAAGGGATGGCGCAGCGTCACCATCGAGGACCAGCATTGGCTGACAGAACGCGGTATGTGCCGACGGTTTGACGGCATGAAGTCTCCAAACATCAGCGAGGGACGCACAAAGTACCCTTATCTGATCACGCACGACCAAGTTCTGTCGGCCATGCGCCATGAGGGTGAGCAGTCTCCTACGTTCTGGAAGTACACACGCGGGTTCTGGTCGCCGGACGGAATGGTGAAGACAGTTCTGTCGGAATCAATCATCGAGACGTACACACCTACAAGAAAATTGGTGTTTACTACCAACGTCCAAGTTGTCGCCGGCCTAGACCCCGGTTTTGGTGGTGATCGATGCGTTCTTCGTTTTGCAAAAGTTGGAACCGCTAACGATAAAGTAAGCATACTTTTTGGAGACGTGATCCACATTTCTCCAAATGCACAGCTAACCGAGCCGGTCCATTACCAGATTGCCAACCGGGTAAAGGAAGAGTGTTCTCAGCGGGGCGTCCCACCGGACAAGTTTGCTCTGGATTCAAGCGGCGAAGGAGGTGGATTGGCCGACATCCTGACCCGAGAATGGGGCGTTGTTCATCGAGTCGAGTTCGGCGGATCCGCTTCGACCATCCCGGTCAGCGATGAGGATTCAAGGCCATGCAACGAAGCATACGACCGAAAAGTGACAGAGTTGTGGTTCTCGATGCGTAAATGGGTTGTCGAAGAACGTGTCGGAGGAATGGACATCGAGACGCTTCAGGAGTTCTGCGCGCGAATGTTCGACGATTCCAAGCGCAAGATATCCGTTGAAACCAAGACCGTGATGAAGCAACGCACAGGCAAATCGCCTGACTTGGCCGACGCAGCTGTAGTCTTGCTTGATTTGGTTCGCAAAACTGCTGTCCTTGAACCTAGAGCAACTAAAGTTGACAAAGTTTGGGAAAAGCTGGTCCGTGAAGCAGATTCAATCTATCACGACGAACAAATCGAAGGATGAACAAAAGAACTGGATACAAAATCTTGAACGAACACATGGTCATCCCCGGTGGATGGCATTATCGGGTTCCAGAGACAGGCATTGAGATTGCTGGCGGTTCATGGCCACAACTCCATGAGTTCATCAAGAACCATTACAATGCGAACGCCATCCAGATACCTGGAAACCTTGATGAACTGATTGTTGAATATGCGTGCCGAAATGGGGCTGATTGCACGTACAACGAGGTCGAGCTATCTAAGCCGGCTGGACGTAAATCATTGGAGATTGGTGACGTTATCCGTTTCAGCATGAGTCTTCTCCACGGATTGACCATCGGTGGAGGGAAAGTGGGCCAAGAAGAGGCGAATCGTCGCGCCAGCATCTGCGCTGGCTGTCGATTCAATAGAAAGCCGCTTGGATGCACAGGATGTAATGCGCGAGTATTGAAAGATGCTGTCAAAACATTTTCTCAACACGGAAGCACCCCTGTTGACGAACAGCTGCAAAGTTGTGAGTTTTGCGGTTGCTTTATCAGGAGCCTGGTATGGTTTCCTATTGAAACGCTCTATAAATTTGCAGACAGTACAGAGAACGAAAACCTTCCGGATCACTGCTGGAAAAAACGACCATGTACGGCAACCTAGTCCAACTACCGCTCGAAACCATCGATGAAGACGGCAAGGCTCCTGAGACGCGCATTGCTGATGCGGCATCTGCTCGCGAGATCTTCCAGAAGCTGATCATGGCAGATCAGTTGCGTAATGCCACGCGCTCCAAGCTGCGCGGACTTGTCGATGGCAATCCTCCGTACAATCCGGCGGAGCTACGTCGAAACAACCAAGCGTTCCGAACCAACGTGAACTTCCGCGAGTCGGAAGCGTTCTTGTCGCTTGCGATGGCGTCGTTCTACGACGTGTTTGCCGAAGTTCCGACCTATGCAAACATCCGCACCGGTTACGGCAACGACATGGATAAGCGGGAGGATTGGTCGAAGATCATCACCGAAGAGTTCGACCGCCTTCAGAAGCTCGACAAAGATTTTGATTACATCATGCAGTTGTCGCAACGAGAGATGGTTCTCGTTGGAGATGGTCCATTGATTTTTGAGGACGCTACCGATTGGCGATGCAAAGCCATCATGGCGAATGATTTGCTTGTTCCTGATGGAACCAAGTCCAATGTCAGCGATTGGAAAGTTGCTCTTGTCCGTACCCGGATGGGTGTAGATGACTTGTTCGAGAAAATCCAAGATGAGGAAGCTGCAAAAGCAACTGGTTGGAATGTGGATTACGTTCGCCAGCGTATCCGCGCCGCAATGCCTGAACCGTATCGCTCTGGTGTGCAATACGATTGGGAGTTCTTCCAGCGCCAGCTTCGATCAAACGATATCACGTTCTCCGCGCGGTCCGAGGTTGTATTGATGTGCCATGTCTTCTACAAAGAATTCGATGGCAAGATCAGTCACGCTATCATCGATGAGCGCGACAGCCAAGGGTTCATGTACCGGAAGCTGCGTCGATTCAGTCGATGGGAGCAGGTCATCCATCCGATGTACTACGACCGTGGCGACGGCGAGCATCACGGCGTCAAGGGCCTTGGAATCAAGATGTTGCAGGCGATGGAGTTGAAGAACCGACTCCGTTGCGCGATGGTTGATGCCGCATTCGCTCGCACTCAGATCCTGTTCCGACCGCTCAACGCCAACGCCCTTAGCAAGACGAGCGTGGTGCAGCAGGGTCCGTACGCGATTCTTCCGCCTGACTACGAAGTCATCCAGCAGAACATCGCCGGCGTCCTAGACGCTCCAATGGCGGTCAACGCGGAACTTGAGAACGTGCTCCAAGGGAACTTGTCGCAGTATAGGCAATCGCTCTCCAAGCCCCAGGGAAACCCCAAGACGGCGTTCGAGGTGAACGTGATGGTGTCGCAGCAGTCTGCGATTGGTAAAACTCAGTTGAGCCGGTACTACAACCAACTCGATTCGTTCTTTGAGGAGCGATACAACCGCGCTTCAAATCCCAACCTGAACCCAATCACGAAGTCTGACAAGGACGCCATCGAGTTCCAGCGTCGATGCAAAGAGCGCGGAGTTCCTGTCCAAGCCATGATGGATATCGATTTCGTTGAAGCTACCCGGACGGTTGGCCAAGGTTCTCAGTTTGCGAAACAGCAGTTGCTTGGTTCTTTGCTCAGTCTTTCTGGTGCGCTTCCCGAAGGCGGCAAGATCAATCTGCTCAAGGACTACATCGCGGCGCAGGTTGGTCAGCAGATGGTGGATAGGTATCTGCCAACTCAAATCCAGTCGTCGCGGATTCAAGACCAAGCCGCTCTTGCTGTTCTTGAACACGCATCCATCCACCAGAGCAATATGCCGATTGTCACCGACACGCAGGACCACGTGATCCACATCGACACGCACATGGCTGCGGCAAACCAAGCTGCTTCATCGCTCCAGAGCGGTGGCAATCCACAGGAAATCATGTTGTTCATGCAGGGTATCGGGCAACACGTTCAAGACCATTTGCAGCGTCTTTCCACTGACCCCGCTCGCCGGCAACAGGTTGATGGATACGCGCAGCACCTTCAGGAGCTTGGAAAGACAATCGAACAGCTTGGGCAGATGATCCAGCAACAGCAGCAGGGTCAGGCGCAGATGCAGCAAGCTCAGGCCATCCAGCAGGGTACTGATCCTCGTACCGCTGTGATGAACGCGGATATCCAAGCAAAAATTGCTCGCCAGAATGCGGAGACGATGGCCAACATCCAACGACAGAACGCAAAGACGAGCGCAGATTTGTCCCGCAGGAATGCGAAGACGACTGCGGACATCCAGCGAGCGAACGCAACTGCCGAGTCTGACTTGGCGCGGTGATAATGAAAAATATGGAAAACGAAGAAAACGTAGTTCAATTCATCGCGGAGCAATTTCCCAAAATGGGAGGCTGGTGCGACCAGAAAAAAGGTTTGGAAATTGCCAAACTTGTTCTCGAATCAAAACCTCAACATATCGCGGAGGTAGGTGTGTTCGAGGGCAAGTCCACGCTCGCTTTGGCTTATGCCTGCAAGCTCAACGGTAGCGGAATCGTTTATGCAATCGACTCATGGAAGAAGGATGATTGCATCGATGACGAGACTTCTGCAAATCAAGCGTGGTGGGCCACTCTTGATCTGGACAAGCACTACGAATCATTTGTTGGACATGCAGTTCGCGCTGGAGTCGTGAAGAACATTCAGTTCTGTCGCATGTCGTCATGGGACGCTTCTCGATTCCTGCCGGACATGGATATGGTCCACATCGACGCAAACCATGCTGAATGGCCGTCCACCAGCGATGTCGTCAACTGGCTTCCTAAACTGAAAGTGGGCGGCTACTTGATCATGGATGACGTGAATTGGGATTCCACGCAGACCGCCATCCGGCTTGCCCTAAAACGCTGTGAATTTATCTCGCGATTTGACCTTAACGAGAGCGTTTTTGCAATCTATCGAAAACTGAAATAACTCCGTGGAAACGATTGCTATCACGGTGCGTGGTTCTCCTCGCATCCCGCGCTTAAAAGAAAACCTTGAATCCGCTGGAATCAGTAACTACCGGATTTTTTATGGTCTTGACGGAAAAAAGTCTGGGCTAAAGGCCAGCATTCCTTATGAATGCGATAATCCAGGTTCTGGATATCTCATCTGCCACAAACACGTTGGATGCACGATGTCTCATTGGATGTTGTGGAACGCCCTAGAGTTTGATCCAAACACTCCTGATATGGTCATGGTGCTTGAGGATGACATCTTGTTCAGGCCGCACTGGCGCGAGGCGGTTGAACGCGCGCTAACAAAACTTCCACAGGATTGGGACGTACTATATCCAGGGTCTTGCTGCGCGCACGGAAAGTTATCACGAGAGTTAGATTCCAACCTGTTTGAAGGAATGCCTCTTTGCACCCATTGCTACGTTATCCGAAAGAAGGCGCTGAAGACCCTAATCGAGACGAACGAGAAGATTAACGCTCCTATTGATTTGCAGATGTATTTTAATAGCAAGCAGCACCTCAACTGTTTCACGATTTTCCCGCGTGTTGCCGACCAAGATGGTATGAATTTATCCGACTAAAATTATGGGTTTACCTTTCAATGGAGATACGTTCATCGAGCAGGAGTTTCTTTGCCTCAAGGAACGATTTGAGCTTACGACTGCGGTAGAAACAGGAACGCACGAAGGTGATACGACCATTTGGTTGGCCAAGAACTTCTTGAAGACGGTTTCTTGTGAACTCGACAATAATAAGGCTGAGAAAGCAAAGGAGCGATTCAAGCGCGAGAATGTACACGTCGAGATGTTTGAAGGAACCAGCGATGCTTGCATGAACTGGTTCATCCCGAACAACGGCATCGGACATGACACAATTTTCTTTTTGGATGCACATTGGAACGATTATCTACCGCTTCTAGAAGAGCTTGAGGCAATCAATCGGTTTGATATTCATCCAGTAATCGCAATCCACGACTTCAAGGAACCCACCGGACAGCTTGGGTACGACGCTTACAACGGATATGAAATATGCTTTGGTTACATCAAGGAGAAACTGGATGCGATTTACCGAGCTAAAACTCTGACGCAAAAGTATGGATACAGTTTCTACTATAATCATCCGAGCAGATGCACAGGTGCTCGTCGCGGCATAATCTACATCATTCCAAACCGATGAGAGTTGATTTTGATAATACGCCTACTTTTATTATTTCAAAGCCTGAGAGCGAAAAGGAAAAGCGATGCATCAGATACATGAAGTCGTTTGAAATTGATGCAGTTCCGATGTATGGATTTCGTTCGCACAACTGTGGAATTTCAACCGATTACTATCACAATTGCGAGAAGGAGAAGGCAAAAGTAAAAACCATAGTCGCCGGACTCAGTCACTTCTCCGTCTGGTCGGCCATCAAATGGATGGTTGAGGCGAAAGTAACCAATCATCGCACCTTCTTGATTGTTGAGGACGACGTTGAGTTTATCGACAAGAACTGGAAGGCAAAGGCCAACGACAACCTTGAGTTTCTACCGAATGACTGGCATGTTATATATCTTGGAAGTTGCTGCGCTGACCCAATTGAAGATCATGCCTATATAGCGTCAAACCTATACAAGCTGGTTCGAGGGATGTGTACTCATGCTTATCTTGTAAATTACGAAGGGGCCTGCAAACTCCTTGAAACAAACCAAAAAGTTTGGTGTCCAATCGACATCCAGATAGCGATTGATTCTATGCCAAGGATGAACTTCTATGGAATTCTTCCAAGGCTTGCTACACAGGAGAACACAAATTTGTATCCATAATGAAAGACATCATCCGAAGCCTTTCCATCAAGGCTCTAAAACGATTTGCAAATGGTGGAGATGGTCAAGCTGACTTGTTGATGGAGATTGAAGATCTACGCAAGACACTTGAATTGAGAGCGGTTGAAAACGAAGAGCACCTTACCGAAGTGCGCGAAGAGCGCGACCATTGGCTCTCTCTTTATGATGAAATCAAATTTGCTGCTGAATTCCTTATGAGCTACGCAAAAAATGACGTCCCAAAGCTGGCTGAACAAGTGGATTGGGAGGTCGGCAAGATTGTTCTCCCCGAAGAAGTTGGAACGTATTACTTCAATCCTGCTATCCTTCAAGAGCCGGATGGAAAGGTGCTTCTTTTCGCTCGTCGATGCCGCAACAAACGCGAGAAAGATGAGGATGTCTACGTCGAGAAGAACGACATCGTTGTATTTGAACTCAGCAAAGACCTTCGCGCGACCAAGAAAGCGTTGATACAGCTCACGTCACAACATCCAAACGAACAGTTTGAGGACCCGCGAATCATCAAGTTTGGTGATAAGTATGGAGTCAGTTGCGCCACTTTTGTACCGTTCAAGTCGTACGCGCATCAGGCGATGTTCCTGCTTGATAAACAGTTCCTGAACGTGGGCCGATTCGATACTGTCTACGGGAACAACTTGTCGCAGGCGATGGTGAACGATGGTCACGAAAAGAACTGGCTGTACTTTGTCCATGACAACGCTCCGCACATGGTCTATTCCGCCAACCCTCATGTCGTTGTCAGGATGAACGGACGGCTAGAAAAGGAAGCAGAATACTCGACCGATGAGTTCAATCCGCTCTGGAAGTTCGGCGAGGTGCGCGGTGGCTCGAACCCCATACTTGCAGACGGCCTGTACTGGACCTTCTTCCATAGCTCGCTCCCGTGGATCAACAAGAAGCGCAGGTATTACATGGGTGCATACGCTTTTGAAGCCAAAGCTCCGTTCCGCATCGTTCGCATGACCACGCTTCCAATCTTGACCGGAACAAATCAACAAGATTGGTGGCCTGGACTTCCTGCGGTTGTCTTTCCTTGCGGCGCGTTCTACGATAGTTCAAAGAATCAGTTCGTTGTTTCGTATGGAATCAACGATGTTGACTGCGGATACATCAAGCTACCACTGGCCGACATGCTGGAGATCACCAAGATCATCCGGCCCAAACGAGATACCGTCACTCCCGAGAAACCAATCAAACTAGATGACGTTCTCGACCCGATTCCTCAGAGACACAAACTGAAACGTAACACGATCACAAAATATGATAAACTGGATGCGCGGCTTAACGAAAGAGAACCCGAAGAACTTGCTGGAACTCCCTGATGTAAACATCGCGGACTGGATAACCAACGGTCAACAGGCAGAACTCGCGCTAATCATGAGAAATCCTGTGCTCAGGATGGCTCTGCGAATCGTTGCTGAGTCGATTCCGATTCCTATGCCTTCTCATGGAAGTAAAGAGTCGGACATCGTATTTGCAGCAGGTGTCACCGCTGGTTATGCACATTGTCTTGAAAATTTGCGAAAATTGTCGGTAGTTGATGTGACGAAAGAACTTGAAGCGACCTTTGACAATAAAAACTAATAGAACTTTATGGAAGAACCACTGAACTCGCCCGTTGTCCATTCTGCACAGCCTCCTGATTTTGGAAGCTCATTCATCGATGCATTCAAGGCCAGCGGTCTTGAAGACATCGCGGTTGCTGATGGCGTTGCTTCTGAAATCAAAGAAGAACCCAAGGCAAAAAAGCAATCCCCCCCATCCGCCGATAGCAAAAAGTCAAACTCTCAGGAAAAACTGAGTCGCGCGGAAATGGACATCGATCAGATGTTCAAGCCCAAGGAAAAGGCCGTCGAAATTGATTCCGACATCCCGGAATCCATCAAGTCCACGAAAGCGGCAGACGCATTCCGCAAGATCAAGGAGGAGAAGGCGCAGCTATCCAAACAGCTTGATGACCTCAAGGCCGGGAAGGTTTCCGACACGGAGGTTGAATCCAAGTTCAAGACTCTTCAATCGGAGCGTGATGCGCTTTCCGAGCGTGTCCGATTGCTCGATATCGAGCGGCATCCCGATTTCGTCAAGAAGTACGAGTCGAAGATCACCGGCGTTTTTGATTCGTTGAAGGGGCTTGTCGGAACCGAAGGGGATCGCCTGATTGGATTGCTCAAATCTCCCGAAAACGATTATCGGAACTCTCAGATCGACGATATCGTTGAAGGGCTTTCTCCTTCCAAGAAGGCGAAGCTCGGAGCATTGATCGTCAAGTACGACGAGATCAACGGCGAAAAGTCTGCTGAGATGTCCGAGGCAAAAGCCGATTACGATGCGGTCATCTCGAAGTACAGGCAGGATAGCGATGCAAATACCGCGTCCGCTTTGGAGTCGGCCACCAAGACCTGGACCAAGGTGAGCGAGAATGCTCGCGCTCTTGAGATCTTCGAGCCTCGCGATAACGATGAGGAGTGGAACACCGAGTTGAATGGCCGACTCAATCTCGCCCGACAGATCTTCAACGGCGAGAACAGTGAAGAAGACCTCGCCAAAGCCGCCCTATGGGCCGCAGCCGCTCCCAAGTACCGTGAACTGCTGTATTCTCAGGTGGAGGTCAACAAGCGCCTACAAGCCGAACTGGCTAAATATCGCGGCAGTCAGCCTGGTGTCAGTTCCAAGGCGACGACATCCGGTGGTAAAGTGAGCAATTCCGATTCATCCAAGAGCGAAGACTTCGTTTCGAGCGTGATGAAGTCGCTTGGTCGCTGAAACAGTTGTCAAATTCTAAAACGATTACCCCCCGGTTGTTTTTATTACAATCGGGGGGTTTTTATTGGAATCGATTACTTTTTGTATGGACCGCTTCCGTAAGGCCCGCTTCCACTCGGAACAGGCTTAGTGGTTGGCTTGGTTGGGGTTTTTGCGGAGGCTGATGTGGTTGTCTGCTTGTAAGGTCCGCTTCCTGAAACAGAACCCTTATACGGTGCGTTATTGCTCATTTATCCTTTGGTAGTGCATACCATCCTTCACTGATGATGATGCGGTTGTTGCTGCGAATCGTTTTGCCGTTTGTGTCAAGTACCCAAACCCTCGCTTTGACGCTCTCAGCGAGGCGCACAGGCTCACCGTGGGGGACGTAGATCACTCGGCTCGCGCACCCCGCGCTCATGCTCATCGATGCGAGCAAGCAGATCACGCTTAAGCTCCGGTTGTTTCTTGGCGTCTTCACTAGATACATCCTGTTTTGACAAAGAAAACAGCCAGTCAACCAGTTTTACAATCAGGTCAGCCAAAAAACTCATTTCTGACCTGCTGCATCAGCGTTTTTCTTGTTGTTATAGATGGACCAAGCAACACCAGAAGCGGTGACAGCGGCACCGACAAGCTCGCCGGCTTGATCAGACGAAACAAGACCCTTGCCAACCAAGTAACCTCCAGCAGCAGTCAAAACGTGGCGAAGAAGAGATGCAAAATAAGCGTTCATTTGTCGTTTTTAAGTTTTCTGTACAGTTCGATTGATTTTACAACACAGGTCAAAAGGGCGGCAAGCGCACCAAGCGCAAGCGATGCTCCTTTTAGATTTGGTTCTGAAAATATCGCGTTCCCGAGTAGGCCAAGAACTGGTCCACCAACGCCTATCGACATATCGCGAACAAAAGCGTGGTGGCCAGTCATGGTGGCCTTTTAGTTGGTTCCCTCGGACTGCTTTGCAGCTTCCAAGATGATGTCGGCAATCGGAACAGCGACCTTTGCATTCTGATAACCACCGGCTTTGATGGCGATATCGACGAGTTGCATCAGTGCGTTCGCTTGTTCAGTCGTCAGTTCAATTTTGATCATGCGACAGGAGCTTCGGAAACAATGATTGGCTCGTCAATGACAACCGGAACCGGCGTCCAAGGAAGCGGAAGCGACACGACCGGAGCATTGGCCTGGTCAACAATCTCTTTCTCCACGCTCGCCTCGACAGACGCCTTATCAACACCGTTGTCCCAACACCAACCAATAACCTGAGCCTCGGTCAACTGGTCGTACGGAGTGAAATCGCCGCTCGGAGGAGCGAACGACACGCATCCGGTCATAACAGAACTAAATGCCCCATCAGATCCACGGCAACTCCAGTTCGCCGTGATGACAACATCAGACAACGATGCTTCGGCCTTTTTGACCAAAAGCTGTTTGATGATCCAGTTGATTGAAATAGTAGTCATATAAGATTAAACCATGTAAGAGCCACCCAAAACAACGGTCGCCGTCCCGTCAATCGGAACACTGGACGAGCCTCCGCCTCCAGATGGATATTGTTGAAAAGCGATTGATGTTGAACTGTTGACAATAACCGCTGTCAAGATATTTGATGCAGTCAACGCAATACCATTGTTTTGACCAATTGCAACAGAATGCCACTGTCCCGATGTTGAATTTGAAGTAAATGGAAGACCGGAAACAGTCATATCGCCGGTTCCAGTATGAGCGGTCCAGCCAATGATAATTTGGAATGTGACAAGATTTCCAATCTTTGTATAAATGCCTTTTTGACCTGTATATACTCCAACACCAGCAATCGTTCCGCCAACGATGGTAGGAACAAACGTACCCTCTTCGTAATCATCGAGAGTGTTCACGTCGGTCGCAGCAACCTGCGTCGCCGGGAACGTGATGCCCGATTTAAGCTGGAGAACACCACCGTTTGCGTTGGCACTAGAAACTCCGACAAGAGCGTTGCCAGTGGAATCAATAACTAGACGAGCCACATTGCTTGTAGACAAAACAATCGGATAGGCTCCGGCAGTGTTAACATTTAGAGAATACGGAAATCCCAAAAATCTACCACCAACAGAGTTATCAACGCCAAAATAGTATTGACCTCCAGTATTTGAGAAATTGATTGCAACAGCATTGGTTCCTGTATTTGCGGTGAGTTTTAACGCATCTACATCAGGGTTTGCTGAGGCAATAAGTGCTTTTCCAAAAAGCGTAAAAGCTTGAGATGGAGCTGCACCAATACCCAAGCCAGTTGAATTGAGCGTCATCCGCGTGCCGCCTGCGCCATCGTACCAAGAGAACACGCCGAGAGGAGCAATCCGATACTGCGCGAGCGAATTGGCGGAGAATTCCAACGTGTTCGCAGCAGGCAGATACACGCCATTCGCCGGAATCGTGCCGCCAGTGACAGTCAACTTCGACCCCGACAACGCACCAACAACGGTCAGCGCATCCGTCGTCTTGTCGTATGTCAAGCCAGCGTCACCAGCCAGATTCGTTCCGCCATCATTGAAGATGACCTGCGTGGTGGAACCGGGAAGGCCGACTCCACCACCAAGAGCCGTGTACAACTCGGTGAAGTTCTGGTTGGTGTAATCAAACGACGTCCGCAACGGTGTACCCGTCCCGTCGTTCGGAGTCGCACCGATATTGATGGTCTGTTTTGCCATAAAATTAGATAAATTCCGTCATGTCCGCAGTGATCATTGTCGAAGATGAATCGATAACCGTGTTGTCAGCAGTGATATCCGCCGTTCCACCAAGAGTCGCAGCTTCCCAAAGTAGGCCAAGTTCCAACAGAACCCTTTCGCGCGGACTTTTGCACGATGCTCCATAAGCCTCGTTGATCAACGCCAAAGCGTCCTCGCATGAGATGTTAGCCATATCAGTTCGCGATGATCTTGAACCAAGCGACTCCGTTCGACATCACCACCGCTCCATTCCATTGCGGAGTCAAAACATGAGTTGCCGCTCCATCGATGGTTTCTGCCCCGTATCCATCGACCGTCACCGTGTTCGCGCCGGCATTGATACGCTTGAAAGCATAGATACGACCCGGAACAAGCGCAGCAGAAGGAAGCGTCATCGTGATCGCCCCGCCAGTGGCGTCGCAGATGAGCAGATAATCGCCGCTGACCACCGTGCCCGTGGTGGTGACGCTCCTGAACGCTCCTCGCGTCGCGCCACCACCCTGCAAATAAACAGCGATGCGATTCTCAAGAGCAAGCCTGGCCAACTCAAGCTCACGCGGAGAACGGCATCCAAGTGCCGCCATCTCGTTGATCAGCGTCTCCGCCTCGTCGCATGTGATATTTGCCATATCGATTTATCAGGCCATCGGACCACGACCGCGCTGCATCACCTCGGCAATGAATCCCTGTTTTCCATGAGCCGCTTCACCACCTTCCTCCGCTCCATGCGCCTTCATCTTGCCTTCACCTTCAGCTTCGCTCTCATTGGATTCGTAACCGGCAAGAGGTTGGCCATCCACCTCCACCAACATCGCCTTTCCGTTCTTCTTCAACACGATGGTCGCCATCGTCTGAAACTTCTCGCCTTCCTTCAAGTTCTCGGGAACCTCGACACCCTCCGGAAGAATAAAATTCGGCATGAGCAGAGCATTGACTCATGCCACATGATGTCAATACGAAAAACCCACCACCAGCCTTTCGGCCGATGATGGGCTGTGTCAATCAATACCGTTCCGATTACGAGCAGATGATCTGGGTCAGAGCACCAGTGCAACGACGGAAGATGATCGTCATGCCCTGGTTCGTGAAGATCGGCTCAGGAGCGTGCATGAACTCCGCGTAATGCTGGCCTTTCTTGTCGAGCGGATCCGCGCAGTCAACACTGAGCTTGTACGCACCGGTCACCCACTGCCACTCGCCCATGTAGTTGGTCGGCATCCAAGCCAGATCACCAACCCGGTTGATAGGCCGAACGATGTGACTCTTGAACACGTACGGAGTGACGATGAACGCACCTTCGTACGCAGCAGTCGTCCAGGTCGGATTGACACTGAACACAGTCCCCTTCGTGCCGCTCGCACTAGTGAACGGCTGGACGAGCGTGTACTTGCCGCCGGAATAGCTGAACCGGGGCGGGAACAGATTCGGCACATGCCGGAAGTTCTTGATGACCCGGTTCGCACCGATGCGCTTCAGCAACGTCGATCCTTCGCCAGAGCCGGTATCCGCGATGTTGAGGTCGGAACGGAACGCAGGATTGTTCTGCGCGATGCGCTGCGACGCCTCCAACCCGATGTACAACGGGAACACAGGACCATCGCTGCTGTACGAGATGAACCCAGAACTATCAGGATTCGTCGCGCCATTGCGGATGAGCGTCGCCGCCGCAACATCCAGCATCTCCTGGGTCAACTCCGACGTGGACTGATTCAACGCCTGACCAGTGCTCACACCATCGGCCCACGGGAACTCATTCACGCCGGCAGGAATCGTTTCGGTCTGCGTGAAACTCGAATCCGCGACCGCCTTGATGGCATACTTCGCGAACACATTCTGATACCGGGTTTCCCAAGAACGCTGCGCCCGCACAGACAGCTTCTCAAGATACACACGCAGGAACGCCTCGACACGATGGTCGAAAGTCAGGTCGTCCTTACACAGCAACGGACCTTTCAGAGCGAAACGCTCAGGACCCCAAGTGACCGCGTTGTAACCGACGGGAACGTCGTTGTACGTCACATCGCAAGCGCCACCGTTATCACCAGTAGGAACGCCAGACGCGAGCGTGATGGCCGACCAAGTCTCAGCCGCAGTCGGCTCGATGCTGGTCGTAGTGAACGAAGTCTGCGTCAGACCAGTACCCTGCGGATACTCGCCTCGCTCGATAAGGTTGAGCCACATCGAACGATACGACGCGCGCTTATAGACATCCTGTGCAAGCGACTCCGTAGCCACCGCAAAGGCATTAAACACATTGGGACAAGCCATAATGAAAACTGTTTCCTGCGTTTACCGCTTTTTGGTGGGCCATCCATCCATCATCCAATGGACGATATTCCCCACCACCACCAAACGCGGGCTGTCATTTCCGCTTAGACATTCGCATCCGATGACCAATCGTATGCAATCATTAAGGTCGATGGATGGATGAATCATTGGAACCTATTACTTTGTCAATAAAAATATCATCTACTGCATTATTGAAGAATAATGAAGAATGTTTAGAGAGTCGAAAAGGGTGGAAAATTTTTGAGGGGGGCTATGTAAACGACCCCCACCCCCAAAGGGGGGCGTCGTCATTCCATTCCTTCCATTCTATCCCCTAGAAATAACAATCCTTATTATTATTCCGCTTCAATTGTTCTATTCGACAGCGTTATACTATCCATCCTATCGGGCATAGAACCGAGTAGGTTAATCGAGATGGATGCAACTTCGCTTTGATCACTCCAACCAAAGATTAACGCGCTCCGCTTTGCTACTGATCCCAAGATTTGTTCTCTGGTGGATTCGTCTTTTATACCTTCCAATTCATAAGTATCGACTCGTTCGATGGTTGTTATAGCGTCAGCCGCTAACTTAGAACGAACTAATGCGGAGAGGCTTTCTAGCGATTCAATTTTCTTTTCTTTGCAAACGGTTTGCATCTGCCTCCGCAATTTAGTCAGCCCCGTCCGGCTGGCTTTGGTCTGTACCGTCTCAACCGATAGTTTCAAATCTTCGGCAATGGCCGACAGTTCTTCCCCTGACAGATATCGCGCTTTGATTTCGTCCCAGTGGTCGCTTGGTTTGGCCATGCCTGACTTGTAGCTTGGCCGAGGGCGAGGTTCAATGGCGATTTGTGACGACAGCCCGTTGCCACCATCTGCGGCTCTGCAACCCCTGATTCCGTCGCCCTGGTCATCGCCCTGGTTCACGCGGCTGGTCATCGCTTCCCTCCTCTCAAAAGAATTTTGCAGAAATTTCTTCCATCCCGTTCCCGCCCGTGATTTACTCGGCCCGTGAACAAAATTCCTGCAAAAATGAACGAGAAAATTGAAACACTGGCGCGGGTCGTCAGCATCGGCAGCAAAATCGTTGGCGGCTTCGCTTGGGAAACTCCGTTCATCCGATTTCAGCTTCTCGACGAGGCCACCGGAACATTCACCGGCAAGTCGGTTGTGTGGTGCAGTGAAAAGGCGAGCAAGGCGTCACAACAACTCCGCGAAGGATCGGATGTTGCGCTGAGCGGTTTCTGTTACGACGGCAATATGCGCCGCGTTCAAGTTTCAAGGGGCTGCTCAGTCTGGGGAATCGGACAATGAACTTTGCAATGAAATAATCAGACTCATGAAAAACCTTACTCACCTAACGCTCGTTTCGAGCAACGCCAAAACAGGCCCGATCCCTGTTTCTACTTCATCCGCGTCAACCTGTCCGGACGCTTGTCCGTTCAAATTGCAAGGCTGTTATGCGAAATCCGGCCCGCTGGCAATTCACTGGAGCAAGGTCACAAGCGGACTTCGCGGACTCGAGTGGACCGAATTTCTTTCGGTTGTCCGTTCGTTCTCGGCCGGCCAATTGTGGCGACACAATCAAGCGGGCGATTTGCCCGGTGATGGCGACAAGATTGAGCCTGCAATGCTCGCCGATCTTTCCAAGGCGAACGCTAGCAAGCGTGGGTTCACTTACACTCACAAGCCGGTGCTGACCGGTCAGCACGCTAAAGGGAATCTTCGTGCGATCCGAAGCGCCAACAAATCCGGATTCGTCGTGAACCTAAGCGCCAACTCCATCGCCCATGCGGATGAGCTTTCCAAAACCGGCCTGCCCGTCGCGGCTGTGGTTCCTCAATCTTCGCCCGATCGGTTCACTACGCCGGCAGGCAATCGGGTCGTTGTCTGCCCTGCACAGCGTGTCGCTGGACTGTCGTGCGACAAGTGCAGGCTCTGCGCCAAGGGTGACCGCTCCTTCATCATCGGTTTCCGCCCGCACGGAACGGGAGCGCGTAAAGTAGAAGCGATCACGAGCGCCGTTTGATTCTCCGCGCGGGTCCATCGGTTCGCCGGTGGATCCTAGCGGGTAATAAAGCCCGATCAAAAAAACACCATCATGAACAAAAAACAGACCATATCGGCGGCACGTAAAGCGTGGGACGCGTTGCATGCGTTGGATAACCAACGTCAACGGCACTACCGCGCGGAGCTTCTCGCGCTTGCCGTAACGGGCGAGCGCCAGCACCGGAAGTTTGCGGACCGTTGGGCGGCGTACCACCCCGGCGCGGCGAGCGTCACGGACTGCGCGCGCACAATGGCCGTTGTTCGGCTTGCGGAATATCTCACCGGCGCGCGCAATATGCCGGTTCCGGCGGACTACCTGAGCACGCCGCCGGAATGTCTGCTTGCCGCCGCGCTGGTCGCTGAATACCGCTTTCTGATCCTCG